>Ga0157379_10005657_pt1 | contig 10742 bp, 10 predicted proteins | sample S25metaG_FD_121802 | JGI IMG/M metagenome (GOLD analysis project Ga0157379, IMG submission 121802) | Switchgrass rhizosphere microbial communities from Kellogg Biological Station, Michigan, USA - S2-5 metaG | ecosystem: Host-associated > Plants > Roots > Rhizosphere > Soil | place: USA... | reverse complement strand
TTGTCGAGCTGTTCGTCAGAGTGCCTTTCGGCGTGGTTCCCTCTCCCATTGGTTTGTCGTAGCGACCTTCGCGCGCCGTCACGCGAGCGCATCGTGAGTCATCAACGCGGCCCCGTTCCGAAGCCGAACTCATCGAAGGCGGTGACGCTGTCGGCTTTGGTCCAGACGCCGACAGCACCCGATCCAGTGATGTGGCTGTCGTCGAACTCGATGTAGCGCTTGCCGTCGAGCGAAACGCCGATCTTGCTCCCGGCGAAGTCGACGTGCAGCGTGTGCCACTGGCCTCGCGCCACCGGCGCATCGACATATTTGAGAGTTTTCCGGATGCCCCGTGCCGTGTAATAGAGCGAGACGTTGTTCTCGAGCGCGTTGGCGCGGGCGACGTAGTAGTTGTCGCCGTCCTGCCAGCGCCAAACGACGCCGCCGGCCTGGTCTTCCTTGCCGGAGATGGGCTTGAACTTGACTTCGACCCAGCCGTCGCCGAGCTTCGTGTCCGTCCTGACGCACCAGGGGAACGTCGCCGTCCCCGACTGACGGAGCACCTTGGCCTTGCTCGGGGCGCTCGGGTCCGCCTCGATCGTCCATTTCGGATCGCCGCGCCCCGTCGCGCCGCACGACCAACCCGACGGCGGCTGGCCGATGGCGTCGGCTTCGAACGTCTTCGTCTCAGCCATGGCGTTGACCATCAACCCCCACAGTGCGGCGCACAACACCCCGCGTTTCATCATCGACCCCCGAACAACCCACCCCGTTCACGACGATTTTTCCTTGGGCTCGACGGCCCGTCCCGCCGCTTGCCAGGCGTCGAATCCGCCGCGCAGGAAGCGAGCGTTGAAACCCTGCGCTCGCAAGCGCAGTGCGGTCGCGCGCCCCACCTCGTGACCGTAGATGCAATAGACCACGATTTCCTTGTCCCTTGGGACGTCTGGGGCCCAGGCGGCGACCGCGGCGGGGTCGCGCCAGCGTGCACCCGGGATCAACGCTTCGGCCTTCTCGAACATCCCCGCGCGACGGACGTCGAGCACCTCGGCAGCGGAGAGCTCGTCCAGGCCGGCCCCGAACGGCTCGCTGGCACCGTGAACGGCGAGCTGGTAGCGCTCGTACACCGGCGCCCAATCGATGTTGGCCATGAAGGCGTCGACATACGCGGCGGCAGCGGCGCCGAAGTCGATGTGGTACGCGTGCTCATACATGTCGAGCGCGAGGACCGGCACGGCACCGGCGAGCGCGTCGGTGTGGTCGGCAGCCCACTGATTCACCAGTGTGCCCTCGCGTGGCAGGAAGCTCAGCACCACCCAGCCGGAGCCGCCGGCCAGGGCCTTGCCCATCGCGACGAACTCGGCGCGCCAGCGATCGACGCTGCCGAAGTTGGCGTCGAGCGCCAACCTCATGGCCGGCGCCATCGTCTGACCGTCTCCGCCGAGCGAGGCGAAGTAGAGCTCGTGCAGCAGCATCGAGTTGGTCGCGATGAGCTCCTCGCGCTTGAGCCCGTTCAGTTGGAAACCTGGCGCGCCGGCGAAATCGAGCGCGGCGAGCTGCGACCGGATCGCGTTCAGCCGCTTCACGGCGCCGCTGTAATTGTTGGCATGGTGACTTGCGAGCAGTCGCTCGGACATGCCGTTGAGCTGGCCGGCCGGAAAGGTCAAGGGGCGTGGCACAAGTTCCATTGCGGCTTCCTTTCGAGGGCTCATGCCGACTTCATGAGCGGGTAGACGGCGAGGCCGATCACGGCGGCCCCCACCACGATCAGCGGCTCCGGCAGCTTCTTGAAGCGCCACAGCAAGGCGACCGTGACGAGCGCGAGCCCTGCGGTGACCCAGTCGGTGATCGAGCGTTGGCCGATGACGACCACTGCGCCCGTGATCGCGCCGATCGCCGCTGCCGTCACGCCGTCGACGAAGGCGACGATGCCGGGCCGTCTGCCGTATTTCTTGAAGTACGGCGCCGGCAGGATCGTGAACAGGTAGCACGGCACGAAGGTCGCGAGCGCGGCGACCACCGCGCCCCAGAAGCCGGCGACCAGGTAGCCTATGAACCCGGTCGTGATGACCACCGGACCTGGAGTGATCATTGCGACCGCGACCGCATCGACGAACTGTCGATCGGTGAGCCAGTGGTATTCCTGGACGACGCCGCCATAAAGGAACGGGACGATCGCCAGGCCGCTGCCGAAGACGAAGCTGCCGGCATATGCGAAATAGGCGGCGATCTGGCCGAGCTTGTGGCCATCGACGGCGTCGAGCCCGACGAAGGCGAGCAAGGGCGCGAACGAATGCATCGCTCCGCGGAAGAACTTTGGTGGAGCGCGCACGAGCCAGACGAGCACGCCGGCGCCGAGGAAGATCCAGACCATCTCGGACTTCGTGATCACGGTGACCGCGGCGCTGATGACGAAGATCGCCCAGAGCAGCCGGTCCTTGCCGATGTTCTTCGTCGTCAGCTTGTACGCGCTCATGGCGATGATGCCGATCACCGCTGCGCCCACGCCGTAGAAGACCGACTGCATCCAGCCGATCCCGCCATAGCGGGCATACGCGGCGCCGATGGCCACCACCATCGCAAACGACGGCAGCACGAAGGCCAGCCCGACGAGAGTGGCACCACGAATCCGGTAGTGGACGTAGCCGAGATAGATCGCCAGCTGCGCCGCGAGAGGACCCGGCATGAGCTGCGACAGGGCCAGGCCTTCCTTGTAGTCGCTCTCCGCGATCCAGGAGCGCTTCTCGACCAGGTCGCGATACATGTAGCCGACGAGCGCCACCGGCCCGCCGAAGCCCCAAGTGCCGAGGGCCAGCATGTAGCGGACGAGCTGCCACAGGCTGTAGCGCCCGTGCTCGGCCGCGCCGTCCCGGATTTCGGCGCTCACGTGAGGTTGCTCGCTACGTGTCAGCGTGGAGCCTCGACGAGCGCCGCGGTCAGCCTGCGCACGATCGGCAACACGACGAGGGTCGCCGGGAAGGCGCCTCCATGGGTTGATCGTTCATTCGGCGGCTTTCCTGCTCTTGCCGCGCGCACCGTCGCGCTGAAAGTGCACGTAGAGCGAGTCGAGGACCGCGGTCATGTCCGACAGCAAGGCATCGTCATCCGCGCTTCGTTCACGTGCTCCGGCCATGACGGCCTCGAATCCCGCAGCCTCGGGGACTTGCTCCCCGCCGACGTCGAGCGCGTGGACCATGGATCCGAGCCGAACGAGGGCCGGGTCGCTATCCAGGCCGAAGCTCGCCACCAGCGTCTCGAAGGTGACGCGGTCGCCGACGTGGGTGAAGGTCGCACCGTCGAAATCGAAGCCGAGCGCGCTCTTCGGACACTCAGAAGGCTTGGCCAGCCACCGGAACTTGGCTTCTGGGTCGATGAACCGACGGATCAACCAGGCGCTCGCCACGCGATCGACCCAGAGACGACGGCGCGTGGCCCAGGTCCGGCCAAGGTATTTGGCGGCGTCGAGGCGCGGCACCTGCCCGGCGGTCTGGTGCGGTTCGTCGGGTGAGAGAAAGCCGTCGATGCGCTTGCCGAACTCGGTCCAAGCCGCTTCGGCCTCAGCGCTTGACTCCGCGGGGAAGAAGTCGATCGACCGGAGTGCCTCGAAATCGCGCTGCAGCCGATGCTTCAGCCGCGCCAGCTCCAGGAGCGGCAAGGAAGACAGCGTTCGATGCGCTGCCTTCCACTCGGTACGCAACTCCGCGTATTGCTCGGAGCGGTCGAACAGCTGGCGGAAGGAACCCTCCTCTTCCTTCGAGGCCGGAACGACGCCCACCAGCCATGCGCTGCCGCCCTCGCGAATGCACTCGTCGCCCAGCTCGTGAAGGGCTTCGCGGTGATCAGACCTGCTCGGCAGCAAATAGGCCCCGTCGCGAAGGGCAACGCAGCCGAGGCTCTTCAACGCGCGCCAGATCCGCATCCGAGGGGTTCCGCTCGAGGTTGGCAGCGAGATCACGAGGAGAAGCCAGTCTGTTTCGACCGTGGTCATGTCGTATATCTTACATCGGTGTAGAGTATGTCACACGCCGCTGGACGATCTGTCCAGGAGCCGCTCGAAATGATTCGCGTCGCCTTCGTCACCCTCGCCTGCGCTCTCGGGTGCTCACTTGCAGCGCCGATCCCTGCGCAATCGCTCCTTCTGGAGCGAAGCATCGAGCTGCCCGACGTCCGTGGAAGGCTCGATCACCTCGCCATGGATCTCGAGGGCAACCGGTTGTTCGTCGCCGCACTCGGTGCCGGTTCGCTCGAGGTCATTGACCTGGTCGGGGACAAGCGCGTCGCCCGCATCGAGCGTCTCGGGGAGCCTCAAGGCGTTGCCTATCTGGCGGGATCGCACCGGCTCGTCGTCGCGAGCGGGAGCAGTGGCCGCGTCGACGCCTACGACGCGATCGGTTCCGCCGCGGCGGCAAGCCTCCTCCACGTCGAAGACGCCGACAACCTCCGATTCGATGCCGCGGCGAACCACCTGTTTCTCGGATACGGACGTGCGCTGGCGCAAGTCGACCCTCGCACGTTGCAAGCCACCAGACAGTGGACGCTTGCGGGCCATCCAGAAGCCTTTGTCGTCGAGCCCACCGGGCACTACGTGTATGTCAACGTCCCCACCGCCTCGCAGATCGCCGTCGTGGACCGTCGCAGCGACCGGTTGGCCGCGACCTGGCCCGTCACGAGAGCTTCGGCCAATTTCGCCATGGCGATCGATGCTTCGTCTGGCCGGCTCTTCGTCGCCACTCGCCGGCCGCCGTTGCTGCTCGCCTACGACACGGAGAGCGGCAAGCGCGTGAGCGAGCTGCCGATCTGCGGCGACACGGACGATCTCTTCTTCGACAGCGCGCGAAAGCAGCTCTACGCCATCTGCGGCGAAGGCAAGGTCGCCGTCATCCGTCAGCGCGATCCGGACCGCTACGAAGTGATCGAGCAGGTCACGACTGCACCCGGCGCCCGGACGGGCCTCTTCGTGCCTGATCGCTCGACCTTGTTTGTCGCTGCTCCTGCGCGCATCGCCGGAGCTGCGGCGGTCCGCATCTATCGCGTGCAATGAGGAGTCCGCCTTGAGCAAACGTCCGCTGCAGCTCGGGATCGTCTATCCCGGCGACTCCGAGGCCCGCCGGCTCGCCACGCGCGAGAACAACCGCTTTGCTGCCCTCTTCGCTGCCTTCGCGGCGCACGGCGTGGATGCACAGCCGGCCGTCTACAACCGCGAGCAGACGGGTGAGCTGCGCGAGCAGCTGCTTCAGCTCGCCGGCGCGCTGGTGTGGGTCAACCCGATCGAAGCCGGGCACTCGCGTGCACCGCTTGACGCGCTGCTGCGCGAAGTCGCCGACGCTGGCGTCGTCGTCAGCACGCATCCGGACGTGATCCTGAAGCTCGGCACCAAGGACGTCCTCGTCGACACCCGCGAGATGGGCTGGGGAAGCGACGTCTATCGGCTCAGGACGCTGGCGCAGCTGCGCAGCGACGTCGGTCGGCGCCTCGCCGCGGGATCCGCTCGCGTCCTCAAGCAATGGCGCGGGCACGGCGGCCTCGGCGTCTGGCGCGTGCAGGCGTCGTCGCGCGACGCGCCATTCACAGTCGACAGCCAAGTGCGCGCGCGACACGCGCAACGCGGCAGTCCCGAGCTCTCGATGAGCTTCGAGGAATTCATCGAGCTCATGGCTCCCTACTTCGAAGACGGCGGCCACATGGTCGAGCAGGAATGGCAACCGCGGCTGACCGAAGGGATGGTCCGCTGCTATCTCGTAGAGAACCGCGTTGCCGGCTACGGACTGCAAGCGGTGAACGCGCTCTACCCGTCATCGGGCAGTGACGAAGCCCCAACTCCCGGTCCCCGGCTCTACCACCCGCCGACGCTGCCGCACCTCGAAGGGCTGAAGCGGCGCCTCGAGAGTGAATGGGTTCCCGAGCTGCGGCGCCTCTTCGGCATCGGCGCCGATGAGCTGCCGTTGCTGTGGGACTGCGATTTCCTGCACGGCGAGCCCGACGACGCCGGGGGCGAGCGATACGTGCTGTGCGAGATCAATGTCAGCAGCGTCGCGCCGTTTCCCGACTCCGCGATTGAGCCATTGGTCACGGCAGCCGTTCGCCGCATCCAGGAGAAGCGGCGGAGTCCCTAGCGCACCAGGGCGGTCCGCTGTTCGTTGAGTGTCTGACCGGAACGGCCTGCCTCGCCTTGGCCGCGCGCGGCGTCTGGTTTTGCCGAAAGCCGACTGCGGTGGCCGGCCGGTGATGGCCGACAGTTCACATGACGCGCAGCAGCGTGATGCCGCCGAGGCGCTCGCGCACCGCGTCGTCGGCGAACGTCAGCGTCTCGAGCTGAGCACTATTCCGTGACCCGTTAGCGTCTCAGTGGCAGCTGCGCCCGGACCTCGAGCACGAAGCAGGTGAGGGGCGCCACTCCACCCGAAGAACAGGCGACGACTACTTGGCAAAGCGCAGATAAAGCGGATCGTCGCTCGTCGCGTGCTGCACCTGGGCGTTGTCGAACGCGGCGAAGCCGAACCCATACGGTTTTGTCAGGTCGGCGAATTGCACGTCGAACTTGCTGCCGGTCACGAGTTTGCGGCTCACTTCCGACGTGACGACACCGTTCGCCCACCGCGTCGCGACGCTGATGTCGCCGCGGTCGCCGGTGAGCGGGTAGATGAAGAACGAGGCCACCTCGTCGCCAGGCTTGAACTTGCTGTCGTCGAACGGAACCTGGTTGCCGTCCACGATGTAGTACAGGCCGCCCGCGTTGCCCGGCTTTCCATCCTTGTTCATGAAGGCGGGCTTGCCGTCGACCAGGTCGAAGGCCTTGTACTCGGCAGGGCCGGGATCGCTCTTGCGGCCGGCGTTCGGCGATGCCTTGGCGTCGTAGCGGGTGTGGTCCAGATACTGGTCGTCGACCTTGCCGAGCGGCGCCGTGCGGCTGCCCTTCATGTGCCACATGTCGCCGAGCTGGCCCTCGGAGGACAGGTACTTGTTGCCGAAGGGTTTGCCCTCGCCGACGTGGCACGCCACCGCGCAGCCCTTCCTGTCGAAGTTGACGATCGAGTCGTTGATGTTCCAGATCATCGCCCACTTGTCTTCGTAGTAGACGTTGTCGTCGCCACCCTTGTCGTTCGGATCTCTCAGTTTCTTCCAGGATCCATCGGGCTGCTTCTGGAAGGGGCCGCGGCGGATCGAGTTCGTGGGATCCGCGTACTGGATCAGAAAGTACACCCGGTCCGCGTCGTACACCGCTTTGAGCGTCGCGGTCGTGGCGCCTTTGCCATCCGCGAAATTCACGCCGCCGCTCAACGGGACGGTGATCGGCCGGGCCGTTGCCCAGACCGCGTCGTTCGCCAGACCGTCGAGAGTCGGCGCGTTCGCCCGAACCGCGACGAGGACGTTCGGCGCATCGGTCGATTCACGGGTCACGCAGGCGCCGAGAAGGCCGGTCGCGATGGCCAGTGTCAGGGTAGTGATCTGCATTCCCATCTCAATCCTTCGTTTTGACGACACACTCGCTCCGACGAGTAGGCCGGCAATTGAGCCCATTGAATGTCACTTCATCAAGTGCGGCCTTGAGCCAAGACAAAGGAAGCCGATTCTGAAATTCGGCCCCCGCCCTTCGCCATGCGCTTGCCTGCAAGTCGAAACGAGTCGATCGAGGCGCTGTGCCATCGACATGTCGCGCGCCGTCGTGGTGACCATCATGATTGCGCTGGCACCCTAGGCGACCTCGTATCCGGAACCGCTGTCTTCGCGGCTCGCTGAAGGCAGGGGCGGCGTCATCAAGGGACCAGAACCAGAATCCAGTTGACCAGGACGCGCGCTTCGGCCTCGCTGACCACCGGGGCATTCGGCGCCATCGAGACGACGCCGATCTTGCCGACCCAGTGCCTCGAACGGGGGTCGGAGCCCACCAGGACGGTGCGCGTGAGACGATCCGATGCGCCGGGATCGTTCCTGTACCTGACGGCGACGTCGCGCCACGCCGGCGCGATCGGCGGCAGCCCATCCGCCCGCCTGGCAGTCGGCAGGATGCTGTGACACGCCATGCAGCCCTTGGAGGTCGCCAGCTCGAGCATCGCCGCGTCATACTCGGCCTTGTTCGCATGGGCTGAGGTGACGGTGATCAGCAGCGCCGCCACGGTGGAGGTCAGGACGCGCATCGGACTTCTCCCCGGATGAACGTCCAGCGTATGCGGCCATCGCGCTCGCGTCTTGACTGACCTCAACGCCGCGCACGGCGGGCAAGCTGCGACAGCGGACGCGCGGTTGCTGCAGATCAACCGGCTGCGCAGGGCGCGCGCGCAAATGAGCCCAGAACGATGAATACCATGCAGCCGCCTTTGGACCTCTGGCTTTCGAGCACCGTCGCCGCTGACGTCGCGATGACGACGCGTGGCGGAGCCGAGGCGTTGTCGGAGCGCCAACGGCGGCGCCTGACGGCGCTGATCTCGTCGGCGATCCACAAGTCGCCGCTGTACCGTCATTTGCTGAAGGGCGCCGACCCGCACGGCTTGTGTCTGCAGGACATGCCGATCGCTCACAAGGCGGAGTTGATGCATCGCTTCGGCGAGTGGTGTACCGATCCTGCGGTCCGGATCGACGCGCTTCATCGCTTCATTGCCGATCCGGCCAACGTCGGGCGGCCGTTTCTCGACCGTTACGTGGTCTGGGCAAGCTCCGGCAGCACTGGCGAGCCAGGCGTGTTCGTGCAGGACGCCGCCGCGATGGCGGTGTACGACGCGCTCGAAGCGCTCCGCAAGCCCGACCTCAACCCGCTTCGTCACCTGCTCGACCCCTGGGAGCTCACGGATCGTTCCGTCTTCATCGGTGCGGTCGGCGGCCATTTCGCGAGCACGGTCTCGATCGAGCGATTGCGCCTGTTGAATCCCTTTCTCGCCAGGACGCTCGCGAGCGTGTCCTTCCTGCAACCTGTCGAAGGTCTCGTGAGCGACGTTCAGGATCACCAGCCGACCGTGATCGCCACCTACCCCAGCGTCGCCGTCCTCCTCGCCAACGAATCGCTCGCCGGCCGGCTGAAGATTTCGCCGCGCGAGATCCGGACCGGGGGCGAGACGCTCTCGCCGTCGATGCGTCTACACATCCAGCAGGCCTTCGGCTGCCCCGTCGCGAATAGCTATGGCGCATCCGAGTTCCTGTCGCTCGCATCCGAGTGCACGCACGGGTCGCTGCATCTCAACAGCGACTGGGCGATCCTCGAGCCGGTCGACGCGCACGGCCGTCCGGTGCCGGCCGGAACGGCGGGCGCCACGACCCTGCTCACCAACCTCGCGAACCATGTCCAACCCCTGATCCGCTATGACATCGGCGACCAGGTCACGATGCTTGCCGAGAGCTGTGCGTGCGGCTCGCCGCTCCCCGTCATCGACGTGTGCGGCCGCAGCGACGACACCTTGCATCTGAACGGGCGCTCGGGCCGGAGCGTCGACGTCCTGCCGCTGGCCCTGAGCACCGTGCTCGAGGAGCGCGCCGGGCTGTTCGACTTCCAGCTCGAACAGCGCGGCCCCGGCGAGCTGACGCTCAGCATCGCTGGGCATGGTGCCGAGGCCACTGCCCTGCTCCATCGTGCGCGCACAGCGCTCGCGGCCTTTCTGCACGATCAGGGCGCGGCCGATGTGCACATCCATTGCTGCACCGGCCGCGCACCGCATCGTGGACGCTCCGGGAAGCTGCAGCGCGTGCTCGTGTCGGCCCTGCAATGACCGAACAAATCGCGCCGCAATCGATTCAACCCCGGAGGCACTGCCATGCTGCCCTTCACCTACCAACAGTTCATCTTCGTGTTCACCGTGTACAACGGCGCGATCTGGCCGCTGCAGCCGATCGTGCATGGGGCGGGACTGATGATGCTCATCCTGCTGCTGAAGCCCTCACGCGAACGCGACAAGCTCAGCCTGGTTCTGCTCGCGGCCATGTGGATCTGGACGGGCCTTGTCTACCACATCGGATTCTTCTCGCGCATCAATCCGGTGGCGCTGGCATTCGGAGCCGCGTTCGTGCTGGAAGGGGTGCTCCTGCTCGCGGCAGCGTGGCGTGGAAGGGTTGCCTTCGGTACGTCGCGAGGTCTGCGCAAAGCGACTGGATGGGGCCTCGTGATCTACTCGCTCCTGATCTATCCGCTGCTCGGCATCGCCATGGGTGCCCGCTACTTCGAGCTTCCGGCGTTCGGACTCACACCTTGCCCGGTGACGATGACGACCGTCGGCGTGCTGCTCCTCGCGTCGAGACCCGTACCGCGCCGCCTCTACGTGATCCCGATCGCGTGGGCCATCGTCGGGGGCACTGCGGCCGGGCTGCTGCGAATGCCGCAGGACTGGGCTCTCCTATTCACGCCTCTGTTGCTCGTTTTTGTCGCCGCCTATGAACGCATCGACGCGCGTCGGCACTGCAAGAAAGACGACGAGCGCGCAAGAGCGCGCAAGCCGTTGCTACAGAACTAGAACTCGCGAGGCTGGCGGATTCGAACCGACACCTTGCTGCCAACCACCGCGCCTTCGCTCCGGGGAAAGGGAGGCGCGACGCTGGCACGTGAACCGTGATGAGTTACAACACGCTGCTTAGAGACAAGGCAAGTGACGAGGCTGCCGAGGTCAGACAGCCAGAAGCGCCAGCCACTCGCTGGCCTGTCATCGCGCGCTCAGCCCGCCACGCCTAGGCGGCCTTGCGGCTTTCCAGGATCTCGTTCGCCTGTCTCCGGCCGAGGTTCCTCAACGCGAAGATGGCCGGCAGATGCTGGGCGCGCGGACGTGCCTTGCCCTCTTCCCAGTTGT
>Ga0157379_10005656_pt1 | contig 10742 bp, 11 predicted proteins | sample S25metaG_FD_121802 | JGI IMG/M metagenome (GOLD analysis project Ga0157379, IMG submission 121802) | Switchgrass rhizosphere microbial communities from Kellogg Biological Station, Michigan, USA - S2-5 metaG | ecosystem: Host-associated > Plants > Roots > Rhizosphere > Soil | place: USA... | reverse complement strand
GACGCGCTGCGCCAGGCCGTCGCCCACCACGTCCTGATCACCCAGCCCGACGGGCACATCGCGTTCCGGCACGCGCTGCTGCGCGAGGCCGTCCACGACGACCTGCTGCCGGGCGAGCACGCCGAGCTGCACCTGCGCCTGGCGCGCGTCCTCGACGCGCGCGTGGCCGGCGACCGCTGCGTCGGCCTCGACCGCGCCGCCGAGATCGCCCACCACTTCGACACCGCCGGCGACCAGCCGGCGGCGCTGCGCGCCGCGGTGCGGGCCGCCGAGGCCGCCGATCGCGTCCACGCCCACGGCGAGTCGGCCGCCTTCTACGAGCGGGCGCTCGAGCTGTGGGACCGCGTCGAGGACGCGCCCGCTCTGGCGGGCGCCGACCATGTCGCGCTGCTCGCCTTGGCCGCCGAGGCCCACGTCACCGACCACGGGCGCGCGATCGTGCTGGCCAAGAAGGCGCTCGAGGAGCTCGACCACGACGCCGAGCCCGGCCGCGCCGCGCTGCTGCTCGAGCGGCTCGGCAAGGCGCGCTGGTCGCAGGGCAAGGGCGCGATCGCCCTGCAGGCCTGGGACGCGGCGCTCGACCTGCTGCCCGGCGACCCCGCCACCCCGGAGCGCGCGCGGCTGCTGGCGGCCAAGGCGGCGGGGCTGATGATGTGGGGCCGGTTCGCCGACGGCCTCGCCTTGGCCGAGGCGGCGATGGCCACCGCCGAGGCGGCCGGCGCACGCTTCCCGTTCCTGCACGCGCTCAACACGAAGGGCCTGTGCCTCGTCGGCACGGGCGCCGCCGACGGCGGCCTGGCCTGCCTGCGCGAGGCCACCGACATGGCGCGCGACGAGGACATGGTCGACCTCGTCGTGCGCGGGTACCTCAACCACTCGGATGCCCTGAGCCTCGTCGGGCGGACGGCCGAGGCGCACACGCTGCTGACCGACGGACGCCGCGAGGTGCAGAAGCTGGGCCGCCATGCGGTGTGGCTCGATCTCCAGCTCGCCGAGATGGCCTACAACCTGGGTCGGTGGGACGAGGTGGACGCGCTGCTGACCCCCGAGCTCGGGCGCGGACGCCAGGGCATGACGCAGGTGTTCTTCGAGCTGCGGCGCGCCGAGCTCGAGCTCGCGCGCGGCGAGCACGCCATCGCCCGGCCGCGCCTCGAGCTCGTCCGCGAGCTCGTCGCCCGGTCCTACGAGCCGCAGTGGCACGCGCCGCTGGCGGCGATGCTCGCCGACCTGGAGCGCCGCGAGCGTGACGTCGTCGCGGCGCGCGCCGCGATCCGCGAGGGGCTGCGCAAGCTGACGGCCGAAGGGGCGATCGAGGACGGCCCGCGCCTGGCGCGGGTCCTGAGCGCCGCGTGCGGTGTGGAGTCCGACGCCGCCCAGCAGGCGCGGGCGCTCGGGCGCGCCGACGAGGAGGCCGCCGCCGTCGGTGCGGCCCGCGAGTACGCGCGACGCGCCCACGACGCCGCGCAGCTGCCCTTCGCCCGCGTGGTGCCCGAGGCGCAGGCCTTCGCGCTGGTCGCCGCGGCCGAGGCCGCCGACGCCGCCGGCACCCCGGAGCCGGCCCTGTGGGCTCAGGCGGGCGACTGCTGGGCGTCGATCGAGCGGCCGTACCGCGTCGCCCGCGCGTGCTCGATGCAGGCCGAGGCGCACCTGGCGCTCGGCGACCGCGCCGGTGCGCAGACCGCCGCCGACACCGCGCTCGCGCTCGGGCACGAGCTCGGCATCCCCTGGCTCGTCGACGCCGTGGGCGCGCTGGCCCGCCGCGGCCGTCTGCGCCTGGCGGCGGGCGCGCCGCGCCCGGCCGCCGCGCCGGACGACGACGCGGGCACGACCGCGGCCGACGACGTCGCGGCCGCCCTCGGGCTGACGCCGCGCGAGCGCGACGTGCTGGCGCTGGTGGCCGAAGGGCGCACGAACCGCGAGATCGGTGAGCGCCTGTTCATGGCCGAGAAGACCGCGTCCGTGCACGTCTCGCGGATCCTCGCGAAGCTGGACGTCCGATCCCGGACAGAGGCAGCCGCCGTCGCGCACCGCCTGGGCCTGGACGCGGGTGCCGTCGGCGTGGCCGCCGCGGGGTGAGACCGGGGCTCCCCGGGCCTCCGGGTGACCGCATGCAGACGCGCCCGCAGACCCCATTTCGTGCTCAGAGCGCGAAAATGAGCGTCTACGCGCCAGATTGGTCTGTCAGGAAACGTGCAATTAGCAGGGCGATTTTGGGATCTTCACATCGTGTGTGACAATCGAGTCCATCCCGCCTCACCGTCCGGGTAACCGGACTCCGAGCGGGATTTCTGTCGTCACTTACCTCTGAACCCTCCTATGCCTATTGCGATCAAGGAATGGGCGGTCACCGTCCGCGCGCTCGCCGAGGGCGAGCAGCTCGTCACCCTCCGTAAGGGTGGCGTGGGCGAGCCGGGGCGGAACTTCTCCCTCGAGCACGACCGCTTCTTCCTCTACCCGACGTTCGATCACCAGCGTTACGACCTGGTGCGCGAGTCGCATCAGCCGGAGCTCCGCCGCGCGCTCGAGGAGGGCGTGTGGCCCGACGGTGATCCGCCGCTGCACGCTCTGACGCGTGATGGCGGCATCGGCCAGCCCGACCGCGTGCGTATCCGCGCGTGGGCCGAGGTGGCTGCATCCTGGACGATCACGGACCCCCGATCGGTCTGTGAGCTGTCCCCCTACTACGTCTGGACGACCGACTACGCCGAGAAGCGCCTGGCGTGGAAGCGTCGTCATCCGCTCCATGTCGTCCTCCTGCGCACGTACCGCATCCCGCGGCCCGTGACCGTGCGGGTCAAGGACGAGTTCGGCGGCTGCCGCTCGTGGCTTGAGATCACGCGCGACCTGCCGTTCGAGGGCACCCCGGTGCTCTCCGACGACGAGTTCGACCGTGCGTACGAGCAGATCGCCGAGGTCTGCGACGCGCGCGTCCCCGCGCTCGTCTGAAGCACCCGTGACTGCGGCTGGACGGCGGCGAGCAAAGGAGGAGGTCGCCGCCGCCCACCGTATCCTCGTCGTCGGCATCGGCGGCGGTGGTGACGTGGTCGGCGCCCTGGCCGCGGCCGAGGCGGCCCGCGCGCTGGGCACCGAGGCGGTCGTGGGCGGCATCACCTGGGAGCGCCGTCCCGTCGATCCCATCCCCGGGCCCCGCCGGCTGAGCGAGGTCTCGGGCGCGCAGATCCTGCACGAGGCGGTCGCGCTCGCGGGCCCGCAGACCACCGGGCCCGGCCGCTTCCGCTTCTGCGAAGCCGACATGTCGTCCTTCCTCGGCGAGCCCACCGTGCTCGTCGATCCCAACCCGGGCCCCGCGGCGATCGCCGCCGGTCTCGACGCGGCCGCGACCCACCTGGGCTGCGACCTCGTGGCCCTGCTCGACGTCGGCGGCGACGTGCTCGCCCACGGCGGCGAACCCGGCCTCGCCAGCCCGCTGGCCGACGCGGTGCTGCTCGCCGCGGCGCCGCGCATGGGCACACCGGTCCTTGGCATCGTCTTCGGCACCGGGTGCGACGGCGAGCTGACCCCAGCCGAGGTCCGCGAGCGCGTCGCCGAGGTGGCGGCCGCCGGCGGCGACCTCGGCGACCTTACCGTGCCGGACGCCGGGCTGGACCGCGTCGAGGCGGCGCTGCGCCACGTCACGACCGAGGCCAGCGCGATGGCCGTGCGCTGCGCGCGCGGCGAGACCGGCCGCGTCGCCATCCGAGCCGGGCGGCGCACCGTGACCCTCACCCGCGACGGCGGGCGGCTCATCTGCTTCGACCCCGCGGTGGCGCTGGCGTCGGCCGCGCGCCTGGCCGCCGCGGTCGCCGACGCGCGCGACCTCGAGGACGCCCAGACCATCCTGGCCGGCCGGGGCCTGCGCACCGAGCTCGACTACGAGCGCGAGATGGCCGGCGCCGCGCGCTGAGGCAGGTCACCCCTCGTCGGCCGTGTCCTCGTGCGACGCGCCGACCGGCTTTGACTGCGGCGAGCCGCGCTGGCGCGGTGTGGGCGGATCACACGAGCTCGGTGCCCAGCCAGGCGATGAGCGCCACGAGCGCGATCGCCACGAGCAGGCCGGCGAGGATCCGCACCGGCGGATCGACGCCGTCGCGCGGCACGCCGGGCACGTCGTGCGGCGCGAGGTCCGCCTGCAGCAGCACCTCGCGCGCGGTGTCCAGGCCCGACCGGGCGACGAGCACGTCGCGGGGTCCCGCGGCCAGCAGGTCCGGCACGTCGAAGCCGCGCGACCGGCGCAGGACCGACGGGACGCCCTCCTCGAGCAGTAGTCCCTGGATGAACTCGGCCTCGGCCTGGTTGCGCCCGCCGGCGACCTTGACGAGGTCGCCCTCGGCCAGCTGCGGCTTGATCTTACGGGCGCGCGCCTGGGCGGCGCCGACGACCGCGTCGGCCTCGGTCGCGCCGGGGTGGATCAGCGGCAGGCCGCAGTCGCGGCAGAAGCGCTCGGCCGCCGGGTGCGGGGCCCCGCAGCGGGGGCAGACGACCGGCTCACCCGGCCGCCCCATCGACCCGGACCTCGACCTGCGTGACCTGACCGTCCTCGATGCGCCAGTTGCGGATGTCGGGCGCGTCGCCGGCCACGCCGACGATGAGCCACTGCACCCCCGGCCAGTTCGCGGCGAAGTTCACGTCGGTCTGGGACGGGACGGGGTCCGACCGCGTGTGGGAGTGGTAGATGACCGCCTCCTCCAGCTGCCCGAGCCGGAGGATGTCGCGCGCGCCGAACTCGAAGCGCAGCGGGCTGGCGGCCTGGTTCTCGACCGGGATCACCTCGACCGCGCGGCCGTCGCGCAGCGCGACGATGCCGCAGCACTCGACCGGCGCGTCCCGGCGGGCGTGGTCCACGATCTGCTCGAGCAGGTCCGCGGCGATCTCCATCACCCGGACCCTAGCGAGCGCTGCGCGGGTTATTCCGACTTGATGGCAGGGCGCTCGTCGTCGTCGGTGGCGCCGTTGAGCGAGTCCTTGAACTCGCGCAGGCCCTTGCCCATGGCGCGGCCCGCCTCGGGCAGCTTCTTCGGGCCGAGGACGATCAGGGCGATGATGAGGATGACGACGAGCTCAGGGAAGCCGATTCCGGGCATGGGATCCAGTCTCTCAGGTCAACGTTGAGGGCAGACGAAGCGTGGACGCTCCGACAGTATCGGCCACAAGCCGCCGATCCGTTACCACCAGACGGTGGAATCCAGGTTGGCGACCTCGTCGACCGGCAGCGTGTAGATACCGGAGGACAGGTACTTCCAGCCGTCGTCACAGACGATGAAGACGACGTTGCCCTCATCGAGCTCGCCGGCGATGCGCACCGCGATCGAGGCGATCGCCCCGGACGAGACGCCCGCGAAGATGCCCTCCTCGTCCAGCAGCTTGCGCGTCCAGATGATCGCGTCGCGGTTCGTGACGAAGATCTTCCGATCCAGGACCGACAGGTCGATGATCGGCGGGATGAAGCCGTCGTCCAGCGAGCGCAGCCCCTGGACCGGCTCGCCCTGCATGGGCTCGGCCGCGACGATCTTGACGCTGTCGCCGAGCTCCTCCTTGAAGCGCCGGCCGTTGCCCATGAGCGTCCCGCCCGTGCCCAGGCCGGCGACGAACGCGGCGATCTGGCCGTCGAGCTCGTTGAGGATCTCCGGCGCCGTGCCCTCGTAGTGGGCGCGCGGGTTGGCCGGGTTGCCGTACTGGTAGGGCATGTAGTACGAGGCGTCGGCCTCGGCCATCCGCAGCGCCATGGCCACGGCGCCGTTGGAGCCCTGGTCGCCGGGCGAGTAGACGATCTCGGCGCCGTACATCTCCAGCAGCTGCGTGCGCTCCGGCGTCACGTTGTCGGGCATGACGACCTTCAGCCGGTAGCCCTTGCGCTTGGCGATCATCGCGAGCGCGATGCCCGTGTTGCCCGAGGTCGGCTCGAGGATGGTCGTGCCGGGCCCGATCGCGCCCTTCTCCTCGGCGTCCTCGATGAGCGCGCGCGCGACGCGGTCCTTGACCGAGCCGGTCGGGTTGTGGGACTCGAGCTTGGCCCAGATGCGGACCCCGGGCTTGGGCGACAGGCGACGCAGCTCGACGAGCGGCGTGTTGCCGATCGCCTGGACGATGTCGCCGTAGCGCCCGCCGCAGGGGCGGTTCTGGAGTGGCGGGACAGCAGCCATGACTTCACCAAATATAGCGACGGCCCGGCGACCGCCCGGCGCCGTCAGACGTCGGGCCGAACGGGTGCCGCGAGCAGGAACATCTCGACGGTCCGGACGGGGTCGAACAGCAGCTGGCTGTGGTACGTCTGCACCTCGCGGCCGGTCAGCTCGCGGATCGTCGAGCAGATCCGCTCCGTCATGACCTCCTGGAACTTCAGGCGCACCTCGCGGACCATGCCCTGCTCGCCGGCGTCGACCAGGGTCTGCTCGTTGCGGGTCAGCCCCTCCTCCATCACGACGAAGACCCAGTCGTCGTTGAGGTAGGTCTTCGCCGCGGTCGGGCCCTTGCCGTAGAACTCCTTGAACAGCCCCACGAGGGCGTTGGAGATCGCCGCGCGCAGGCCGCCGGAGTCGATGGAGCGGTCGTCGTCGGTCACCACGCGCGAGGGGATTCCCCCGCCCGCGGGAGCGCTAACGCGCTCAGCGACCGCCCGCCATAGCGGGCAGGATGACCAGGACGTCGCCCTCCCCCACGCCGGTGCCCAGGCCGTCGAGCACGCGGACGTCCTCGTCGTTGAGGTACACGTTGACGTAGCGGTTGAGCTCGCCGCCGTCGCCGAAGAGCTGGCCGCGGGTGTCCGGGTGCGCGGCCGCGAGGCCCTCGAGGACCTCGCCCACCGTGCCGCCGTCGGCCTGGACCTCGCGCTCGCCGCCCACGGAGGGGCGCAGCACGGGCGGGATGCGGATCGTCGCCATAGCGCGCGGGACCCTAGCCTGCGGCGGCGCAGAACGCCTCGTAGTCGGGGAAGACGCCGAGCTCGTCGTCGGTGATCGCCTCGGGCTCACGCGAGCAGATCGGGCACTCCGGGTCGCGGCGGACCTTCAGCTCGGTCGTCGTCGCGCCGAGCGCGTCGTAGATCAGCAGGCGGCCGATGAGCGGGTCGCCCTCGCCGATGATGAGCTTGACGACCTCGGTGGCCTGCAGCAGGCCCATCGTGCCGGGCAGCACGCCCAGCACGCCGTTGGCGCCGCAGGACGGCGCGAGCTCGGCCGGCGGCGGCTGGCGGAAGAGGCAGCGGTAGCACGGGCCCTCGTATGGCGCGAAGACGCTGAGCTGGCCCTCGAAGCCGAGGATCGCGGCGCTGACGACGGGGATCTTCAGGCGCACCGACGCATCGTTGAGCAGGTACCGCGTCGGGAAGTTGTCGACACCGTCGACCACGATGTCGTAGTCCTTGATGATGTCGATGATGTTGGAGGCGTCCAGGCGCGTCTGGTACTTGCGCACCTCGACGTCGGGGTTGAGGTCGTTGATCGCCTGTTCGGCGGAGTCGACCTTCGGCACGCCGACGCGCGAGGTCGCGTGGATGACCTGGCGCTGGAGGTTCGAGACGTCGACGACGTCGTCGTCGACGATGCCCAGCGTCCCGACGCCGGCCGCGGCGAGGTACAGCGCGGTCGGCGAGCCCAGGCCACCGGCGCCCAGGAGGAGCACCTTGGCGTCCAGCAGCTTCTGCTGGCCCTCGACCCCGACCTCGGGCAGCAGGAAGTGCCGCGAGTAGCGCTGGCGCTGCTCGGGCGTGAAGGTGCGCGGGACCTCGACGGCGTAGCCGCGGTCCTTCCACAGCGTGTAGCCGCCGGTCATCGACTCGACGCGCTCGTAGCCGAGCTCGTCGCGCAGGGTCTTGGCGGCCAGCGCGGAGCGGTTGCCCGAGGCGCAGTAGAGGATCACGCGCGCCGAGCGGTCGGGCGCGGCGCCCTCGATGCGCGACTCGAGGTGCCCGCGGGTGACGAAGTGCGCGCCCGGGATGTGCCCGGCGTCCCACTCGTCGGCCTCGCGGACATCGACGACCACGACGCCGTCGGTCCCCAGGACCTCGCTGACGGCGGACGGGTCGATCTCGTCGATCGCGGCCTTGACCTGCTTGATGTACTCGGCGCCGGAGGGGCTCATCTCGCCAAAATCGTCCTAAGTCGGTCGGGATTCCAACTTCAGAAAGTGTAGCGAGTGGATGACGCCCCCGAGGCGAGCGTGAGGAGGGGTCAGGCGACCGTCCATCCGGGGCGCCCCCCGGCGCCGGATGGACGGTCGCGATCCCACCGCGAAAGGCCACCGAGGCACCCGCTGACCGCGCATGGTGCCCCCATCAGGAGGGTGAAGTCGGTGGATGTTCCGGGACTTGCTGCACGAGGAGTATCGGGTTTGGCGGCAGCGGCCGATATGGGGTCTAGACCCCAAATGCGCAAGCCTCCGCTCGCGACCCAGATCCTCGCGATCAACGCCCTGCTCATCACCGCCACGGGGCTGGCGGCGATCGTGGCTGCGCGCCTGTCGCTCGAGGACATCGCGGGGCGCCGCCAGGCGTTCGTGATCGTCGCGGGCATCCTCTGCGCGGTGCTCGTCAACGGCATGGTCCTGCGCCGGCGCTTCGCGCCGCTGGATCGGCTGATCGACGTCATGGAGCGCATCGACCTCACCCGCCCGGGCGCACGCGCGGAGCTGCCCGATGCCGACTCCGACGACGTGATGCGCCTCGTGCAGGCGTTCAACCGGATGCTCGGGCGCCTGGAGGACGAGCGCGCCCGGACCGCGGCAGCGGTGCTCCAGGGCCAGGAGACCGAGCGCGCGCGCCTGGCGCGCGACCTGCACGACGAGTGCAATCAGGCGCTCACCGGCGTGCTGCTGCGTCTGCAGGCCACCATGCAGCACGCGCCCGAGGACATCCGCGCCGAGCTGGCCGACACCAAGGAGGTCGCCACCGCGGCGATGGACGAGCTGCTGCGCCTGGCGCGCGAGCTGCGCCCCGCCGCGCTGGACGACCACGGGCTGCAGCCGGCGCTGCGCACGCAGCTCGAGCGCTTCGCCGAGCAGACGGGCGTCACGACCGAGCTGCGCGTGTACGACGAGCTGACCGACCTGGCCGAGCACGAGCAGACCGTCGTCTACCGCGTGGTGCAGGAGTCGCTGTCCAACGTCGCGCGCCATGCCCAGGCCGAGCACGTCGTCGTCGAGGTCGGCCGCGACCATGGCCGGCCCGTCGTGCGCGTCGCCGACGACGGCATCGGCATCACCACCCCGAGCAGCGACGGCATCGGCATCGTGGGCATGCGCGAGCGCGCGCGCCTGGCGCGCGGGCGCCTCGAGGTCTTCTCCGGCAAGGGGCGCGGCACCGTGGTGGAGCTGCGCCTGGATCGCGATCTCTGGACCGAGGCTGCCTGTCATGCGCCTGCTCATCGCCGACGACCACGGCCTCGTGCGCAGCGGCCTGCGCCTCCTGCTCGAGCGCCAGGCCGACATGGAGGTCGTGGCCGAGGCCGGGGACGGCGCCGAGGCCGTGGAGCGCGCGCTGGCCGAGCGGCCCGACGTCTGCATCCTCGACGTCTCGATGCCGAAGCTGACGGGGCTGCAGGCGGCGCGCGAGATCCGCGCGCAGGCGCCGGAGACGTCGGTGCTGATGCTCTCCATGCACGACGACGACCGCTATCTGTTCGAGGCGCTGAAGGCCGGCGCCGGCGGCTACGTGCTCAAGAAGGAGGCCGACCAGTTCCTGGTCGACGCGCTGCGCTCGGTGGTGCGGGGCGAGCCGTTTCTGACCAACGCCGCGCAACGTGTCCTCGTGCGAACGTGGATGGCCGACGACACGGCCGGGCCCAGCGAGCCGCTGACCCCGCGTGAGCAGGAGGTCCTCAAGCTCATCGCCGAGGCCCACACCAACCGCGAGATCGGCGAGATCCTGCATCTCTCCGAGAAGACGGTCGAGTCCCATCGCGGCAACCTGCTGCGCAAGCTGGGCATGCGCGACCGGGTCGAGCTGGTCCGCTACGCGATCCGCCGGGGGCTCATCGAGCCGTAGGGCGCGCTCGGCTGTCATCCTTGTGGGTGGTGACCGAGCAGCAGCAGCATCACGACGCCGCCGAGGCGGCCGAGGCCGCCGCGCCGGCGCAGCCCACGGCCGAGCCCGAGGCGCCCGTCGCGCCCCCGGCGATCCCGGAGTCCGAGCCCCAGGCGGAGCAGCCGCCGGTCGAGCAGCCCGAGCCCGAGCCCGAGCAGCCCGAGGTCGAGCAGCCCGAGGCCGAGCAGCCCCAGGCCGAGGCGCCGGCGTCCGACGAGCCGGCCGTCGGCCCCAAGATCCTCGGCGTCGCCGAGGAGAAGCCGCTGCCGGTCGTCAAGAAGCGCCTGCAGGAGAAGCCCAAGCGCGAGCCGCTGCCCTGGCCCGAGCTGCGCGCGGCGGTCGCCGCCACTCGCGAGGGCCTGGACGTCAACGAGCTCAAGGAGCTCTTCCGGCTGTTCCCGCAGAAGGTGCGCGACGAGGTCACCGAGAACGTCCGCGGCTTCCGCAAGGGCGCGCGGCGCCCGGTCTCGCAGCACGCCGCCAAGCAGCTCGCGCGCGCGTCGCACACTGCGCGGCGGATGAAGCGCAACGCCCATCCGTCGGGCGAGGTCGCCGAGGCGCTCGGCCAGGCCATGGCCGCGGAGCTCATCGCCTCGCTGGAGCCCGAGAAGGCCGCGCAGGTCATCCTCCCCAAGCGTGACCTGCTCGAGCGCGAGGCCCGACAGGCCCAGCGCCGCGCCCGCGACGAGGAGGACAAACGCCGCGACTAGCAGCGCCGTCGCCGTCG
>Ga0157379_10005655_pt1 | contig 10743 bp, 9 predicted proteins | sample S25metaG_FD_121802 | JGI IMG/M metagenome (GOLD analysis project Ga0157379, IMG submission 121802) | Switchgrass rhizosphere microbial communities from Kellogg Biological Station, Michigan, USA - S2-5 metaG | ecosystem: Host-associated > Plants > Roots > Rhizosphere > Soil | place: USA: Michigan... | reverse complement strand
CTCTTTCCTCTCCACACCAACCTAGTATATCAGTAATACCAGAGAGAATGTGCCTATTAAATACTAATCATGACCTAAAAGAACGTGGACGTATTCCATTGTAATGATCGAAGAACTATTCAAGGAAGAAGTGAGTGGGCTCCGCGAAAGGATATGAGGTCACTGAGACGTCGGATTTGAAACCAAGAGTGCCTTGATCGATGGTTCAAGTATTCGATGATTGTTAAGAAAGGAGTTCTTTCCGTGGACATGAAAGGAAATGAAGTGACTGTTGGAGATTTTTTTATTCGATGAGTGCCCTGGTCGACAGTTCTGACTTTCATAAAATTTCGAGGAGTTTTCTTAAATAAAAATAAAAATTGGTAGCGGGGATTCCTATTGCGGGAGAGTGGTAAGGGTATAGAACGTATTTCTTGCGATGGCTGTAAGTTCTGGCAGATTGGAGTGAATGGCTTTGTGAGAGAGTATGGCAGTTCGGGTAGAGTGACGACATATCTCTAGTGATATTCCAGCGCCAATGTTATCTTTGCGAATTCTGGATAAATAGTTCTCCACAGGCCACCCAATAGGGAATACAGCCCAGCGATACGGTATTACTGTTGGAGCGAGAAAATTGCCAACCGGGGCGTATTCCATGCCTGTCTAGACAAAAGGCTTCCAATGTCATGACTATTTGTCATAGAAGCCATAGTGGAAATTCCACCCACAAGCATTTTTTCCAAAATCCAATAGTGTCTTTCCGGGATTTCCCAGCTCTTCAGATCTGGAGCATTGCAGACCGCTGCCAAAGCTTTCCTCGACCCGATTGGTCTTGTTCCCCGTGTTCTAGAAGTTGTTGCGAAGGGCCGATTAGCACGTTTCCCTTGGTATGTCCAAATATGGTGGTATCGGCAGGCACAAACGACGCGGCTATGACACCAATGGTGAGCGCATAGCTGGAAGCATACTTTTGTCGGCGTCGCTGATGGCGTGGATCTCAAATTAATTTGTTTAAAAATATTGGAGCAAGGCGTGCTTTGCAGTGCGGAAAGTGGGGAGGCGTTGGAAAGTGGGATAAGGCGCATACAGGCAAGTTGAAATGACAGGGGAGGGCGTTTGCTTAAATTGAAGAAGGGTCGTTATGACGTTGTGTGAGCTTAAAGCTTATCGGGATCGAGTTTGAGGTCGACGAGTAAGACGATGAGCAGAGGATGTAGACAGCGAGCAGACATGTAGTAGAAGGACAAGAAGTGTTAACGGCACAAGGAATAGACAGCATTGAATGGACGATTTAAGAGATGAATGGAAAGGTGGTGGAGTGAACTGATCGGAGTAAGAAGTGTGTTAAAAATATGAAAGCATACTTAGAAGGTCTTCCCGAACATACCCCGTATCCCCTTCTTGTCCCCTCTCGCAGTCGACGGCGGGGGCGACGAGCAAGTGCTGGTATTGAACGCTGGCGATGCTCGCCGCTCGACCCCAACTGACTGCCATCCAACCAGGCGCTGCACTCTCCGATAACTCCCATTCCCACTCATCGACGAGCGAATCTATTCCCTCTCTATCGCGGACGTCGTCGTCTGCACATACGTCCTGCACGACACATACACACCATCTGCCCAAAGGCGCTCAACAACCTCGAGTTCACGTCCAGCTTGACGAACCGCACAGTGTCCCCATCCCGCTCGACCTTTCCGCCACTGTCTCGACCTCCAAACGAAAATTCCGCCTCTTACGCAAAACTCCTCCGTCGCCGGTCACTACTACTCCTGGCAACAGCGACAACAACCAGAATGTCCCGGCACGAAGATGGAGTCTATTCGCACAATCCCGTCGCACCACATCCGAAACGTTCTCAGATCATAGAAACGCCTCCAAACGTGTAACGACGGACGCGAATAAAAGGAATGGACACGAAAATGACAATGGCTGTGCTGAAAATCTCAAGGACGAGAACGGCGATGAAAATGAGGACCCGTCAATGTCGCGCAAACATGTCCCATTAGGACCGCCGCCTTCTGCGTTTAACCTTCAGCATAAGGCCAGGTTTTCTCATTCAAATTCGAATACTCTGCCATCGAATGGGCGACATCGTCGCAAGACTCTGTCGGATTCCGGCCATGGTCTTCGTGACTTTGAACCTGCAAAACCCATATCTGTGATACAACGTCTTCGTGCTCAGCTATCCTCAGAATCTCTTCATCACCCTCAACACACCTCAACACCCTCCGACCCCACCCTTGCACCCGACCACCTCAACAAACCTCTCCCAGCCCCTCCACTCCCAACTCCCCCACTCTCTTCACCACCTCTAGCCACCTTCCAATCTGAGGAAGATGAACTGGCCGAATCCGAATTCGGTCATTTCACTTCAGATGCAGGGCATGGTCCCACCCCCAGTGTTGAGGGCCATTCACAGTACCACCACTATGGTCGCGGAGTTGCGATCTCAGATGATGGACATGGCGCATCGTCAGAGTTCGAAGGACACTGGCATAATCTAGGCGGAAGTGCATATGCTGCGTCGGAGCCGCATTTTTCTGGTGTTTCTCCTCCCACTGCAGTATCATCGTTTAACGGACCACGATATCCTGTGTCGGAAATCGGACATGTTTCCCGAGCTGCAGATGGGACGTTTACTTATTCTGCGACGACGAAAGGTGGTCATACGAGAAAGTTGTCGTGGACTCAGAGAATCAAACGATCTTTTTCTCTCAACTTGAGAGGCAAGAACGATAGAAAGCCCCTGCTTGATATGGGCAACGGTCAAGAGGAAGGTCGCCTATCTACATCATCCCAACCGTACACCCAATCCCAACCAGCATACCACTATTCCTCTCGCATCCGTCATACCTCCCAACCACTCTATGCTACTTCCGAACCGGGCCATGAATCCTCTTTCTCACCATCCACACCCTTACTCAACCCATCCCAATACGCTTATACCCCACATCGTCTGTCACCTATCGCAGGCTCGACAAAAACTATTCCGCCCACTCATTCCTCCTCACCCAGTCCACTCCCACTCCCACCCTCTTCTTCCTCCAAAAAGCTTCGCAAGCGCCCCAAACATTCATCTCTCACCACCGCTCATACACATATCCACTCGACGTCTTATCCAAATCTTGCTTCCTTCCCAGCTATCATCTCTCCTCGTCCATCCTTGGACGACCACGAGGGACTTCATTCGGTGAATGGGTCGGTTGTAGAGCTCAGATCAAATCCTACGACGACAACCGCATCTTCTCCAGATCTTCTGTATTCTGCTTCACAATCTCCACCGCGTCCTCAGCCTCCCCGCCGACCCTCCGTCCTCGTCAAAAAACGCCGCACCCAATCCAACTCCTCTCGTTTTTCCTCTTTTGCAAATGGGAATGGACTGCCGGCTGTGCCACCATTACCTGCTGGATTCGAGGAATTCAATTCGAGTTTACGGATAAGGGAGGAGAATAGTCTGGACGCGGCGAGATGGACCGTGGATACGGAGGATAGGAATATCAGGGAGGATGGGTCGACTCTTCCGGGTGTGAGGTGCTTATCGCCTTTGGAGATGGAGTTTGAAGGGTGGAAGTATACTGTGGGTTTATTTCCTTACATTCTCTTTCATTATATGCGTTGAATTCTGACTGTTGTATGTCCAGTCCCTCTATCCAGTCCGAGCTCAATCTTCTCCCGAACTCAACGACACAACTCCATTACCATCTTCGTCTTCATCATCGCCTGTGCTACCTATGCCACACACCCGTTCAGAACCAGTCAATTCCCCTTCCGACCCAACGAAACGCAAGCATCAACGCCGTTCAGTCCTTTCTTCTTTATCACCTTTATCGCCCATTTCACCACGCCCTGCCAAGGCACATACAACATCGACAGACGACGGCGTGCCTGTGTATATGAGAAAAGAGAAGAAAGGCGGAAATGAAAAGCAGAGGAGATCGTTACCACTTCTGTCGCAGGATTTGGATGACGACGAACGCAGCCAGAAATCATCTCGTTCGGCCGGCCCCTTGCTTTCATATTCTCAGCCTGAACCGCCACCACGCTCACCTCCAGTTCCACCACCACCTTCATCCTTCACCTCGACGAACGTAAACACCTCTTTGCACCCGTCATCTCGTCCCTCTTTCCTCCGCTCTCAATCCAATCGTCGTTGGACGCTGGCCGTCTCTGAAACGCCTGAAGATGAACTTGTCGAAGAGCTCGATCGTCTAAGGAGTATTGGGTGGGGCTTGGGATTCCAAGGAGAACTTTTCAGAAGGGAAGAGAGAATTGTCACTGATGGCGAGAATACGATAGTTGGTGCGGAGTCTGCGTCTGGATGGGGGAAAGAAGAGATGGAAGAATGGCTTGTAGCGAGGAAGGCGTTGCTTGTTTGTAGGGAGATTGTAAGGACTGAGAAGACGTATCAAGAGGGATTGGATAAATTACAGCGGGGAGAGGTCAATTTCTCCAGTCCCTCTCATCCACCCACACTAAACTAATTTATGATTTTCTTTGTTTCCTCCTTATCCAGACTCTCAAAGCCCCCTCCCCACTTCTCCTCCAATACCTCCCCGCCCTCATCTCCGCCTCCGAAACCTTCGTCACTCACCTCGCCTCCGACCCCTCCGCATGGGGCGTTAGCCTCGCCTTCATTAACACCTTGGAAACCCTCGAAGGCGCATTCGTCGCCTGGTCCGGTGTCGTTGGTGAATTTTTCAATCCTCACGCTAATGAGATATCCAGAGCTGGTAGATCGAAAACCCGGTTGACGAAGGCGCCGAGGTTTGCGAAGAGTGCGGCTGCGTCGCCTGCGAGGGCACTTAGCTCTACTTCTGGGTCGACTTTGGTGGAAGGGAAGGGAAACAATAATAGTGGGAATGGGAACAATGGAGGAAATTGGAGGATTAGTATGGGGTTGGTTTCGCAGTTGTTGGCGAGTTCAACGGAGGCGAGTTTGGTGAGGAGGACGAGGTATCATACTGGAGGGAACAACAGTGGGAGTGGTAGAGAAAAGGTGCCGAGCGTGCATGACTTGGCGATTCAGCCGACGCAGAGGGTTATGCGGTATGTGTTGTTGTATAAGGGTTAGTTTATTTCTTCTCCATTTTTATGTAACTCGGTGCTGATATATATTTTTACAGATTTGTTAAGTTCGACGCCAATATCGTCCCCCGCTCGTGCGGTTGTTGAACAAGCGTTGGAAGGTGCGACAAGACTTGCCCAGAGATGCAACCGGGCGCAAGATAATGCGGCCTTTTTGATCTGATTTGTGATGTGATTTATGAGGTGGATGTTTTTCGGATCTCTTCTCTATATTTGTTCTTCTTGTTCCTCGTGCTTTCATTCGTTTCTCGTTTCTCGTTCATGCTTCATTCCGTTCTTCTTTTCTGCATTGTTCAAACGCTCTTTTCATCATTTAGCATTTGACTTCCCGGTTACCCTAAATATATACACATTCCCCTCACGCATTCATTACCAATGTATCATACCCGCTCATCTCCGTACTGCCATTATACAACCGCTGCTGTAATATACACATCTTCGTTATGAACGATTATTTGCTAAAGTCAGACAGTCAGTGAACATTCTCATGAGTGGGTGTGACTGGGTGAAAAAAATATTCCGAGACTTCAATCCAATCCTGTTAAGGAATGGTTGAAAATAATAGTTTTAGGGGGGTTCCAGTAGTTCACAAAATGAATGCAAGAATTCAGTGAAATAAAACTTCTATGTCTGCACGAAGAATAAGAAATGAGATGGGTAATATCAATATCATATGAAGACAGAAACCTACCGCTTGGGTTTTCCCCCTTACGAGGACATACCTGGAAGCCTCCGAGGCATTGCAATGAGCCTTTCACCGTTAGGCGCTGTTTCGGGCTGAATCTCTCCTTTTGGTAAAACTCGACATGAGAGGTGGACAGTCGTTTGCGGCCACGATTTACTTCCCTCCGACCTTCAATGAACGAATCGATCTCCTTTATAATATGCGAAGAATTTGGCCCTGAAAAGGAATATAGTGCCATCACCCACACATGCTCAAAGTTCGGCAGGAAGTGGTCACACCGGGTATCCATCTGTGAGAACGATCTCCAAAAGGGAAGTATATCCTCCTGAGGCCACCGAATATCTCCATGGATCCCCCAGGAATGCAGATTCAAAGTTTTGGTCAGATTGTGCAACATATATCCGCGGGGAAAACATTCGGGAAAGAAAACACCGAATATCCGTTCCGGGCATGCAGTAAGATAGTGCGCAACAATGCGCACTCGTCTTGAGGCGGGGATGAACCAGGAGCGGAAAGAACTGTGAGATGTCTCAGGTTCGGTGTACGGAGCGCTTTTAAAAAGGAGGCCGCTTCGCTTGGATATCTATGAGTGTGATATGGTACAACTTCGATGTGGTGTAGATTGGAGTGTTCGATGCGCGATCATGGTAATATCGCTTGACTCGCACTGTAAAATGTCGACAAACAATTCCTGGAGAGTAGGACAGCGTTCGACCAATTAAATGAGGTATAGTTCATCTAGCCCAAACTTGGTGTAGTGCGGCAGTTTAAGCTTTGTCAAGTTGGGGAAAAACGTGGTTAATATCTTGGGGAGTTGGTTCAATGCTGCTGAGCCAAACATGGCTCATCAGTTCTAGTTGCTTAAGACGTAAGAATTCCTTTGATTCAAGGTAAGTGGGGAAGAAATATAACTCCCGGCCCATGAAAGCACACTGGTTGAGGCCTTCAAGACGATGCATTTGTCCTGCGATGAGACAGAAGAGGGGGAGGCGCCAATACTGCCAAACCGTATCGTCATAGGGCCCATAAATCTTGATATCCAACAGACAATTTCGGCTATTAGTAAAAAACAGGGTGGGTAGCTGAGTGAGAGATTTGTTGCCTTTACGGCCGTCTAGGTAGATTTGCTGCCAAAGACGCGGTGTCTGAGGGGCAACATTCCGCCACCTGTGAGAGACAGAGACGGGAAGCTACCGAAAATGGATCTAGGTCCACTGCGAATAGCCCCTAATGTCCAATCTTCGAAAAAATGATATACATTCGGTCCCATATCCAAATCCAGTGGTATACAAGCTTCCAGACGAGGTGTTAAGCGGGATTCCCATTCAATGTCTCCCTCATACATGGATATCATCTTCGACACCCCCACTACTGAGTGAGTGACAGCACCCATTCAAAAGAATATCAAAGTTAGGTTGGGTTTTCAACCCATGTCCACTGCGAATGGCCCCTATTACTTACGAGACAGCGTGGCATTCCTATTGAATAAAATAGAATTGTTTCCGGCTGGCTTTGGCTGTTCTAGTGGCAACAATGGAGCGTCCATCAATTCCAGAGCGTCCACAAGAACCCACATGGGTGGACCTCCTCCCGAGCTCATGCTCGAGATTTTTGAATGGTTGCATTTACTCTCACTCAGACAGTCGATTATGCTTCGTTTTCAAACTGCTCTCTTGTAAGCCGTAGTTAGTGTAGAGTATCTCAGCAGCTGTTATTCCGAAGAGTTAAGTTAATCATGGAACCCCCTCCAGAACACCCCGCCAAGGCTATTTGCATTCTCAATATCGGCATACCCTACGATATCGATTTAGGACCGGATCTCAGTGATTCGTTCTCATCTTTATCTACTGTTTCGGTCTATATGACCTTGACTTCACCACTCCAAGATCGATTGTCTCCTTCGGTACTGTCACCCTCTCGCTCCTTTCCACCGCACCACCACCAGTCAAAGCTCTTCGCATTGGAGGATCCAACAAAGCAATAACTATCAATTAAAATTATTTTCAGGTTTTTTTCTTATATCCCTCACTTCATCCCCCGCCCCGAACTATAAGACCCTCCAGTGCCTCTACTTCCTGAATCACCCATTCAGTCCTTCTATGAACTCCGCCTTCAGGAAGATGACAGTGTCAACAGTCTCTAATGGATCCTCTGTGCGTCTAAATATTCACTCCACATCCTCTAGGTACGGAACTGAACTGTTTCTAACAAGAAACCGTATAGCGGTCTCCACAAACTAATCGACATTCAACATCCCCTCTCCTTCCATACCATTCGCTTTGATGGAGTTCAATTTGTCAGCAGATGTCCAAAACTACTGGAAATTGCCATGATTGGATCAATAGGGTATATCTGCAACTAGACTTAAGTCTACAGCTGATGTCGGTTAGGGCTCCCCCTCCAATGAGCTGTGGCTATTTCCCTTGGCTGACATTTAAGTCTAGCTGCAGATATACCCTAATTACGAACTAATTTGGTCAGCACCCTAGGACAATCGAGTCTTTCGATTTTGGTGTCCTCTTGCACCGGATAGAATTTTTTTTTTGATAATCCAGATAAATTGCTGAAATTGCAAGTTGTCACTCGTTTTCAATCTCCCGGTTTGGAGCCTGCTGCTACAAAGTTGAGACGATTTTGGCAGAAAAGAGGTATTCACCTTCAGATGAATACACTGTGAATTTGGGTGTGTTATATTGTCTGCTCAATCTTCACCATACATATGAATCTTTAGACTCAGGATCTGGTTCCTACCTCTCATTTTCCTAGGATTAACTCTGTATCCATTTATGCCAACATGGTATAAGGACCAGCTGATAACGCTATGTAAAAGCATATCAGAATATCAGAGTATGAACTAGAAAAAAACCAATTCGATTATCTTCACCCCTCTGATCCCCTCTTAAATACATAGACCACAAATGGGAACATTATTTAGCGAAAGAATCAGCACTGCATTCTGTAATAGAATGCAATACCTAATAGCTGATCAAAAGATAAGGGATCTCATCCTCCTATCTGCTGGGAGGATGGATTTCACCAGAAAATCCGGAAATCAATTGCTACTAGTAATCTCAGTCTCTATTCCACTTCTATCGACACAATGTGTCCTTTGCTACCTTTTAACCCAAATTACGTAGTATTCACTCTCGTTACAAAAGGTACCGTCCTACATAACCCGTAGTAATGACAACAAACTACTCACAATCGCGTACAAGATAATTTCTTCATGTGAATATGACGAATCACAGGCTCTAAAGTATTCTCTTGTGGATCAATGCCATCTCACATAGTTAAAAACACAGTGAGAAAGTGGTCTCGAAATAGTGGATTGAGGGGTTGAAAGTCTGCATCTGTGTGTGGTCTAAGCGTGGCTTCTGTCTGGCAATATGATTATACTGGCTAATAAAGGGATAATCGTTCTGCGCTTGAAAATGAATAACTCCTCGCGTCAAAATTGGGAATACAACCAAAATGGGAATTATCACACCCCCTCTTGAAGCGTCGCTAGGAGCAAGAGCCCAACCTACCCTTGCTGGAGCACCATGGTTTTAGGGTGGCGGGGTCCGTGACCCATATCAGAAAACACCTTCCGAATTTACTATATAGTCTTTTGATTTAGTATAGCCAGTCGTTTCAGAAAGAGACTGAGAACATGCTTCCTTATCCTGTCCTCGAGAGAAGATGCGGTGGGGGGGAGGGGGAGCGGTAAAATGAGGACAGTCGAAATTCGCAGCTGGACGTCTATGGGCAAGACAGTAAGAATCCAGTTCTGTGTTTCGTGTATAAATTTGAATTCCCAACCAAATCGCAGCTCTAGCTCGAGTCAACTCCACGGGACCCGATCATACATTTTCTTGATCCAATCCCTCCAAATTACTTGAACTCTTTTCCAGATGCCTTTGGCAGAAACCACGGAACCGAAGTGCTTCCAGGTTTCTGACATCTGAGAATGGTCAGGACGGTGGTACATCCATTACGACAGATCAACGAAATACCTGTGTCAACTCCAATAACGTCTGTGACCGCAAAAAGTGTTACAGAGCCCTACGACTGTCTTTTTTGCCTTTCATCCCATCAATATAGTCAAGGATTGCTCTGAGGACATTGCTAAAATCATGCTGTCGCTTATTGAAGCGGTAACGGCTATAGTAAGATGTAGAACCAGCCTCCTACCCAGCATGCTTCTTGATCGATATATATAACAGGGTTGTGCTTGGGTCGAAGCGATATTAGACACAAATCAGAGTTTATCACCTGCGAAGTTCGGTAGCAACAGCAAATTCCTTGTTATTCGTATACGACTTTTGAGTTATAATCGCGTTTGTAAGCTATGTCACAAGTGACATAACGCGTCTGGAAATTGCAGACGGGATTTTCGATAATAAACGCCTACATTTTCTCTGTCAGTCACACACACACCCTCTTTTCAGTCAATTATTTGGGTGTTGTATTTTTTCGGGTGCTGCAGGGGCTAAACTGCTAGCATGCTGGAGGCTCTACGGAACGTTCTGTAATGAAACATATGAAGAGCTTATTTATTTTATTCGAAGTAATATAGCAACAAGGTCTCTTTGTTTTTGCGTTTTTGCGAATGGATCGGAAGTAATCAAAGGGAAGTCATTTTTGCCTTGCGTCTACCTTTGGGGAAAGAAGCCTGTTCTTTACGCATGGAAATAAAGACAAACAGCTGAAAACTGACTCATCACGTCTAATCAGAAACCTACCACTGGCACACTTACCTGTAGATGATATTGAGTCATGATCAACTTCATATCTTGTCTCGAACTCGTCCGACACATTCCTTCCGAGGGTGCGACACCCTTGTATCTTGAAGGGGAAAGCAGACACCTGGCAGGGCAAGAAGTCCGGTGCCATCCTCTAGCATGCCATGCGCGTTCAGTAATGCAAAGGGTCTTGGGTAGGCAAAGAGTCGCTCAGGCACGTCTTAGGACAAAAATACCGAACCAAAAATGGAAATAAAGTTGGAGATAGCT
>Ga0157379_10005653_pt1 | contig 10743 bp, 10 predicted proteins | sample S25metaG_FD_121802 | JGI IMG/M metagenome (GOLD analysis project Ga0157379, IMG submission 121802) | Switchgrass rhizosphere microbial communities from Kellogg Biological Station, Michigan, USA - S2-5 metaG | ecosystem: Host-associated > Plants > Roots > Rhizosphere > Soil | place: USA... | reverse complement strand
TCGCCGGCCGCGTCCTGCGTCGCATGCACCAGCGAGCCGCCCTCGACACCGGCCATGAACTCGTTGAATTCGTAGACGAGGATGCCGGTCTCGACGAGTACCAGGCTCGGCAATGAGAGAAGTACGTAGAAGAGCGTGAGCTTGAAGATCAGGCCGCGCAGCTGCGGCCGCAGCGGTTTCATGCGCCGACGGTCTCCTCGACCGACGTACGATGCATGGACACGCGGTTGCGGCCGGCGCGTTTGGCCGCGTACAGCGCGCTGTCGGCGTGGGCGAGCAGCGTCGGCAGGTTGTAGCCGCAGGCTTGCGTGGAGGCCACGCCGAAACTTGCCGTAGCCACGATGCCGGCCGCGGCGTCGGCGCGGCCGTGCAAACCGGCGATCGCGGCGCGCATTTCCTCGGCGCGCAGCAGAGCGACTTCTTCGGCGCAGTCGGGCAGCAGGATCGCGAATTCCTCGCCGCCGAGGCGCCCGAAAATGTCGATCGAGCGCAGGCGCGCCTGGCACGCCGCGACCACGCGCCGGAGCACGGCATCGCCCGCGGCGTGGCCATGCATGTCGTTGACGGATTTGAAGTGATCCAGGTCCAGCGCCAGCACACTGGCCTCGCGCGAATCCTTGGCGCAGTAGCGCAGCACTTCCTGCGCCGATTCGAGGAAATGCTGACGGTTGAAGATACCCGTGAGGCCGTCGCGCCGCGCCAGTTTCTGGAACTTGAGCTGCGAACGCTTGGTGCGGTAGGCCCAGGTCGCGACCAACGCGAGACCCATCAGCAGCATGCCGATATACAACAACCGGATTTCCGCCGTCTTCGAATCAATCTGCTGACGCAGTTCCAATGCCCGGTTCTTTTCGTTCAGCGCCTCGATCTCGCGCTTCTTGTCCAGCACTTGCTGGTGCACCATCTGGTAGGCCAAGGCGCGTGCGCTGATGTCATTCAAGTAGCCCTTATCGGCGATGGCATATTTCTCATGCCAAGCTAGTGCGGCCTTGTCGTCATTCTGTCGGTTGGCGACTTCGTAGAGTATCTCGTACGCATCTGCCACGGATCGGGCATAGAACTGATTGTTGGCATGATCGACGGCGCTTTGCGCGTACTCGCGAGCGTGTGCGAGGTCGCCGGTTAGCAAATAACAGCGCGCGAGCACCGAGCGAAAAAGCGAAATCGCTGCGGACGAATGCGTGGCCAGAATCTCGGCGTCGTGTGTTTCGAGCAGTTTCAGCGCAGCGGTAACATCGCCGTGATCCATCTGCGCCCGCGCCAGCGACAGGCTCAGGATATTGGCGCTAACGGGATCGGCGACCAGCCGGCAAGCATCGAAGCCGGTGCGGAGCTGCGGATCGTCGGGAAGCAACTTGCCGCTCTCGTACAGGATTTCCGCCTTTTGCTCCATGGCGATGCAAGTCGAACGGTCGCTGCGGTCATAAGCGAGCGCCTTGTCGGCGAACTGGAGGGCCAGGTCATGCTGCCCGGCCCGGTTGTATGCATAAGCGGCTGCAGTCAGGCTCAGAAAGTGCGCGTTGCGATCTTCGACCTGCGGCAGCGAATCCACCAGTGCGCTCACCGAGATATAGGCATCTTCGTAATGCGAGGTATTGACTTGGTCGTAGATCAGGCTGATACGCGCGCGCGCGCGCACGGTCGCATCCTGTGTATGCGCGAGCAGAGCGTCGAAAGCAGAAACCGCCTGCGGGTAATCGCCCTGATAACCGAGTTGCCAAGCGTGCAGGTAGTCGAGCCAGTCATGCTGCCGGGAGGTCAGTTGGCTGGCTTGCTCATCCAGTTGCTTGAGCACGACGTGGAATTCGTCGTTGTTCGCGAGCTTGACCTGGTCGGCGTGTTGCAGCAGTTGGTCGGTATTTTCGGGCGCAGCTATGCCGCACGCGCTCGCAAGCAGCAGCGCGGACACGAGAGCACGCCCGGCAAGCCGCGCCGGGCGTGATGGACTTGCAATCCGCACGAACTCCCCGAAAAGACTAGGGTTGTGGGCTCACTTAACGCTTGCCCTTTGCCGGGCCTTTCTTGGCCGGTTTCTTTGCTGGGGCTTTCTTGGCCGGCTTCTTCTTGGCCGGGGCTTTTTTCTTCGCCGGCTTTATAGCCTGATTGATGCAATACATGGTCTCGCGCACGCCGAGCAAGCCATCGATCGCCATCCGTCCCGGTTGCAGCAAGGCGGAACTCAATGCCGGTTCGATCTGCTCGCGCTGCATGGCGCGCAGCAACTGTTCGCGGCTGGCGTGACGCAGTGCGGCGTCGCGTCCGGCGTTTTCGAGAAACCCGATGATATTCGACATGGAGTGGCCCCTTGCTGGTTGATTGGATTTGGTTTGCGATGGCGGCCGCCGCAGGATTCTGACGCATCGTCCCGGTCTAGCACCATGTGGGCGCCAGCCATCGGCTGCGGGAAACCCCAGACTGTCGAACAAACGCGCGGTTGCTGCATTCGCCCGGTGATATTGCACCCAAACCGCGTCGATCGGCAATGCCCGGAACGCATTGGCGATCAGGGTGGCGAGCGCCTCTGTCGCGTAACCCCGCCGGCACGCCGCGCTGACGAGCATGATGCCGACCTCGGCGCGGCGTGCGCGCCTGGAAACGCGGCGGATCGAACACAGGCCGATCGCCGCCCCGCCGTCGCGTTCCGCGATCGCCAGGAAGCGAAAGTTTTGCGCCTGCCGCGAGGCCAGCAGGGTCGCGTGGAAACTCGCGGTCGCTTGTGGCGCGGACAGCGGGCGCGCGATGAAGCGCATTGTTTCTGGGTCGGTATACAGCGCGCGGAACAGGGCGAGATCCCGGGCAGCGAACGCGCGCAGGCGGAGCCGTGCGCTCGTCAGCGCGCGCGCGATCACGCGCGTGAGCGCCGCAGCTTGGCCAGGCGTCGCAGCAGTTTCGTGTTCGGCGCGGGCTTTCGTGCCGGTGGGATTACCAGCGTATCCGGTGCTTCGACGCGTGCCTGAGCCAGGTTGCCCAGCGTCGTGCGTTCGATGCGCGGCGCGTGGATCGACAACGTGGCGGCACGGTAGACGATGATCTTGTGGTTGAGCGGATAATTCTCCGCCAGACGCTCCACGAGCACTTGCTGGTACGCGATGTCCGGCGCAGAACGGGCAAACGGCTGATCGCCAACAGTGCCGGCCTGCCAAAGCACCAGATACGCCGCCGTGTCGATGCGGCATCCATAGAACAACAGCTGGCTCGCCTCGTAATGCTGACAGCCGAATGTGCCCGGATCGATGCCGAGATCCGCATACAGACAATCCTCGGCCGAGATACCCGGTTCCATGTGCGCTTCGAAGCCCTCCTTGCGCGCAATCGCGATCGATTTGTGAGTCGCCCAGGCGAACACGCCGGGGTGGCCGTAGAACGCCGCGCAGACTTTCTTGCCGGCACGTACTTCGGTAAGGATCGCATCGACCATCTGCCGGTATGTGGTCATGCGCGACTTGCCCTCGCGGTAGTAGGGCTGCAGGCTGCGCACATCGGCGTTCATCGATTCGACCCATTTCTCGACGATGCCGTCGGAAGCGGCGACGAACACGACGTCGGCCTGCTCGATGTGGCTGCGCGCGAGCGGCGTGATATGCGAGCCGAGCGTAATGCCGACTCCGACGCAGGCAAGGCTGCCCTTGGGTCGTACAGGGGATTTGCGTTTCAAGCCGGATCTCCGTCGATCAGTAGGCCGTGCCGCCGAGTTCGCGATAGCGCAGAAAGACTGCGCGTGCCGGCTCGCGCAGGATATCGCGCTTGACGCGCACGCCGCGTTTTTCGAGTTCGCCGATCCAATCGGCCGGCAGCGGGCCTTCATCGAATTCGGCCAGTTCCTCGACATCTTCCGAGCGCGCGCCGATCAGCAGCTCGTCGATGCCGGCCCACATCGTCGCGCCGTAGCACTGGCAGCATGGTTGCGCGCTCGTGGCGAGTACGAACTTTTCGCCGCCCTCGTTGAGCCGGAAGCGTTGCAGGCGCTGCTGCGCGAGCATGTACGCCATCATTTCGGCGTGCGCCACGGAGCAGTTTTGCGGCACGACCCGATTCACGCCGACGGAGACGAGCCGGCCCGCGCCGGTGAATACGGCCGCGCCGAACGGACCGCCGCTGCGGTTTTCCACATTGCCCAGCGCCAGTTCGATCGCCAGCGTCACGCGCGCTTCGTCGTCGGTATAGAGGCGCGATGCATCGATGCTGTCGCGCAGCCACAAGGGCAGGGTCAGGTGCAGTTGGGCGGGCAGCATTTGCGGCGTGTTCGGGCGGACGCCGCAGCCTAACGAGTATCCAGGCGCTTGGCCAGTGAGGCGGGGGTTCAGTTCAACTTTACCCATGCGTTGTAAAGTACATGCTTTCAGAACTGCTGCAGGGAAGCCATGAACACATCCAAGGAAGCGATCGTCAGCAAGGTTCCGGAAGTCACGCTCGTCTTCTGGATCATCAAGATTCTTTGCACCACCATCGGCGAAACCGGCGGCGACGCCGTGTCGATGTCGATGAATCTTGGCTATCTCGTGAGCACGGGGATCTTCGCCGCCATTTTCATCGTGATGGTGATCGTACAGACGTCGGCGAAGAAATTTCATCCGGTGATCTACTGGGCGACGATCGTCGCCACGACCACGGTTGGAACGACGCTCGCCGACTTCGCCGACCGCTCCCTGGGTCTCGGCTACGCCGGCGGGGTAACGATCCTGCTGGCGCTACTGCTGGGATCGCTGTTCGTCTGGTATCGCACGCTCGGTACAGTCGCCGTCGACACGGTGGCGTCGCCCGCATCGGAGGCGTTCTACTGGACGACGATCATGTTCTCGCAGACGCTCGGCACGGCGCTCGGCGACTGGGTGGCCGATTCGATGGGCTACGGCTATGGCGGCGCCGCGATCATCTTCGGCGCCCTGCTGGCCGCGGTTGCGGCGGCGTATTTCTGGACGAAGCTATCGCACGTTTTCCTGTTCTGGGCTGCGTTCATCCTGACGCGTCCGCTCGGGGCGGTCGTCGGGGATTTCCTCGACAAGCCGCTGAGCGAAGGTGGCTTGGAACTCAGCCGTTACAGCGCGACGGCTGCATTGCTCGTGCTTATCATCGTGTGCATCTTCGCGTTTCCGCACCGGCCCGCAGTGCACAGGGACTAGCCGGTACAACGACACCCACCGTTCGTGGTTAGGTATCGAACCGCGAACGAATCTCATTGGGTTCGCCCTTCGATACCTCAGGGCGAACGGGCTGGGATGCTCAGCGCGCAGGCTTCGCGTACGAGTCGCGCAGCGTCACCGTACGGTTGAACACCGGCTTGCCCGGCGCGTGATCGAGACGATCGGCAACGAAGAAACCCAGGCGTTCGAACTGCACGACGGATTCGGGCTCGGCACCTCCGAGCGAAGGTTCGACATAGCCGGATACCACGCGCCTGGATTGCGGATTCAGGTGATCGTTGTAGGTCTTGCCGTCGCTGGTGTCGTCCGGATCGGCCACCGTGAACAGGCGATCGTACAGCCGCACTTCGGCCGCCACTGCGTGGCGCGCGCTGAGCCAGTGGATCGTGCCCTTGACCTTGCGTTCCGCGCCCGGCTGGCCGTGGCGTGTGCCGGCATCTAGCGTGCAGTGCAGTTCGACCGCATTTCCACTTGTATCCTTTATCACATCCGTGCATTTGACGATGCCGACGCCGCGCAGGCGCACTTCGCCGCCGGGTACAAGGCGGTGGAAGCCCTTGGGCGGTACTTCCATGAAATCCTCGCGCTCGATCCACAGCTCGCGCGAGAACGGCACCGCGCGCGTGCCGAACGTTTCGTTCTTCGGATGGTTTGGAAACGTCAGCGTTTCGGCGTGGTCGGCCGGCAGGTTCGTAATCGTCAGTTTCAGCGGATCGAGCACGGCGAAGCGGCGCGGCGCGGTGGCGTCGAGCACTTCGCGCACACAGCCTTCGAGCACGGAAAACTCGATGACGGAATTCTGCTTGGTCACGCCCGCGCGCTCCCAGAAGGTGCGGATCGCCGCGGGCGGAAAACCGCGCCGGCGCACGCCCGACAACGTCGGCATGCGCGGATCGTCCCAGCCCGATACGAGTCCGTCCTGCACCAGCGCCATGAGCTTGCGCTTGCTCATGACGGTGAAATCCAGATTGCCGCGCGCGAACTCTATCTGGCGCGGTGTGCTGACGTTCGTCTTCAATCCGGCGTCGAGCAACGGCTGTACGAGTTCCGGGTGATGCGGCAAATCGATGTGTTCCAGGCACCAGTCGTATAGCGGACGGTGATCCTCGAACTCGAGCGTGCACAGCGATTGCGTGATGCCTTCGACCGCGTCAGAAATGCAGTGTGCGTAGTCGTACATCGGATAGATGCACCAGGCATCACCGGTGTTCTGGTGCGGCACCTTGCGGATGCGATACAAGGCCGGATCGCGCATATTGATGTTGCCGCTGGCCATGTCGATCTTCGCGCGCAGAGTCTTGGCGCCGTCGGCGAATTCGCCCGCGCGCATGCGCCGGAACAGGTCGAGGTTTTCTGCGACGCCGCGATCGCGCCATGGCGAGTTGCGCCCCGGTTCGGTCAGCGTGCCGCGGTACTCGCGTACCTGATCCGCGGTGAGGTCGCAGACGAAGGCCTTGCCGTCGCGAATCAGTTTTTCCGCACAGCGGTAGAACGCTTCGAAGTAGTCCGAAGCGTGGCGCAGCACGTCCCATTCGAAGCCGAGCCACTGCACGTCGGCCTTGATCGCCTCGACATATTCGACGTCTTCCTTGGCCGGGTTAGTGTCGTCCAGGCGCAGGTGGCACACACCGCCGAACTCGCGCGCGATGCCGAAGTTCAGGCAGATCGACTTGGCGTGACCCAGGTGCAGGTAGCCGTTCGGCTCGGGCGGAAAACGCGTGACGACCTTGCCGCCGTGCTTGCCGGCGGCGCGCTCGTCGACGACGATCTGGCGGATGAAATTGTTGGCAACGGGCGTGGCGTCGGTCATGGCAGGCACGGGGAGGGCGAACGCACGATTTTACCTGACGCGGCGGGTCAAAGCGCAGAGTTCTTTACGGTTCAACGTCGATAAGGTAGCGTGAGCCTTGGAGCTACCGCGGAGCGCGCGTGAAGATCGTCTACCGGGCCGAAAACATCATCGACGCGAATCTGGTCAAGAACGCGCTCGAGCACGAGGGCATCCCGGCCTTCGTGAGCGGCCAGTACCTCACGGGCGCGGCCGGCGAGCTGCCGCCGCTATCCCTCGTCAACGTGATGGTGGCCGAAATCGACTGGCCGCGCGCACGCGCGATCGCCGAAGCGCTCGACACGGAATTGGCCGAACAGCGCAGCACGCCGGAAACCGACGACGGGCTGCTGCCCGATCCCGCATGATCCACGCACCGCGGGGAGCTTTGCTGCGCATGACGGCGGGCGCGGCGCTGATCGGCACGACCAGCATCTTCGTGCGCTGGGCGCACGTTCCGCCGACGTCGTCCGCGTTCTATCGCATGCTGTTCGGCGCGGCGATGCTGCTCGTGCTGCTGCTCGCGCGCCGTCAATCGCGCGAATTCGTCCTGCGCGACTACTTGTGGATGCTGCTGCCGTCGCTGGCTTTCGCGACGGACCTGACAGTCTGGCATCGCAGCATCGCCTATATCGGCCCCGGCTTGGCGACACTGACTGCGAATTTCCAGGTGTTCATACTGGCGATCGTCGGTGTGATTTTCTTCCACGAGCGACTGACGCTGCGCTTCGCGGCCGGTGTGGCCCTGGCGCTGCTCGGCTTGTGGCTGCTGGTGGGCACGGGCTGGAGTTCATTTACGCCCCAATTCAGGCTTGGCATCTATTTAGGCTTGTTCACGGGCGTGTGCTACGCCGTGTATCTATTAAGCCTGCGCCGCGCGCAAGCCGTACGTCCCGGGTTGACGCCGGTGCGCGCGCTGTTTCTCAACAGTCTGCTGTCAGCGCTGATCCTCGGAATCTTCGTGGTGGTCGAAGGCGGCAGCTTTGCGATCCCCGACGCGCAGTCCTGGGCCGCGTTGCTGGGACTCGGCTTCTTCGGCCAAGTGGTGGGCTGGGTGCTGATCGCGAGCGCGATGCCGCAACTGCCGGCGTCGTTGGTCGGCCTGTTGCTGTTGCTGCAGCCGACACTGTCGTTTGTGCTCGACGTGATCCTGTTCGCGCGCCCCACGACCGACCTTGACTGGCTCGGGCTTGCGTTGTCGTTGGTCGGGATTTTCATCGGCTCGGTGCGCGGCAAGCCTGCCCCGGTGGGAGAACCCGCATGATCGAACTGATTCCCTATATACGCGACGTGCCGGATTTTCCGAAGCCCGGCATCGTGTTCAAGGACATCACGCCGCTGCTGAGCAATGCGCAGGCTCTGCGGATTTGCGTCGGGGCGCTGGCGGAACCGTATCGCGCGACGCGGCTGGATGCGATCTGCGCGATCGAGTCGCGCGGCTTCATTTTCGGCGCGGCGCTGGCGCGCGAGCTCGGCATCGGCTTCGTGCCGATCCGCAAACGCGGCAAACTCCCGGCACGCACGATCGGCGCCGACTACGCGCTCGAATACGGCAGCGACCGCCTCGAAATGCACGCCGACGCATTGCCCACGGGCGCACGCGTGGCGCTGGTCGACGATGTCGTCGCCACGGGCGGTACGCTGTTGGCCGCACGTGCCTTGATCGAGCAGCTCGGCGCGGAGCTGGTCGCCGCATCGGTGGTGATCGAACTGGCTTTCCTCGGCGCCCGCGCGCGCTGGGCCGCGCCGGTGCCGTTGCACGCTCTGATCCGATACTGAACGGCAATTCCAATAAATAGACGTCTATACGTCTTGACATCCGTAATTTCGGAAGTTAATCTGCGCTCGCTCATCGAGATTGGCTGAGGGACAGGCCCGAAGACGCCAAGGCAACCGTCGCGCTGCGATAGGTGCCAAATCCTGCAGGCCCGCATTGCGCGGAACTCCTGGAAGATGAGGCGTACGCTTGCTGCGTGGCGTCTCGTCGTGGTCCGAAACGATGGAAAACGAGACGAACATGGCCGCGTTGCCGAAACTCCAAGCTGAATTCCAGCCAATTCCGTACGCGATCCAATGGGCGCAAGGCACGCTGACTCTGCCCGATCCGTTCGCGCTGGAATCGGGCGAGGCACTGCATGGCGCGCACCTCGCCTGGCAGTGCGTCGGACCAGAGGACGCACCGCTGATCGTCGTGCTCGGTGGCATTTCCGCACATGCTCGCGCCTGCGCGCAGGATGGGTGTGGCTGGTTCGAAGCACAATGCGGCGAGGGCCGCACGCTCGACACGCGGCGTTATCGCGTCCTTGGTATTGATTGGCTCGGCGGCGTCGACGCTTCGACCGGACCGCGTGACGGTGAGGAGTTTCCATCGCTATCCACTGCTGACCAGGCGCGCGCGTTGCTACTGCTGCTGAACCGCCTCGGCGTGCGTCGTGTGCACCTGCTCGTCGGCGCCTCCTACGGTGGCTCGGTCGCGCAGCATCTGGCCGCTCTGCTTGGCGACCGTGTGCGCCGTCTCGTGCTGCTCAGCGCGGCGCACCGCACCGCGCAATTCGGCTTGGCGCTGCGCCATGTGCAGCGAGCGATTCTCGATCTGGGTGGTGATGCCAAGGCAGCGCTGGCGCTGGCGCGTTCGCTCGCGGTGCTCGGCTACCGCACGCCGGAAGGCGTCGAGGCGCGCTTCGGCGGCGACACATCGAATGAACAAGTACTTTCGTGGCTGGATCATCACGGCGGCAAATTCACGACGCGCTTCAATGCCGCGGCGTACCGATGTTTGAGTGCATCCATCGACTCGCATCGGATCGATCCGGCGACGATCACGGTTCCGACCACGTTGCTCGCAGTGCGCGAGGATCTGATTGTTCCGCTGACGCTGCTACGCGAATACGCGGAGCGCGCACCGCAGTGCGAGCTCGTCGAGATTGCGTCGCCATACGGCCACGATGCGTTCCTCAAGGAGGACAGGCTCGTCGGCAATATTCTGCGCGCAACATTGGAGGAAGGAGCATGAGCAGGGAAATCGCCACGATCGCTGCGCGCGCAGGAGTCGATGTCGACGCAGGGCACGGTGCGGTGATGCCGCCGCTGTATCTGTCGAGCAATTACAGCTTCGCCGGCTTCGGCCTGAAGCGACGCTACGATTACACGCGCTCGGGCAACCCCACGCGCGACACGCTGGCAGGCGCGCTCGCCGAACTTGAGGGTGGCGCGGGCGGCGTGGTGACGGCATCGGGCATGGCCGCGATCACGTTGCTGACTGCGCAGTTGAAACCCGGGGAACTGCTGATCGCGCCGCACGATTGCTATGGCGGCAGCTACCGGCTGTTCAAAGCGCAGGCCGAGCGTGGCCTGTACAACGTGGAATTCGTGGATTTTTCCGATGCGCTGGGGCTATCCGCGGCGCTGTCGCGCAAGCCCAAGCTAGTGTGGATCGAAACGCCGAGCAATCCGCTGCTGCGCATCACCGACATCGCCGCGACGGCACGGTTGGGACATGCGGTCGGTGCGCTGGTGGTAGTCGACAATACCTTCCTGTCGCCGGCGCTGCAGCAGCCGATCGCGCTGGGGGCGGACCTCGTCGTGCACTCGACGACGAAATATCTCAACGGCCACTCCGACGTCGTCGGTGGCGCGGTGATCTGGAAAGAGGCGGCGCTCGGCGAACAACTCGCATGGTGGTGCAACTGCCTGGGTCTGGCCGGGGCGCCGTTCGACAGCTATCTGACCCTGCGCGGCCTGCGCACACTGGGGCCGCGGCTGGCGGTGCACCAG
>Ga0157379_10005650_pt1 | contig 10746 bp, 8 predicted proteins | sample S25metaG_FD_121802 | JGI IMG/M metagenome (GOLD analysis project Ga0157379, IMG submission 121802) | Switchgrass rhizosphere microbial communities from Kellogg Biological Station, Michigan, USA - S2-5 metaG | ecosystem: Host-associated > Plants > Roots > Rhizosphere > Soil | place: USA: Michigan... | reverse complement strand
CGAAAACGCATCAGGTGACGTTACCGTCGCCACCGCTGCGACCGGTATGCGCCCGGCGACACACCGCGACGACCACAGCTCGGCGTCGGACAGGTCAGACTGGATCAGGTGTTCATCGGGCCTAGACGATGGGTATTGGCTGTGGGGTGATGATGACGGCGATGGATGACGTGACCGCAGTCGACGAGGCCGTCGCGCTCGCCGACAAGTTGCTGCGCGACGCGATCGCCAATTCGACGCGGCGCGAACGGCGTCAGCTGCACAGGTTGGGGCGTCTGGTGGCCGATCCCGCCGGTCGCGAACTTGTGCAGAGGTTGACCGACGACGTGCTGCGGATTCCCTCGAACGGGCGCGCCGCGCGGCGGTTCGCGGACGTCGTCCACGAGCTCGGTCTGCCGAGGTCGCTCAGTCTGGTCGATCGCGAACTGCTGCGGGCGGGTGCCCGGTTGGCGCCGGCTCTGCCGCAACTGGTGATGCCGCTCGTGCGACAGCGAATTCTCGGCGAGACCGAAGGTGTCGTGTTGCCGGCGGAAGACCCCGAGTTCGCAACGCACGTCGCCGAGCGCCGGCGCGACGGAATCGGTCTGCTCGTCAACCCCCTCGGTGAGTCGATCCTCGGCGACGACGAGGCACGGCGTCGGGTGAATCAGGTGTTGTCGAAGTTGCGCCGACCCGACGTGAATGCCGTGTCGATCAAGGCGTCGGCGCTGGTGGCCAACCTCGACGTACTCGACTTCGACGGCAGCGTCACCCGCATCTGCGAACCGTTGCGCGAGATCTATCGAGCGGCGATGTCGAAGGTGCCAGTCGGCTTCGTGAACCTCGACATGGAGGAGTACCGCGACCTCCACCTGACCGTCGCCGCGTTCACGACCGTGCTCGATGAGGCCGAGTTCCGTCAGCTCGAAGCCGGCATCGTGTTGCAGGCCTACCTTCCCGACAGTCACGACGTGCTCGAACACCTCGGCCAGTGGGCCGCAGCGCGAGTGACAGGCGGCGGCGCCGGCATCAAGGTGCGCATCGTCAAGGGCGCCAACCTGGCGATGGAGACGGTCGAGGCCGAGCTGCACGACTGGGTCCCGGCACCCTTTCCGTCGAAGGCCGATGTCGACGCCAGCTACAAGTTGATGCTCGAATCGGCCCTTCGTCCTGAATGGAGCGGTGCGGTGCGCGTCGGCGTCGCCAGTCACAATCTCTTCGACGTCGCCTGGGCGGTGGTGCAGCGCCGCCGACTGCCCGAGGAGCAACGGCATCGGATCGAACTGGAGATGTTGGAGGGCATGGCCCCCGCTCAGAGTCGCGCCGTGCGCAGGATGGCCGGCGAGTTGCTGCTCTACGCGCCCGTCGTGCAGCGCGACCAGATCGACGCCAGCATCGCCTACCTCGCTCGGCGCCTCGACGAGAACACTGCACCGGAGAACTTCCTCCGAGCCTTGTTCACCATCACTCCCGGCTCTGCCGAGTTCGCCGAGCAGGCGGAGAAGTTCCGTCGCTCCGTCGCCGACCGGCACGAGATCGGCACCCGCCGTCGCCGCCACGCGCTGCCACTGGATCCACAGCACTTCACCAACGAACCGGACAGCGACCCGACCGATCCCGATGCGCGTGCCCGCATGCGCGACGCGGTCGAGACATCCCCCGCCATGCCGGAACCGGTGATCGTCGAGAGCATCGACGAGGTCGACGCGATGGTGGCCACCGCGGTGGACGCCCAGAAGGCGTGGGCGGACATCGACTCGGATGAGCGCCGACGGATCCTCGCGTCGGTGGCCGACGTGTTCCGGCGCGAACGGTTCGACACGATCGCGGTGATGGCCTGCGACGCGGTGAAGGTCGCCCGCGAAGGAGATCCGGAGGTGAGCGAGGCGACCGACTTCGCCAAGTACTACGGATCCGTGGGCCTCGACGTCGTCGAGGAACAGATGGCGCAGGGCGCGGCGCTGCATCCCCGCGGAGTGGTCGTCGTCGCTTCGCCGTGGAACTTCCCCTACGCCATTCCGGCCGGCGGCGTGCTGGCCGCGCTCGCTGCATGCAACGCGGTGATCCTCAAGCCGCCGCCCGAGACCCGGCGCACCGCCCAATTGATCGTCGATCAACTGCATCGCGGTGGTGTGCCGCCGGATGTCGTTCAATTCGCGGCGTGCCCCGACAACGAGATCGGGCAACGCTTGATCACCCATCCCGACGTCGATTCGGTGGTGCTGACGGGTGCATACGAGACGGCGCAGATGTTCCGATCGTGGAAGCCGGCGATGCACCTCCTCGCCGAGACCAGTGGCAAGAACGCCATCGTCATCACTCAGGCGGCGGACATCGATCTCGCGATTCGCGACCTCGTACGTTCGGCGTTCGGACACGGCGGGCAGAAGTGTTCGGCGGCGAGTCTCGCCATCGTCGAGGCACCTCTGTACGACGATCCCTCGTTCATGGAGCGGTTGGCCGATGCCACCCGCAGTCTCGTCGTCGGCCCGCCATCGCAGGTGGGCAGCGTCGTCGGTCCGTTGATCGGGCCGCCGTCGCCGAAGCTGCAACGCGGCCTGACCCAGCTCGACGCCGGCGAACTTTGGCTCGTCGAACCACGCGACCTCGGCACGAATCTGTGGACGCCCGGCGTTCGTGTCGGCGTGCGTTCCGGCTCATGGTTCCACGTCACGGAGTGCTTCGGGCCCGTTCTCGGTGTCATGCGCGCCGCCGATCTCGACGAGGCGATCCAAATGCAGAACGCAACTCCGTTCGGACTGACCGGTGGGATTCATTCGCTCGACGACCACGAAATCGATCGGTGGCTCGATGGGGTGCACGTGGGCAACGCGTACGTCAATCGCGGCATCACCGGCGCCATCGTGCAGCGCCAACCGTTCGGCGGTTGGAAGCGTTCGACGGTTGGATGCGGCCCGAAGGCGGGTGGACCCGACTACGTCGCCGAGATGATGACGGCTCCGCCGCAACCGGTCGATGCGGGTGCGGCAGCGGTGTCGTACAAGGCCGCGTGGGAGCAGTGGTTCGGGATCACCCACGATCCGACAGGGCTGCGTAGCGAGCACAATGTTCTGCGTTACGTGCCGATCGGCGACGTGCTGATCCGGGTCGGACACGACACTCCCGAGGGTGCGCTCGACGCAGCACTGTCGGCCGCCGAGATCTGTGGAACGCGAGTGAGGGTGTCCGATGCCGCGAGCGAATCCGACACGGACCTCCTCGATCGGCTCGGAGACGTCGAGATCGATCGTGTGCGAATGCTCACCGAGCCAAGTGCCGAGTTGCGGGCGGGTCTGTTCGAGCGGGACATCGACATCGACTGCGAACCCGTCTCGCCGAGTGGCCGTCGAGAGCTGCGGCGGTGGTTGCGCGAGCAGGCCGTCAGCCGGACCGCACACCGTCACGGCCGCGTCGCTCCATGAGCCACGGCTGTTCGGCCTCGGCCATCGGCGTGCTCGGAGGGCCCTGCACGAACGGCCACACCTCTTCGGCCATCCGTCGGTAGTTGCCGGTCGCGCGGAGCTCGCCGAGCAACGCGTACAGGCCGAGGTTGATCCGCTGGATGAACACGAACGCTCGCGGCACGGTCGCGAACTGTGAGATCGGACTCGAGCGGTCGAACGTGTGGCGAACGATCCTGCTCGCGTACTCCGACGACCACGTGACGACCTTGTCGTCGCGCACGCTCTCGTAGAACTGCCCGAAGTACTCGCCGATCGCCTCGTCGTCGGCGGGTGCGCCGCGCCGCAGCATGCCGGCTTCTTCGACGATCCGCCGGAACGCCGGCACGTTGTGCTCGTACGCCGCCGACCTGACCATTCCGATGAAGGTGGCCATCTCGGTCTCGGTGAAGTGCTTGACCAACCCGAAGTCCAAGAACGTGATCCGACCACCGCCGTGGAAGAGGTAGTTGCCGGGATGCGGGTCGCCGTTGAACCGGTGCATGCCGTACAGGCTGCGGAACACGAACCGGAACAGGCATTCACCGGTGAGGTTCCGCTCGTCCTGCGACCACTCCAGCATCTCGTTCCAGGTCGCCCCGGTGACGAGCTCGCTCGTCAACACCCGCGCTGTGGAATGCGAGCCGATCACATCAGGCACGTGGATGAACGGGTGGCCGCGGTAGTAGTCGGCGAACATCTGCTGGTTCGCGGCCTCCAGTTCGTAGTCGAGCTCGTCGATCAGCCGCTCGCGGATCTCGGCAACCATGTCGTCGGGGTCGAGTCCGCTGAAGCCCTGCTTCAGGAGCGAACCGAGCAGGCCGGCGTTGCGCAGGTCGGCCTCGATCGCCTCGCCGACACCGGGGTACTGGACCTTGACGGCTACGGCGCGCTCCGTGCCCGTCGTCGGATCGACGACGATCGCCCGGTGGACCTGGCCGATGCTGGCCGAGGCGATGGGCACGGGGTCCCATTCCACGAACACCTTTTCGGGAGGCGCCCCGAGCTCGCGTTCGATGACACCGGCGGCGAGTTCGGCACTCATCGGCGGCGCGTTGGACTGCAGCTCGGCGAGCGCAGCCCGCATCGGCTCGGGAAGCCCCTCGCTGACGTAGCTGGCCATCTGCCCCAACTTCATCAGCGCGCCCTTCATGTTGCCGAGGCGCTCGGTGATCGCATCCGCGGTGCGCAACTCGCGTTCACGATCGAGCTCGACGCGTCGCTCGGTCGATGCGAACAGCTTGCGCGCCGCTGTCGACGCGTAGGTACCGCCGACCTGCAGGCCGAGCGTGGCGATGTCGAGGTTGCGCCGGCCGCGCACGTTGCGGCGGACGAGCACCAACGCCGCGGTTGCAGCGGCCGCGGCCAGGAACACGACGCTCTTCTTCATCGGGCGCGTTCGACGACCGATCTGCAGGCTCGGATCAGCGTCGGCACGAACAACTTCGGATTGGACACGCACGCGTCGTGGTCGCCGTCGACACGGAAGGCCTCGGCGTCGGGGATCGACTCGAAGAGGCGGATCTGGCGCCGCACCGGAACGACTCGATCGCGCATCGTGATGACCACCGACGTCGGTACATCGATTTCGCCGACCCACTCACGCGACGAGAAGTTGCCGATGGCCCTGCCGGCTTCGAGCACGGCGCGCCAGTCGTGAGCCGAGATCTCGTCGACCGCCCACTGATCCCATTCGGCGACCTTGCGTTGCAAGAAGAACTGCTCGGTCAGCCGTTGTCGGGCCTGAGCGGGCGTGAGCCTGGCGATGGCGGCCAGGCCGGAGAGACCGAGGAAACCCAGTCGCTCCTCACGCGATGTCGCGAAGTACGCCGCTGTCGCGCACAGCACGATGCCTGCCGTGCGTGGCTGGTGCCTACGCCAGATCAGTTGAGCGATGGGGCCGCCCATCGAGTACCCGACCGGGATGAAGTGGTCGATGCCGAGGTTGTCGCAGACGGCGACGGCATCGTCGGCGCAGTCCTCCAAACGGAACAACTTGCGTGAGCGGATTCCTTTGCCATGACCGCGATGATCGAGCGCGACGACGTTGAACTGCTCGGCCAACGACTTGTAGCAGCGGAACCAGTTGAGATCCGCCGTCGCCGTCCAGCCGTGCAACAACAGCAGGGTCGGTGCGCCGGCCGGGCCGTCGACCTTGCGAACGAAGGTCGTGCCACGGCCGGGGATGTTCATCGACGCGCCAGGAGGGAACTCGGGCGAAGCGTCCTCCTGGTTCGATGCCACTAGGCAGTCTCCACCTTGACGACGCGCACACGCAGCTTTCCAGTGGGCGCTTCGTACTCGACCCAGTCTCCTGCCGATGAACCGATGAGGGCCTCGCCGAGGGGGGACTGCGGGCTCATGACGTCGAGGTTGTCGACCTTCTCCTCCATGTGTCCGACCAGGTAGCGCTCGGCCATGTTGTCGTCGTCGCCCTCATACACGATCGTCACGATGCTGCCGGCCGACACGACGCCTTCGTCGGAGCTCTCGATGATCTCCGCGGTTTCGATGATGTGCTCGAGTTGGCGGATGCGACCCTCCATGTGACCCTGCTCGTCCTTCGCCGCGTGGTAGTCGCCGTTCTCGCTGAGATCGCCGAGCAGGCGCGCCGCTTCGATCTTCTGCGCAACCTCGATCCGTCCCCTCGTCGTGAGATCTTGGAACTCCGCCTGCAGTCGTTCGTACGCCGAGCGGGACAGCTGAGTCGTCATAGGGCGAAAACGCTATCGCCGCGTAACATCTCGGGGCATGGCTTATCGAATTGCGGTGATCGGCGGCGACGGCATCGGCCCTGAGGTCACGGCAGAAGCATTGAAGGTGATCTGTGCGGCCGGGGTGGCTGTCGACACGACATCGTTCGACCTCGGCGGGGCGCGATATCTCCGCGACGGAGAGATCCTGTCGGATTCGACGCTCGACGAGTTGCGCGGGTTCGACGCGATCCTGCTCGGCGCCGTCGGCACGCCCGATGTGCCGCCGGGCGTGATCGAGCGCGGCTTGTTGTTGAAGATGCGGTTCGATCTCGACCTGTACGTCAACCAGCGGCCCTTCATAGGGACCGCGCCGGGCCAGACCGAACCGCACGACTTCGTCGTGATCCGCGAGAACACCGAAGGTCCGTATGTGGGTGAAGGGGGAGTGCTGCGCAAGGGCACACCGAACGAAGTCGCCACGCAGGGATCCGTCAACACCCGGATGGGTGCCGAGCGGGCGATCCGCTTCGCCTTCGAGTTGGCGGTGCAACGCGACGGGCGTCGACACGTGACCCTCGTGCACAAGACGAACGTGTTGACCTTCTCGGGTGACCTGTGGCAGCGGGCGTTCGACGCGGTGGCAGCCGACTACCCGCAGGTGGGCACGGCGTACAACCACGTCGACGCGGCGTGCATCTACTTCGTGCAGGACCCGCATCGCTACGACGTGATCGTCACCGACAACCTCTTCGGCGACATCCTCACCGACCTCGGTGGAGCGGTCAGCGGTGGAATCGGCCTGGCGTCGTCGGCAAACCTCAACCCGGCGCGCACCGGTCCGTCGATGTTCGAACCGGTGCACGGGTCGGCGCCCGACATCGTCGGCACTGGTAAGGCCAACCCCATCGCGGCGATCCTCAGCGCTGCCCTGATGCTCGACTTCCTCGGCGAAACCGATGCGGCAACACGGGTGCGTGCGGCATGCGCTGCCCACACTGGTACCGGCAGCACCAGCGAGATCGGTTCACAAATCGCCGCGGCCGTGGCAGGCTAGTCGTACCCTTCGCCGGCCGACGCACGGCCGCATCTGCACAGCGGGAGCCAGCAATGCCTATTCAAACCACCCCCAAGATCTGGATGAACGGAGAGCTTGTCGACTGGGACAAGGCTCAGATCCACATCCTCACCCACACGCTGCACTACGGCACGGGTGTGTTCGAGGGCATTCGTGCGTACCCGACGTCGCAGGGGCCCGCCGTTTTCCGTCTCACCGAGCACATCGAGCGCCTGTTCCGCAGCGCTCAGATCATGGGGATGGAGATCCCCTACACGGTGGCCGAGATCGTCGCCGCCACCAAGGCGACCGTCGCTTCGACGGAGCTGCCGGGTTGCTACGTGCGTCCCATCGCCTACTACGGGTATGGCGAGATGGGTCTCAACACGTTGCCGTGCAGCGTCGACGTGGCGATCGCCTGTTGGCCGTGGGCGCCGTTCCTCGGCGAGGACGCACTCGATCACGGGGTGCGGATGAAGGTCTCGTCGTGGACGCGCCACGACCACAACACGATGCCGCCGGCAGCCAAGACGACCGGCAACTACGTCAACTCGTCGCTCGCCAAGGTCGAGGCGTTGAAGGCCGGCTACGACGAGGCGATCATGTTGGCTCCCAACGGTTTGATCGCCGAGTGCACCGGCGAGAACATCTTCGCGGCACGCAACGGCATCATCCTCACGCCGCCGCTCACTGCCGGCGCGCTGGAGGGGATCACCCAGAGCTCAGTGATGACGATCGCTCGCAACCTCGGGTTCGACATCCGCGTCGACAACCTGACGCGCAGCGACCTGTACGTGGCCGACGAGGTCTTCGTCTGCGGTACCGCCGCGGAGATCAGTTCGGTGAAGTCGATCGACGACCGCAACATCCCCTGCCCCGGCCCGATGACGAAGGCCATCGCCGAGGTCTACGCCCGCGCCGTCCGCGGCGAAGAGGACCAGTACAAGGACTGGTGCGAACTCGCTAGCTGAAACGCCAGCGCGTTGCTCGCGTGGCGAACTCGGCCTCGCGTTCGATGACGGCGAAGGCGACCTTCGGGGTGACCTCGAACATCGCGTTCTGCGGGAGGAACTCGGCAAGCCCCGGCTGCTCGCCGCCGTACTTGGCGACGTAGCGATCGACCCAGGTCTTGACGCGCTCCGGGTCGGTGATGGGTGCGGCCGTGCCCTCGATCGAGATGCACTCGACCGTGTCGGCCGCCGTGAACACGACGCGTGGGTTGGCGGCGATGTTGCGGGCCTTTCGCGACGCGAACGCGCAGGAGAACATGAACTGAACATCGTCGTCGTCCACACTCCCCACACCGGCAGCGAGTGCGGCGCGCCGGCGGCCGAGACGGTGACGACCCAATAGTTACGGTTCGGAATGAGCCGTTCGGCCGCCCACTCCCACGGCAGTGCTTCCCAATCCGGTGTGTCGGTGCCGTAGGCGGCCATTCCCGGCCGTTCTCCGATCGGTCGTGTCATGGGCGCGAAGGTAGCCCCGGTGCCAGACCGGCGGCGTCGCGCCGCTTGGCGGCGAGGCCGGCAAGGCATTCCATGAACAGCCGGTTGGCGACGTTGACCGTGCAATCGGCGTGGTCGTAGGCGGGCGCGACCTCGACCACGTCCATGCCGACGACGGTGTGCTCGTAGGCGAGCTTGCGAACCATCCGCATGAGATCTGCGGCGACCAGGCCGCCCGGTTCGGGCGTACCGGTGCCCGGCGCGTACGCCGGGTCCAGCGAGTCGATGTCGATGGAGATGTAGAGGAGGTCTGGCCCATCCAGCGCCTCACGGACGGCATCGGCCATCACGGCCTGGAAGCCGCGTTCCCAGATCTCGTCCATCAGGTGCCAGCGCATGCCTTGCGCAGCCATCCACTCCCACACGTCCTGAGGCGGCCAGTAGCTGCGCAGCCCGATCTGGATGAAGTTACGGCCGGGGATCGCGCCACTTTCGATCAGACGGCGCATCGGAGTGCCATGGCTGGCCAGGTTGCCGTCGAGGATGTCGGCGGTGTCGGCGTGGGCGTCGAAGTGGACCATTCCGACGTTGCCGTAGCCGTACACATCGGCGACAGCGGTCGCTGCCGGCCACGTGATGGTGTGGTCGCCACCCATCGTGAACGGGATGATCCTTCGGCTGGCCACCTCGTGCACGCGGCCCTTGATGTTCTCGAGACTTGCGTCGACCCGGCCGTGCGGGCAGTGGGCATCGCCGTAGTCGACGACTTCGACGTGGTCGAAGATCTCCAAGCCGTAACTGAGGTGGTAACCGCCCGACTCGTAGGCGTTGCAGCGCAGCGCTCGTGGCCCGAAGCGGGCGCCCGGTCTGTTGGTGGTGCCGAGATCGAACGGTGCGCCGACGACGGCCACGTCGGGTTGCCAGACGTCGAGTTGCTCGGGCGACGTCAACAGCGGTCGCTGGGCGAACGTCATCACCGAGCCGAGCGCGTAGCCCAGATCGAGTTGGTCCTGGTACCCGGAGGGCAGCTCGCGGACGGGCGGGGCCGGCTGATCGCTCATGGCGTGGCACGGTAATCGGTGGGCTGTCGGGAGCTCGCCGGAAAAGCGAAGCACCCCGGGCTGCGCTGCTAGCCGAAACCAGCGCGCCGCCCGGGGCGACTCCTTTTGGTTCATGATCCACCACTGGTCGACCTGCTGGCGTTAGCCTGTAGCTCGACTCAATGTCATCGCCCGTCAGCGCAAGCGCTGGCGGGCGATTCCCTTTGTCGGTTCTCTCCCCGGCCGAAACCGGCTCGATCCCCAACCACTGATCCGGTCTTCCCCGGCGAACCGGTTCCAACCGACCCAGCTGCTCGTTCCGCAACCCCGGTTGCCCGGCTCGCTTCCCTCGCTGAACCGGTTCATAGCGACCTGGTTGCCCAGTTCGTTCCTCCCCGGCCCCACCACTCGGCCCGAAGGCCTCCTGGCAGGATGGATCATTCCCCTCCCGAATCCGCTTTCACCTCGTGGACTCGGTTGGCCCTCCGCTCCTTGTGACCTCCATTGCTGGCTGCCACGGTGTTCGGCACCGTTCCTCGAGTCCCGTTTGGCATGCGCTTTCCGGTACTCGGGTAGCTTGCACTACGGCAACATCGCAGGTCAAGGGGTATTTTTCAAGTCACAGGGTTATCCGCAGACTTTCTTGACAATCCCCAGAAGTTTTTCTGCTGTCCACCTTTTGCACACAGGTTTTGCACAGAGTTCACGTTGACGTGTGACCGAAAACCGACTTGAATGGCCGACGTGATCACTCGCCTCGTCGCCACGATCATCATCATTCAGTAGCGCACCTCGGCATCTGCCGATGTGCGCTCCGAGCCGCCCACACGGGCGGCTCTTTCATTTCCAGGAAGGGATCACAATGAGCAACGAATCCGGCGGGTTCTCCGACGCTCGTCCGTCGGTCGAGGTCTTCGACACGACGTTGCGCGACGGCCTGCAAGTCGAAGGCGTGTCGGCCACCGTCGACGACAAGCTGCGCATCGCTGAGCAGCTCGACTATCTGGGCGTGCACTTCATCGAGGGCGGATGGCCGGGTGCCAACCCGAAGGACATCGAGTTCTTCGCCCGCGCCGCGACCGAGTTGCAGCT
>Ga0157379_10005645_pt1 | contig 10749 bp, 13 predicted proteins | sample S25metaG_FD_121802 | JGI IMG/M metagenome (GOLD analysis project Ga0157379, IMG submission 121802) | Switchgrass rhizosphere microbial communities from Kellogg Biological Station, Michigan, USA - S2-5 metaG | ecosystem: Host-associated > Plants > Roots > Rhizosphere > Soil | place: USA... | reverse complement strand
GCCCCGCCTACCAACCGTTCTATGCCAAGGATCGAGTCGCCGACCTCGGCGTCCAAACATGGCCTTCGGATGCGTGGAAAATCGGCGGCGGCACGGTTTGGGGCTGGATCTCCTACGATGCGGAGCTCGATCTCGTTTATTACGGCACTTCAAATCCGGGGCCGTGGAACGCCGAGCAACGCCCCGGAGACAATAAGTTCACGTCGGGACTTTTCGCGCGCGACGTGGCGACGGGCCAGGCAAGATGGTTCTATCAGCTGAGCCCGCATGACCAATTCGACTATGACGCGGTGAACGAGAACGTACTCGTCGAATTGATGATCGCTGGAAAGCCGCGCAGGGTTCTCGTCCATCCTGACCGCAACGGCTACGTCTATGTGATGGACCGCTTGACCGGCGAGGTGCTGTCGGCGACACCCTTCGTCGCGATCACCACGTCCGCCGGCGTCGACCTGGAGACCGGTTCGCTGCGCTACGCTTCCAACAAGCTGCAGCGGACCGGAACCGTGGTGCGCGACATCTGCCCCGCGTCGCCGGGAGGCAAGGATTGGCAGCCCTCCGCCTACTCGCCTCGCACACGGCTGCTCTACATCCCGCACCAGAATCTGTGCCAGGACCAGGAAGCCACGCAAACGAGCTACATCGCCGGGACGCCCTATGTCGGATCGATCGTCAAGATCAAGCCCGGGCCCGGCGGTCACCGCGGGCTCGTGACGGCGTGGGACCCGGCGGCGGCAAAATCGCGCTGGACGATCGAGGAGGACCTGCCGGTCTGGAGTGGCGCGCTCGCCACAGGGGGCGACCTCGTGTTCTACGGCACGATGGATGGCTGGTTCAAGGCCGTCGACGCCAAGGACGGCCGCTTGTTGTGGCGGTTCAAGACCGGATCAGGAATCGTCGGTCAGCCGATCTCCTATCGCGGTCCGGATGGCAGGCAATACATCGCCGTGCTCTCCGGCGTCGGCGGATGGGCCGGGGCCGTCGTCTCCGGCGATCTCGATACACGCGACGGAAGCGCTGCCGGCGGAATGGGCAACGTGATGGGCGATCTGAAGCAACGCACGACCAAGGGAGGCATGCTGTATGTCTTCGCGCTTCCCTGAGAATGTGCGACTGGCGTGCGTGCTGGCGTTGCTCGCGTGTTTCAGTCGGGTCGAAGCGCGCGATCTCGTCGTATGCGCCGATCCGGACAATCTCCCGTTCTCCCGTCAGGACGGCAGTGGATTCGAGAATCGGATCGCCGCAGTCGTCGCGCAAGACCTCCGCGCGCGGCTCGTCTATCACTGGCTGCCGCTGCGGCGCGGCGTCGTTCGCAAGACCCTCGATGCGCGGCTGTGCGACGTGCTCATGGGCGTGCCGGCCGACCCAACGGGCGTCGCCACGACGATTCCCTACTATCGCTCAAGCTACGCGCTCGTCACGCGCACGACCTGGGGCGCGCCGGTCGCATCGCTCGATGACCGACGCCTTCGTGCGAGCAGGATCGGCGTACCGTTGATCGGCGCCGACGGCGCTATCGTCCCGCCTGCGTCGGCGCTCGTCCGGGGCGGAAATATCGACAACGTGCAGGGCTTTCCCGTCTACGGTGCGTTGCCGGTGGCACAACGGCTGGTCGATGCGCTCGCCGCAGACAAGCTCGACATCGCCGTCGGTTGGGGCCCGGCCGTGGCCTACTACGCGCGCCGAGCCAAGGTTCCCGTCGACATCGCGCTCGTGCCGGGCGAAACCTCGGCGCCCGCATCGTTTGCGATCGCGATCGCCGTGCGGGCTGACGCAGGCGCGTTGCGCGACGATCTCAACGGCGCGCTCGACCGCACGCGGCCGCGAATCGACGCCGTTCTCGCGGCGTACAGCGTGCCGCTGCTGCCGCTCCATCGCCCGACGGGCGCGCAGCAATGACGTCCGTTTGGCGCAGCGCATTGACGATCGTCGTGTTTGCACTGTCGACGCTCGCCGCGTGCGAACGCGAGTCGCGCGACTTCCCGCGGCCGGCACCCGGCGCCGAGGTGGGGGACCCGCAGACCGCGGCCGCGATGATCGCGCGCGACGAGCGCAATGCCTATGCGCTGGCCACTGGCAAGAAGCTTTGGAATTGGTACAACTGCAACGGCTGCCACGCTAACGGGGGGGGCGCCTCCGGTCCCGCCCTCATGGACGACGTGTGGATCTACGGTGGCGATGCGACGTCCATTTTCCAAACCATCTCGCAGGGTCGTCCGAACGGCATGCCGGCATTCGGGGACCGGATTCCCACGGACCAGATCTGGGCGCTCGCCGCCTACGTGCGGTCGATGGCGGCCCTCGCGCCGCAGGACGCGGCACCCAATCGCGACGACGCCTTCCTGACGCGCGTACCGGAGTCGTTCATGGATGCGCAGAAACCGGAGACCGCAAAGCCCTCGTCCGGCGGCGGCCGGCCGCGATGAACGGGATTCACGATATCCGGCTCCCCGCGGGTCCGCAAGCAGCCGCGCTTTTTGATCTATGGACCCTGATGCTCATTACATGCACCGGCGTGTTCGTGGCGATCATCGTCGTGCTCGCCGTTGCGGTCTGGCGCGCGCCGCGCGCGACGGCGAAAACGCTGCCTGACGCCGATGCGCACCCGCGAAAGGAGACGATGCTGAAGCGCTCGGTCGGCTTTGCGGTCGCCACCTCTGCCGTTCTTCTGTTCGTGCTCCTCTTCGCCAGCTTCATCGCCGATCGTGCGATCGCGACGCTGCCCCTCGACGATGCGGTCCACATCGACCTGATCGGACATCAATTCTGGTGGGAAGCCCGGTATGACCCGAGCGATCCGGCGCGTAGTTTCGCGACCGCGAACGAGATGCACGTGCCGGTGGGCCGGCCCGTGCTCATGACCCTGCGCGCGGACGATGTCATTCACAGTTTCTGGGTGCCGAGCCTGGCGGGAAAGAAGGACCTTATTCCGGGCCGGACATCGACGATCGCATTTCGCGCCGATCGGGCGGGCATCTACCGGGGCCAATGTGCGGAATTTTGCGGCTATCAGCACGCGCACATGGCGCTGATCGTCGTCGCTGACGCGCCCGCCGACTACGAGCGCTGGCTCGTCGTGCAGCGCCAGCCAGCCAGGGAGCCGTCCACTGCGCAGGAGCGGCGCGGGCGCGATCTCGTCGAGCGCGCGAGCTGTGCGATGTGCCACACGATCTCCGGAACTGCAGCCAGAGGCCGGCGTGCACCCGACCTTTCTCATGTCGGAAGCCGCTCGTCGCTCGCCGCCGGAACGCTTGAGAACACCGCCGCCTCGCGCGCGCACTGGATCGCGGATCCCCAGTCCTACAAGCCCGGCGTGGACATGCCGCCGCTGGCCGCTGCACCCGCGGATCTTGTCGCGATTTCCGCGTATCTCGGAGCGTTGCAATGACCGCCGCGAGCGGAGCGTTCCCGTCGGATGCGGGTTCGCGCACGCGGGCGCGCGAGCGGTCGCAACCGAAAAAAGGAGGCCGCCAGCGTCTGCGCGACGGCGCGGGCGCGGGATCGCGTGCGGCCGCGGAACTCGAGCGCACATGGACCGACAAGCCTGGCGTAATCAGCTTCCTGTCCGCCAACGGGCACAAAACCATCGGGTTGCGCTTTATCGTCACCGCGCTGTGCTTCTTCGGGGCGGCGGGCGTGATGGGGGGCCTGATGCGTCATCAGCTCGCGACCGCGAACAGCCACCTCGTCGGCCCCGACTTCTACAACCAGCTGTTCACGATGCACGGCACGACCATGATGTTCCTGTTCGCCGTGCCGGTGATGCAGGGCTTCGCGCTCTACCTGGTGCCGTTGATGATCGGCACGCGGAACACCGCTTTCCCGCGCATGACCGCCTGCGCCTACTGGCTCTATGTCATCGGCGGACTCTTGCTGTTCGGCGCATTCCTCTCCAACACCGGTCCGGACGCCGGCTGGTTTGCGTATGTCCCCCTCGCCGGACCTCAGTACGGCATCGGCAAGCGCGTGGATGTGTGGAACATGCTCGTCACCTACAGCGAGGCGACGGGTCTCATGGTCGCCGTCGACATCACGACGACCATCCTGAAGCTTCGCGCGCCGGGGATGACACTGCGGCACATGCCCCTGTTCCTGTGGGCGTCGCTCGTCACGTCGGTGATGATCATCTTCGCGATGCCGATGGTCATGCTGGCCGCCAACCTGGTGCAGTTCGACCGCATGCTGGGGACCCATTTCTTCAATCCTGCCGAAGGTGGCGACGCATTGCTCTGGCAACATCTGTTCTGGTTCTTCGGACATCCGGAGGTGTACTTCATTTTCATTCCGGCGCTCGGATTCATTTCGGCCGTGATTCCTACGTTCGCCCGGCGGCCGATGTTCGGACACGATGCGATCGTCCTGTCGCTGATCGCCACCGGCTTCCTGTCGTTCGGCCTGTGGGTGCACCACATGTTCGCGACCAACGTGCCGGAGCTCGGCAAGAGCTTCTTCACGGCGATGAGCTTCATGATCGCCATTCCCACGGCGCTGCAGCTCTTCTGCTGGATCGCAACGATTGCGTCCGGCCGGCTGGTGATGAAGACGCCGTTGCTGTTCGTGCTCGGCTTCTTTTTCATCCTGCTGATCGGCGGTCTGACCGGCATCATGCTCGGCTCGGTGCCGCTCGACCTTCAGGTGCACGACACGTATTTCGTCGTCGCGCATCTGCACTACGTCCTGATCGGCGGCGCCGTATTCCCGCTGTTCGCGGCCATTTTTTACTGGTTTCCGAAGGTCACCGGGCGCGTGCTGAGCGACCGCCTTGGGAAATGGCAGTTCTGGCTCTTTTTCATCGGCGTCAATCTTACGTTCTTTCCGCTGCATATACTCGGCCTCGCAGGCATGCCACGGCGGATCTATACCTATGCACCGGAGACGGGGTGGGGATTCCTGAGCTTCCTCTCCGCGGCGGGTCAGGTGATCAACGACCTCAGCATGCTGCTGTTCGCCTTCAACGTGGCGCGCAGTCTGTTCAAGGGCGAACGAGCGCCCGCTGATCCCTGGGGCGGGGGCACGCTCGAATGGTCGGTGAGTTCGCCGCCGCCCGCTTGCAATTTCTTCGCGCTGCCCGTCGTTTCGTCGCGCGAGCCCCTCTGGACGCCCCCGGGGAACGTCACCCACGTCAGCGGATTGTCAGCGGAAATTCGCGAGGGACTCACCACAACCGTAATCGACGCCTTGCCGGATACGCGCTACGCCTATCCGGCGCCGGAGATCTGGCCGTTCGTCGCGTCGTTGGCGGTGACGGCGTGGCTTGTCTGGTCGATCTGGTCCGTGCGCGGTTTCGCGTGGGGATTGATCCTGCCCGCTATCGCCTTTTTCGCGTGGTACTGGCCCGACAAGAAGGAATCGATCGAGGAAATCTCCTGGGAGACGGAGCCGTGACGCGACGCGAGTTCATTCCCGCCAGCATACCCGCGGTCCGGCGAGGCGACGCCCTTGACGTCGCCGGCTTGCCAAGCTACGGCTTCGCCCATCGAAGCCTGATGTGGTGGGGCAATGCCGGGATGATGGCGATCGAAGGGGGCGCCTTCGGCTTCATGATCGTCATCTATTTCTATCTGCGCGGCATTTCCAATGCGTGGCCCGACGGCGGACGGCCTCCGGACCTGCTGTTCGGCAATATCAACCTCGCCGTCATCCTCGTTAGCGCAGTACCCAACTTGTTCGCACAAAGGGCCGCGGCCGACAGGAATACGCGGCGCGTCCGGCATTGGCTCTACGTTTGCGCCGCCTTCGGCGTCGTCCTCTGCGCCGTGCGCTGGTTCGAGTTCACCGCGCTCAATGTGCGGTGGGACGACGGTGCCTATGGATCGACCGTATGGGTTCTGCTGGGATTGCACACTTTCAATCTCGTCACGGACGTGGCCGACACCTTCGTGTTGACGGCCGTCACTTATACGAGTCCATTCGAAGGCAAGCGGTTCGTCGATATCGCCGAAAATTGCGGCTACTGGTATTTCGTCGTACTGACATGGCTGCCGATTTACGCGGTGATCTACTTTGGCGCGCGGCTCTAGTCATGCACATCTGGGTCGCGCTCATCGTGGCGCCGCTGCTCGCACTCACCGACCAGTTCGTGGTGTTTGCGCTCGCGCACTGGGCGTGTGCGCATCAGGGTACATGGGTCGTCCATGTTTCCCATGGCATCTTCCTCGCGATGGTCGCCGCTGCGGCGGGCGGCGCGTGGTCACAGTGGCGCGCAACTGCGCTCCCCGCCGGGGTAAGTGAGCCGCGGGCGCCGTTTCATTTCCTCACCGGCGTCGCGATGATGGTCGCAGTATTGTCCGCCGTTGCGATCATCGCGATGTGGATTCCGACCTGGATGATCTCGGCGTGTACCGCGTAGCCTTCCTGGCTTTCGCGCTGCTCGCGCCATGCCCGGCGCTCGCGCACACCCGCGCACTTGCGCTGGATGAGGACCCGCGGGGATTTGTCATCGTGCTGATCGCCGCGATCGTGCTCGGCGCGTTGCTCTACGCGAAGGGCATCGTCGCGCTCTGGCGCAAGGCCGGCGTCGGCCGCGGCATTCGGCGCCGTCAGGCTGTGAATTTCGCCCTGGGGTGGGCGGCGCTGGGAGGCAGCCTATTGTCGCCCATCGACTCGTGGGCAGAGCGATCCTTCGCCCTGCACATGGTGCAGCACGAGCTCCTGATGGTCGTCGCGGCGCCCTTGATTGTCGTCGGGCGACCGCTCGAAGCGTGGACGTGGGCGTTATCCGGCCGCACGCGCCGTTTCTTCGTGGCGGCGGCGAAAACGAGAGTGGTTCGGACGATCGGCTATATGACGACGCTTTCGCTCGCGGCCTGGATCCTGCACGCGCTGGCGCTTTGGGTGTGGCACTTGCCGATGCTCTTCCGCGCGGCGCTGCAGAGCCCGTTCTTGCACATCCTGCAGCACGGCTGCTTTCTTGGCTCCGCGCTTGCCTATTGGTGGACGGTGAGCGCCGGACGTACGCGAAATCCGACCGGGACCTCGATTGCATCGCTTTTCACAACCATGCTCCACACAAGCGCGTTGGGCGCCCTGCTGACGTTTGCGCCGTCGCCTTGGTACGTCACGGGCGACGTGCGCGCGTTCGGGCTTTCCGCATTCGAGGATCAGCAGCTTGGCGGACTCATCATGTGGGTGCCGGGTGGCATGGCCTATATGATCGTGGGTCTGGCCATCGTGGGCCGATGGCTCGCGCCGCTCCGCCTGCCGCCTATGCACGAATCAAACGCTGGATCCATTGAACGATGAGCCGGGTCATCGTCGGCACGGCGTCGTGGACGGACAAGAGCCTGATCGCGAGCAAGCGGTTCTATCCGCCCAAATGCGCCGGTGCGGAGGCGCGCCTGCGGTATTACGCCACCCAGTTCCCGATGGTCGAGGTCGACAGCAGCTACTACGCGATGCCCTCGCGCGAGAATTCGCGGCTGTGGGTCGAGCGCACCCCGACCGACTTCATTTTCAACGTCAAGGCGTTTCGCCTGTTCACCGGCCACCAGACCGCGCCTTCCGCACTGCCGCCGGATATCGCCGCGGCGCTCGGCCCGATCCCAACGAAACATATCTACTACAAGGACACGCCGGAGGACCTGCGCGATGAGCTATGGCTCCGCTTTCGTGACGCCATCGAACCGCTGCGCGACGCCGGCAAGCTGGCGGCGGTCCATTTCCAATTCGCGCCTTGGTTGGCATTCCACCCGAAGAACCGCGAGCACGTCGAAGAATGTCAGCGGCGCCTTGACGGCTATCGCCTGGCGGTCGAGTTCCGCAACAAGACCTGGTTCGAGGGATCGCACGCTGACAGGACGCTCGACTTCGAACGCGCCCGCGGCCTGGTAAACGTCATCGTCGACGAGCCGAATACGACGGCGAACTCGATCCCGCCGGTCTGGGAAGTTACTGTGCCCGCCCTGGCGATCGTCCGCCTGCATGGACGCAACCACGCGACCTGGAACCTCAAGGGTGGCGCCTCGTCGGAGCGGTTCAACTACGACTACAGCGACGTTGAACTCGAGGAGTTCGCCCGGAAGATTTCCGACCTTCCGGCGGAGCTGACGCAGGTCGTGTTCAACAACAACTTCGAAGACCAGGGCCAGCGCAACGCGCGTACGCTGACCAAAATGATCCGCACACTGAGGGGCGACGCTCGATGATAACCAAGCTGGCAGGACCGCTTAGACGGGAGGTCTCGATTGGCGAGACACCCTATGTCATCACGATTTCGCCGATCGGCCTCGCGCTGGTGGTAAAGGGACGGCGCAAGGGCCTGACGATCGCCTGGGCAGACTTGGTGAGCGGTGAGGCCGCGCTCGCAACTGCCCTCAACGCTTCGCTTGCTGCCAATCTTGCCCCTTCCGAGACCAGGCAGGACGCCAAATCGAAATCCATTGCTCGGAAACCGCCATGAAAAACGTCCTGCGACTGATCTCGACTGCGCACGGACTCATGGCCCTGTTATTTGCGTGCGCCGCGCTCGTCCTCATCCTCATTGCCAGCCGGGTTGGCTGGACGGCGCTTGTCGGGGGCTTGGATCGCGCCGCCGCGCAAGGCGTCATCGAAGCAGTCGGCCTGCTCGCGGCCGCTGTCGTTGCGCTTCAAATTGCCCAGACCATCATCGAAGAGGAAGTCATTCGGGACGCGCATGTCAGCGCCCCGACGCGCGTGCGCCGCTTCCTGTCGCGCTTCATGGTGGTGCTGGTGGTTGCACTCGCCATCGAAGGACTGGTTGCCACCTTCAAGGCCATCCATGAAGACGTGGCCCAACTGTCCTACGCCGCAGGCCTCCTGGCCGCGGTCGGGGTCCTGCTCGCGGGGTGGGGAGTGTTCATCCGCCTCAACCGCTACGCGGAAGAACTCGAACCGGAAGCGATGGCGGCGGCCAAGCGTGAGGACCGGAAACTGAAATGACGGCGTGCATGCCGCAGCGACACGGCGGCCCGTCAGCGGTTGTGCAAGGCGTCGCTGATGACTCGCGTGAGCACCACGGCGCCGAAAGGCTTGTACAGCGGCACCACGCCCGCATCGATGACGCCTTCGACGAGACTGTCGCGACCCGTCATGAGGATCACGGGGACCTTTGGGTACGCCTCGCGAAGTGTTTCCGCGAGCTGGACGCCGCCGATGTCACCCATTACGACGTCCGCGAGCACTACGTCGAAGGGGCACTCGCCTGCGCATAGCTTGAGCGCGGCGCGCCCGCTCACGGCCGAGGCGGTCTGCATGCCGAGCGTCCGGAGCATGGCAGTGACGGCCTCGCGGACCGCGGCGTTGTCGTCGACGACGAGAACTCGTATGTTCCGAGTCACCTTGACCTCGCAGGAAATGGCGGTGATGCAGAAGTTACGCTAGCCAAGGACCATGCCCGCGACTCGGTCGGGTCAAGCGTTTCGTCGCGGGACGTGTTGCTTCGTTGCAGACATTTAACGCTTGCGACGTCCCGAACGCAACGCATGTCGCCAAAGCCGGCGTGGAGCGACAGCCGGATCTGTCGGGTCGAGCTTCCGCGCTGCGCGGGAACCCACCGTGCGCTGAACCTGTGTCGGACGCGAGGGCAGCGCGCGAAATTCGGACCCGCACCGACCGCGATACGCGGAATCTCCTACAGACTGCCGGCAGCCATCGCGCTAGCCTATCCCGCATGAGGACATATGAGGTGACGGTTCCGGAGGTGGCACTGGTGGCGCTGACCCGCGGCATGGGCGGCGCAGGTATAGGCCTTCTCGCCGCTGGCACCATGGATGCCCACAAGCGGCGTATCCTCGGCGTGGCACTTCTCGCAGTCGGCGTGCTGTCGACAGTTCCGCTGGTGCTGGAGATCTTTGCCAAACGCCGCCCTCCCATCGACGGTCGCGATTTCGAGCGCCGGCCGAACGATAACGCGGCGGACGACCGCGGCACGGCTACGGGGCCGGCCTAGGGGGCCCAGTGCCGACGATGCGTTTCGTCGGCCGCCGGGCGGCTCAGCCCCACAGGTCTGAGTGATCGTTCAGGAAAGAAGTTCCGGTGCTAAGCCGATGAACGTTCATCGGTAGCATTTTGTCGGGCGTGCGCTCAGCGCGCCTCTGAACGTCGCCGCGCTCGTCGCGTGCTTCGTGCCGCTGTTACGAAGCGACCCGCTGCTGCCGCGGGTCGCCCGGATGGCCTGACCTGCTGCCCCAGCTCTCCCTACGGCGCTGCCTTGCAGTTGCCCGAGTTCAAGCACGCGTAGGCCAGCGAGCACGTCGCCCGGTTTCCATCGATGTAGCATGTGCATGAATCGGGAAACGTGCCGCACCAGGCCTGCTGGCTCTTGGCCATGTCGCGGTACGCGTCGGAAGAGCTGCTGAGCTTGGTGCCGGTGGACGCGCAACCGCCCAGGGCGAGACTGACCACCAGCGCTGCAAGGATTCCATTCTTGATGTTCATCGCGTGCTCCTTCGCCATCGGCAGCGAGCCTGCCGAATCGCATCCTATTTTGGCCGGACGCTGGGCGTCTGTAAGCGGCGTTTCGCTCGCGATGTACGTATAGTTCCTACACGCCGCTGCGCCGTCGCGCACCGCGCAGTTTGGCTTCCCGTTGCAAACCTCCGGCATGCTCGAGCTCGGCCTGATGCTGTTCTGCCTGCGCGGCTTGTACGATCCTGCGGGGTAGCGCCTGGCCGCCACGAAAGTGGCGTTTTTCGCTGCTGCTGCGGGGTGCGTCGTACATATCCAACCGTGCGGTATTTGCCGAAAGACGATAACGAGTATATCGTTTATCGATATCTCTCACCGTCCCGG
>Ga0157379_10005638_pt1 | contig 10755 bp, 12 predicted proteins | sample S25metaG_FD_121802 | JGI IMG/M metagenome (GOLD analysis project Ga0157379, IMG submission 121802) | Switchgrass rhizosphere microbial communities from Kellogg Biological Station, Michigan, USA - S2-5 metaG | ecosystem: Host-associated > Plants > Roots > Rhizosphere > Soil | place: USA... | reverse complement strand
GCGAAGCAGGCGTATTCGAGATCGGCCACGTGGGCGCTGCGCGGACCCACCTCCTCGACCTTGCGACGCCCGAGACGCGCCATCGAGCCGCCCGCGACCCCGACGACCCAGGAGTCGATCGAGCGGATCGACGTCGGGCGTCCCATGACGCGCACGTCGCGGAGGACGGTGCGGCCGCCCTTGACGACCGTGACGTTGGAGCTCGTGCCTCCGCACTCGAGCACGATGCCGTCGGTCAGCGCGAGCTGATGCAGCGCCGCGGCGACGCCGGCGGCGGGGCCCGAGCCGATCGTCATCGACGGCGCGCGGCGAAACGCCTCGAGCCCCATGGCACCGCCGTCGCCGCGCAGGACGAGCAGCGGCACGTCGATCCTTGCCTCGCTCAGCACCTGCTCGACGACGCGGGCGGTGCGTTCCACGACGGGCAAGATGGAGGCGTTGACGGCCGCCGAGACGGTGCGGACCTCCAGGCCGTAGGTGCCGGTCAGCTCGTGGCCGGCACAGCACGGCAGGCCTCGCCCGCGTGCACGCTCGACGACGAGGTCCTCCTGCTCCGGCGCGTCGACGCTGTAGGCGCCGCTCACCGCGATCGCGGTGCACCCCGTGCGCTGCAGCGCGTCGAGCGCAGCATCGACGTCGTCTTCGACGAGACCGCGGGTGGTGTCCAGGAACGCGTGGTCGGTGTGCAGGACGCGGCCGGCGGCCAACGGCAGCTCACCCACGCGGGTGCGCTTGCGCGCGCGCCGCACCTCAGGATGGGCACCGATCCCCACCACGCCAACGTGCGCGACGTCGCCCTCCAGCAGGGCGTTCATCGCGGTCGTGGTCGAGTAGGCCACCAGGTCGACGGCGGCGCGGTCCTCACCGAGCTCGTCGAGCAACCGGCGGAGGGCCAGCGCCACCCCTTCGACGACGCCGTTGGGTGCATGGTGGCTGGTCGGGACGATCGCGTGCGCGCGCAGCTCGAGCGGCCGCGCGCTCACCGCCACCGCCTTGGTGAACGTGCCCCCGACATCCACGCCGACCCGCAGCCGGACCGCGCGCTCGCTCATGCCGCCGAAACCTCCGCGACCGCCCGCCGCCGGCGCAGTGGGGCCCAACCGAACACCCACGCCGCGCCGAGCACGAAGATGCCCAGCAGCACCGCCTGCGCGACGATCCCCTGCACCGTCGGATGGATCCCCGTGAGCTCGGCGGCGAACACCGGAAGCCGTGCCCAACCGGCGCGGATCGGATCGACCGCCAGGACGTCGGCCTCCTGCAGCGACCGCACCGCGTTCCCGACGAACGCCACGCTCAACAGCAGCAACATGCTCGCGCCGGTGATGAGCATCGGCTTGAGCGGCAGTTTGCGGCCCATGCCGAGGATCGCGTAGCCGACACCGGCCAGCGCCACGGCGGCGGCGACCGCGCCGAGGACGACCCAGAGTCCGAGTCCCTCGGCGAACAGCGCCAGCGCCTGGTAGAACAGCACCGTCTCGAAGCCCTCGCGGTAGACCGCAGTGAAGCCGAGCGCCACGAACGCGCCGGACGAGCTGGCGGCGATCGCCGCGGCCGTGCGCGCCCGCATGAACTCCATCCGGCGACGATGCTCGAGCCGCTGGATCAGCCAGAAGCTGACGACGATGAGCACCACCACCGCGATCAGCGCGGTACCCGCCTCCAGCAGCTCGCGGTTGACCGGCGCGATGTCGATCACCAGCGTGGCGAGCAGCCAGGTGATCGCGGTGGCGCCGAGCGCGGCTACGACGCCGATCCCGAGAGGGCGCTTGTAGTTCGCGGCACTGCCGGCCGCCAGCGATCCCAGCAGGATCGCGATGAGCAACACCGCCTCGACGCCCTCGCGGAACAAGATCGAGAACGAGAAGCCGAACGCTAGGGCGGGGGCCGCCAGGCCCTTGGTCGCCAACTCGCGGTCGACATCGAGCAACTGGCTGCGCAGCTCGACCGCGCTGGCCCGCACGTCGTCGACCGACGCCCCCGCCTTGATGCGATTGCGCAGCTCGGCGAACGAGAACTCCGCGTCGAGCACGAGGTTCGGGTTGCGCAGCCGCAGCGGTATCTCGACGAACTCGAAGTGATCGAGATACGCGGAGCGCGCCAGCTTGTAGGCCTTGTCGCGGTCGCCAGACTTGTAGGCCTCGAGCGCATCCGAGATACCGGCGCGTGCCAGGGTCATCTCGTGTCGGCCGCGCTGAAGCTGATCGCCGCCGCTCCCGGTCCCCGCGGCCGATGCGGCGGCGGGGACGAGCGCGGCGACCAGCAGAGCAAGCGCCAGGGACCGCAACACGACCGTCATCGCAGCGCGGACTCCGCCTTCTGGAGATCCGCGACGACCGCGTTGACCTGGTCCTCGACCTCGGTGGCCGGCTTGCCCGACTTCATCGCGTTGCGCAGGTCGCCGCTGATCGCCTCCTCGAGCTTTTCCTTCAGCTCGGCGTCCTTGGCCTCGAGCGCGCCCTCGACCTCCTCGAAGTGCTGCACGTAGGCCTCGGCCACCTGATCCTCGGCCGCCTTCTTGTCACCGGTCTTGTAGGTCCCCAGCGCGGCGGTCAGCGCCTCACGCGTCTCGCCTGCCTCCTTGAGAGCAACCGCAGGACTGGCGTTCTCGTGCTCCTCGGACTCCTTGGAGTCGCTGCCGCAGGCGACGAGCGCCAGCGACGCGACCAGGATGGCGGCAGGAGTCAGGACGTGCTTCAGAGTCATGTTGGTTAGGGCTCCCTAAGTCAGTGGACTTCGGGCACCCTAACGAAAACGTACGCGACCGCCGGGAACAACGTCGCGCCCATGTTCCACCGCACCTTCAAGCGTCGCGCCGCCGCCGCCCACCGCCAGGACGACACCAGGCACGGTGATCGTCCTCTTTCCTCTTGCCGACGACGCCGCGCACGTGACCGCTCCAACGGCCAAGCCCCGAGTATGTCCGGGGGCTTCGTCCGATAGCTGGGGGGAGACTCGAACTCCCGACCTCACGATTATGAGCGGGTTTCCGCTCTCCGCTGGTCTCCCTGCGTACGCCACAAAAAGGATGAAACTAGCAGGATGTTCGTGGCGTTGTTACCGTTGTCGACCGTCGCGGATAGACGCCGATCGTCGGCGAGCGCCCTTTCAGGGAAGGGCGCGACAAGGGCGGGCGCGTCTCGCCAGCCCTAGGCATTCAAATCGGGCCGTGGCGGTTCAAGGAACGGCAGGACCGACTCAAAGGCGATCCCTAGGCGAAGAAGCGTCTTCAACGCAGATTCATCCTGGAGGTGCGTTTCGTAGACGTCCTGACCGCGGTCGTCATCGCCGGGCGGGAGGTCCGCGACGGCCTTCCAGCGCCACGTTGAAAGCACAACGGGGAATGTGGCGGGGAACGTCATCCCGCCCGTCTGGTTGTAGTAGAGGGCGTCCGCCCAGTGATGATGGACGCGGTTGCGGGCGAAACGAACTCCGGCCATCACCTCGGCGCCCGGCACGCGAGCCCGCCATCCCCACCCGAGCGGCTTCCCCTCCGGGGCCCAGTGCGCGCGGATCCGATCATCTACCGACGTAGCCCAGTTCAGCGCCTCGAACGCTGCGTAGAAGGAGGCGCCCCGCTCGTCTTCTTTGGCTGCCTCCTCCAGTCGGAACAGCGCCTGCGCGTACCCGGCTAGGAGCAGGTTGAGCGTGGCTACGGGGGCAGGGTTCTGAGCATCGCTCACCGGGGCAAGGTAGCCCACCGACCCTTCAACGTCGAAGCTCTGCGACCTTGGACGCGCGCCCTTCGTACGCGTCCCTCCAACCACACGACGTTTCGAGCATCACGCCGGCCCACTCGCGGAACTCGCCCGCCGGGAGCCCGTCGAGGGCGTCGTACAGCGCGTCGGCCCACGCGAGGGGGAACGGCCAGCGCGACCGCTTCGCGGCTGCGAGACGGCGCAGGATCATGGCGTACGGGTCCGCCTCCCCCGCGCGCTTCCACTCCGGCGGCGTCTTCGGTCCGGGACGGCGCCCGCGCACCGCACGACCGGCGGCGGACGGGATCGCCTGCTCCGCTCGCTTTCGGCCCGGCGGGCGCTTCGGTGCCTTCGGCACCCCACCGCCGTGCCGCCGACACGGCCCTTCGCCGGGGTGGTCGGTAGCGAAGCCCGCCGGTCGCGGGCAGCCCATGACGCCGCACGCTGGTTGCCCGGGCGCGGCGACGCGGCTACGCCCGGGCATGCGTCGCACTCATGGACGGGCGAGACGGCCAACACCCTGGGGGCGAAGGAGAGTGCCCTTTGGAACCGGCCCGCCCGCCCATGACTACGCCGCCTCGATCCAGCCCAGCGCAGAGAGCGCGAGAACGACCGCGCCGAAGTCCTCGGGCGGCAGGCCCCAGCGCTGCGCCTCGGCCGTCAGAGCGTTGCCGCCGGTCCGGGGGCGGCGACGACGGCGCACCCACCGCCGTAGCTGCGCCCAGCGCGAGGCGCGTGGTGCCGCAGGGAGCAGCCGTGCGGCGACGGGGATCCGGCCCGGATAGTCCCGGGCGACGGCCAGCAGCTCCGCCAGCGTCCGGAACTCGCACTCGATCAAGAAGCGCTCCGAGGCGATCCACTGACGCGCCCTCCCCCAGTCCGCCGGACTCGCGGTGTCGATCAGCAGCCGCTCCCCGTCGTTCAGCGTGTACGGATAGGAGCCGAACTCCTCATACGGCACGACCTTCATCAGCGTCGCCATGCGCGCGGCGAGCTGGACCGCCTCGGCCTTCACGCCTCGACCTCCCGCAGCCTCAGCGCATCGGGGATCAGGGAGCGGAAGCGCGGCGGCACGAACCGCGCGAACCGTTCGGGCTCGCCGGTCTGCGCCGCCTCGCGGGCGCCGTCGACCATGGACTCGAACAACGTGTCGAGGTCCAGCAGCGCCTCGCTGCGCGTGCCGCGATACGGGGCGATCACCGGCAGGAACGCCGGGTGCTGCTCCAGCGGCTCACGCTTGTCCTCGGGCAGCGCGTAGTACAAGGCGATCTTGCGTTGCGCGTCGAGGACCGCGAGCACGTCGAGCGCGTCGAGGGCTCCCCGGCGCGACCGCGACAGCTTCCGGATGACCTGCGCGCAGGCGAGGTCGATCGGCTCGACGCCGTTGAGCGCGATGACGTCGAACGGGTTGGCGCCCTCGTCATGGAGCGACTGGGCGACCGCCTCCCAGCGGTCGCCCTCGTTGAGGTCGTCCACCGTGAGGTTGCCGGTCGACGGCCTCGCGAGGACCTGGAGGCGACGGATGACGAACGCCGTCATCGTCGCCTCATCCAGCGTCGGGATGCTCACGCCGCGCCGCCCGGCTCGGTCATGAGGCGCGGCGGCGGCGACCCCGCCTGGGCGTGGGCGATGCGCTCGCGCTCCTCCGCCGTCAGGAACGTGTCGACGTAGCCGTCGCCGGGCGCGTCCGCTGCCACGGGCATCGCGGCGACCGGGGCTGCGCTTGCGGGCTTCGGCATCGACGTCAGCAGCGAGAGCGTCTCGCTCGGGTCGACCTGCCACATGCGCTCGTAGAACTCGCGCTTGGTCTCGGGGATCTTGCGATCGGCGATGGCCTTGTTGATGGCCGTGTCGCGAACTGCGGCGTTAGCCATTGGTCGCCTCCGTTCCGATGATCTTGTTCAGGGCGTCCGCGACGCCCTGGCGCGGCGTGCCGCCGTGAGCCTCGGCTTCGGCCTTGAGGACCCGCCGAGCGAGGTCGGGGTTGTCCGGCTCCACGACCGCGATCACGTCCGGCACGGTCGGCTTGGCCTCGCGGTCGAACATGCCGGTGCCCATCAGCCAGTCCACGATGTCCTCGTGGTCGAGGTCGGCCAGCTCGACCTCATCGCCGTCGTGGTCCGCGACCGTCGCGGGTGACGGCGCCGTTGCCGCCTTGCGGGTCGTGCCGTCCCCGTACGCGGCTCGTGTCGCGGCCTGGGTGTCCACGATCCCGGCGACCGGGGTGTCGGCCCACTTCATGACGGTCATGAAGACGGGCAGGCCGTCCTCGGTCGCGCTGCGAATCCGCTCGATCCACTGACGCGTGCGCTCGTTGGTGTTGCTCTTCCGCGACTCCAGCTCGGCGAGCCGCGCTCGCGCCTCGCTGATCTCGATGTTCAGCTCGCGGTCCTCGGCGTCGAGGTCGGCCAGGAACTCCGGATAGCGCGTCCCGAAGACCTCCAACACCTTGTCGATGAGGTCGAAAGATGCGCCGCTGGCGGCCTTGGCGAGCGTCCGCGCCTCCTTAAGCTGAGACTCGCGGTCCGCGTCGGACGTGATGGCCGGCAGGTCCGGCTCCGTCCCGGCGGCGAACCCAGCCTTCAGCGCCTCCTCCGTGGCCTTGTCCTCGTCCTCGAACTTGCGCTCCAGGACGTACACCTCACGCGATGCGCTGCGGGCCTGGTCGCGGAGCCGAACATGCGTGTCGCGAAGCTCGTTGAGCTCGGGCCACCGCGTATCGGGCGGCATCCAATCCGCAGCGAGTACCGACGCCGGCACGTCGTTTCGGTTGAGCTTCCCCTGACCGCCCGCCGAGACGGGAGCGGCCGCGAGAAGCCGGGCCGCGTCGTCCAGCGACAAATCGGGATCGGTGGCCATCGCCGCCATCAGCTGGTCGCGGGTCGGGGTCGAGGCTTCGGCGCTCACGACGCCCGCCGGCCTCGCGGGCGCTCGCTCGCGCGCCTCTCGGACTGCCTACAACTACGCATAAAAACTCCTGGAAATCGGGTACATCGTCCCGGCGAACGCTACGCCGAGTCAGTACCGTTTCCAATCCGAGCAAGAGTCACGTTGCACAACAAGTGACTCAAGGCCAAGGACTTGAAATGGCACATACCAGCGAGCAGCGCAACAACCTCCGCACCCCGCTGTGTGGTGCGAAGAAAAAGAACGGCGAGCTGTGCCGGGCGTTCGCCGGGCAGGGCACGGATCACGTCGGGATCGGGCGCTGCAAGTACCACGGAGGCTCGACCAGCAGCCACCGCCAGCACGCGACAGCCGTCGAGGCGCAGCGGCAGATGATCGTCCTGAGCGAGCCGAGCGAGAAGGATCCGATGCAGACGCTGCTCGACCTTCACGCGCGCGCTGCCGGCCAGGTCGTCTTCGCCTTCCAGCGGATCAAGGACATGACACCCGACGAGTACGCCTCGCCCGAAGGTCAGACGTTCCTGCGCATGTACACCGACGAGCGCGAACGCCTCGCGCGCATCGCCGAGGTCTGCGTCAAGGCCGGAGTCGAGGTCAAGATGCTGCAGATCCAAGAGCAGCAACAAGAACTACTCATCCGCTGGTTTGACGCCGTGCTCGGAAGACTGAACCTCTCCGAGGCACAAATGGACAAGCTCCCCGCCGCGCTCGACGCCGCCCACCCGATCCTCGAAGGGTCGGCCCGCGTCCTCCCCGCCGCCGCGTAGAGCCGCCGCATCACAGACTCTGGGGCCCGGCCAGCGCGACGCCGCGCGACGTGCGAGACGCCCCGCGCGCTGGCCGAGCGACCCCGCTCGCCGAGCCCGAGGGCGGACCGCCGTGCTTACCCCGTCCCGAGCGACCCGTACAGGTCGGTCGACTAGCCTCCGGCTGGGTCGCGGCGCGAACCCTTTGACCTCCCTCGGCGATCCGCTACGATCGGCGACGGCCGAGGGGTCCCCGGCGCTCGCCGGGCCATATGACCTCTTGCGGATAGCTCGCGCCTCAACGCAGCTCGCCGCTCCGGCTGTCCGCACCTTCGGGTGCCACTAAGATGAAGTAGTACAACTAGTCGGCTTCCCTGCGTCGTGGCTGCCACGCGAGGTCAACCGGTGACCATTCATCTTGGTGAGGCGCGTGGCAGCGGAAGGGGAAGACCTGTGACCACTCGGACGACGGCCCTCGAACCGATCGACCCGATCAGGTTGTACACATACGACGAGGCCGCGCTGTACCTGAGCACCACCAAGCTCGGCGTCAAGCACCTCGTGCGGATCGGCTGGCTCGACTACCGCGCTGTCAGCGAGAACGGACGCCTGCGACGGATCAGCGGTCAGGCGATCATCGACTTCATCCAGGCCCGGGGCGCCTCGGCGCGAGGCGCGTAGGCGATGGCCGACAAGAAGGCGCCCCCGGCCGAGACGGGCCGAGGGCGCCAAATCAAGAAGCCCCGGCGGACGACCAGGACGAGCGGAGACGGTAGCTCTGCTCCCCAGTCCTCGACAAACGCCACGCCGAAGCTCGGGACTCGCATCGAGTACCGCGAGTCCTGCTGCGACGCGGCAGGCGACGCGACCTACACCACGACCCGCAACGGGCCGGACTGGCTGATCGGGTCGCGCTCGACCCGCTGCCCCGGCGGCGGCCAGTGCCTTGCCCGTCTCGGGACTGCGCTGGGAATCGGCGACGGCGCGACCAAGGAGCAGATCGTCGCCGCGTTGAAGGCGCGCGGTCGGAAGTCCCGGCGGGGCGAGGCGAAGCCGCTGCCCTCGGTAGATCAGGTCAACGACTGGCATGGGCGGCTCCTGGAGTCGTCCGGGCCGCTGCGCTACCTGACGCGTCGGCGTGGCCTGACGCTCGACGTGATCGAGGCGGCGCGGATCGGATGGGACGGCGCGCGGCTGGTGTTCCCGATGTGGCGAGACGGGTCGCTGGCGGTCGTCAAGACACGAGCGCCGGGCTCCGGCGCCCAGATGCGGTCCTGGCCTGGTCATGGCCGAGACTGGCCGCTCTACCCCGCCACACGCGACGTGCTCGCCGACCACGGTTGGGTGCTGCTTACCGCCGGAGAACTGGACGCGCTGCGGGCGCGCTCGGCTGGCCTCCCCGGGGTCAGCGTGACGTGCGGCGCCGGGTACTGGCGCGACGAGTGGACCGCAGAGCTCATGGGCCGGCGTGTCCTCGTCTGCTTCGACAACAACGAGTTGAAGGAGTCGCGCGAGTGCGCGGAGCGCCTGCGCGCCGGTGGCGTGGACGCCCGTCGCCTCTCCCTGCGGAAGCTCGGGGTCCGCACCAGGAAGGGCGACCTCAGCGACTACCTCAACGGCGGGGGATCCGTAGCTCGGATCATCGCTGCCGCAACTAACAATCCTAAGATTGCCCCGCTCACCCGCTCGTCGGTTGGCCGGGGCGATGGGCAGCGTTAGGCGGGGCCAGAAGACGGCGCGGTCCGTCGTCCGCAAGACCGCGCCGAACAAGCCCGCGACCGGCGCCGACAATCCCGCCGAGCAACGGCTAGAGGCATACCTGGCGAAGCAGAACCCGAAGCCCGGCCCGCTGTTCGGTTCGGTGCTGGCCAAGCGCGACCACTACGCGGCCGGGGCCAACGGCATCCCGTATGTCTATGAGGGTGGCGTCTACGTTCGCGCCTCGCAGCTCGTCAAGCGGCGCATTCAGGAGATTGCCGGCCAGGCATGGTCCAAGCACATCCAGAATGAGGTTGAGGCGTGGTTGGCGGCGAACTCGCCTCCTCTCGACCTCGATGCCCTCGGGCCGGACCGGATCAACGTCCGCAACGGCATCCTGGAGTGGAACGGCAAGCGTTGGGCGTTGAAGAAACACGACCCGAGCTACCGCACCACTGTCCAGTACCCAGTCGCGTTCGACCCGGACGCGACGTGCGAGGAGTACGACGGCTTCCTGAAGTCGAGCTTGCCGGAGGAGGCCGTGCGCGCGGTCGCGGACGAGTGGATGGGTTACAACCTGACCTCCGACTACCGCTTCCACAAGGCGCTGATGACGACCGGCGAGAGCGGGTCGGGCAAGTCGGTGTACCTGGAGGTTGTGGCGGCGCTCGTCGGCCACGACAACGTCGCCTCGCTCGCGCTTCGGGAGTTGGCCTCGGACACGTTCGCGACGGCCGACCTGTACGGGAAGGCAGCGAATATCTGTACCGACATTGAGTCGGCCGAGCTCCGGCATACCGGCCTGTTCAAGCGGCTCGTGGCGGGCGAGGTGATCCGAGGGCAGGCCAAGCACAAGGACGCCTTCAGCTTCCGCAACACGGCCAAGCTCTCGTTCAGCGCGAACGAAATTCCCTCAACGCGAGACACCACGTCGGCGTTCTTCGAGCGTTGGCTGGTGATGATCTTCCCGCACCGCTTCCGGGACACGCCGAAGGACAAGCGCAACCTCCGGAAGCTGATCACCGACAGCGAGCGTGAGATGAGCGGGGTCCTGAACCGCGCGTTGGCGGGACTGACCCGGCTGCGGCGGCAGGGCAACTTCACCACGTCGCGATCGGCAGCCGAGGCGCGAGCGTTCTTCCGCCAGCGGGCGGACGGGTTCGCGTCGTGGCTGATCGAGATTCCGCCGGGGACGCCGGAGCGGCAGCAGCGCGACGACTGGTACTGGCTGTACGCCCGCTGGTGCGAGACGAGCGGCCACCACCCGCTGTCATCGACGCGATTCTACGAGCGAGCGCGGAAGTGGGACGGGTCGCTCGGCGTCGCCGTCAAGGCCACCAAGAGCAAGGGCTACGAGTACTTCACCATCAACTACGGGGTAGGCGAAGGTAGTGGAACCGACTCTCTATAACGCGGGAAAGAGGAAGTACGGAGAGGAGAACGAGCGAGGCGGCGCGCGTTCGTCGCTCTTCAGTTCGTTCGGGTTCCACTACCCCCCACTACCCCTAGATGTTGGTCCCCTTGAAGTCCTAGTTCGTGAGTCCGTGCACACAAATGTCGCCCGGACACACGATCCGCACGGACAGGCGAAGAGTCACGGCCCGAGTAAGGGTCACGGAGCCCACCTCGCGGTCACGCTCGCACGCCGGACGCCCGTCGCGTGGCCCTCGGGCCGGTCGAAGCTCCGCCGGGTGCGAGACGGGCCG
>Ga0157379_10005637_pt1 | contig 10757 bp, 8 predicted proteins | sample S25metaG_FD_121802 | JGI IMG/M metagenome (GOLD analysis project Ga0157379, IMG submission 121802) | Switchgrass rhizosphere microbial communities from Kellogg Biological Station, Michigan, USA - S2-5 metaG | ecosystem: Host-associated > Plants > Roots > Rhizosphere > Soil | place: USA: Michigan... | reverse complement strand
CTGAGTCTCACGCAGGCAACCGACATCGTGAACTGCGGGCGGTCACCGTGCAGCCTGGCAGACCTGCAGACCGTTACCGCAACGCGACCCTGGGGACCTAACAACCCGATCTGGCGAGTCTATGCGTCGGGACAGCTGGCGGATGTCAGTGCTTCGGGTTCCATCGACTCGAACGTCTACGTGGTTGTGTGGGTAGCCGACGATCCACTCGAGACGGATGGACAACCGATGATCGACGGGGACACAACGAACGGTCCGAATCCGGGCGCAGGTCTACTTCAAGTGCTCGTGCATGCCTACGGCCCTCTTGGCACCCGTCGAGTTATCGAGGCAACGCTGCGGCGCGACGATTTGCGCACGCGCGTGCTTTCCTGGCGAGAAGTGCGACAGTATTAAAGTTCAGGCTCCTTCTGCCGAAATAGGAAAAGTCACGCGCCAGTCACTCCGAGAGCCCGATTCACGAGTCATTTCAGTAACGTCATTCGATGTTCCGATGTGGCACACGCGAGTGATCCGCAGGACGCCCCCAGAACCGTATTTTCCAATCTAACTAGCGATGGGCCAAGAGCTTGGCGTCTGTCCGCGAAAACGGACAGAAGTCTGGCAGTGCCATTGCTGAATTGACAGCCAGTGAGACACAAGCTTCACGCTTCGCACGGCTTCACGATGATCGACATGGTCGCAGCCATGGCCATCCTCGGCGTGCTGTCTGCGATCGCCATCCCGGCGATGCAGCGGATTGGTGACGCCATTGCCCTTGGGGAGGCACAGCGACTGGTACGGTCGACGCTCCAGCAGGCGCGACTCAAGTCTGTGACGTCGAACCGCAACATACGGGTTCGTTTCAATTGCCCGGTCGCCGGCCAGATGCGAATGGTGGAGTTGATCGGAACGCCAATGACGCCTGCCTCGCAGGACATCGCGGCCAATCGATGCAGCGACACGGTCTATCCATTCCCAGGCGACAACAACCCGCTGACGTTGCCGAACAACGACGGCCCCATTCAGACGATCCATCGCAGCGTGTCGTTCGGGGCTACCCAGACGATCGAGTTCAGGCCGACCGGCACGGCGTGGGTTGTCAACGCGGACGGAACGTCGACTGCTCCGCTCGCGGGAGACGGCGTGTCCGTCTCGGTCACAAAAGGAACGTATTCGAAAGCGGTGACGATCAATGCGCTCGGAAAGATCCAATAGGCGGTCCGGCGAAGCCGGAACAACGCTCGTCGAGGTGCTCATCGCGACGCTCATTCTCGCCACTGGCATCCTGACGATGTCGCAGATGTTCCTGACGTCGACGATGACGAACCGTGGCGCGCGCAACGATACCTTCTCGACGGTCCTTGCCGAGCAGAAGATCGAGCAGCTGCGTGCCCTGGCGTGGGGCTTCGACGTGCAGGGACTCCCGGTGAGCGATTTCAGCAGCGACACGTCAGTGGAGCCGATGACGACAGATGGTGGGACCGGGCTTCAGCCCTCTCCACCATCGACGCTGCAGACGAACACCGATGGTTACGTCGATCACGTCAGCCCCACGGGCCAGATTGTGGGCAATGGCGCGGTGGCACCTGGCGCCGCGGCCTTTACCAGACGGTGGTCTGTCGAGCCACTGCCGACCAATCCCAACAACACGCTGATCATTCAGGTGGTGGTGATTCCCAACCGACTGCAGGGTCAAGGCGCGGCTGCTACTGCCGGACGGCTTCCCGGCGAGGCGCGGATGATCACGGTCAAGACGAGGAAAGCGCAATGACACGCACATCAACCGATCGGTGCCATTTGCGCTCTCTTCGCGCCGACGCGGGGTTCACCGTCATCGAACTGTGCATAGCGTCGCTCATCATGATCGCGGTGACCGGCGCCGTCTTCGCGGTGATGAACCCGGCGCAGGGCACGTATCGGGCACAGCCGGAAGTGTCGGACCTGCAGCAGCGTCTTCGTGTCGGGATCGACTCGCTGCAGAAAGACCTCGTGATGGCAGGTGCCGGCACCTATAACGGCCAGATGGCGGGCGCGCTCAACTACTTCATCGCGCCGATCATGCCGTATCGCGCCTGGGGTGAGAAGACCGATCCTGCTACGGGTGTGTTCTTTCGCGAGGACACGATCAGTCTTCTCTACGTTCCCCCAACGCCGTCGCAGACCACGATCTCACAGGAAATGCCCCCGAACTCTGTGGAGATGAAAGTCAACGCACAACCGAACTGCCCTCCAACCAAGGGAGAGGAGCTGTGCGGATTCGAGGCGGGTGATGGGGCGATCATCTTCGACGCCTCAGGAAACTGGGACATGTTCCGGATCACGCAGGTGCAGGACCCAGCCATCCACATGCAGCATCGCGATGACGATTTCAGCGTCAAGTACGAAGCGAACTCCCCGATGACGCAGGTGGTGTCCGCCATGTACTACCTCAGATCCGACGATGCGACGCAGACCTATCAATTGATGTATTACGACGGCTGGAACGACGCACTTCCGGTCGTGGATAACGTCGTGCGCCTGCGGTTCCAGTACTTCGGCGATCCACAGCCACCGCAACTCACGGGAAAGGCGCTCACGGACACGGTTGGTCCCTGGACGACCTATGGTCCGAAGCCTCCGACGCTCCTCGATTCGAAGGGTGGTTGGCCGAACGGTGAAAACTGCGTCTTCCAGGTCGTGGGCGGACAGCAGGTGGCGCGGCTTCCCGTACTTGGAGGCGGCGGGTTGGGCCAGGTGGAGCTCACGAAAGAGATGCTGAGCGACGGCCCGTTTTGCCCTGACAACGCCAAAGCCAACCGATTCGACGCGGACCTGCTTCGTGTCCGTCGCGTGCGGGCGACAGTGCGCGTGCAGGCGGCACTTGCCTCGCTGCGCGGGCCTGCCAGCGCTTTCTTCCTGAAGGGTGGTACCGGGACAAACGTATCCCGGTTCGTGCCGGATCAGGAAGTGTCCTTCGATGTGTCACCACGCAATCTGAACCTGGGACGCTGAACATGCAGACTGACGAGATTCGAGAAGCGCCGGCCCGACGGCTCGGTGATGAACGCGGTGTCGCGCTGATCATCGCCCTGCTGTCGATGTTGTTGCTCACGGCGCTGGGCATGGCGCTGTCGTTGACCACCATAACGGAACGGCGCATTTCGTCGAACTACCGCGACGGTGTCGAAACGGTCTATGCCGCCGATGCCGGCGTTGAGCGCGTCATGCAGGACGTCCTCACCGTCCCCGACTGGAATCGAATTCTCGATGGAACGGCGACCTCGTCGTTCGTCGATGGTGCCCCGGGCCAGCGCACGTTGCCGAATGAAGAAACCATCGATCTCATTCAGGCAACGGCGATGGTCCGCTGCGGCAAGACCACCTGCAGCGATGCGGACATCGACACGGCGACCGACGAGCGCCCGTGGGCGAAGAACAACCCCAGATACCAACTGTACGCGTATGGGTCCATCAACGACCTTGTTCCCACCGCGACGGTCACCTCGAACGTCTATGTGATTGTCTGGATCGGCGACGACCCCTCCGAGAATGACGACCTCCCGCTGGTCGACGGTGACGAGTCGGGCGCCTCAGGGAAGTGCGGGACGCCTTGTAAGAACCCCGGCCGTGGTGTCGTCTCCATGCTCGCGTATGCCTACGGCCCATCGGGGGCGCGACGTGTCATCGAGGCCACTCTAGCGCGCACGGATACGACCGAAATCGAACGCGGCTATACCGGCCAGCGCGGTCAGGACGAACAGAATCGTCGCGCGCGTAAAGCTGCTGTGCAGACGCCGGGCAAGGCGTTGACCAACACGACGCTCACGTTCTAGGGCGCGATACAACCATGACAACGACAACTATGCGACGAACATTGATCGGAGTGGGCTTGCTGGCCGCCTTGGTGCTTCCGCAAGAAGCGCAGGCACAGCTGGATCCGCTGCTGTACCTCAAGCCGAAAGTTGGCGCCGTCGCGGCTGGTGATCGACCGACGGTGCTGATCGCAGTCGACACGGCCATTCGCATGCAGCGCGATACGAACGGCGATTACCGCGATCCGAACCAATACAAGTACGCAGACCCTCCGCTTGCATGGGAAGTCGCGCTCGGGATCAGTTCCGCCAACACGAGCTCCAGGTATCGTCGCAAGTACGTCGGACTGACGGAACCATCGAATAGCCCGCGCGAATTCAAGACGGATCACATCGAGGTTGTGACCGACACGCAGGGCACCCCATATAGTCAGTTCGACGAGTACACGCGTATGGCGATCGCGCGACGCGGGCTCATCGAGGCGGTCAATGCAAACAAGGGAGTCGCACGATTCGGGCTCATCCGCACGCGGCAGAATGCGCCGACTTACGGGACGCCCGCATCATCATCAGACCCTGCGTGGACGTGGAAGATCAATGACAGCCCCGTTACGATCGTCAACGCCAGCTGGCCTCTCCAACAACTCGATGGCGACGCGGGTGGGGGAAAGTGGAAGATAACCCGGTCCACGGTTAGCTCGACCAACGGTTCGATTACCAACGTTGCCAGCCCGACGTATTCACTTCTCGTGGCCGCGGACGCAGCGAATAGCAACACAACCGTGGTGAGCTCACTGAGCTCTGGCACCTCTCTGATACCAGCTGGACAAGACACGAGCACGTCAGTCGATGCGCCCGTCGACAACATGCTCGACGACCTCAAGTCGGAAGCCATCCGTCTCGCACCTGACTGCCGCAACATCGTGGCCGTCCTCGTTGTGGGTGGCGGCGAGGGCACGACCACGAATGAAAACGTTGCGGCGAAGGCATCGACGTTTCTCAACGTCGCCGGCGGGCGTCGCGTACCGATCCACGTGATCGCGATTGCGCCGATCAGTGCGGCCGACCGGCTCCAGCTTCGAGCCGTCGCGGCGAACAGCGGTGGGGCGTACACAGAGATCACCTCTCCAATGGTCGATGTCACGACCGTCGGAGCAGGGAAGTTTGTGCCGGAGCTCGTTCGAGCCGTGAACCACGCGGTCTCACAGGCTTTTGCCGATCAGGGAGATGTCAACGCTGGTCAGAGCACACGTTATCAGGTGACCAGCCCGATCGTTGGGACCGTGAACCTGGAGAACGCCCGGGACTTTTACGGCAACGCGTTGCCGAACACGTCCATTACGAACCCGGTCACGGGAACAGAGATCCCGCAGCGTTCGAACATCATTATCACGACGGGTTTCAAGCTGCCCGGCTTCTTCGGGAGCATCAATGCGGCTCGGGTGTACAAACCCGTCCCCGATAGCTCGAAGTCGGCAGGCTACAAGTTCGTGTCGGACGGCACCAAGCTGTGGGAAGCGTCGGCCCCTGACAGTGCGTCCAGAAACATCTACACCGCCCTCCCCAGTGGGACGGTTGTCGCTTTCGCAGCGTCGAACGCTTCGACGCTGTTGCCCTATCTCTTGAAGCCGTCGGATATATCAGCTCTCGGGCCGGCGGCGGCCCTCGACACTGCGAACGCGATCATCGACTACATTCGTTCGCAGCCGCTCGGCGCGATTGTCGATTCGACGCCCGCGATCATGGATCCACCGTCACTCGATCCACCCCCGGACGCAGACTACCCGTCGTTCGTCGACAAGAATAAGGACCGCCGCAGCGTGATCTGGGCTGGCGCCAACGATGGCATGCTGCACGCAATCGACTCGCGGCTCGGCAAGGAAGTGTGGGCGTTCATTCCGTTCAATCTGCTTCCGAAACTGCGTGCCCTTCGAAGCGGTCAGCCACTAGGCGACTTCCGCTTCTTTGTGGATGGCTCGCCCAAGGTCGCTGACGTCAAGATCGGCGGGGAGTGGCGCTCTTACCTGGTCATGGGCGAGGGGCCCGGCGGGACGTTCTACCAGACATTCGATGTGACGCTGGAGAATATGGCCCAGACGGTGAGCCCGACGAGCGACACTCTGGCGGATGTATTGAGCTACTTTTCATCGCCGTCGAGCATTCCGTTCAAGTGGGCGTTCCCGCAGTATCAACATTTCGACTACAAGTGCACGTTCGCGGCGAGCAACTGTCCTTCGTCGAGTCCGTGGGGCGACATCGCGTCGGCGGCACCCGCAGTTGCAAAGACGGTGGGCGAAACCTGGTCTGACCCAGCGGTCGGACAGATCGGGGCGGCTTCGTCGCCATATACCGTGCTGACCGGGTCCGGCTTCCTCAAGTACACCGTCCAGCAGCAGATCAATCGCGGTGGCACTGTCGCAGGAACGACGTTCTACGTGCTCGACATCGCGACCGGAAACGTTCTGGACAGCCGGAACGTTGGCAATGACGGCAAAGGTGAGACGGGGGCGACGGCTGACAACTGCTCGGCGGCCAACAACTGCTCACTGCTCAAGAACGCACTGCAGGCTGATCCGGTAGCGACCGGCCCTTCGGATTCACGCTTCATCTCGAAAGCATATCTCGGGGATCTGGATGGCAAGGTCTGGCGTTTCGACTTGAATCTGAACGCAAGCGGCGCCCCGATAATCACGCAAATGCTGAACCTGTACTCAATCAGTACGGGTGCCGGGTCGAAAGCTTCGGATCACCCGATATTCTCATCGATGGCGACTGTCAGCATCGGCAACGCGAAGCAGTACCTGTTTGTCGGTACCGGCAGCGATTTACTGCCGAGCAACGGTATCAATGTGCAATACGGGTTGTTCGTCATTCTCGATCAGGGCACGAGCGGAACGCAGACAGCGGTCATCAAGCTGACGGCGGTGGACGGATCGGGCGACGACGAGAAGGTCTCATCGTTCCCGGCTGTCGCCGGCGACATCGTCTTCTTTTCGACCACGTCGTACAAGAATGTTGCGTGCGCGAAACCAGATGGAAACCTCTACGGGTTTACGTTCATCGGGGGTCCCGCGTACGACACCAACAACGACGGCAAGATGAACAACACAGACAGTACAAGGATAAAAACGACGACAGGCGCTCGGGCTACTGCGCCGTTCATCGTCGATCAGCATCTCGTGCTCGGCACGGGCAATGGGGTTCAGATGTTTGGCGACCCGCAGGATTTCAACAACGGTGTTGGACAAGCTGGCGTCCGGATCCTCTCCTGGCGCGAGGTGAGGTGAGTGGCTGACGCTCTGATCTGCGGTGCGTGCGGTGGGGATGTCCCCGCCGGGCGGCCGCGCTGCGGTCGATGCGGCGGCAGTACCAAAGAGGCTCCTTCCACCCCGCAGGCGGTCCGGCGACCGTGGCAGAAGCACGTAGCAATCGTGGGGGGTGTAAGCGTCCTGGCGGTGGTAGGAGTCGCAATGGGACGCGGCACTCTCTCGCCCGTCGCGCAGACCCAGCCGCCGGCGGTTAGCGCCTCGCCGCTCCCTCGAGAGACGCAGCCGACCCCATCCTCCGTCCCATCCGGAATTTCGCAGAACGACGTGTTCGCTGGGGCGGATGCTGCGCGAGCGGGAATTGCCGCGTACAAAGGCGGTGACGTCGCCGCGGCTGTCACGCAGTTCACCGCCGCGGTCGAACGCGATCCGAACAACGCCGAAGCCTTGAACAATCTCGGTCAGGCGCTCGTGCGATCGGGCCGTGCCCGCGAGGCCATTCCATACTTCGACAGAGCGATCGGTATCGAGAACAGTGTCTGGTCGTATCACTTCAATCGTGCAAAGGCTTACGGGGATTTGAAGGATTGGGGCCAGGCGACTGCCGGTTACACGGAGGCGGCGCGGCTCTTTCCGGACGACTATGTGACCCAGTTCAATCTGGCCAAGGCTCTCCAGGCAAAAGGAGACGTGCCAGCAGCGCTACAGGCATACGCGAAAGCCGCGGAGCTTGCCCCTGGACAGGCGGACTTCCACCTGTGGTACGGCCAGGCCCTCGATCAAAGCGGCAAACGGCAGGAAGCCGCCGCCGAATACCGAACCTTCCTCGAACTGGACCCCAAGGCCTCTCAAGCCGAAAAGGTAAAAGCCAGGCTTTCTGAGCTTGGCGAAGCCCCATCGACGTCGTCTTGACCGGGGGCGGTCTGAGTCCGAGAATCTGATCATGAGTGCACGTTTGGTTACGGATTTTCTACGACACGCCGTGGCATTGACGGCTGTACTCGGTCTGCTCGCTGCCGTTTCGCTTTCAGCCCAGTCGCTGGGCGCCGTTGCCAAGGAAACCGAAGCCAAGCGAAAGACTGCGAAGCCGGCCGGGAAGGTCTACACCAACGACAGCCTCAAGTCGGACCCGCGCGATCCCTCGACGCCCGCTGCCACTCCGGCCCCCGCAACGCCGTCGCAGCCTGACGTGAACGCCGACGACAAAGCGAAACAGGACGCGTCTGGCAAGCAGGTCAAAGACGAAGCCTACTGGCGGGATCGAATCAAGGCCGAACGTGACGCGCTCGCACGCGCCGAGACATTTGCCGCCGCGTTGCAAAGTCAGATCAACGGGTTGTACGCTGAGTTCACTGCGTGTCAGGCGCCACCTCAGTGCAACGAGGTCTCAGCCAAGCGCCAGAAGAGCATCGCTGAGCTCGATCGTGTCAAGAAAGAAGTGGCGCAGCACACCAAAGGGATTGCCGACATCCAGGAAGAAGCCCGCCGTGCCGGTGTGCCCGCCGGCTGGGTGCGGTAAATCGACTGGCGATTAACGATCTTTGATTTCTAAATCGTTGTTGATTCTTGATTGATGATCTATTCCTTCGGTTAATCGGGGTACCAATCGACAATCTAGAATCGTCAATCAAATACCAATCAACAATCAAAGATCATCAAATCACAGAATGTCCTCGTACCCCATCCTCCTCGTCGAAGACAGAGACTCGCTGAGGACCATGCTCAGGCATGCGCTCGAAGCGCATAGCCATACGGTCCTCGAGGCGCGAGACGAGGCGGAAGCGATCGAGCAACTGGGCAAGACACGTCCGGTCGTTGTCCTGACCGATCTGAAACTACCGGTTGGCGACGGGTTTGGCGTTCTGCGCGCCGCCAAAGAGCTCGATCCGGACCTTCCGGTCGTCGTGATGACCGCGTACGGGAGCATCCAGGATGCCGTGACCGCGATGAAGGAAGGCGCACTGGACTTCCTCGCGAAGCCGATCGAGCCGGACCATCTCCTGTTGATGGTTGAACGCGCGATCGCGCAGCGTCGACTGGTCACGGAGAATTTTCTGCTCAAGCAGGAGCTGGCCGAACGGCGCGGCGCGCCGCGCATCATCGGCGAAGACGCGAGGCTCCAGCAGGTCTCGCAGCAGCTGCATCGAGCGGCCGCCACGGGATCCACGGTGCTCCTCGAAGGCGAGAGCGGCACCGGGAAAGAGTTGTTCGCCCGTGCGCTGCACGCGCTTAGCCCGCGCGCTGACGGTCCATTCGTGGCCATCAACTGTGCGGCCATTCCTGAAACGCTGCTCGAGTCAGAGTTGTTCGGGTACGAGAAGGGGGCGTTTACCGGTGCCAACCAACGCAAGCCAGGGCGGTTCGAGATCGCGCACCGGGGCACACTCTTTCTCGACGAGATCGGCGATCTTCCGCTGGCGCTGCAGGCAAAGATCCTGCGCGCGCTCGAAGAGAAGCAGTTCGAGCGCGTCGGTGGCACGCAGTCGCTGCACGTCGACGTTCGCGTCGTCGCCGCCACGAATCGTAATCTGAAGCAGCGAGTTGCGGAGCGTCTCTTCCGCGAGGATCTGTACTTCCGTCTGTCGGTCTTTCCGATCCAGATTCCGCCGCTGCGCGAACGCGGCGACGATGTGCTGATTCTTGCGCGTCAGTTCATCGATCGGTTCTGCAAGGATCTCAGCAAGAAGTCGCTCTCGTTAGCGCCTTCAGCCGTAGACGAGTTGAAGACCTATGCGTGGCCAGGCAACGTGCGTGAGCTGCAGAACTGCATCGAGCGCGCAGTCATTCTGACGGAAGGGGACGCCATTCATCAGCGCCACCTGAATCTGTCCTTTCGGCAAGTGTCATCGCCGCAGCCCGTCGCCAGTCCGTGGGATCAGATCGATTTATCCGGGACGCTGGCCGAGGCGCAGCGGCGAGTCGCAGGGGAAGTCGAACGTCGGAAGATCGAGCTGGCGTTGCATGAGGCGAGAGGCAACGCAGTGCACGCGGCCGATGCGCTTCAGCTCGCCCACAGAGTGCTCGTTCAGAAGCTCAAGACCTACGGCCTGAACTAACCCTTCAGTCCCAACCTGACGAGCACCGCGCGCAGCTCGTCCTCGGTGACGTCATCTACCGTCATCGTGGCGCCGATCTCGATCGCGATGACGAAGTGCAGGCGGCCATTGACGACCTTCTTGTCGCGGCGCATCGCCTCCAGGATTTCTGGAATCGACAGGTCGGCGACCGACGGAAGCGGTCCCAGCTTGGCGATCAGCTGCGCCAGCGCCTGACGCTCGCGTTCGGCGAGGGCGCCGCGAGCCACAGCGAGATCGGCGGCGGCGAGCATGCCCAGAGCGATCGCTTCGCCGTGCCTGAAACGGCGATAGTTGGTGACCGCTTCGAGCGCGTGGCCGACGGTGTGCCCGTAGTTGAGAATGCGCCGCAGCCCGCTCTCACGCTCGTCCTTGGAGACCACATCCGCCTTGATTCGGCACGACTCGACGATCGCCGGCACGAGGGCGCGGCCGTCCTTGGCGAAGAGCGCCTTGGTGTCTGCGTTGAGCCGATAGAAGAGGTCTCGGCTCGAGATCACTCCGTACTTGACCACCTCGTACAAGCCCGAGCGGAACTCGCGCCGCGGCAGGGTTTTGAGCAGCGCCGGGTCAATGACGACGAGAGCGGGCTGATGGAACGCACCGATCAAGTTTTTGCCAAGCGCGTGGTTGACGCCGACCTT
>Ga0157379_10005636_pt1 | contig 10757 bp, 10 predicted proteins | sample S25metaG_FD_121802 | JGI IMG/M metagenome (GOLD analysis project Ga0157379, IMG submission 121802) | Switchgrass rhizosphere microbial communities from Kellogg Biological Station, Michigan, USA - S2-5 metaG | ecosystem: Host-associated > Plants > Roots > Rhizosphere > Soil | place: USA... | reverse complement strand
GGGGGACATGTAAGAGACCGTGCCGAGCGCTACTCCGGTACTGGTCAGATGTTCGATACCGCTAATCGTCGCTTGGTTCGAGCCCTCGCCCTCTGCAGCATTCTGGCGCGGTCCGGGCGCAAGCTTGGCCAACCCGAAATCCAGAACTTTTGCTTGTGCGCGCTTGGTCAAAAAAATGTTGGCTGGCTTCAGGTCGCGGTGGACGATTCCGGATTCGTGGGCGGCGTCGAGAGCATCGGCGATCTGGATCGTGATCTCCAGGATTTGTGGGCCGGGCAGCGGCTTGCCGACGATCATGTGCTTGAGGGTTTGGCCCTCAAGTAGTTCCATCACGATGAAGGGCTGCCCGTCGAACTGGTCAATCTCATGAATCGTGCAAATGTTGGGGTGATTAAGGCCGGAGGCGGCTCGCGCTTCGCGCTGAAAACGTTCCAGGGCCTGAGGGTCGCGGACCAGTTCGGGAGGAAGGAACTTTAAGGCAATACTTCTACCCAATCGCAGGTCATGAGCTCGGTAGACGACACCCATGCCACCGCCGCCCAGCTTTTCTTCTATCCGGTAGTGAGAAATCACCTGGCCCAGCATAGAAATCCGTTGCCCAATCAGGTCATGGTAGGCCGCGCATTCTGGCAAGTCAACGCGATCAGTCGGCAGTTGCTTTGGGAGTGATCACAAGGAGGTTAAGAAAACTCCCCTTCCAACCGGGCGATCGCCCGATGAGCGGGGAGTGCGATTCACGATGTTATAGCAGCGCTAAGTTCTTGTTGCGGCAACAGGGACATCACCACCTGGGTCACACGTGTGACACCGCCAGGTTGCACTCACGCCGAGATCGCTTTGGAACAATCCGGACAGATCTTGTGGACGACCTTCGCTTCAGAGTGCGCTCTCACGTAGTACTCGAAGGGCTGCCAATTACCCTTTTGATCTTGTATCTTTTTGCACGACAAACAGATGGGCAGAAGTCCCTCTAGGGTGTGGATGTTTGCGAGAGCGGCTTGGAGTTCTCGAAGCGTACGCTCTCTTTCGGCTTCGGCACGATGACGCGCTGCCAGGGATTGTTCCAACTTCGAGAGGTTACGCCGGAGCTCAAGTTGCGCCATCACCTGCCGGCTCAGAGCCCGGAGCGCATCCAACTGCTCAGGACTCAGCTCCCGAGGTACACGGTCAAGTACGCACAAGGTTCCGAGTGCTTGACCGTTCGTCGTCAAAGTGGCGCCAGCGTAGAACCGGATCTTAGGTTCAGACACGACCAAGGGATTCTCTGCAAACCTCTCGTCCTGAGTGGCATCCGACACGATAAAAACATCTGGTTGGAGAATCGCCGAGGCGCAAAAGGCAACGTCCCGGGAGGTTTCGGCGACGGAGACACCGACCTTCGATTTGAACCATTGACGGTCAGCGTCAATGAGGCTAATCAGTGCAACAGGCGTCTGGCATACATAGGAAGCTAATGATGTGAGATCGTCGAAGGCGGCTTCTGGTTCGGTATCGAGAATCTCGTAGCCGCGTAGTGTGGCAAGCCTTTGTTGCTCATTTGCTGGTTTGGCGGGGATCATCGTTGGCCTCCGGAGCGGACGCGGGCCGGGGAAGTAGCGACTCTACCGCCGTTTACATGAGAATTCAACAAGAGCGTCAGGGCACAAGAGCCGGTGCATAGATCTGAACTCACTTGTGCCAAGAATCGGTTGGGGCTCTGACCGGCAATGCCCGAAAGGAAACAGCGCGTTACCGGCAAGCATTGTTGAGCGTACGCGGCGCTTTGCACGGCAGATGGAAAAGGCGCGTCCCCCCGGAACGCGCCTTTCGTAATGCCAGATGGACTTGTTGACCTAAGAGATTGCCGAGATTTCCATCCTATGATTCAGGCGTGATTCAGGCGGCCTTACCGGCCACAATTCTGTGGGTGGTGGACGTGTGGACATCGAACGTGCGAATCATGGGTTCGCCCTCAATGAGGTTCCGGACCAGGTCGTGGACTTTCGGATAGTCCACCCGGTGATATTCCTCAGCATCCTCGCGCCTGTTCCAAAAGCTGAGTGAGAGAACGCGATTGTCCTCTTTGTCTGAGACCAAAACTGTCTCATCGACAAAACCTTTCTGTTTCTTCAGGATCGGCAGTACTTTGTCGTTGATGGTGTCAGAGAGTTGTTTATTCTTGCCTGGTTTGGTGGTGAGTTCGACGATTCGAGTGAACATGACATGCGCTCCTTTCGTTGGCTAGTGGTGAAAGGAACCCGTCGTCGTCCTGCACGACGGAACGAGTGCTGGGTTTTTCCGAACTACGTACGTCAGATTCCGAGGAAATGACCGCGAATAGTGTGGGTCGCCCCCTGGGATGTTCCCTGCGATCCGGGGGTTGAGAATCAGGCGGCAGTTCGAGATTTCTTAATTGTGATCTCCTCTTCGGCAAGGAGCCAGTCGTCCAGTTGGTGTCCGTCTTCTCGGCCACGTTCTTGATACAGTTCAAACGCACGTTGGCGGATTTGGGATTTCAGCCCTTGTGCCTCTTCCGTCTCCGTCGCCGGTGGTTTCTTCGCGGCGCCCTGATCCATATCCATGACGCGACTCTCCTTTCGGCGCAAAACTACGCCTGAAACGATGGCGCGTCAATTACCCATGATTAGTGCACTCGGCGAACAGCGCCATTTACAGATATCCTGATGGTTGGCGTAAAGCCTGCTGTTGCACAACAGTAGGGCCGAGCCGACGTAGCGATCAGCGCATTTCCGCTAGGTGAGCCGCAGCATGACCACGCCCGTTGCCAGCCACAGGGCGAATCCGGCCAGGTTCAGCACAATCCGCCACTTCATGCTGTCGATGATGTAGTTATATTTGGCATCCATGACTCAAGTCCCCTCATTGGATTGGACGGGGAGGTCAGCGGGGGGTTACTCCCTTTGCTTCACCTCGTCATCACATACTCAGATACGAAGGCGCAGGAAAGAAGGTTTCCGAAAATAACAACGCGGGAATCTACGGCGCGGTCACTCGCATCGGTCGACTGGCGGTCGACTGGCGGTCGGACAGAGCATACTCTTCCATGCAGCGACCGAGAAAATGGAACGAGGGTGATCGATACGCAACGTCCCAAAACGCCGCCCAACCCGGCGTTGAACCTTGCCCTGGAACAAGGGATGTTGTTCAGCAAGAGCGTGAAAAGTCTCTAGTGCAGGGAATCAAACTGAGGACGTTATCGAGGAATGTCTAAGCGTCGCTTCGATAACTCTGATTGCCACAGCGTTGTAGCGAAACAGATCAATGCAAAAATCCAACAGGAGTTGAAGAGTACATCTCCGAGCGGCCCCAGACCGTGAGTTCCGAACGGCAAGAACAACAGAGCTTTGTGCGAAAACTGGGTGAGAAGCGACCCTCCCGCGGTCACTCCGTTGCCGGCGAGAACAGCCCTCACGAGGTTCGTATAGAATCCGCGATGAAACAGCATCAGCGACATCGGTCAATCCATTCTTCTCAGTCTAGTGCGACTACGGCCAGGTCGTGAATCCACTCTCGCTCCTGGAAATCGGGTTCCCCCAGACTGGCCTTCTGCTACTGATCGCGCTGAGCCGCTAAACTTGCGATGGAAGCGACCGCCGACTCTAAGCACTTGGGGCAGCGACACTTGTATTTTGTATTCTCCGGGTGGGCGGTATGGCCGCACTTGTCACAGATATACCTGCCATCCAGGTGTGCGACCATGGGACGTAACGCAAGAGCTGAAACACAAAAGGGGCATCGAACTGAGTCTCTTTTTTCTGACTCCTGGGGTGAGATGTGTCGAAGGCTTCTTGCGCGCTTTGCGCCTGCGCCAGCGTGTCCCGATTTCACTCTCATGCTGCTATCCCGTGTTTATGCGACCCTTGGCCTTTTTGGTTCCTCAGTTCGGTAGGCGGCTTCCGGGTCGTAGCGTTTGAGCAGTTGCTCGATCCGTTTGATGGTGTTCTGCAGTTGGTGGATCAAATCTTCATCGCGAACAGTCAACAACTCGGCAAGGAGCAGGCGAATCTGCACCCGGATCTCAGCATATTTCTCGCCACGAGTCTGCATTTCAAGCAGATATTTCCGATAGGCCAGATACCCGATCCCCACGCTGGCCCCCATGAACAGAGCACGGAAACTTTGCAGCAGCCAGTGGGGAGCGTTGTGGAGATTCGTTACCAGGATGTCCACATCCAAGCTTGCGAACCAGGCGCATGCTCCCCAGAGGGCAGCTGCGGCTAGCACCTTGTGTCTTTTTGCCACGTTATTGGCTCTGCTTTCTTCGAAGGTTTCAGGTCAAGCGGCGCAGGATCGCATTGGAACAGAGTGTCCTTCTTTTCAGTGCCGAAAAGCAATCTAATCCTCGATAGAATGTGGAAAAGTTGTGGATTCCAGAGATTTCTGTTCAAAATAGGAAAGGAACCCCTTAGCGAAACACCGAAGGTCTTGCGCACGCCGGAGGATTATCGATTTTGCTACTCGGCAACTAGCGTAACATCGCATCGTGTGTCCGCTGACAATCGAAGCCCGCAGAAGCCTTCATGCGGGCGTCAATGTTGGCCATCCGCCCCGACATTTACTGAATGTTTACCGGCGGCCCACCTTGTCGGCTTTGGAGCGAGGTCCCCCCCCGCAGCGTCGGTTGTCCGACGACACTTTTTTACATGCTGTACCAGTCCCAGTCTGATGAGAATATCAAATACCGACGGTCGCCCCCCATGGACGAGCGCATCCACTTCATTTATCACCAAGGCAGAAAGATCCTTCTGGTTGACCTGTCAAAGTGCCCGGCAAGTGAATTTGAAAGGCTGGTTCGCCAAGTTCCTGACCACGTAATGGTTCAACCTCTTGGTTCCGTCCTGGTGCTCACCGACTTCGCCGGGGCGGTGTTTAATCGGGATGCCATTCGGGCTGTAAAGGAAACCGCAGTCTTCGACAAGCCGTACATTAAGAAATCCGCTCTCGTAGGAACAGAGACGTTCCCGAAGGATTTTTACGAGGAACTAAAAAGCTTTTCTCGGCGGGACCTGCGGATTTTCAGGTCTCGCGACGAAGCTTTAGCCTGGCTCGTGGCAGATTCGGTTGACGGTTGATATGGCAAGACGTCTGGCACTGCCAACCCGCACCCGATTGGCAATCGCCCCTGGCACGAAACGTGACGGCTACCACGAATACCGCATCCCGGGAAGATCGTTGTAGCCAGCGGGTCGTCCGCGCGAAAGCTCTCAGCCGCAAGTACTCTGGGTCTTCGCAGGGTGACGTCTGTAACCGAGCGGATGATTACTGCTAGCCCAACCATCAGTGATGTCTAGGCTTTGTAGGCCATTGCAGCTGGAGACTATTGCATTCAACGGGTCAGGCCCGAGGGTAATCTGGTGGGCTGTCGGGCGGAGTGAGATAGTCCGCAGCCATGACCTATTTTCCCCAACCTAATCCAGCGAGGCCGGCAAGGCGTCTGAAGCTCGGCGGCTCCGTGGTCGTTGCGGTTCGATCGGAGGGCAGCATTCAGCCCATTCGAGCCAAGCTCCACGAACTCTCTACTACCGGCGGACTATTGATTCTCTCAACGGCTCTTGAACAAGGAGCTTTTGTTGAGGTCGCATTTCAGACAAGCCGGGGCAAAGTTCGAGGTATGGCTGAGCTTCTGTCTCCGCGAAGGGAATCGACATCGGGTTGCGTGCAGCCCTTTCGGTTCGTTGCGTTGGACGATGAGGATCACACCAGACTACGCACGGCTATGGAGTCGCTCATGGACCGCACTGTCGTTGGCGTCCCGTCTAGCAAGGGCAGTTCGCTTTAGTTGCCCCGGGGGCACGGGCAGATCGATCGACGGGCTGGGGAGTGTAATCGCCCATTTGAATGATTCCTTGGCGGTCAGTCATTCTCAACCGGCGTAGTCGCCGGTTCACAACCCTCGCGTCCCACTCGAGCCAATCAACAGAAAACACTCGCCGTTGTGCGATCTGAACCGATCTGTCCCCGGGTAACTCGGCCTGGTCTTTGGACGAGACTTACCTTCGGACGAGACTTATCTTGGTTGAGATCGTCAAAGGTACAATGTCAGTGATTATGCGGATGGTCCTGGACATCCTGGCTCAAATCCTCCGCACCCTGTGGGCGCACAAGCTGCGCTCGTTCCTCACCATGTTCGGAGTTGCCTGGGGCGTGGGATCGTTGCTGCTGCTGGTTGGTCTGGGCGAAGGGTTCCGCTCGGGAAACAAGCGTGCGCTGGCTGAGTTCGGGGAAAACATCATGTTCATCTTCCCCGGCCGTGCCCCTGTGGTCGCAGGCAGCATGAACTCCGCTCGCAACTATCTGCTTACCTACCGCGACTATGCGGACATCCGGAAGGAGGCTTCCCACGTCCGCAATGCTTCGCCTGTCCTATCCCGCGATGACGTGCGCGCTGTCAGCGAATTCGCCAGCGCCAACGGACAAATTGTCGGCGTGGAGCCCCAGTACAATGAGATCCGGTACCTTCCTCTCAAGTTGGGACGCTGGTTCAATGATTTGGACGAAAGTCAAAGGCGCAACGTAATCGTTCTGGGCGACGAACTGACCCGGAACCTCTTTTCCGGACGGCCCGCGGTCGGGGTCACCGTCCTTCTGAATGGCATCAGGTTTGAGGTCATCGGCACCTTGAAGCGAATCGGCCGGGGTGACGAAAACCTCACCAACATGCGCGGCTACATTCCCTTCCAGGTAATGGCGACCAGCTTCCCGCTTAAGGGCGCCAACCACGAAAACTCAATCTCGCTGATCAACTATCAGCCTCGAATGCCGGCCGAGCACATGCTAGCCAGGGAAGACGTCCACAAGATCATCGCCCGCAATCACGGTTTCGACTACCGCAACGAAGACGCCTTCGAAAACCTGGATACGGTTGAGCAAGCCGAGATGGTGGGCAAGATTTTCGATGCCATGAACATGTTCCTGGGTACTGTGGGATTGGTAACCCTGACCCTGGGCGCCATTGGTGTCATGAACATCATGCTGGTGGCGGTCAGTGAGCGCACGCGCGAGATCGGATTGCGCAAGGCCCTGGGCGCCACCAACCGCAGCATACTGATCCAGTTTTTCCTGGAAGGCATTCTTCTGACACTATTGAGTGGACTGATCGGCATGGGACTGGCGGGCGGCCTGATGGCGCTGCTCGGCTTGCAACAAGGGCCGGCAGGATTTGATCCTCCCAAGCTGGTGCCCGCGTCCGCGATCCTGGCGATTGGCTGCTTGACGGCGGCGGGGGTGGCCGCCGGACTCTATCCGGCCCGCAAGGCCGCCATGCTGCAGCCGGTGGAAGCGTTGCGACAGGAATAGAACCAGGGGGAAGATGTGTTACGTGATTTGCTCCATGAAGCCTACGGGGCGATGCAGTACAGCCGCCGCCGGACGGCACTCACCATGTTAGGCATGGCTTGGGGTATTGCCACCGTTGTCTTGCTGCTGGCCTACGGCAATGGATTCGGCCGTGCCTGCGCCAATATCTTCGCCAATTTCGGCACCCGGCTGATGATCATGGTCCCGGGCCGCACTTCCATGCAGGCTGGTGGCCAGAAGGCGGGTGTGCCCTTACGCTTCACGCTCGATGACGTGGACATTCTCACGAACAATATTCCTCAAATCGCCCGGATCACTCCGGAGGCATCCAAACAATCAAACATCCAGTACGAGACGCGGACATTCAACTTCAGCGTTACCGGCAATTACCCCAACGTCACTTCCATCCGCGCGCTCAAACTGGCGGCGGGTCGCTTCTACAACGCGGAAGATGAGATGCAGCATGCCCACGTCGCCGTGATCGGTTCCGAAGCCAAAGAAAAGCTTTTCTCCGGACGTAACGCGCTAGGAGAACGAATCCGCGCCGATGGCCTTAGCCTTGAAGTCATCGGGATCGTCAGCCCCAAAATGCAGGCGGGCGATGACAATACGAACCGCTTGATCTACATTCCCTTTTCCACCATGAGCGAACTCAAGGACACGCACTACCTTGACTCGATCTGGTTCAACTATGAGACCCCGGCGTACGAAGGGTTAGAGCAGTCCGCGCGCCGAGTGATGGCCATTGAGCACAAATTCGACCCGACCGACCGTCGCGCCATGTTCGTATTTAACGTCATGGAACAGGTCCACCAGTTCGAACTCGTTTCGCTCGGTCTCACGATTCTGCTGGGTTTCATCGGTACCCTCACGTTGGGCATTGGCGGGGTCGGCCTAATGAACATCATGTTGGTCTCGGTAACCCAGCGGACCCGCGAGATTGGAGTGGAAAAGGCCTTGGGCGCGCGTCGGCGGCACATCCTGCTTCAGTTCCTGGCCGAATCTCTCGCCATTACTTTCGTGGGTGGCGCTCTGGGAATCATCCTTGCCTACGGGGTCGCGCTCTCGGTCGGAAGGCTTACCCTGTACAGCGCTGTGGCGAAAAATGCAGAAGCCGGCGATGTCAGCCTGGTCATTGCGCCGAGTACTCTGATCGTGGCCACGCTCATCCTCGGTGCGGTAGGGCTCATCAGCGGCATGGTGCCCGCCATCCGAGCCTCTCGTCTCGATCCCATTGAGGCCCTGCGGTACGAATAGCGTTGCGGCCTCAGCCGGGCTACCCGATTCTTTGGCTCGACATGCCTTTTTTTCTCAGCAACCAAGCTACAGACTTGCCAAACTCCCGGCGCGTTGCCGACAGAACCCAACGCTCCGAAAGACGAGATCCGGTGAGCCGCTGCCGGTTATCGACTGCCCACCGATTTTGCCTGGGCTTCGGGCAATCCCCCGCGACAACTGTGTGCCAGATGGGGGAATCACTCTGCCTGTGCGCGCGCCTGCTGTACCATTTCGACTAAGACTCCCCGAGTCTCTGCTGGGTTGCTCACCTCGCGCACGAATGCGATGCGGGCGCCCCGGATGCCGTCCCCAGTGGTCATGCGCAAGTGAAAGCCGAGGCGATCGACGGCTGTCATCGTTGTTTCCTGTGGCTCAATGCCAGCAAACTTTTGGGCAAGCAGGACCAGTGCATCCTTGTGGTCGGTGTTCATGTGCTGGATGATCTCGGCCATTGAGTCAGCAAGAGGATCGGGTCGGCTATGGCCATAATCGGAGGCTGATACCCAGCCCATCACTCCGAAGCCGCCCACGTAATAAACGTCCACCACGTTCATGCGATAAAACGAAAAATCTTCAAAATCCACCCAATACTTGCTGTTGGCGTGACGCGCCAGATAGAGCCTTCGAGCCTCGGCTACTTCGGCGTTCGGTGCCGGTAGAACATTCCCTACTAGCGTGACCCTCGACGCTCCGAGCGGTTCGCTGTCGGTGCCCTCCTGGGTAACAAGCAAGCTGGCGCGGGGGTCAGCCTGCAAATTTTGGGTGTGCATGGCCATTGAGCTTATCAGGAAGATTGGACGCCCGTGATCGTCCAACCCGTAAGGCATCAGGGACCCGAAAGGGAACCCGGGCTGTTTTCGCGACAGGGTCGAGAGGTTGCCTATGCGGCCCATATACACCAATGTTCGCGCTCGCTCGGCGAACGTGGGCTCAGGAACCGGCGGCCGGTCGCTCGCCGGCCCAGGCCGCGCATGTTTTCTTACGGACATCGCGGTCTTCTCTCCTATGGTTCTTCGTCGGGCGCACCCGCGGCGCCGGCAAGATCCTGAGGTTTGATCTTCTCAACGTTGAATTTCGCTACACGCTCGCGCATCGTCTTCAGAACATCTTCGAGAGCAGGAGCGTCGCCCTTGATCCATCGCAACGGGTTGATGCGCGCCACGACGAACGAGCGCAGGTATGGGCTCGAGAGCCCGCGTTCCTTTAACTTCTTGACCACCGCGGCAACCTTTTCTTCCAGATCCAGCACCATCGAGGCCCGCTTCTCATGAGCCTTAAGAACGGAGCGCAATGGCTCGTCGCTAAAGGTCTCAAGGCGCCGCAGGATAGGATGGTAAACGCCGCCCCCGAAGCGCGCGACTCGTTCGTAGCAAGCTCCCAGGGTGACAAGCGCGGCCTGATCGAGATAGAAGGCAAACCCGGATTCGGGTCGCGAGCCATCCTCGTCGACCAAGCCCCGGTAGATTCGTATGACTTCCAATGAACGTTCCTTGAGGTTATGTGCTTTCTCAGTGTTTAGAGCCAGGATCTGCCACGCTACCTCCCGTTCCGGGACTACTAGAGCAGTGATGGACTTAGCCCCAAGACGGCGCATTGCCTCAAGGCGATGCCGGCCATTGGGAGTCCAGAAACCACCGCCTGGGGCCACGACGGTAATGACGGGATCGAGAAAACGCCCAGTCTTACTAATAACGTCGGCGAGCCGTTTGTGGTGCGCGTCCGATAGGTCGCGCTGAAAAGGGGTTGGCTCGACCTTGTCAATGGGGAGAATCGAGAGCAGGGTTTGATGGCCGCCAAGCGGCTCCTTATAGAGGCCCACCACGCAGCCCCCAGAGTTCTCGACAGCTTCCGCGGCTGCCGTGGCAGCACCTTCTGGTTGTTCTAACCGACACTCCGCCGGCGTCAGGCCCTTGGTGCCGGGCTTGGCTTTGCGGGGACGTCGTTGGGCCGGTGTACGCTTTGCCATCTACAGACTCTACCTCATCTTCGCTGGAACCACCGAAGGTTGCGAGGTGCCAGCAGCGAAATCGGGAAGAAGGCAATCGTTCTTCAAGTTTCCTAGCCGTTTGTTCCCGGGAAGGCGACGAGAATCCGGATAAGGCGAATGCACCCCGCACGGCCGAGCGGAGTTGTAGTGTTGGGTCAGATGCGGTGCGGCCAGTTTGAGAACTGCCAGTTCGTGT
>Ga0157379_10005635_pt1 | contig 10757 bp, 8 predicted proteins | sample S25metaG_FD_121802 | JGI IMG/M metagenome (GOLD analysis project Ga0157379, IMG submission 121802) | Switchgrass rhizosphere microbial communities from Kellogg Biological Station, Michigan, USA - S2-5 metaG | ecosystem: Host-associated > Plants > Roots > Rhizosphere > Soil | place: USA: Michigan... | reverse complement strand
TCGAACACAACAACACCAACCGCTTTGCAAGTCCATTGGTACCAGACACGACTTGTTTGAAATTTGTAGCAGTACGTTTGCCAGACGTATGGAGGGGAAGGAGGAGAGCCATTGTGGTTGTGAAGAGGATGATGTCCGTTGTGAAACATGGCTGCGCAGCTATATGCAATCTATTCAAGCGACACCCTTGACGTATACACCGGTGATCTTCATTTTTCGAAGTTTCTTTATTTGTACTCCATGCTACTCGAGTTATTCAATCAGTATATTTGATTGCTCCACGTTTCCATTCTCGAAATACTTTGTCCACAATTGTACCAAGTCTGCATGTGCTGGAGAAGAGACGTCAATGTAAAAGATCCGTGGGAACATGGTGCGACAAGCCAATAGGCGTGCGTAGTTCTGCAACATCTGCGGTGACGTTGCCACTTGGAGAGGTTATTTAAAAAAATGTTTTGTCAGAGACTGATAATAGGCATTGGGACTTTACTTCTACTTTTTTTGATTTGAATAAGACAGCTACGCCCCTTCTCCCGCAGCCCCACTCACTAAGCCCAAAGAGGCCATAGTACATACTACCTCTCGTTATCCTCAGCTGACTTCCTCGATGAGCTTCAGGCTTCCCGACGCGGGTTACGAGAGTGCGGTTAAAGAGCGAATCACACATTCAGCCCTATCTGATTCTTTCATCCATTGATATCACGGTGGTGCAGGGAACGAGGGTGCCGTTATTAATAGCGAGCTAAATTCGCATAGGCCAGAATTATCTCCCCATCTAAAATTGATATCCGCTGAAGGAGTACCGCAATGGAATCCTGCAATAGGAAACTAGATGCTAGACTGCGGGTACCCAAACTTACTGCGGTGTTACCTACTACTACCTGTGTTGGTGGTATCATACCCCGATCACCAGGAAATACCAGGAAATTTAAACGTATTTAAATCACGGCTTACTTACCAACTTGCCATGGTTTCGTTGAACGGAAACGTACCTCTGCTGCTGCGCTCTCGATAGTAACAAGTCAACGAATATCGAGGACTAATTGCCGTCGAACGTGCACTGTAGAAGAAGGAAGAAGAGCCGAATGATCTTCGAAGTAGACATATGATTACAACCCAAGCAATTTCTTCCTGGTATAAATATATACCCATACGTCCCGATAATAGAACAGCCAATATTATCCCAAAGTCTCTCATTACACGGACAGGGATGGCCCAAATAAGCGGGAAAATCATGTATAGGGGGCACCTTTGCTCTGCGAGGTGTTAACCACCATAACCGGGGGAGGGGTAGTACATGAGATAGCCATCCAAAAAAGTTCAAATAATTAGGGCCGCACATGAGACCCAAATATCTGTATGACTAACGGGAGGCCGATCACAAATTTTTGAAGACACAAGTTGTCAAGTCTGAGGGTTAGAAAGTTGTGGTACAGTATTCACTATGGTGACAGAACTCTTCCCCTCCGTAGGCCATTCCATGTCTTCATATCTTGCTTTTAATTTATCATTGTTAGCTAAGTTTTGAGATATATAGCTATGTTGAATGGTCTATTATGCCTATCAGAGAGGACGAATATTAATTTCGGTGCTATCTCTGGATCCGGCCCCTTCCGCTGTGGCTGTGGCTGTGACATGTCACCCGTCAACCGGTCAATGCTTCTTTCCTTCTAGCGCGTTATCAACTGACTTTAGACTGACGATTACTGCTCTGCGTCTTACACCCATATTTACAGTAAGCATACACTCATGTATTGATAGTGAATACACTGAACGTATCATCAGTTGATACAGTGACTTTCTAGACGGAACTCGCCCGAAATATTTGTTTCTTTCCACCCAAACCATGCTCTCTTTATGCCCATTACCACACAAAAAGAGTCGCAAAACAACCTTATCTCCTGGTTTTCCTTCAGCCTCGGCCTCCTCCTTGCCTTATGAAATTATATTTCTCATACTAGGACACCTTCCATGTGACGTCGATATTCCGGATGTGCCACAAGGACTTCCATCTCCTGAGATCCTGACTTTGGCTCTTATATCTCGTTGCTGGTACCACCCAGTGATGTACTGGTTTTATAATGCAGTTTTCCCCAAGGATGTTTTGGCCTGCCAACGTCTCCTCGAATCACTCAAAAGCAATAAGACTCTGGCAATGAATATCACCACTCTAATTATTCCTACCGACCAGGAACTATCAAAAGCATTTATATTCAAACATTCAAGACTAGTGGAAAACCTTGTTAGGCGATGCCCTAATTTACTACATCTGAAGATGCCCGTCTATAGCAGGTACTTTAAGTCGCGTATATTACGGCCGGATTTACCCCGCGCACCATATTTGACCAAGCTAAAAACAATGGAGCTGTGCTGCTTTCAAGTTCCCGAAGAACACCATCTGGAAGGAGGAGCCATGTGCGTTTTCCAAGTGTCCCAATGGCTCTCGCAGACCAAATGTCTCCCGCTCCTGGAGAGCCTGACATTGTCCGGAATTAGTTCATCAACTAGCTCGGAAGTAACCGCTTCCAAATGGCCGGCAATGCCTAAGCTGGAGCATTTCGAAATCCGAATTCTGAATCACCGATTCCCCACCGCGGATCCCCTCGGGTTTGCGACCCTATTTCCCAACATCCAAGGCTCTCTTACCAGTCTGCACATTTGTGGCCAGCGAAACGAATATTCTGTGGGCCGTGATAGCTGGCTACTCACCGCCTATAGTGTCCTCACCCTCGCGCCTGCCACATTGGAATCTCTTGCCCTAGTGTATCCTACACGATGGGGTACAATCGACGAAACACTTTGGTTCTGGCCAGATGGATGGGATAGCGTATTCGTACGCTTTACTTCTCTCCGAAAGCTGCGGCTCGCCTCTTGCCTCATTCTTCAGAATAATGATGTCGGTCCAATTTTCACCAGACTTCCCGCTAATATTGCGGAACTTACTGTCCATGCTACGCGCCGGCTTCCCGTTCATTTTAGTCTACTATTATCAACCCTTCCTTCTCGTTGTAAGAATGTGGTGTTGATTCCCCTTCAAGGAACACAACTTTCACTTCGGTGGCAGATGTGCGATTTTGATTTCCCTGGATTACTAGACGAATTGTTCGAGGGAGAACATCCCAACCCTATGGAGCTTCTACTTTGCTCTCATGCAACAGCCCGGAGTCGGAATGTTGATGTTCGCGTTGGCTTTGCACATGGTACGTTTTACTCGACTATGTGTCGTCAATGGAAAATAATACTCAGATATTCTTTTAGAATGGGATGCTTCTGGCACATCTTGTAAAAGAATTTGGCAAAGTCATTGGCAGGAGCAGATGATTAATAAGAATCTGCCTCCAAACGCAAATTTCTTGCTCAATGTTACATAATTGTGCTATATTTAAACAATCCGATCAGGTATATGAATAAAATTTATTATATCATATGAATAGTACTCTCAAGAAGTAGATATGTAGTTTTCGTGGAATTCATCAGGGTTCATCGGCGCCATGGAGATACTGGTGGCAAAAGGAAGGAAGAAGGCCCAGTAGGTACTCGTTCACAATGCAGAAATGGTTTACTGGACAATCACACAGAGTACCCTATCTTCTGGATCAATGAACTCAGCCTGATAAGGATGGATGAGACGCTATGACATACATATAAAGAGATGTGGGAGTAGGGAATTGAACGAAGAAAATATTCCCAAGGGCATCCAGCTGAAGAATCCCGAGTCCATCTGCGAGGGAATTATTCGGCCAGATCAACATAACGAGAGCCTCTCCCCACTAATATGGGATGATCTGCCTGTATACATACCCAATTGGCCCGCTTTGACATACCCGGTATTCAACGGACCATGTGTAGACCAATACCAAGGAGGAATCGGACTCTGTAAGTGGGCACAGCATGAAGAAGACCGAGATTAGGCCCCGTTTGGTCGAGCACAGCATCTCGAAGGTGGTAGACTATGAGTTTTCGGCTGTTTTGGACACCGCACAGCATCTAGAAGAATTATTTAGGTCAGATCGACGCACAGCATGACGCTATGGACTTTGTGCAAGACCAAGGTCCCGGTTTGGATATCTTTTGCGGTAAAAGTGGATAATGTTATGGGCAGAGTTATGCATCGACGGGGATGGAAGGGGAATGAAGAATATTGAATATTGATGGAGCGTGAAGGTGTAGGGTGTCTTCAAGGAGTGATTGCAGTGATCAGAGCACATCGGAGTAAGAAGAGCGAAAACAATAATATTGTAAGTAGAAACAAGTGAAAGGAAACACGGATGCCCAAGCGATCAAGGGCCTGGGTACACCGTCCCCGCTCAACCACTGCGAAAAATTCGTGGGTGGGACAGTGCCGGAATACCCTAGTCCTGATCGCCCCGGCATTGCGGTGGTGGTATGTAAGACGGGGGGACGAAAATTGGATGGGCGGGACAGAAAGGACAGCACGGAGAGGGGGAGAAGGGGGGGGTAGAGGGAGAAGGAGGGAGAGACACGCTCACCGGGCAATAGGGTAGTTGATACTGCACCACCTGCTGATGTTCTCGTGTGATTCTTCCCCACTTCTTATACTCTTGGGCACGGTGGTCCCTTTTGCAGAGTTTCATATGGATAAGTCACGATCGAATTTCGGCGGTGTCAGACTTGCGAACGAACCTCGGATAGGGTTATGGGCGGTGCCGGCCTGACCGCGGTGAAGTATATGATCCAGTAACAAGGGCGTGTCCATTCATACGCGTGTATTCTTATGCGGCAGAAGCACGAAAGAGGGACAAATTCTCAACTTTGTACGTACATACGTGTGATTAGGAGATTAGTGGGCATATGGTGGCTTAATCATTGCGAGTTCGGGGTTTATAGGATTTGGCTTCGACCGGATAGCAGTTTGCCTTCACTCTCTGATCTGCATGTCAATCATGAGCAGGACCTCTCCGCAACAGTGCATTCATCAATACGCCCTATATGCTAATTATGCCATGATAACAGCCCCGGAGACTTGGAGGCCTGGAGATTTCCTGATTGTTTCCCCATCTGTCTTGATTTGCCGCCATCTTAAAGCGCCGTAGACCATCCGGGCGTGGACTCGCCGGGATAAGAAGATGTTTCGAATCAATCCCTCTCTCTTTTAGCTTTCAATAGAACCGTATTTGAAATGTAATGGCCGCCACTATCCAATGCCGGGGAGGGCATACAAGTATAGAAAGTACTTTCACAGGCTGAGAGGAAAGAAGAGGTGGCCCGCATTGTGGACTTGTGGCCGACACAAGACTTCACGTCATGTATTGATCACAAGACGACATCGAACCACGGTTCATTGAATCTCTCATATGGCTCACTGAGGGAGGCCCATCGGCTGCATTTTGCGATGCCACCTTCATCATAATTTCAGAGGGAGGCGACTAAGCCTCGCAGTCAAGGATGGACAGTGCCGGCAGCCTGCAAAGTTGGAAAAGAGTAATCCCCAATACCCCATATATTTCTATCTTCCACGCAATGATGGTATTCTGCTCTGCAGTTACACAGGGCGCTATCTTCCAGCTGAGGTGGGTAACAGTTTATTCTGCGCGTCGAGTTTCCATCAATGCTGCGCGCAAAACCTGATGGAAAGGTGAGAAAGCCAGTCCGTCCTGACATCACATCTAATATGTATCAAAGGGCGAATCCAATATCCAAGGAGATACTCACCAAAACGAAGTATAAGCTGGATTTATGTGAGACTAAGAAGTGCACCGGAGGCAGTTAGTATACGGTGGAGTGTAATGGTAAGTAACGAGATTAGCTCAATCGGAATATCACCTCAAACTTTTATCATTTCATTGGCTTCCATGTCTGATAATGGCCTTAGTGGCTTCTCTGCATTATTTTACAAAGAGAACCTTGCTGCCACATCAAGCAAAGAGAAATGGGAGAATATGCTCTTGAGAATCGATAGCGATTGCTTTTGTGAATGTGTTCTTAGACCAGAAAAGAAGGAATCTAAATTAAAGCGCGCTTCGATAGGTGCGTCCAATCGGCGTTTTCGTATATGGCTCACTAGAAGGGTGCCAAGAAGGTAAACCTGAGCCCAATCTGACCCAGTCCGTCGAAACATCCTAGAACGTGGTCTTCGCCACCACAGAAAATAACTTGAAATCAAAGTGCTGAAATTGCCACTGTCACCGCCCAGGAATAATACATAGAGAATACAGACCTAAGTATAAGGCGGGAGTCACCCCAAACTCCAAGAGGGAGCTTGAAAGGGGAAGAGGGCGGAGCACAGGCGTATTGAATAGTGGATCGGAGGTATGTGGTGGTACGAGATGTACCAAATCGGGCCTTCATGAGGAAAGGAGTTGATCTTGTAGCTGAATAGGGAAACTTTGGAATGTTTTTCTGGGAATCAGATTCAGGGATTATGGTCCAATGTTATTGCTCAAGTTATAGGTGCCAGATGGTAAGAAGTCATCTTATCCAGTTCAACCTGAGGGTCATATTAAGGATTAGGATGGCCTTCGGATGGAAATACTCATATTCTTAAAGGTTTATCAATAGTGTTCCTCCTTAACACCGTGAGTAAATCTCTTCAAAATTCAAGAGTGCTCAGCTTGGCAATTCTTCCACCTTAGTTGGAGATTCTGCGAGGTCTCTGCTGCTTCATAAATCGAGACATACTACTTCCCCCAAACCTCTGACGGATCAAGAATCCAACCATTCAGTTGATTCAAGATTAAGAAGAGCTCCCCGTTAATCTATTGAAGTTTACGTATGTATTCTCCAAGTTTCTTGGGTTGTTGCCTTGTCGTATGTAAGGCGTTTTTACTATGCCCCCGATATCCTTTGCCGTCGATCGGGGATAAATAACTGCGTAATGGTACTTTCAATGCCACCGAAAAATTAGAGATAAGATAGGTTTTAAAAAGCCTTGGAAAGGAATCGTGATGAACTGTAAGCGCCGACGCCAGCCTTCTTTGCGCCGATATTCGACACCGGCGACACAAGTACCAAAGAACAGCTTTCATCGGATTTGGCTCGCCATACCACTCATCCTGAAGGAGGTTAATGATGCGTTTGATTAGTCTTAAGTATTTTGGTTGGCTAAGAAAGGGTTGCCTGAAGATCGCCCTCAGGCTGCTAGTGGGGCTCCATACCAAGCGGCGGCGAGAAAATCTCGTCCATCTCAATGACAGCCAACATGACTGTCTTCAGGTCATCTGTTGAACTCCAAGTAAGCATTACACCCAATTAAATATTCACAAAAAGACAAGCAACGCTTCCGATGCTTTCACAGTGACGTTCGCCGAACCTGAAGATACTGTAACTGTTTCCACAACACTCGAACCGGAGCGAGTACATAAAGGTGTGAAAGTTTGCCCAGCTAGTGTAATCGGGCTGGTTCCGTTAGTAGGGACGAGTGAGGTTGCAGCAGGTGCCGTAAGCCGCTTAACAGTCACCCTCGAATTTACGAGGCCTGTTAATGGAACAGTAACAGTGGATCTTGTCCCGGTCCCATTAAAGAAGCTAGTGTTGATGATGAGAACGCGCAGTGGGGTTCCAGTGGAGGAAAAGACACCGTAGACAGCAGTGGCACTGGTCCCTGTGTCCAGCATTGCTACTTTCTTGCCATCTTGTCTCAATGCTTCCGACAGGAAAGCTGCGCCATAATATGGACCATTTACAATATTCCTGGATCGTGAAAGCGTCAGCTCTCCTTTTCTTACATATCTGACACGGCTGACTTACTGTCCCCACCAGCAATATGCACAGTTCGCAATAGTTCCTGTCAAACAACATGTCAGATGGCTGAAGGCAAACAAAGGCATTAAATGTGACTAAACCTTGATGGAAATAAAGCCTTTCTACCCCATTCAGTGCTGCTTGGAGTGAATAATCCATAATCCATAAGGCAGCACCAAAAGTAGGACTAATCCCCCCTCCTCCGCACGTCGCTGTCAGAAGGAACATCTTCATTAAATATGATGTTGTTGATGAAATCAGTATCAAGAATACTTACCGGAATTGGTTTCCGCTAGGAAATAATGTTTCCCAATATTGTGAGCCGCAGCAGCCTCAGACTTGTAACGAGATGTATACGAGATGATACCTCTATAAACCAAAATGGTCAGACGAGACCAGAACCTAAGTATATTGTTCTCAACTTACGTGTGACTCTGAAGAGTGGATAAATTAGTGGATGCACCTCCACAAGCTGATTGGGGATATGAATGCCCGCTGAATGAAAATATACTCGAAAGAGCATTTGGGATCTTTGGTATGATCTCCGCAGTCCCCCAAGTTGGAGGTTGGAGATAGACGGCGGCTTGTCCTATAGACTTTCCCAGCCGTGCACTGAGATCCTGATGCCACTTCTGTTGACTTGCAGCATCCAGAGTCGGGCTCCAACTCTGTCCCACAGGAATGATCGGTGAATCGCTCGCATAAACTTTGGTATAGAATAAATGAGGACCTGCCAGACTATCTGATGTCAAAACTCACATTCCGGTTCATTTCCTAACTCTATAGCCATGAGATTATTCATTACACCTGCCGCTTGCTGTGCTGCAGTCAAAGTATTATCTTCATTATTTAATCGACGATTTAACCCAAGCGTCACTTGTCCGCTTAATCCAGAAGCAAGTGTAAAGAAGGATGGGCCATAAGTCAACGTGGTAGGTGCTTGAGTCGGATCTGGGACTGTGTATCTAACGGCCAATGGCTCGCTAGCATTGTACGTGGCTCGATCCCTGTGTATGGTATCTCAGAGAATGAAAACAGGAGAAACCCTTTACATACTGCGTAGTACCACCAATGCGGATGGGAGGAGGTATACCCCTGAGAGATTGGATGTTGCTGAGGCACTGGGCGGTATTGGATAAATCCGTGTAACCTGGAAATGTAAAGAACTCCAAGGACACTCCTAAAAGCGCAGGATCAACGTTAGCTGCTCCTGATGGTGCTGTTGACGGAATAGTTATAGCAGACGCGATCGTCACGAAAGCCGTAAAAGCTATCCAGGGAGACATAGCGCAAGACACAAGCAAAGTAAGATATTGACAGGTCATACACAGAGCTATATAGGGTCATTGCTGTACTTCGCCACTGGTCCAAATTTTGCACGGGCCGTGCTGAAGCTTCGAGTGGAGTTTCTGTGGGGAGATAATTTGATATGTTTCGCCGACTCCTTCCTAATCTTCCTAAAACAAAGAAGTTTAACATTTCAGCGAATTGTTTTGAAGACCTTACATCACGTGGAGAAGAAAACACAAGAATCTCTAGGAAACAAACTCTGGAAGACCTTCAAGCGGGCCGTAAAGATAGCCTTCAAGGTCTCCAATATAGTTGGTTGAGTTGGAGGAAACAAGGAGAATCTAGAATTCGAAGAAGAGAAGGAAGGAACTAAAGTCATCAGTCAACTCCATTAAATGGCAGCATATTGAAACGGGTGTTCTTTCTGTGATTCTAAATGAGGAAATGGAAAATCATGAGTCGATGTGTTGTACACTGTGGTTGGTTACAAGGTTAGCGCCAAGGCGCTAAACAGATCGCTTGGAGATCAGACAAAGCAAATAATCCTATTAATATTATATTTTTACAAGACTCCTATGTACCAGGGCGAAAACATGAAAACACGAAATATAAAACACTACAAGGCATTCACACGGTATACCTGCGAAAAAAGAGGGACGTCAGTAATTAAGTATTACAAAATCCACGACCACCTCACCTTCACCACTCCACTCTTGAGATCGTCCAGACGATAGCTAACGGTCTCCACAGTCTGATGAGTTAGCATTCGTGAATACCGATATTCTGACAATATTTCGTGAATTTAATACACTTACCTGAGAACCAACATGCTGATTCGCCTGGAACACTTTTATCTTGCTCTTCTTCGCCTCGAAGTCGCCTACAATGCCCACCAGGGGCTCTTGAACCGTCCCTGCAGTCTGATTATAACTTTGAAGACCTTTGTGGCCCTTCAGTTTTGCTTCCGCCAACTCGACGATGTCGCCAGGCATGATATTGCTCAATCTCCTAGAAACGGTATTGCCGGTTTGGACATAGATCAAATGACCATGCGATGATTTTGATGCCTGGGGAACTTGAGCAAGGACTGCGTCGACGAATCCTTGACTAGTGCCATCGCCGATGACCAACTTCTTCGATTTATCGAAGAGAGACGCAGCCACAGACTGAACTTGTTTTCCAATGGTCGCAGAAAGACGCATTAGTTCCTCAGGACTTGGCGGCGAATCAGGTCGAGCAGCTGGAGTAGGCGTCGCAACCTGTCGTTCTTGTTCTGGCGGTGGCGGTGGTACGGGGTTCGGCGAAGGATATGACGTAGAATCCTCTGAGGTGATTGATGAAGCCATTTTGTTGAAGCCAGATGTCAAATCCAATGAGCCGCTCGGTATCTCAGGAAGTTCCCAAGGCGCGCTTTCGGAATCTTTGGGAGCTGGATGAGGCGGAAGTGTGGGTTTATGGGAAGGTCGTGCACGTGAAGGCGGAGGTGGTGGAGGCGCCGCTTCTTCTTCGTGTACCATGATATAGTCAGTCCCGGAAGTCGACGAAGGGGAAAGACCAGACCGTTGGGTGTCGGATCTCGATGGTTTCGGAGGTGGGCTAGGCAAATTTGCAGTGGGTACTGGTGGTCGTCCGGTACGAGATGGTGGAGGTGGTGCTCCGGAGCTATACGAACGAGGAGGTGGAGGCGGCGGTGGGACGTCCCCCATCCCTTCTTCCGCGTCCGCAGCGGTTACTTCTTCGAGGCTCATCTCAGATTCGGCAGCTTC
>Ga0157379_10005634_pt1 | contig 10758 bp, 12 predicted proteins | sample S25metaG_FD_121802 | JGI IMG/M metagenome (GOLD analysis project Ga0157379, IMG submission 121802) | Switchgrass rhizosphere microbial communities from Kellogg Biological Station, Michigan, USA - S2-5 metaG | ecosystem: Host-associated > Plants > Roots > Rhizosphere > Soil | place: USA... | reverse complement strand
AGCTTCTTGGCCCATCGAGATCCTAAAAGAAAGAAAGCTCATCAGCAGTCTGAGTAGTACTCTATGAGATGATAAAACACCATGTATCGGTGACAACAACGTCCGCGCCATAAACGGCCTCCCGAGGATCCGTGCTCCATTTAATATGTTCATCACACTTTAATTCCTTAACCCGGTTCCAAACAGGCTCAGGGCACTGATACTGTTGACCCGGAGGAGTAGCAACTTGAAGTTTATGACCAAATCGAGGATACGTGACCAGCATATCGTGAAGGATGTTGGTGGAATCACCGAGATAAGCAATGGTCAAAGGACGAAGTTCAGGGAGGGGCTGGAAGAATTTGGGCTTCACACCATCTTCCGTCGTTTCCACTTTCTTTTCGGGTTCAAAAAGATGGGCATGCTCGTGTAGCGTAAGGAGGTCTGCCAAAATCTGTGTAGGATGCCAGAGAGATGACAAGGCATTCAAGACTGGGACGGGCGAATATTTGACCATTTCCTAGAATAAATAAAAGGAGACTCAGTATAAACAAATACACTCATTCAAAACCAATTCGTATGTACCTCAATCTCTGAATGATCCCCCACACGCGCAAAAATACCCTGACACATCCCTCCAATAACCCTCACGGAATCTTGCACATTTTCATTCACTCCCAGCTGGATATCATCCTTCCCAAGGAACAACGCCCTCCCACCAAGCAACTCACTCGCTGTCTCCGCCGCAAGACGGGTCCTAGTACTGCGTTTTGAGAAAAGGAGCGCGATGCTCTTGTTGAAGAGCGATTGGGAAGGGAGGCGCAGTCGAGGAGGAAGGATCTTGGGTTCTAGCCAGGGGCGACATATTTGTTTTAGGGCTAGGGAGTGTCGGATTACACGAGTTATTTGAGTAGATGGGAGGTCGGCGAGAGTGAGGAGGTGGGGTACTTTGGCTGAACTTCGTTTCAGAGCCATGGCAGAAAACAAGGTCGCGTCACTGGCGTAACGCGTCACACATTGAGTCAAAATGACTCCAACTGGTTTGTACTAGCTTCGGGTAATATCTAGCAGACGCTGGCTGGGATATCTAAACGCTTTCAGAACTCTACCTTGGATGCGAACTATAAATGTTCAATAGTTCTGTCACCGATCATGTACTCTTTGCTTGCTGTTTTGACAAAATCGCCAGCGGAGCTCTGTGATCCTCACTCCTGGAGAGGCTTTACAAGTCCGCAAAAGCTGTCGTTTTTGTCGCATGAACTGTCTGCAACACAACCTCGGATTATATGCTGTCTCTGCCACTCGTGGGCCTTGGTGGATATTCAACAAGTCTGTTAAACTCTTTGCTTGTGCCTCTGATGAAATTGCCAGCGAATGTCGGTGGTCTTACGGCCTTAGAAGTCCACAAAACCTATACGATCCAGCCTATCAGTACTATCCGCGCGAATAAATGGACAATGGCCGTTCAGGAAGGCCGTAACTGGGCAAACTCATCAAATCCATCAGGGTCACAGTCTTCGTCTATATAAACATCACTCCTCTCTCTCCGTCTTTCTTCAGCATCTCTTCTTTACATTCTCTTTCCTTCATATCATGGAACTCACAGCTTCACTCTTCGGTCTGGCAACGATCGCATCCGTCCCCTTCCGTCCTTTCTCATAGCTTCCTCGCCAGCATTGCCGTCGACGGCAAAGTCTACAAAGGTAACGCTCCTCCTGGCAGTTCAGCTGTAGACCGTCCTATTCGTTCCGTGAGCGACCTCGTGTCCATCACAAACCTGACTGATATTAACCTCGGCTGTGGACTTGGTTCTGCGAAAGCAAAGTTGGTTGTAGATGTCAATGCTGGAAGTAATATTGCTTTCAATTGGTCTAGTGGAAACAATGAACATGTGGATCTCGTCTCTGTATGATTTTTCTTCTGGCACTGGTCCCCTTTGCTAGTGGCCTCATCTTTTGGGTCGTGTCATGACTTACCTCGCGAGCTGTGGAGACACGCCATGCGACCAGTTCGATACAGCAAATGCGAATGGTTTAAGGTTAACCAACTCGGTCAGAATCAAAATATCGGCGAATGGTTCCAGGGAGATCTCTGTAGGTCTCTTCCTTCCCCTCCTTTTCCTGCTTAACTTAACACCATTCACCCGTTAGGCGAAGGCAAGAGTCTCACCGTCGAGATTCCAGAAGCAACGCCAGCTGGGGATATATCGCATGCCATGAGATCATCGGCTTTCACGTCGCCGTCCCACCAGACGGCCACGCCGAGTTCTATCCCAGCTGACGCAAATACGGGTGTCTAAAGGTACTGTTACGCCCATCCAACCCTCGAAGACCGTCACCTTCCCTGGGGGACTATTCCCCCGACGATCCTGGACTCACCGTCAACGTATGTTTATTTTGTTCGATTTCTTACTTCTTCTTTGGTTAACCTTCCATTATTAGGTTTTTGGTCATACTGATCCTAAGTTTCTGTATTATCAGTTCTGTGGTCCCCCATTTCGAATATTGTTATAATTGCACATCCGGTAACACGACAACCATCCCCGACGGTTCATCTACTTGTAAGAGGCCCTTCGCCCCAGAGGGATCAGTCGTGTGACGGCTAATCACCAACGCCAACATTAAACACTCATTTTATTCTACTGTTCACAATGGCTATGGCCACGTAACAATACCTCTCAGATATAATAGGACTCTTTCCGAAATCTATTAGATACTGGTAACGGTGAATTGACCGAGTAAACCATTGATAATTGACAGTGGCTTTTCTTTCTGTTAAAATAATGGCACCACAAGAACTGGATCGCGTATTCTGATGCCAATCTTACCATAGAAGCTAGGAATTACTGCGGATAATATTGAACTCATAAATATATCATTTATTTAATACAAAATTTTGAGTTTTTCTTTCTTGACAATCCACGCAGGAAATCCTCAATCGGTCCCCGGTTACGCTAAATTTAGCGCTTCGACCGATCGGCATTCGTTCCGGGATCTCGGTCTTCTAGATCCATTTCTGCGCCTCGAGAATATCGATCAATTGTACTCTTTGGGTGGAAAATCCATTCGAATTTTTTGACCTCGCAGCGAAGTTCTTCGATGATCACCATGTTGCATCATTCTCCTTCCGCCAGCGCAGCTTCGCGTCCCCTCCTTAACATTGCCCGGGGCCTGACGTAGAAGGCACCAAAGCGAGGGGACACGCCTTGCTGTTGGGGGAGACTACTTGGGCGTTGTTAAAGAGTGTAGTGAAGTTATTCGCTCGGTAGAAGATAGCGCGGTGTTGTATTCCAATCGAACTGCGGCATATCTTGCATTGGGACTGTGAATTTATTATGTGTTCCGTGTTAATAAATAAGCCATTATAAGCGTCATTACAGTCGCGACGATTATGATCACCCTGGGGTGTTTACAAGGCCATAAATTTTGCGGACATCGTCGCAATCGCATTTACTCTTTGCATTGGGACTGTGAGTTTATTGTGTGTTCCGTGTTTACAATCCACTAAAGAAACTCCCTCAGGGCTAACGAAAATCCACTGATGCGTCAATGGCGCAGCTTTTAGCAACTATTCATTTTGAGAACTGATCTTGTTCCGTAGCAAACACATGCTCATCCGACACCATATTCCATGGATCGCTCCCTTGAAATCGCAAATACTATCTGTTGGGTGAGTCATCCTGACCCCCCGGAACGCCGGAGCACTGGTACTTGTTAGAACTCTCTAGATACGTTTAGTGATATTTTCGTTTATATTCTTACCAATATTCTTTTATGTATTTACTAGAAAAGCCATGCTTTAGAGGTTCTAATAACAAGTTCTATTCACGTTTCTAACTACGGGGGATTCCGCATCCAACACTATCATAAATAAATTGGACAACATTGAGCGGCCAACATTTCTTTATTCAGATCGTGTCATAGCTTTCTACGACAGCACCAAAGCCGAAGCACTCTCCTAAGTTTTGGCCATATGCCACGTTTGCTATTCCTCTTCTGACCTGGTTTTTAGAACAAGGGGTTCTGTTTATGCCGCAAAACATCCCAGGTTTGTGCCTTCGAGTTTTCATATCCCCAGAGCCTGGTGGAATGGAGGGCCAGTTTCATTCCAGCAGACAACTGCTATGAGGCAGCGGCAAAACTAGAGACCGTCAACGAACGGCATGCCCCGCGAGCCTTGCATTCTCATTTGCTAATCCACTTCTAATTGTAACTTTCTAACCAAGCGTAGCTCGCTCGCGCACTCAGGATCCGTATGCATGCTTAGCATCTAACTCTCTATGAAATATCGGCAAAAATGGCTGAGTTCAAGAGTTGTGCCACTCACGCGAGCGAGTGCTATCAATATGAAAAAAACCGGGCCGTTGCATCACTGCTCAGCACGAGTTGATTGACCGTATTCTCAAATTGGAGAGAGAATTTCTTTCAGAGCTTGAGGCGCCCGTAGGTGTAGAACTATCCAGCTTTGCTGAACAAAATCCTTCGTATTACAAGCTGTCATGATGTAGGATCTGGACAGATTCGCTAATTGAACACAGCTTTATTCAGTGGCGAGGCTTGGTGCTTACGCATTGATTAGGCACCCTATCTTCCTAACCCGTACTGGTCAGATTGGAGGTAACAGGATGCCGAAGAGAGGTCGACTATTACACATTATTCACAAGATGAAGTTCCTTGAACACTATATTAAATCAGTCCCACCAGACGCCCAAAGTTGCTTATCAGCGAAATGGTGGCCCTTGAGAGAAGCAGACGTTACGAAGTTGTTTCCCCGGGAGATTGAAAGTAAACTTCCTAGTCTACTCCCCTCCTCTTCTTCTCTTCTTCTCTTCTTCTCTTCTTCTCTCCGCCTCTAACTCGGACTAGGCTTAATTGTTGATTGAATAACCCACTTATCCGCTATGTATTTTAGGAAATATCTCTTATTTAGATTCCTTGACAATAGCATGACTCTCTTACCGCTCTAACTTCGAGCTCCCAACAGATCCAGAACTGAGAGAATTGGATATTAAGAATTCAATAGATCACATAAATGCTCATTATTGCTGGCACTGACACTGCTGAGAATCATACTGATGAGATTTTGATGTACGTTGAACTGAACGAAGACAGAGACACGATTTGTATCAAACCTGTCACAAAAAGAAGGTTAAATTTTATTGTGTGCTAGCGGTTCTATTTCGATATAACAAGTGATGGAATTAGGTGGATACAGTAAAATGGACAGATGTGCTCATGGAGTGTGGTGTTCTCGTTTTCCAAACAAAGGGTAGCATTCTGGTCGTACGGAGGATGGCGCTTGTAAATAAAAAAAATGTCCGTGAAGTATGTGTCCGAAACTAAAGGGAGCACGGCAAATGTTCAAATTTCCAACAAATTTCTCCCGGTAATCATCGGTGCTAGAGAATACAACTCAGATTTTACTCTCAATAATTCATAGATATTATCTTACCCTATTTCCCGATGACTCTTGACTCACTACCCCGAAAGAACTCCGCCCTTGATCCCATGTCTTCTGTTCAGGATTCAGACTCCATTTATCACCCATGTTATACGTAGGGGCTGAGTCCGGCACGGCCAGCTTTCTCCGTCGCTTCCTGACCAAGTGAACCGCAACGAGCACGACAATCAGAATTATTGTGATCAATGCCCCGATAACTCCTCCAATCAATGCCCCGGTGGGCTGCTTAGAAGATGAATTGGACAGAGAGGAATCACTAGTCGGCGTTGTTGCATAAGTCATTGTGGATGTCATTGTGACGACAACAGTGGCGGCAGGAGGGTGTATTGTTTCAGTAATAACATCGAATTGATCCACTGAGAGCTCCTGTCTCTTTACTCGAACTCTGGTTGACGCAGCCGGAAGAGAAGGCATAGTATCCTCGACCTGCGAGGAAATCTTAAAATGTTCTCCAGGGACGTTGATTGGTGACGTTGACGAACACCGTGAAGAGTCTAGGAGGCTGTTAACATTGAGACCAACGGAGAGGCCCAAACTCTGGGAGACACTCACTGAAAAATTAAAATAAAAGCGGAAGGGTTCCCTTAGAGTAACATCAGGTTGGGAGCCACATAGGTGACGAGAGGCAAAAGACAACCTTGTCGGAGTTGTCAAGGATTTAGTCTATTTTCATCGCCCAGACGATTTGGCCAAGAGATCGGAACATGATATTGGAGACCATCGAATATCAGCTAAAATAAGCCCATGTATAGCCCATGAAGACGGCCAAAGCAGGCCGGAGACAAGAGTAACGGATCTGTGCACAGCAACGTCATTGCGACGATAACGACCTGATTTCAAATTACGACTGCTTCAACTCAAATCCAAGTGTATAAAACGGGAAGGAACTTCGGCGCATATTTGATACAATTCATTGTTAATGGACCATTTATAGTCGTGTTATTAGATTCTTTAATGAATTTCTTGCTGGCTGGTATTGAGTTTGCAGCGAGTTCGGGTGGTTCCTGAAGTATATAGAGTGGGGACTTCTTTATGGATTTTCACTCTTCTTGGCTCAGATCTAAGTAATTCCTTGGATTGACACATGCTATTCCTGTCAGAAATTAATTGTGTGAGAAATCAATCCAAGATTGACTACGAATTCGAAGAATTTCTTAATCGGTATTCAATTTCCCCCGAGAAGCTTCAACTTTTGAGTGAGAACGAGACTGAGTGGAATGAGGTCTGTGGAAAACTTCCCCGCTGCCATCCCTTGCAAAGTAACGAGTATCATTTACATGAGACTGCGTCTTTTCGTAACCAAGGAGTATGTTCATCAACTGGACTGTAACAGTCAGTGTTTAGCTATAAAATACGAGGCCCAACACCATGGACAATGGGGTGAAGGCGGCATCAGCGTTGCCAAATAGAATTATCCCAAAGCCATGCGGCACGTGGACACTGGCTCAGTTGAGTTCAACACTTTACAGGGGCACATTTTGTGTTGAATATCACTTAAGTATTCTTCGAAACCGGTCTTAAATCGGATACATAAAGCAGTGGTGGTGGTCCCGGGAACGCCGTGGGACAGGTACAACGGTGTCTATGCATACCTGAATATGGGTTACACCCGGCAAATTCAAACATGTGCAGGTGGCGAGTAATGACTAGGAGGGCTCTACAGAATAATCATAGATCTCACTCACATTATGGTCTTGGAAACTGAAAGTATTTTGTGATGTGCGTGTCGCGGGGTATCCGTGGGGTTATCTGCTCGTCTCAACTCTCAAGAGGTTGCCATGCAAGGCTCCACTTGACAACGACGACATCCAGCAATCCCCTGTAAGGTGCGTGTCGTAATGAATATGGCCACGATAACACAGTCCATCAGATTATTTGCTGGTTTTATCAATCGGAATATTAAAGCATTCCTACAAATGCCATTCGCTCAATAAATTGGAAAACACCCAGTTCGTGATACTATAGCCTGACGCAAGCAGAACAGTTTAATGATCCGCTAAAGAAAAATAACACTAAGAATAAAGTTATAAGCAGCTGCATCCTAAAGGAGAAGCAAAGTGCCAATGTTGAAAGGAGAACGAAAAGGCGTGGAGGCCAACCGGTCCTGGATGCCTGGCCAAGTGTTTAGAGCTTGAAATTATTTGGCGACGATATCTTGCTTCAGCTTCGTCAATAGGGTTGGGGGAATAACTAGTAATTGTGCGAGGTTGGGGTGGCCCTGGAATAAGAAAGCAAAGTTAGTGACAAACATACTATGGCGATTTGATAGAGACAAGATTAAAACAATGGAATGTAAATTCTCAAAGCAATCCTAATGCTCTGCGGGAAACAAAAAAAAAAGAGAGAGAAAGAAGAAACCTCTGAAACGCTCACATGTTCTAAATGATACATCAACCCCGTCTTCTGTTTATACACTTTCGGACACCCCTCAACCGGACAAGGAAGATTTTTAGGCGGGCGTCGCTTGTATGCTCGGACGGATTTAACGTGAGTATTTGGATTTGCGTTCGTAATTGAGACGGGATCCGGAGCAGAGGTCGTTTGGAATAATGAAGGATTGGATGGGGGAATGGGGAGAGAATGAGAAGATGGAGCGGATGGGAGGCTCGACGAAATCGATGGCGAAATAAATGATAACACCTGGTCATTTGTGGAAGGAACTAGAAGGGATGGATGCGACGTAGGAGGCGGATGTGATAATGCGGATGAAGATAATGCATGCTGGGATGAATTCGAAGATGCGGATGGATCAGGTTGGTCCTCAAGCGGCAAATCTGCAGGTGGGGTAGATGCGGTTGTTGTTTGGGTTGCTTCACCATCAGGAGGATGACGGGATTGGCTTGGATTCTCATTCTGTGCATCATGGGTGGTTTTCTTCCCAATACCCAGAGCGGCTTGGAAATGCGATTTTGATCTGTATACCACGTATAAAAAATCAGCGGTAATTCCCAAAGATAAATGGCGGAGAAAAAGAGAAAAAAAAATTCCGCAGAAGGTGGTAGCCCGTAAAAGACACTCACATCTGCAAATGATATTGAATCCCATTTAAATTCTTCCATCCTTTACCACAACCTTCCAAAGCGCATTTGTATGGCTTCCAATCCCCTGTTTCTTCGTTCTCATGTTCGAGACGTCGATGTTCGGCGAGTTCGGCAGCAGTGACAAAACATGATTGAGGAGTTGAGAACCGGACATCTGGCGAAGGTGAGGGCCAGCATCGAGGATGCCCACATGCATATGGTAACACGGTCCCACTATTGATGAGAAATAAGAGGATTTTAGGGTCGATGAGATGAGAAATACGTACGAAGAATCGGCAGGTAAATGAGAGGATAATCGAGTTTGATCTCGACCGTGTGGACGCCGTAGACGAGGGCGTTTCAAAGGGCGAGGGTTAGGGTCACTTGGGTGTTGCTCGGGAGGCATACGATCTGAATGAGTTGTTGACATGCTTGCAGATAGGTTTGAGGACGAAATCACTGGAACGAATGGACTGCTAGATGCCGTTGAAGATATAGTTTGAAGCTCGGAAGATGGAGGCGGAAGCGGAGCAGGTAAGATATTTTGCCCTTGACCAACTGAAGTGGGATATTGAAGAGAAGCGGCACAGTTGAATGGAAGCAAGCTGAGCTCAGGTGAAGGAGTCCGACTTGAATCATAATCTACATCAGGACCAGACAACATAAAGTCGACATTAGTATTACTCGTTTGGTCCACCCACAGAGGCGAATCAAGCGTGGGACCTTCGTCGGTATATGGAGATTCGCTGTGAGAGATAGGTTCGGTTACATTTCTCGCCCTGGTGGCGGGAACAAGTGCATTGCTGAGCGATGAGATAGTGGAAATGGGAGGTGGAGGAGGGGCTTCCTCTTCAAAAGACGATGCGTCTTGGCCACCATAGATAGGTAGCGTGTTATCAACATGGTATGATGTCAGACCTTGGGGAGCGATAAAATGTGTCGAAGAATCGATATGTGAGAGCACTGTGATCGAAGCGGGAAGGTGAGAGCGAGGATTTTGTGGACGCTGTTTACGCTGAAGAAGCCTCCATCTAAGAATGTATCCAATTCAATAAATCGGTTCCAGACGTAGGGGTCTTCTGCGTCAATTTAGAACTTACCTATTCCTACATGCCAGCCCACTTCTACCCATAGCCTGTCCCACTTGGGTCCACCTGTTTTCTAACTGAAACGCCAGTAGTTGGAGCTGACTGTCCTCGCCGTCTGTCCAACTATCCCGCTTCAGAAGGGGATCGAGAGCTTCGCGATAGCGCTTAGAACATGCATCGTCGGTACGTCCTGGTATGTGCTTTGCTATAAATGACCAGCGGGGAGGAGAATGCATGGTGTAGTATTTGAGCAAAAGCTCATCCTCCGCCGGTGTCCAGGGTGTCTAAAGGAATATAAACAATCATGAAAACAATTTCCAGAATAACACACCTTCTTAACGGTTGGTGAAAGTGAATGAAGCCATCTCTAGACACAACCAGAACCCAAATGAACTATGAACCAGTAAATGAAATGAACACACTCACCTTCCTGCAAGCCTTGTTCGTTCTCCCTGGAATTCGCTCAGCGACTGCTTTCCATACACCAGGTTCGTCTCCAAGTTCAGCAACGGCCCTTCGTAGCAGACTATCCTCTTCTGCTGTCCATGATGTTCGAGGTACTGTGGACATTGACTGATGACTCAGCAATTGTGACGTACAGTAACGAGAACGAGTCATTCCGATTTGGGATTTGAGATTTATGGTGGTAGAGTTTCTAAAGTAATATCATAATTCTTTTCAAAAGAAAACGGACAACATATAATTTCCTCTGACCATTTACAATCATCTTTTTTTTTATATTTACACAGAGCAACAAAGCAAATTCAAGTATTTTGAACATAATAAAGCGAAATCATTGATAAATCCTCAACGATGGCGAATACTTCTTCTCCAGCCTATCCGATTGCCTCGGAGAAATCCCCGTAATATTACATCTCGTCAGGAAAACGGTCCTCAATTTAACTTTCGTAGCCAATTCTTCTTCTTCCACTGATCGCAGTGAGGTGGTGGAAAGATAGGAACGTATCGAGGACGCATCAGACTCGGATGATTCGTCAGAAATGTCGACGTTACCGACAGGAGCTTCGACGCTATGAGCAGAAGCAGTGTCAACATCCTCCTCCGCTGCCCCATCTGCATCGTCAGCTTCACCAGGAGCCGACTCCGCATCGGAATCGGATCTAGCCTGAGAGGTATTGTCAGCTGGAGCCTCAGATTCTTCAGGAGAAACTTCCGCTTCGGCAGACCCAGAGGGAGTAGGAATGGCTTCT
>Ga0157379_10005632_pt1 | contig 10760 bp, 8 predicted proteins | sample S25metaG_FD_121802 | JGI IMG/M metagenome (GOLD analysis project Ga0157379, IMG submission 121802) | Switchgrass rhizosphere microbial communities from Kellogg Biological Station, Michigan, USA - S2-5 metaG | ecosystem: Host-associated > Plants > Roots > Rhizosphere > Soil | place: USA: Michigan... | reverse complement strand
CAGAACAACAGCCCTTCGCTGGTGTCGCGCTCGGTCAGGAACCGGCCGGCCCGAAGCGGAATCCCCATCGTCGCGAAGTAGTCGTCGGTGATGATCAGGAAGCTGATGCGCCGCGTGTCTACCGTCGTGGTGCCTTCCGGGTACAAGACGCCGCCGAGACAGCAGCCGTCGAGCGGCAGCTGGTTGACGAACGCCGCTGTGCTGACGCCTGGCATCTGTGCGACGGCGTCGAGCAGGCGCTTCTGATACGCCCAGCGGCCTTTGGTGCGGAACACCGTCCGAGGCGCCGCGACCTCGAACGCCACCAGATCATCGGGGATGAATCCCGGCGACACTCGCGTGAGCGCGTCAAGATGAACGACCAGCACGGTGCTGACGGCGAGCAGCATGAACGCCAAACCGATCTCGCCGACGACCAGGGCGTGCGAGAGCCGGCGTACACGAGTGCTGGCGGAGGCGCGGACGCCGTCGGCCAGCACCGCATTGGGCGCGATCCGGACCGCCTGCCACAAAGGGGCGGCGCTGGCGAGCGCACTCGCGACGAACGCCAGAAGCGTGGCCGCGCCGAACACCTTCCAGTCGATCCCGATGTCCTCCGCCTGCGGGATGAGCTCGGAACCGCCCAACGCGATCGCGCGGACGAGCCCGATACTGAGCACCATGCCCGCCGCCGCGCCGGCGAGCGACACCAGGAGGCTTTCGACGAAGTAGCGAAGCGCGAGATGGCGTCGCGCCGCTCCGAGCGCGACGCGGATGGCGGTTTCCCGCACACGCGACACCGATCGCGCCAGCAGCAGCGTCGCGACGTTCGCGCACGAGATCAACAGCAGCAGCCCCGCCGCCCCAAACAGCACGAACAGCTCGGCGCGCAATTCGATGAATGGCGTCTCCCGCAGGGCGACGACCTTGGCTGAATATGCGGGATGTGCCGCCGGATCGAGCGCCGCGATCTGGGCGGCCACGCGCCTGGCGTCGGCTTCCACCTGCGCCACAGTGATACCGGGTTTCCGCCGCGCATACGAGAAATAGATCGAGTCGCCCCGGTTCAGCCCCTGACCGGCCGGATCGAGGTAGGTCCAGAGATCTGTCCGCGTCAGCAGCGGCACGGTGCCGGCAATCGGGAATCGGAAATCGGGAGGCATGACGCCAGTGATCGTGAAGCTGCGGCCGTCGATCGTCACCGGGGAGCCGACGATGGTCGGACTGCCGCCGAGGCGCCTCCAGAGCCGCGTCGAGATCACGACCCCGGTTTCATCGACAAACCACCCGCCGAGATGCGGTGTGACGCCGAGACTGCGAGCGAGCGACGGCGTGAGCGTGGCGCCCGCCACGCGCTGCGGCTCGCCGGGAGAGGTCAGGTTGAAGTCCGCGAGCGAAAACCACCCGAACGCGTCGACGCTCGAGAGCCGACGCTCGTATTCGACCAGGTCGGGAAACTTATGGGCCGAGAAACGGCTCGGCTCCGTGGTGTTCGCGCCGAACAGCACGACGAACCGACCGGCGTCCGCGTACGGCAGCGGTCGCAGCAGGACGCCGTTGATCACCGCGAAGATCGCAGTCGTCGATCCAATGCCGACTGCAAAGGCCAGGACGGCAAGCAGGGCCACGCCTTTGGCGCGCCTCCACGACTGCCACGCTTCGCTCAGGACCAGGGGCGATCACCCGTGCATCTGGTCGGCGCTCGCGCCTTCCACGTCTGTTGCCATGGCTACTGGATCATCCGGAAGCCCGTCCGCGTTGATGCCGTTGCCGCGCGGATTGCTTGTCGGCCGATCGCCTTCTATGGCTCCGTGTGTCCACATCGTGATCACCTGCGGTTGGTCGCATCGGCATGCTCGACGTCGGACCGTGCTGACACAGCGGAGGCAACGCCTGCGTGAAACGTCGAAGGGTTGAACGAACGCTGGCCATCATAATGCCAGATGCCACGGAACGAACAATAGTTTGCAGAGGCGGAAACCAGCAGTACTTGCAGCTATGGCGCGGGGTGGGTGACAGCCTGGCGCACGCCGCGCGCTATCTCTTCTGGTGACCGCAGTCAGAGCTGTTCTGGATCTACTTTGCTCGGGACAATTCGGTATAGAAGCGGTCGAGGCGGTCCCCAGTAAAGTCGAATCGCCAGCCAAGATCGTCGGTCCTGAGTTGGGCCATCAACTGATTCTTGGGGACGTCTTTCTTCACCACGCTGGTCGCCCGGGCGACCAGCGTGTCGATTTTCGACTTGAACGTCTCCACGTCGGCTCTGGCCACCACTGGTCCCATCGCGGGCACGACCACGTCGAAGTCGAGCTTGAGGATGTCGGCCAGCACGGGTCCCCAGCCGACCAGGCTCCCGCCGGCGGCAAAATCAGGATCGGGAGTGTTTGGCGTGAACAGGTCTCCCACCGCGACCACTTTCAAGTTGGGAAAGTACACAACCGCATCGCCGCTGGTGTGGGCATTGCCAAAGTGCAGCAGCTGGACTTCGACTCCGCCCAGCCGGAGTCTGTAGTCCTGCGCGTAGGTCACGGTTGGCAGTGCGACCGTCTCGCCGCGAGGGGTGAACCTTGCCAGATGGCGCTTGACGTTTTCGTGCGCGATGATCTGGACGCCTTCCGCCAGGAACTGCGCGTTGTTGCCGGTGTGAGCCTCGTGATGATCGGTGACGATGAGCGCCCGGAGAGGCAGATCCGAGAGCTTCGAGATCTTCCTGACCTGTGACATGAGCGCGCGGTAACTGCCTGGAAGCTTGCCGTCGACGAGGATCTGCCCGTTCGCGCTGAGGCGCAGCAGCGAATTGGCGCCGCCGCCGGAGATCAAGTACAGGCCGGTCTTGACCAATTCTGCTTTGAGCGTCAAGTCATCGGCGCTCTTCGCCGGTCGCAGGCCGTCAGCGTGGCTTTGTGCGGAGCCAGCCACGACGCCGGTCATGACCCACAGAAGGACGGCCCATGGCCAGTAAGCCGGTGGTGGTTTCCTGAACATCTGGTCTCCGTCGAAGCAGACAGGGCAGAACGACAATCAATTGGGGAGAGCTCCGTGGGCCATGCGGAGCCCACGGAGTTCCTGGAAGTGATCGCGCAGGGCTATTTGCCGTCCTTCGTGAACGCGAAGAACTTGTTGTTCCCGGTGAAGCCCGGGATGCCTAAGTGGGCGTAGCCGGAGCCCCAGTACAAGGTGCCGCCCACGACGGTGGCGCCGGCGTTCACCGAGGAGCCCGCAGCGTAGCTCCACAGGGTGATGCCGGTCGCGGCATCAAGCGCCAGCATCGTCGGCTTGTTCGCCTCCCCTGCCATGGACGACGCATAAACAACGTCGTTGGCCACGGCCATCGGACCAAGGGCAATGGCACCGTTGGGATCAGCCGTCTGCCACAGAATCGCTCCTGTCGCAGGATCCAGCGCGGCCCATGAACCGGCGCTCCCGGCTGCGAAAGGAATGCCGTAGAGATTGGCAATCGAGACATAGATGCGTTTGCCATCGCTCGCAGAGCCCCACTCCATGCCTCCCAGAGAGGACCCCGGCCCGACCTGGGTCTGCCACAGCACGGCTCCCGTGTCCGGATCAAGCGCGTAGTAGATGCCGCTCTTTTGTCCCGCGCCAAGGATCGTCTTTGGACCGCGGGAGGAGTGGTATGTGATGAGATTCGGGGAGGAGGCGAAATCGTAGTCAGGACCCGGATCGCTCGGACAATTCGTGAACGGAGGGATGAAACAGGCGACGTTCCAGTCGTCGCTGCCGTTCGGCACGCCGAACTGATTCCAGGTGACCAGTTTCGTGGCCCAGTTGATGGCGCCGGTATTCATGTCGAACGCGACAATCGAGTCCACGTGGTTGTTTGGCGAACTGCAGGCAGCAGGGCTGCCGCCTCCAGCGATGCACGCAAGATAGGCCGGATCCGTCGGATGGCTGTAGTTGTTTCCGGTCCCGACGAAGACGGTATTACGGGTCGCGTCCACCACGAAGTTGCTGCCCCAGACGCCACCACCGCTGTATCCCGTCGGGACGGTATACGTCTTCCACGCAATCGCGCCCGTAGCGGCGTTCACCGCGACGACGCTGCCTCGGCCGTTGCAACAGACGAAGCCAGGTATGAATGCTGCCTGGCCTTCCTGACTCGAGGCTACACCTGTGTACACGAGGCCGCCGGACACAGCGGGTGAGGCTGTGATCAAGGCGGAGGGATCGTTGGATTCGAGTTGCGTCCTCCACAGCAGGTCACCTGTTGCAGCGCTGATCGCCAGCAGCCACGCGCCTTCCTGCGTGCCGATGTACACAGTCCCGCCGACCACGGCTGGGCTCGTCCGGGATTGCGTGTTGGCCACCGAGGTGTAATCAGAAAGTTGGCGTGACCACACCGCCGTCCCATCCTTCGCTCTCACCGCGGAGAGATTTCCGCCCCAGTCGGGAAAATAGGCGACGCCGTTCACCACGGCGGCCCGGGCCGAGATGTCGCCCCCGGAGGTGTACGTCCATTTCACTTTCAGTTGGGACACGTTCTTCGTGGAGATAGTCACGCCCTTGGGATCGGCGGCGGTATTCGACAGACTTTGCCCGAACATGGGCCAATCACCAGGCGAGGATGTATCGTCCGCCATCAGAACCGTTGCGGCCACCGTTACCAGCGCAAGGCTGAAGCAATAGGCACGCGCGTGCGATCGAACATTTGTCATCAGTCTCATATCCCTCCAATCGGTGGCGAGTCTAGCAGAAGCAATACGGATGACCTGGCGACTCGCCAGCGCATGGCGGTGTGCCCCTACAAAAATGGCCTTACTGTCGCACGGTGCTCAAGAAGCGCGAGCGATGCGTCGGCTGGGCAGGCGCCCGCTCGGCGAGCGGTCGCGTCACTGATTGCGACTCACGTGGACTCAGGCGGGCTCGACTTCACGAGCCAATCCTGGCTGGGACGCGAGTGACACAATCCGGGCGCCGCTGCGTGACCCGAAAACACTTGCGCAGACGGACGGCCAGCCGGACGGATGCCCGCCGAGTCCTCCACCCTCAGGGAATCAGACGCACTGACGTCGTGCACGGGCCGCCAACGCCACGGCGTCTGGACCCGCCGGAAATCGAAGCTGCCCGGATGCGTCGTTCGCGGCACGGTACACCGCATCCGCCACGTCGGATTCTCTCGTCACCGTCGTCACCTGTGCGAACGAGTCAAGGATTGGGTCCGCGAAACCCGCGTAGGCCTCGGGAAACAGTCCCTGCATACGTGATCCCCCGTTGCTGGCAAACCGCGTGGTCGGGGCATAGCCCGGCTCAACCAGTTTGACGCGCACGTTGAACGCCGCGAGCTCGTGCGCCAGCGATCCGGTGAACCCCTCGATCGCCATCTTGCTCGCAGTGTACGCCGCCGCGAGCGGCATCGGTGCCAGAGTGACGCTCGACGTCACGTTGACCACCACCCCAGACCTTCGCTCGCGGAATTGTGGCAGCACCGCCTGCGTCATCGCCATCACGCCGAACGTGTTGGTCTCGAAGACGTCGCGCACCGTCGCCATCGGCGTCGCCTCGAACACGCCGATGACCCCGATGCCGGCGTTGTTGACGAGCGCGTCGATCGGCCCAGCCGCGGCAATTGCGGCCGCGATGCTTTCGGGGCTGGTAACGTCGAGCGCCAAGACGCGCATCCGTGCCGATCGAGACAGGAGGTCTTCCCGCGGCGTTCGCATCGTGGCGATCACGCTCCAGCCCTGCGCGTGAAAATAGCGCGCGGTTTCGAGTCCGCAGCCGGACGAGCAGCCGGTAATGAGCACCGTGTTCATGGTCAACTCCTGGCTCCGACGTTCGCCTGATCCTGCATAGGCAACGCGCCGATCTGTTGCATGAGACTCATCCGATCCGGAGAGACCCAGAACTCAGCGACCTTGCCATCGGCGACGCGGAAGACACCGACGCCAACGACCGAAATGCGCCGACCGCTTGCCGGCACGCCCATGAAGTCCTCAGTGTGAGTCCCCTCGTATCTGCCGCGAAAGGCCACTTTGTCGCCCTCCGCGATCAGCTCCTCGAACGGGTGGGCAAGATCGGGCAACGCGGTGAAGAACATCGCGGCAAATTGTTTCGTGGCCTCCACGTCCATGGATGGAAACCCCGCGACGTGAAAGGCGAAGTCCGGGGTGCACAGGTGCACCGGCGCAGCTTTCGTGCGGTCCAACTCCTCAAAATAGCGCCGCACGAGCTGCTTGTTCTGTTGAGACATCATCGACCCTCGCTTGGTGGACCCGTTATCGAGTCGTCGTCTACTATGGCGGGGTCTGGCCGGACGTTCTACAACGTAGCGTCCACACTTTGTTGGTGATCGTCCAACATATGAATGATCCGCTCTCGCAAATCATCGCCCTGCTTCAGCCGCGCGCGGTGTTCTCGAGGCGCATCAGCGGCGCCGGCCGCTGGGGCGTTCGCTACTCCGCCTTCGGCCAGCCGAGCTTCTGCGCGGTGCTCGAGGGCAGCTGTCGGTTGGCCGTCGACGGCCACCGGCCGCTTACGCTGGAGGCGGCCGACTTCGTCCTGCTGCCGGCGACGCCGGGCTTTACCATGTCGGGCTTCGAGCCGGTCCGGTTCGAGCACTTCGACCCCCACGTGAGGGCCCGGGTCCTCGGAGAAACCCGCCACGGCACGCGCGGCGGGCGCCCGGACGTGCGATTGCTTGGCGGATGGTTCGTCTTCGACTCGCCCGATACCGCGTTGCTCGTGTCCTCGCTGCCGTCGCTCGTGCACGTGCGCGGCGTCGAACGGCTCTCGACCTTGGTGCGCCTTGTCGGCGAGGAAGCGAGCGACCGGAGGCCAGGGCGCGACCTCGTGCTCACCCGCCTGGTGGAGGTGCTGCTGATCGAAGCGTTGCGGGCGACGCCGGGCGAGGACGCGCCTCCCGGGCTGCTGCGGGGCTTGGCCGATGCGCGTCTCGCCTCAGCGATGCGGCAGATGCATGGGCAGCTCGGGCGGCCGTGGACCGTCGTCGATCTGGCCAAGACGGCTGGGCTGTCGCGCTCTGCGTTCTTCGAACGCTTCACCCGCACCGTGGGCCTGCCACCGATGGAGTATCTGCTCGCCTGGCGGATGGCGGTCGCCAAGGATCTGCTCCGGCGGCACGACCTCTCGGTCGCCGAAATCGCCGAACGCGTCGGGTACGGCTCCGCCAGCACCTTCAGCACCGCGTTCAGCCGCCATGTGGGCGGTCCGCCGGGTCGCTACGCGCGCGAGAGTTCCCCGCCCGACACGCTCTCACCGTGATGACGTCTCGGCGATCTCCAACTACCGGAGTGATCGGTGTTTCGCCGGCTATTCGGCCGCGACCTGCGTGAACGCGATCTCACCGACGAGATTCGCCTTCACCTCACGGGCTCTTAGTCGCCCGCACGAACTTCGCCGCCTGACTCGCTCGGCGAGGCCAGCTCGAGGACGCGAAAGAGATGGCGAGGCGGTTGATTGGTAATGTGGAGTCGCGATGTGCCGAAGAGTCCGACCCGCCGGCGGGTTTCATCGACAGATCGGCGTTCCACAGGACAATCGCCCCGTCGAATGCCAACCTGGCCACTCCGCGGTTTCATTCGTCAGCAGTCAGTCGCTCATTGACTCTGGCTAACGGTGTTGTACGAGAGCGGTCGAAGGCGGCGAGCCGCGCGAACTGACGCTTCACCGCGTTGACCTCTGCCAAGTAGCGTCGGGCGTCGTGGTCGCCGCATCGCTGGCCGCGTCTGAGCCGGAAGGCGCGGCGCGCGTATGCGTTGCCGGCGCCGCTCCCGCACAAGTGGATCACCGCCGCGAGGTCCTGCCGTTGTTGCAGAGAGGCGGCGGCACTGCGGTGACGCTCGAGGGTACGGGCGACGGTGCGATCAAGCAGCGCGGCGGTCATTTCCACCGCGCGTTCGGGCACCACCCGCGTGTACAGCGTATCGAGCCAGCCCGACGGCTGGTCGTGCCATGGACCGTCCTCGACCACGGTATGGTCATGAATGCCGTAACGCCTGGCTTCGGCGAAGGTGCCATCCGTGATTTGAAACATGCCGACTGCGCTCGAGGCCGGCCGGTACAGCTCGAATGGGTTCCAACTGAATTGCCACCGCCAATAGGTCCGGGGGATCGGGTTGCCGCTGCCCTCGACCTGGGCCAGGGCGGCCAGGAGCTCCGGCGTGATGACCGCCGTGGCGTACTTCGCGAAGAGGGATCGATACTGCCGCCAGGTCTGCGCCGGCGTCTTCACCAGTGACCCGCTGACCGGGAACAATGCCTCCGTCGGCTTGCGGCCGACCTGCACGATCCCGTTCACCGTTGCCCAGAGCGCCACCAGCAGGACTGTCCCGACGACGATTCGGATAGACCATCTGGCGTCGCGCAAGGCCAGGGCCGCGCGTCGGGCCAGCCGCCAGGAGGTGGCCGAGCGGCGCGCGCGACGGCGGCGGGGCCTCGTCTTACGACGTGTACCGCGGGCAAGGGTCGCGTCGCGCATCGTATTCCTCCAGTATGTGCGGGCTCGCCACCTTCTGGCCACTCCAGGCGGGTCACGTCACATTCGGGCCGTGGACGGCGGCGGCCGTCCACGGGACCAAAACGGAGCAATGTCGCGTCGCGATTTCAATCACGAGGGCCATTCACACGGCGATGTCGCGGCCCTCCGCCACCTGTTGTCGGGTGATCCGGGCCTCGCGAACGGCGAATCCGCGGTGCGGACAACACGTGGCCAAGCGATCGAAATCGGGAATTGGCCGATGCCTTCTGGCGCAACTCATTCCTACTGCGGCCACGTGGCGTTGGGGTCCATGTTGACCATCGCCTGCACCTGGGCGGTTGGAATCTGCGGGCGGATGTACGGACGTCCGACACTCTTGTGGCAGGCGTAGCAGCTCTCCAGCATCGTCTTGTAGTTCTTCTCGAACCCGAGCGCGTCCTTCTTGGCAATCGCGTCCTTGACCATCGCGAGACTGCTCGTGTCGATGCCGTCGAAAATGCCCTGCAGGTCAACGTCGGTGTTGTCAACTTGGTTGCGAATCGTGGGATTCTTGCGTACCAGCTGCTGAATGTGGCCGCGCCCTTCGTTAAAGTAGTACTGCGCCAGCGGCCAATTCCGCTTCCTGCCAGCCCACCACAGGTTCGTCCAGTGCCACTGGACGTCCATCATGATCGTCGAATTGGTCGGGATGAGCTGCCGCAGCGTCGCGACTTCCTGCGGCAACTGTTCCATGGTGGGGAGCGCCGGCCCGCGCCCGCGACCCTCGCGCTGCTGCGCCGACAGCCCAGGAAGGTTCATGCCGATCAAGATGCCGACGACGAGCAGCAGGACCCCGATGATGATGTTCTTCGACATGCCGACTCCTGAGTACGCGAATTGTTGAACACTACTTTCGTGCGTCGGTGGTGAGCTGGAATGCCACCGCGTTGATTTTGCCCATCATGCCGTTGACGAGCGCTGTCACCTGGTCGGCGGAGGGCTGCGGGGCTTTGAGCGCGGCGTCGAGCTCGGGAATGCCCTTTTCCACCGTGTCGTACGCCTCCGACGACCGCATCTTGATGAACTCCCGAATGCCGGGCCAGTTGGCGCGGAACGCGGCGAAGGCCTTCTGCGCGTGCGCGACGTTCCCCTCCTTCAATGCGGGGTTGACGTATCGGAGTGGCGATCGTGCGGTCCGCACCCGCGCGATATCGTCGTACAGCGGGTTGAGCGGCGTTGCCTTCTCGACCATCGCGATCGCCTGGTCGTACTTCGCGAGCATCGCTTGCGCGTTCGCCAGCAACGCGGCGACGTCCGGTTTGGGCGCTTTCAAACCCTCTTCGATCTTGGTCTGATAGTTTTTCTCGAGCTCGTTGTACAGGTCGCGGTCGCGGGTGTTGATATAGACCTCGATCCCGTTCCAGCCGGTATCGTACGCCTCGAATGCCTCTTCGGCGGCGATGGTATCTGCCTTCTTGAGCGCGTCCACGGTTCTCACTAGTGTCGGCCGTATCGCCTTGATACTGGTGACCTCGAACCGTTCTCCACTCGCAGGACGCGCCGACGGCGCCTGCCCCGCGAATACACTGGTCGCGACGCTCACCGCGATGCCGAAGGCGATGGGTGGTTGAATGAGTCTCATGGCAAATCCTTTCGCAGTGATCGGAGGATGCGGCCACCACCGTACACGATTCGACGTTCGCTGTCGACGCGAAGATCGCGCTCGGCGAATGACGATCGAAAGAAGCTGATCACGGTGATACTGAGAATCAAAACCAGAACGGACGCTCGTCGCGGATACGACTGTCTTCAATGACCAGCATCGCGAATGGCGACGCGATCGACGCTGAAGCAGGATCAACTCGGCGCTCCCGCACCAAACACCGGTACGACCCCGTTGTCATCTGAAATTCATTTGACGACCCGACGACCTGACCACCGGCGTGACGGCAGTCACTACAGCACTGTGGTCGACGACCAGCGGGCTGCAGTGCGACGACGTGTCAGACTATAGGTCTGCTGCTCCGGCAGACGACGTCTAATCAGGCCGAGACCAAAGGCCAGTGCCACTCGCGACGGCGTGCGGACTCGCCGCCAGGTCGGCGGTCTGTCGGTCACGCGCAAGGTGTTCGTGCCGAGCGCCGGCTACTTCGCGCGCTATCTCGAGCTCCTGGCCAATCCGACCGCGAGCCCGATCACCGTGGACGTCCGCGTGACGAGCGACATCAATCGCAACGACCGCGGCGGCGACGCGGCGCCGAGCATCATCACGACCTCGAGCGGCGACGCTCAGCTAGATGTCGCCGATCCGGCGTCGCGCGATCGCTGGGTGGTCGTCGACGATGTG
>Ga0157379_10005629_pt1 | contig 10766 bp, 9 predicted proteins | sample S25metaG_FD_121802 | JGI IMG/M metagenome (GOLD analysis project Ga0157379, IMG submission 121802) | Switchgrass rhizosphere microbial communities from Kellogg Biological Station, Michigan, USA - S2-5 metaG | ecosystem: Host-associated > Plants > Roots > Rhizosphere > Soil | place: USA: Michigan... | reverse complement strand
TCACGGAGCCTCATCAGAACGACTGGGATCTGTTCTTCAAGGATGACTGGAGAATCACTCCCTCTCTCACTCTGAATCTGGGCCTGCGTTACGAGTACTACGGCGTGCCGTGGGAAGGAAACGGTCTCACCGTTGTTCCAGTGGGCGGTGGGCACGCGCTGTTCGGCGTGTCCGGACGCAGCTTCGATACCTGGATGCGGCCCGACAATCCTGTGAACACGGATCTTCTGACACAGGTTGAGTTCGTCGGCCCGAAGTCCATCAACGAAGGCCGCTCGATTTACAAAAAGGATTGGAATAACGTCGGTCCCGCGGTCGGTTTTTCCTACACGGTTCAATCGCTCGCAGGAAAACCGATGACCATCCGTGGCGGCTACCAGATCACCTACTCAGGGTCGGGCCGGCTCGGCAACTACAGCAACTATCTGTTTTCCAACCCGGGCTTCCTGAACCAGGCCATCAGCAATGGCCCACTCGACGGATCGATTTTTAACGCGGCCAACCTTCCGACGTTGGTTCCGATTCCGCCCACAACAGATCCCATGCAGCCGGTTCCTCTTTTGAAAACCGGGCAGGCCATCAACGCCTACGAATACGACTTCAAGACGCCATACGTTCAGAACTACACCCTGTCTGCGAACAGGGATCTGACCCGAAAGCTGAATCTGGATGTGCGTTACGTAGGGACAAAAGGGGTGGCACTGCTGGGCACCGTCAATATCAACGCTCCGGATGTTTTCTACAACGCGGCGTTATTCGATGCGCTTGATAGAACACGGCGGGGCGAGAACGTTGAGCTCTTCGACCAGATCTTCATGGGACTGGCGATATCGGGAACGCAGCCCGTCAACGGCACAACGCAACGCGGTTCAGAGCAGATGCGCAACAACGCGACGTTCCGAACGGATCTCGCAAACGGCAACTTCATGAACCTTGCCAACTCGCTCAACACCTATAACGGAATTGCTCCCAACGGTGCAGTTCCGGCAACGGTTCCCGGTGAAACCGGCACGGTGCTCCGTCGCGCAAATCGCGGATTTAACGTGCAAGGCGGAACCACAATCACGGGAGGTCCCGTAGTTCAGGCCGGACTCTTTCCGGAAAACTGGATCGTGTCCAATCCTCAGTTCGGACTCGCGCGGTACTGGATGAACTCAGGAATGTCGAACTACCACTCGCTGCAGGTTCAGACAACGTTGCGACCGACTGCGGGAATCAGCCTGCAGGCCACGTATGTATGGTCGAAAGCTCTGGAAGTCGCAGGGGTCAACGGACTCGGCGGTGGATTGACCAGCGGAGATCCCGTCTATACGAATCCCGCGGATCGCATGAAGGATTATGCGCTCGCACCCAATCATGTGAGCCATGACTTCCGATCGTTCGGTACATTCGAGCTTCCAATCGGACCGAACAAACTCTTCTTCGGCAACACTTCCGGCGCGGCTGCCCGGATCATTGAAGGATGGCAGACCAGCTTCATCGTTAACCTCAGCTCGGGGCAACCGGCAAGCGTCGTTGCCGCCAACATGCTGTATGGAAACGGTGTCGCGGACAACGTCAACCCTGTGAATCTGAGCCAGGGCAACGTGGACTGGAGTGGGCGCTTTGGGAACTACTTTGGCAGTGGTGTTCTGACCAAGGTCCCGGACCCACAGTGCGCCGAAGTTCCCACGTCGATTCGGGCGTTTTGCACCTTGCAGGCCGTCCAAAATTCCCAGACCGGACAACTCGTTTTTCAGAATCCGAGGCCGGGAAACCGTGGGACCGCCGGCCGTCAGACTCTCGAGCTTCCTGGCCAGTGGAGCTTTGATGCGGCAATGAGCAAAACGTTCCGCATTACGGAATCCGTCAGCGCTCAGTTCCGTATGGACGCCCTGAATATTCTCAACCATCCGGGGCCGGGCACGCCGTCCTTCGACATCAACAGCACTAATGCGTTTGGTCAGATCAATGCGAAGGATGATTCCAAGCGCGAGTTTAGAGCCAACGTTCGGTTGACGTTCTAGTTGCTTGCAAGTCCTGGGAGCAGATTTTCTGCTCCCAGGTCGATAAAAAATTTGAAATTGGACGAGTCCGGGGATCTCAAAACCGAAATTACAAGATCGTAGATTGGACGGACTGATTGTGGTTTGCGGTCCAATTTAAGATGTTGTAATTTTCGGTTTTGAGATCCCCGGACTCGTCCAATTTCAAATTTTTTCTCATGTTTCCCTCTTCGTTCTTCGAGAACCAGCCTTCGCTTTCGTATTTGCTTCCATCCGCAGACGCCAGGCCGTCTTCAGCGCACCGCGAAGCAGATCTTCGTTCGCCGCCGCCAGCACGACATGCGTCGCGCCCATGCGGCCCCACCCACCCGCGACAGGAAGGAAGACTTCCGGCAGTTCGTCGACAAAGCTCTTCTGTTGCTCCGGTGTGAGCATGAGGTTTCCATACCCCTTTGCCTGAGAAGCAAGCGTCGCGAATATACGCCCGCCGACGCGGAAGTCGACCGCACCCATGTGCGAACCTTCTTCTGCACCGTCGAGACTCAGCGCAATTCGTTTGAAATCGGCCGGGGTCATTCCTGGGCTCTTCTTCCGCGTCATCGCACGCTCCTTAAATGCCGATTTATAGGGCCGACCGCCATCGCCTCCTGGCCAGGAGGGGGTGGACGCGACATCAAAAAGACATCGCGTAGCTTCCTATGATGGAGCGGACGGGGTGGTGGATCAAATCCCGTCTGCGCCTACCAACTTGCCACAACACAACACTTGTGGAACACTCTGCCAAACCCAACGAGTCTCCCAAGGAGAAGCCCATGCACTCCGCCAGGCGTTACTTCATAACCGCGGCCTCGATACTCGCCGTTGCCGCAAATCTTTTCGCGCAGGGAATTCAATACGACAAGATCGAAATCAAAACCGAAAAGGTTGCGCCAAACCTGTACATGTTGTCCGGCTCCGAGAATGTGGATCCCGGGCACCCCGACGGCGCCGGTGGCCGCATTGGCGTGCTTGCTGGACCGGACGGCATTCTCATGGTCGATGCGCAATACCTTCAGATCGGCGACAAGGTCCTGCAAGCAATCCGAAAGATTGATCCCGGGCCTATTCGTTTCCTCGTGAACACCCACGTTCATGGCGACCACACAGCGGGCAATGCCACATTCGCGAAACTAGGCGCCATCATTTTTGCTCGCGAAGAACTGCGCGAAGGCATGGCACGTCCGCTCACCACTGCTCGCGGAGCCGTGGACACCCGGGACCCGGCGAGACTACCCGTTGTCACCTATGGGATGGGTGATCCGGTGCGGCTGCGAATGAATGGCGAAACCGTTGAACTGATTCCCGTGCGCGCGGCGCACACCGGCGGAGACACAATGATTCGCTTCGTGAATGCCGACGCGATCATGGTCGGTGACTTCTATCGAAACTTTGGCTATCCATTTATCGATGTCACCAACGGCGGCTCTCTGAAAGGCGCGCTGGAAGCGCTCGACCAGACAATGAAAATTGCGGGGCCGAATACGAAATTAATCCCCGGCCACGGCACCTTCATTAACAAGACAGACATCATTCCCTATCGGGACATGATTCTCGCGGTACAAGGGCGTGTTCAGGAATTGATCGCACAGGGAAAGACCGAAGACGAAGTTGTTGCCGCAAAAGTCACAGCTCCTTTCGATGCGAAGGTTCCGGGCGGGTTGCTTCCTGCCAACACCGGTGGAGGCACCAGCGCCGACCGGTTTGTGCGCATGGTGTATTCGCAACTCAAGGGCGCCCGGTAATTACCCCGGTTGCACTACCCCCACATCGCGAGTTCCGGTACGGTCCGGCGCTGCGTAACGCGTTCCTGATTGCGCAGGTGAGCGGCATCCACGATCATTTTGCCCGCCCAGCGGTATACATTGAATTGACTCAGCAGTGAACGCATCAGTCGCATGCGGTCGGCCTGTGCGCCGACTGGCATAGACAGGGCCGTAGCCAGGGCGTCGCTGCTGGCCTCGAGGTCGTAAGGATTGACGATCAGGGCTCCTGTCATTTCGCGCGCGGCGCCCGTGAACTCGCTCAACACCAGCACACCCTTCAGATCTGTTCGCGCGGCGACGAACTCCTTAGCCACAAGATTCATGCCATCGTGAAGGCTGCTGACATAGCAGAGATCCGCCGCCCGCAAGTACCGAAACACCTCGGGCGGTTCGTGGTGAAATCGGAGGAGAATGATCGGACGGTAGTCCGCGGTGCCGAACTTCTGGTTGATGCGTTCCGCCAGAGTCTCCACCGCTTCATTGAGCTGTCTGTAACGTTCAATCTTGGTGCGACTCGGAGCCGCGAGCTGAGCGAAGCTGAAACGTCCGCGAAACTCCGGATGGCGCTCCAGTAAGCGTTCTACTGCCTGCAGCCTCTCTTCGATCCCCTTCGTGTAGTCCAGACGATCCACTCCAACGCCAAGCAAGGCATTCGGCTTTAACCCGAGATCCTTCCAAACCTGCGCTCGGCATTCCTCTGGACTTGGCGCGTTCTCCACCCAATGGACAGGCCACTCCAAAGCGATCGGATAGGGACGGATGAGTGTCCGCTGGCCCTGCATTACCACCGCGTTGTTTTCCCGATCGATGCGCGTCTCCAGATATCGATCGATCGAGTCGATGAAATTGTTGCAGTGACCCTGTGTGTGGAACCCGAGAATACTGCTTCCCAGCAGCCCTTCCAGCAGTTCGTTGCGCCAGGGACATATTCCCATACGCTCCGCGCTGGGCCAGGGAATGTGCCAGAAAGCGATGACAGTGGCTGCAGGCAAGCGCCTGCGAATCATCGCGGGCGCAAGCGCGAAATGATAATCCTGTACAAGAATGATGGGATCTCGGGAATCCACTTCGCTGCAGACGGCGTCGGCGAATTTCTGATTCACGGATTGATAGTGCCGCCAATCTTCGGCACGAAATACGGGCCGTGTGTGCGCAACGTGGCAGAGCGGCCAGAGGCCTTCGTTCGCAAACCCATAGTAGTATCCCTGCTGTTCCTGCTCGGATAGCCAGACTCGACGAAGCTGATACGACCCTTCTCCCGGCGGCACTGGAATTCGGTCGTGCCGATCCACGGTTGCCCGATCCGCGTCGCCGCTGCCGTGAGCAACCCACACTCCGGAACAAGCGCGCATCACTGGTTCGAGTGCTGTAACGAGTCCGCTGGCCGGATGAACCACTTCGATGGAGCCGTCTGACTTGCGCTCGTGGATGTAGGGTTCACGATTGGCCAGAATGACGACCTTCTCACCATGGAGATAGTGACTCAGGGTCTGCTTGAGCCGAGCTGCCGTCCATTGGCGTGGAGAATCTTCCGGATCGCTCGCCATTCGGCCAACAAGCTCACGAAGGTCGCTCAGGATCGGCTGGAATTCCCGTTTCTGCTTTCCGCCTCCGCGCAAAAACCTTCGCAGCTCCAGGCTCCAATGATAGCGAGCGGATCTGGCTACGACCATCGGGACGCCAAACGCCAGCACGGCCAGAAGACCAAAAGTACCAAACAGAAATTTCCGCGCCTGAGACTCGCGCCGCTCGATGTAGCTCAGGTCATGGACGATGACCGCGAACCCCAGTTCTTCTGCTGCGCTTGCCACAGGCATTGCGGCAACGTGAACGCGCCCGGTTGGTAATACGGTTGTCCACTCCTGAATTTGTGCCGGCTGGGCCGTCTCCCCGGCACTCGCGCCGTGGAGTCGAACACGGCTGCCGACGGCAGCACAACGGAATTCGTCGGGAAACCAGGAGGTCTTGTATCTCAGGGAGAGATCATCGTCGCAGGCCGCAACGCCGATGACGTGCTCGTTGCGTGCGATATCGGTGAGCTGTCTCTCCAGATCCTGGGGCGCCGAGTACCAGGCCGTCGCTAGAGACTGATTGGCCCCGACTAGCGCCAATTGAGCCCGGGAACTGACATCGCGTTCAAACCACTCACGAGTCGTGGTCTGCACGATTTCCGACGCCGCCCAGGTCAACAGAGCGAGTCCCACAATCAGCGCAAATATGACTTGCGCGATGCGAGGCATGGCATCCATTAAAGCACGATCTGAGTGTGTTATGGTGAGGTTTGAGTAAAAAGTGCTCTGGCGTGGAAGAGTGCCTGCAGCCGAGGTGACCAAAGTATCGTTGGCCTACAAAACAATCAGCGAATAACAACATGCTCCTCGAAGATCTCGGTGTCGTTGGGAATTGCCAGTTTTCCGCATTAATCGATAACAAGGGTGAAGTCGTGTGGTGTTGTCTTCCCCAATTTGATTCCGAACCGGTCTGCTCCACGCTTCTCGATAAAGACAATGGCGGGCGTTTCAGTATTGCACCTGCAGGCAACGAGACCGGCACCCAGCGATACTTTCCCAACACCAACATTCTCGAGACGACATTTCAAACGCCCACCGGTTCTCTGAAAGTCACGGATTTCGCGCCGAGATATTTCCAGTACGGACGGGCGTTCCGGCCAACACAACTGGTCCGGATCGTCGAGCCAATCGACGGGACGCCGCGAATCGCAATCCGCTGCGAACCGCGGCTGGGCTGGTCTAAAGAGCGACCCACGGCGATTCAGGGTTCCCACCACGTTCGATTCGAGGGGTTCGCCAGTCCTTTGCGGCTCACCACGGATATCCCGCTCTCCTACCTGGGTGGAAAAGCGTTCACACTCACGGAACGGCAGCACCTCGTTCTCAGCTGGGGCTCTCCTGTTGAAGAAGCCCTCGCTCCGCTGTGCGAGCGTTACTGGAGCGAGACAATTCGATATTGGCAAAGTTGGGTAAAACATTGCGACATTCCACCGTTCTACCAGCAGGAAGTCATTCGGTCCGCGCTCGCTCTAAAGCTTCACTGCTTCGAAGATACCGGCGCCATTATCGCCGCAATGACCACCTCTATCCCCGAGTCTGCTGGAAGCGGACGAACGTGGGACTACCGGTACTGTTGGCTACGAGACTCTTATTACGTACTGAATGCTTTTGGATTGCTGGGCCAGTTCGAAGAACGCGAGCAGTTCGTTCAATATTTGCTCAATATCGCCGGCGGAGCGCGGGGACTGAACCTTGCGCCTCTCTACCGCGTGGATGGATCCGAGAACCTCGAGGAGTGCGTCCTCGACGACTGGCCCGGCTACAACGGAGAAAAGCCCGTTCGAATCGGCAATGCTGCAGCTCTCCATTCGCAGCACGACATTTACGGTGAAATGGTTCTGGCGCTGATGCCGATTTTTCTCGACGAACGTATGGGGGCCGAACGATCTCCGGCGGCCTTACGACTGATGGAAGGGTTAGCGCGGAAAGCGATTTTACTGGCCGGAGTCCCGGACGCCGGCATTTGGGAATATCGGACCGAATGGAAACCGCAAACATTCTCAAGCCTCATGTGCTGGGCCGCGGCGGACCGCATGGCCGCGATCGCCGACAGGCATGCCCCCGCCGCTGCTTCTGAATTTCATGCTGCTGCCGAACGGATTCATAAGCAAATCCTCGACCAGGCATGGAACCCGGGCAGAAAAAGTTTTGTCGGCCATTACGGCGGAAGCGATCTGGATGCCTCGCTTCTTCAAATGGTCCGGCTGCGCTTTCTACCTGCGAGCGATCCCAGGCTGGCCGGCACGCTGGATGCAATCCACAAAGACCTCATGCATAGCGGGTGGCTGCATCGCTACAGCCTGAACGATGGATTCGGAACACCAACGGTTGCGTTTGTTATTTGTACGTTCTGGCTTGTTGAGGCTCTCGCATCGGCGGGCCGGCGTCAGGAGGCGCGCGATGCTTTCGACGCAATACGTCCGGCATTGTCCCCATTGGGACTCTTGTCGGAAGACTATGATCCCCAGGCGCCGCGAATGTGGGGGAACTTCCCCCAAACCTACTCTCACGTCGGATTGATCCACGCAGCCTTCGCGGCATCTCCAACATGGACAGAAGTACTGTGAATCAACTCTCCTGACAAGTCTCTCGATTGATTAAAGTTGCTCTAACTTTGCTCTTGTGGCAGAAGAGTGACGCACTTTCGAGGAAAGGGGCCGCGCCTGTGGAATCCAATACGTGTGCCGAGTGTCATCTTTTCTATCCCGTCGACGAAATGATCCGACACGGCAAGATTTTCGTTTGCGCGACGTGCAAGCCGAGATTCATGCAAAAGCTGGCGGAAGGCGCGGCGGTACCCGGGACTGCCCGTTATGCGGGATTCTGGCGGCGATTTCTCGCTTACTTTCTCGACGGAATGATCCTTTTTGTAGTGGACCTCGTCCTCCAACTGGCCATTCTTGGGCCTGCGTTCAGCCTGGTTGGCTTCGGAGATCCTGGAAACGTCGGGGCCAACCTTGGCCTGTTGTTGGGGGTCTATGCGATACAGTTCGCAATATCGTTCACTTACGAAACCGTGCTGATCTGGAAGTACGGTTCAACGGTGGGGAAAATGGTCTGTAGCCTGGAGGTCATTACAGCTGAAGGTAGGCCAATCTCCTACGCTCTTTCCGTCGGACGGTACTTTGCGAAGATACTGAATAGCTTTACCCTTTTAATCGGATACATCATGGCTGCTTTCGATGAGGAAAAGCGCGGTCTGCATGACCGTATTTGCAACACGCGCGTCATCATGAAGTAATCGAATGAGTGCACAGCGGCCTCGGTGCCCGGAATGCCAAACACCGATTCGGGAAAGCGAAATCAACCAACTCCGGTTCTCTCCCTGCTCAGGCTGCAACAGCCGCTTGCAGGCAGAGTTGTTCCCCGCATTCTTTCGTACTCCCGCTACCGCTCAGGCGGCCGAAAGTGTTCTTCTGGAAGGAGAGTCCACCTGCTTCTACCATCCGACGAAAAAGGCAATCCTGCCTTGTGCCGGTTGCGGCCGATTTCTCTGCTCTCTCTGTGATTGTGACCTTAACGGTGAACACTTCTGTCCCACTTGTCTGGAGGCCGGCCGGACCAGGAAAAAAATCAAGAATATCGAGAGGCACAGGACACGCTACGACAACATCGCCCTGTCTCTTGTTTTCTTCCCGATGCTCGTGTTCTACGTAACCTTCATCACCGCACCGATAGCGATTGTGCTCGCCGTTCGGCATTGGAACTCACCACCTAGCATGGTGGATCGAACGAAGGTCCGTTACATTCTCGCCATTGTCTTTGCATCGCTTCAGATTGTGGGCTGGTGCATTCTGATTGTGGTCCTGATTGGAGCCTTCTATGCCCGATAACCGCTATACGCGCCTCACCTGGCGAAAACGGCGATCCACGAAAATCGCCCTCTCGGCTCCCCGCTCGGCTCTGCTACTCGGACAAGATCACATCCTCAAGGTCGAATCCGCGATCTTCGCCGAGGACTACAAGAGATTTTTCTTTCGAGACATCCAGGCAATCACCATCAAAACCAACCGCCGCCAGATAGTCTGGAACGGCGTCCTGGCGGTGTTGTTGGCGCTCCTTCTCATGGAAGGATTTCTAGACGCTGCAACGTGGAATGCCTGGAGAGTAACAATGGTAATTATGGCATCCATGACCGCAGTGCTCCTTGTGTTGAACAACGTCTTTGGCGCCACCTGCGATGTCCGCATCCAGACTGCGGTTCAGAACGACATCCTTCCACCATTGAGCCGTGTGAAGCGCGCAAGTAAGGCGCTTGAACTTATACGCCCCCTGATCGTTCAGGCACAGGGGCAACTCCCGGCTGATGAGGCCGCTCTTCGGCTACGGGAACTCGCTGCGTCCAAGGCGGGAACAATTACGCCGGCAGCGCAGCCGAACATCTAGCATGCCCAATCTGACTCACCAGCGCTGCTTCAATCACGTTGCACGAGAAGCTGCTGCGCGTTGCCCTGGCTGCACCCGGTATTTCTGCCGTGAATGCGTCACCGAGCACGATGATCGTGTTCTCTGCGTCGCCTGTCTCGCAAAGGTGTCAACGGAGGATTTGCCCCGACGCCGGACTCTGCGCAGAATCACGCGCGCGATTCAACTTGGGCTCGGCCTTCTTATTGCCTGGTTCTTTTTCTTCGCGTTGGCCGAGACTCTCCAGCGCATTCCGGATGAGTTTCATGAGGGCAATATCTGGCAGACGCCATGAAGCGGCTTGTTAAAGACAGTCCTAACACAGCAGGCAGCAGTTTCAATATCATCGAGGAAGCTGGTGCACTCCTGCGATCGACCCCGAAAGCGACTCTCGCGGTGTATTACATGGGCGCGATTCCTTTCGTTATGGCCTTCCTTTATTTCTGGACCGACATGAGCCGCAACCCGTTCGCCGGTCAGCATTCGAGCGAAGCCGCCTTCGGTGTCGCCTTGTTGTTTATCTGGATGAAGTTCTGCCAGGCCATGTTTTGTGCAAGGCTTCGCGCCCAGCACGCTTTGCAACCTGTTCCAGGATGGTCGTGGCGACAATGCCTCCGCGTGTTTCTACCCCAGGCCCTACTGCATTCCGTCGGACTCTTCGCACTCCTGCTGAGCATCGTGCTCGTTCTTCCACTGGCCTGGGTTTATGCGTTCTATCAGAACGTTACCGTACTGGCAGACGCCGACTTGAGCAGTAGCCTTCTTAGGAAAAGCGCCTGGGCCCAGGCGTCGCTCTGGTCATGGGCAAATCACATCATGCTTGGCGTCTTTTTGCTGTTCGCACTGTTTGTGTTTGTGAATTGGATCAGCATCTTCGCTTTCTCGCCCGCGCTGATCAAAATGCTGTTCGGGATCGAAACGGTGTTCAGCAGGAGCCCTGGATCCATCATCAACAGCACGTCGATCATGACGGCGTTCTGGATGACCTACCTGTGCGTGGATCC
>Ga0157379_10005627_pt1 | contig 10767 bp, 14 predicted proteins | sample S25metaG_FD_121802 | JGI IMG/M metagenome (GOLD analysis project Ga0157379, IMG submission 121802) | Switchgrass rhizosphere microbial communities from Kellogg Biological Station, Michigan, USA - S2-5 metaG | ecosystem: Host-associated > Plants > Roots > Rhizosphere > Soil | place: USA... | reverse complement strand
CCAATGAGATCATCCCTCCCAAGCTCCTCCAAAAAGCCATCATCCTCATTGCCATCGTCCACTGTTGAATAGCCAGCATCAGAGTCCTCAGAATCTGAAATAATGTGGCTCACACCACCCATCCATCCTGTACACTCAATATCTGGATTGCTCTCTGAATCACTGATTTCAATAAATTCCGGAGGGAGCACAGGCTGCTTCTTTGACCATCTAGCAGCCCATGCCATTTCCGCAGCTGTCAGCTTGACTTTCGAAGGTCGACAATCCATGGGAGAGAGAAGCAACGGGATTGATAGAGGATCACTCAATTCAAGCGGAGATCACACAAAAAGGGACTAAACATTGAATTTTTTTTTAGCGAACCTCCCCAGAGACCACCCGGATGGGAGGTCACAGAAACCTCCCGTTCCGTGAAAACACCAGGCACCCCTCCAGGGAGCCAAGCTACCTCTGGCCCTTTGGATGTTTGGATCCGTTGGGCGTGTAATCTCCGGAGGATGTCCATTGAAAAGTCGATCTTATGGGAACCAGACGGTGAAACGAGGCTTTCTTGATGTACCCTTCATTTGATCACCGTACTGCAGATGTCTCTTTTTGGCCTTTGTCCAAACAATAGTCAAAGGAATTGGTGAGTGAAATGTCCATACCAAACAAGAATTTATTCCACGAATCCATCTCAGATTTTCATTGACAAGGTCGTCCGTTCGCCGAAGAGGCCACAGGGCTCGAGAGTAGGGCACCATAGGGACCCAAATCTAGGCCGTTGTCCGAAGACGGGCTGAATATGTAGGAGGGGCATTTGCTAATGATAGGTTATGTTGACCATAAAGAATGCCTTTAAACCTGAGTTTAGTGAGGTAGTTGTATCCTTTAATTGTCCCTTTCTCGCTGGTCGAAGATCCTATTTGTCTTCAAAATGATTTCCGCCAATGTCAGCACTTCTACTGACGATACATTTCTGGCAGTCCTTGAAGAGGCAGTCTCCATTCAGTATGCACAGACAGGTCGTTCCCCCACTACTAACCTTTCTAAACTCCCTAGGTCATCTTTCACTCATGCGACACTCTCCGCTTCGAGTAAGACAGACGACACCAGGAACGGTCACCCTTATGTAAGCAGCTAACGATGAACTCAATAACTACCACTTTTGCAACATAAATTACCAAGGTGGTTCCTGGGAGTTATTTAGAAGGGTTGCGTGAAGGACTCCCAGGACATAGAAGTGAATTAACTGGAGTCCTTTCAAAGATAAAAAGATTTTTATTTTTATTAATCAAAAAAATAATTTTATTTTCTAACGCATTTTCTCGCCAATTGATGCACTTACCAAATGCTGACCTCAGATATTTGGCGCATCACGTGACCGTGACTGTCTGTGATCAATTATCTAATGGTCACAGTTTGTCACAGTTAGTTTGACAAAAAAACATTTGGCTCTATTTATAAGGCACTAGTATGAGCTCTTTATTCGCAGGTAGCTCTTTCTAATGTTATAGATGTTGCATGGAAGGATTCTAACATGAAAAGAAAAAAAAATAGTTTCGAGACAGTTGGATTTGGCGTCGCTTAGAGTAAGCGCCCTGCTTACATAAAGGTGCCCGTTCCTGGTGTCGTCTGTCTTAGCGGAAATTGGATAACTGGTTAGCAAACAGACATGAATATGTCCTACTTATTTCGTGGTACAGTATTCATCTATGACAGAACGGGGCTCGAGGTATGGACCAACTGGAATATAAGATGTCGAAAGTCTAGAAGTGTAAAACATGGTATAGGTATCTGACGCAAAACGGTTTGGAGACGTACCCAAAAGCATGTGGTCCTCCATTCTTGAGTCCTTCAGGTGTTGTCCACAAAGGTGATCCGGCTAAAGCAAGGACCGTCACTCGAAGCTGTAAGCCATGTTATGAATGATTTTCTTTTCCATAATAAGAGATACATACACCATAGCGGTATTCATTAGTTCCCAAGCTTGAACCAGATTGTGAATCAAGAACAGAGATCAAGTCAGGTACCACGGCCAACAGTTTTTTCGAGGTCGAAGACCCGCATGGCAATAGCTCGGCGATGAGGTTTTCGTTCTGAAATGTGATGATCATACGATCATCTGAATGTAGAGCCGTGTCGACGCCATGTTCTTGTTCTTCAGTCAACAATTGCATCACTTTATTGAAAAACTTCGGTTTCAAATATTAGAAATAATTCTGGGGATCTTACATGTCACAGAACCCCACTGTTCGGAGCATCATCAATATGAATCACTATCGGGATCGAGTTTTTACACACCGTGAATCCAGCTCGCACTTCCCTTTGGACGTCAACAATTTTACCTACAAAGAGGACCTTCCCATTTTGCACTGCAAGAATCGCATCTGATATTCCTTGGATATTGCTGAATGGGCAATGTGATGAGTGTAGCTCTTCTCCCTAAACAAAAGGCATACTTGTGTTGTCTCTCTCGTGCAACTGCCCGACCTAGCCTCCAGGCCTGTGAAACTGACCGGGTCACCCCGTAATGTCTGCATATCTTCGCGGACAGAGGCGCCATAGACACTCCCGCTTTGCTACCAAGATCGGTACATATACCTCTTAGGCTGAAAACGATCGGTTTAATACGAATAGAATAAACAAGAATTGCTCACATCGTTTCCACCATATATTGATTGGATGTTGAAGGCAGGATCTGAAATATGAAAATGAAGTTACATGATATTGGATGCAGACGAGAGATTTCGTACCACAGAGTTTCCGACGCCGTCTGCAATCGCGCAGGGCGTTAGACTATTAGGTATGCTGTAGGCTGCAGGCAAGCTCTGTGTGGTGCATTACTTATCCTACATCGTATATAGGTGTAAGAGATGTTACAAACCTGCCACATATTTCTAGCCCCCATATATATTTTTAAGCCGTTGCGTGTTAAGACATTGTAAAACTCACGGATAGGCTCTACCCATCAGATCCCCATCAAATACCGGTATATTCAAGTGTTTAGCCGATGCAAGGATCATTGGTTGAATGCCTAAAAAAACTCAGAAAATCAACAGTTTTGCGTGGGATTTGGCATACCGTTTCCTCCACCTATCTCATCACTGGACTTACGGTAAGCGCTTTGTCATTGTCCTTTACTCACAATATCAAACGTACGAGATTATGGCGGCGGGAATCCCAAGGTTAACGAATTTAGCGAGATTCCTGCATGCTGTGTCTATCTCGGTACCCGCTTGAATCCTCTCATTTGACACTGATGGAGAGCTGAATGTGGCCAAATGAAGGGTAAGGAAATCGAGGACTCAATTTAAAGACTTACCCCATAAAGTGGCCTCTGAATATCTATGGGAATTGCAGTTAAAAGGCTAAATCACAACCACAAGTATATGTGTTCTTACCAGGGCGTCATCAGGTAACGCATCGTGGGAGATAACCCGGATTATTCCTCCGTTACGCAATATTTGGCGCGCCCTATCGAGTCGGCGGTCAGAGAACAGGCAGAATACGGAGAAAAACTTGCATAATAAATGGAGGATATGGACTACCTCCCCCACCAGTCCCCAATATTCCACACCCTTCGGCAATCCATTCTTCCCGGCGGAAGTTAGTTAGTATATTCGTAATTCTTAATCTGGCTCACCGAGATCAACCTCACTCAGTATCCATTCACCCTCTCTGCTAATAGTGGGTACATAATGCCAGGCATCTACGATGGCTTCTTCGGGCACACCCTGATAAATCTCGCGTGTCTCCGATTCGATGGAATTGTGATCTTCTAGAATGTTTTGTTCAGTTAGTACTTTCCTTCCAGCAGCGGCCACAGGATCAAGCTTGAGATGCAATCAACGAACTACTCAATCGAAGGTCTGATGATCTGACGCACTTCTCCGATTGCCTTAACAATTATTCTCGTGGCCTTATTCGTAACATACTTCAATCAAATGGTGAGTATTCAAGGCCGGCCGAATGTCTATCATTCCATACCTGGACGGGAAGATTATCAATCTCAACAACCTTAACAGTCCCGGGTTTGGCACCAGCTTTGATCGCTCGAGAGATTGCCTCCGCTTTACAGACATCCAGAACATCTAATAATGTTCGGTCTTTAAGTATCTCTATAGTATCTTTGGAAAGGTTAGCAAAATCCGTTGAGGATGTAGTGACCTCCCTAAATTTACCTATTTCTCCTGCGACGTTCGCAACGCAAGCGCCGACTGCATTGGCACAAGAGAAAAAAGGAGGGCGTATTAACGCTAAAGAGCAGTTGAAATCCGCTTTATGACTTATGGATGAGAGTCACGCTACCTCCAACCCCCTCCAAGGTATCCGGGGCAATAATACTTCCACCTCCGACCAGGAGGACCATGGAAGGTTCAGGACTCGTCTTCATGCCTACAGGGGATTTAACCTTTAGTAAAAGAGAGATGATTTAAGACATACGATCTACTACGTCTTCGAGCAGTTTGCGAATTGCATATTTGGCCCCTCGAAGCACGCTGGCAGCTATGACACCAAAGGCAACCTTCGCAGGATCTCCGACTTCAAGAGCAGAGTTTCCAGCAACGACGATATCTGTCGCGGTCATTGTGCTTCCTCCAAATACTAGACCCTCTTGGAGCAATTTGTATCCTGTTGAGCTGAATCTCCGATGAGAAATTACTCCTATGAGTGGATAATAAGTGTAACGCACTCTGGGCCGACAGAAATATTCTCTCCTGTCACATGAACCCTACTACCACCTCCGAGACCAATAGAATATACATCGGGCATCTAGAAGCTAAAATGATTATCATAATTAAGACATGATGCCTGTGATGAACTGCACTAACTTTGTTCTGACACCTCCAACTTTAATGAAAGCTGCGGCCTGCCTTGGGAATCCACTCGGTAGAAGCTGTTAAAAAATCGTTTAATTGGCCGAAAAGGTACAAATGGTAAATACACACCACTCCGACATCGGTTGTTGTGCCTCCAATCTGGAGGATTAAAGTCTTCGAAAAAGGAAGATTCAGGGTAGTCATAAAGAAGGCTTACGTCTACGACTATAATTGACCCGCTGGAATTCTGGCTGATACTTGAGTTACCTCCTCCTAGTCCTGCTAGATAAGCGGCTCCACGCATGGAATTGGTGGCACCAGAAGAGAAGGTGCGGATAGGGAGCTTTGCAGCAGATCTAGATATTTGCCCGATAAAAGAAATAGTCGACAGAAATTCGATATACGTACTCTGCTGAAGTGAGCGTGCCATCATTTTGTGTAAGAAATAATGGGCAAAAAAGACCAAGGCGCTGCATTGCCAGCTGGAATCCAGATATAGTACGCCTTGCAAATGTCATGATGGAGGCATTTAAGATTGAAGCATTTTCCCTCTCTAGTAATCCCACTTGTCCAACTACAAACTAGCATGAAGTCACAATACTTTCCCTTAATCATTGTCCTCACCCTCTCGGGAACAAACTATATCCACAGATGGGCCAAGAACCGTGGTCATTATATCCCTGGCCCGCTCTTCTTGGCTTTGACCGTCATTGTTATCCAACGGAGAATAAATCCCAGCTATTACCACCGCTTTGATTCCCTTCTCCGCTATTTTACACGCTTCTCTGACCAATTCGTCTTTATCGATCTGTCAAAGACTGAGAATAGAGCCTACAATGCGAAATAAACAGAATGAACCACCTCATTGATGACTCTTCCGTCAATTTCTAATCCTCCTTTTAAAACAGCCACGTGCCCTTCCATTATTGATCTTAATCTTCGAGGAAAATCCAGAAAAGAAGGGCATTCCTGCTCAGACTTTCAGTTGACACAATAATCTATAAAATAATCTTCTACCTCTGTGTAAGGGGCGCCGAGTCGAATTACTGCGACTTTGGATAATCGTCGTGTATCTGCTTCGACAACTGCGTCTATAAACAAATAAATAAAAACCTCAGGCATTAAAAAATTAGAAGAAATAAACCAATCCCACTCATAAAATGGGTTGCTGAAACGGAGAAATAATTAAATAAATATTGAAAAGAGATGCTGTTGCAATTACTTACTTCCTATCATTACGCTTGTTATTTTCCTAGGATCCACTGAGGTTTCTTCTAGCAATCTTCGTATCGCCTCCTCGATCCCATTGCTCACCAAAGGAGTTGTTGGATGTTTAAAAGACGCCACAACGCCACGATTGGGCCAGGATAAGGCTTCGGGATCACTGCAAAACAATACAGAATCGGTATTTGTGCCTTTTCCGGGTCAAATTCGGCCCGATACTGGGGTAGGAAAGACAAACACACCTCCAACGTCAACTCCAATTCGAAATGTGGATCGTGCCATCGTGGCCTTCATGGAGGTGAAGTACAATAGAAGTGACTAGATGGGGTACCAAATCCCCACGGTGAGTAAGCTGAACTTTACATGATAAGCAGTGATAAGAAGCTGCAGAACTGAAAATAGAAAGACTAGGCGTGGAGTGAGCCAGTCCAAGCTAAGAATAGGTCACGTTTTGCGTCACATCTCCGGCGCCGCAACAGATTCCTCTTTCCCCTCATCTTCCTACCCAAGAAATTTCCGAAATTTTCTTTCAATGGCCAAACAACAAATAATGAAGGTGGCACTGAAAGGGGGACCATTATTGGCTCATCCGAGGTTTAACAAGGGCTCCTCTTTCACTCACGAAGAGCGAAAGCAGCTCAATCTGATTGGGATGCTACCGTATGCCGTCAATACATTAGATGAACAATGCGAAAGAGCCTATGACCAGGTGGGTCTTTGATATTAATATTTTATGTTTACGTGAGCTCATTCTCTCCAGTACAAATCGAGAAACGATGCGATTCACAAGAACACCTTTTTGCAATCATTGAAAGCCCAGAATTGGATATTATACTATGGTTTACTTAGCCGCCATCTAAAGGAGATGATTCCGATTATTTATACGCCAACAGAGGTATATAACTTATATTTCAAGAGGTCAATCGTGCATTAATCATGTTGATGGGAATAACAGGCAGAGGCCATCTCTTCTTATTCTCATCTATTCAGACGATCGGAAGGATTATTCCTTTCAATTCCAGAAGCGGATTCTATGGAATCCAGTTACCTTGAGGCTACAAAGCATCGGGAGATTGATCTAGTTGTTTGCACCGATGCTGAACAGATTTTAGGCATTGGAGACCAAGGTGTAGGGGTAAGTTGCTGGTTTATGTCTTTCCTTCTCGCTTTTAATCACGTTATTTCCAGGGAATTGGAGTAAATATTTCTATTTTGTTCGCTTATAGGAAGTTAACCTACGGCTTCCTAGATCTCCACTGCGAAGGCCGTCATTTACACGTAAGCCTGTCCTGCTATGCGTCTGTGCCGGTCGTAGAGTTATCTCCCTTAGGTTACTTGCGGGGGTTGATCCAAGTCGGACCCTATGTGTCACTCTAGACGTGGGCACAGATAACGAAGCGCTATTGAACGACGATCTATACGTGGTATGATTCATTCAACTTGACATTATGTTTTTTTTTTCTCATCGTCAACGCTCCTCCAGGGATGGTCCAATCATCGTGTCCGTGGAGAACAGTATGATCATTTCATTGACAAGTGTGTGTTACAATATTTGTATAATCAGATTTCTCATTCCATTTAGATTCATTAACCTGGTCCAGAAACACCATCCAAATTCTCTGCTGCACTTCGAGGACTTCGGAGTTAATAATGCCCTCCGTCTCCTCAATACCTATCGGAACAAGCATTCGGTATTCAATGATGATATGTGAGTGTCCTCTTTTAATTCCGGTTAATTCCTCTAATTCTCTATCATAGCCAAGGGACAGGGGCCGTCACCATCGCCGCACTCCTTGCTGCTCTCGGTATTACTAAATCTAAGCTCTCTTCCCAGAGAATTGTCTGCTTTGGAGCAGGTTCCGCTGGACTTGGTATCTCAAACCAAATAAGAGATGTAATGATGCAGCTTGATGACATTCCCAAAGAAGAAGCGAACTCAAAGTTTTGGCTCATTGATCGTGATGGACTCCTGACTAAAGAGCTGCAATATCAGGGTAAAATTCGTCAAGGAGTAGAGGAATTTGTCAGGAACGACTGGAAAGGCAGTGGAAGCCTGCTCGAGGTAGTCAAGACCGTCAAGCCGACGGTTCTTATTGGGTGTTCAACAAAGGCTGGAGCATTTACAGAAGATGTCATCAAAGCGATGAAGGAGGGTTGCGACAGGCCTATCATTCTTCCTCTTAGTAATCCTAGTAAACTCATTGAAGTCACTCCTGAAGATTGTCTGAAGTGGACAGAGGGCAAAGCGCTTATAGCCACTGGGAGTCCGTTCCCAAGTGTGAAAGTCAACGAAAAGGAAATTGAGCGAGTGCTTCATTCAATAGTTAATAGAAAATTACTAACTATTCTTCAGTATTGCGGAGTGCAACAGTAAGTAATCCCCTTATTACAACCGTAGAAAATCGCTTAGCCACATCAGACGCTCTCATCTATCCTGGACTTGGATTTGGAGCCATCTTATCAAAGTCGCGATCTCTCACCCCATCTATGATCATCGCCGGAGCACAATGTCTCGCAAATATGTCACCAGCACACACTGATATGACCGCAGCTATTCTACCCGACTTCGCAGATTCCCCAGCAGTAAGTCCTTGTATCCGAATATTTGAACTGAGTGTCTCATCTCTCGAACAGGTGAATCTTGAGGTAGCAATCGCCGTTGCCCAGAAGGCGATAGATGAAGGGGTGGCCCGAGTATCTTGGTCTAAAGAGGAGCTCAGACGAAGAGCAGAAGATGCTAGATGGGAACCGGTTTACAGCGAATACGTCTATGATGAAGATGGCGAATCATAAAGTGGTATAATGATTCTAGGTATCGGACGTCTCGTACAGGACACCTTCCTGATTAATCATGCAAACTTTGGTCTTGTACATTATCGCATGGATCCTTGCATTCTATCCTAATGGTCAGTGGCTAGCTTGGCCATGGTAAACCTTTTACCAACCGAGCTGTTCGACACGCGAATTCCCGTGATCCTTCCCCGTTTCACATGCACGACATCGTTCCTGCCGATACACCTTATATTCATGGGGTTTGACGGGTGTGGGACTGTTTGGAACTTTTCCATGGGATCCTCCAACAAAGCGTAGAACAAAAGAAGTGAGAGTCTGAAGTGATAAGTATCAGGGCAAGGTCAATGATGTCTCGGTCCGCAGCCCGGCCGTTCAATATCTTGCCTTAGTCAATGAGATGCGAAGTTGGAGAAAAGACGGTAAGGGGGAGAGGTCGTTTAATCTACAGGTGCAAGTATCGAGAATCAACTTTATTCGAAAGGATCCAGGGGTAAATCTTCTGATCTAGACTCTTGAGTTGTGAAAATGCAATCGTTGTGGCTAACATCTCCAAAGGAAGATCCTGGGTCTGGTCCGAAAGCTGAGAAGTCGTCCTCCACAAATATCTCAAAACGGGAAGAGAGCAATATTTACCTGATCATTTACATTTGTGTATCTGCGTAAGAAAATGTCTTTATTGGGTATCAAACAGAAAATGAGCAACAGGGCTGGCCCTTTCCCCTTCAAGTCTTCATTAGGCAATAATAATCACGTCTTGTAATGGGATTTTATTTCCTGATATACGGGTCCAGAAACACATACAAATGGCGGTATTGCAATAGAACTGAGAGATCACCATCTCATCAATATCCGAAGTTGCCTCGACCATATGGAGCTGACACGATCCCGATGTGTTGAAGGTGATAGGTTTAGTTGGTGAGCGTAACTAAGAGTTTCTGAAAATCTTAATGTAAGTGAGCATGGAGAAAAACAGTATTTTCCCAGACAGACGTATGACTCTCAGTTAAGAATCCCGCGATTACACATCACATTAAGTCGTTCTTATGGCGTAGTTTACACGATGGCCACAAACTCGGTACCTACCGAAACCGTATGAATAAGCCTGAATTTCAGCAATGAGGCGACTGCGAGCACCGCGACACCACAGAGACTATAGAACACATACGAACTGAGTGCAAATGCTCGAGCCGAAGCGAATGGCCCCAGCTCTACATACGCAATAACCTGGATTGTGGAGTTGGAGGATAACTCTATTGAACAACCCCCACAACCCCCAGCGCTAGATCAAAATGGCAATTTGATCTAATCTCGGCGGCGGCATCACACCTATCCTCGGTGAGGGTAAATACATGATATACGTATTGGATAAATCTAAATACTCAAATACGCGCAGATTTGACTACGAAGGAGACCTTGAGAGGAAAAATAAACGCATACCTACCTGTGTTCCTAGTCGATATGTACGACTCGGCATCGCGGCACCTCACTCTTGATGGCGGTTACTCAAAAGAGTCAACCATCCCCACGACACCCTGGACAAGGGTAATTGGGAATTTATTAGAAGTTAAAGTAGAGATTACTTTGATGATAAGAAAGTAAAATAGTATTATCATTGAAAATCAAAATAGGAATAAAATGACAGTATCAATGAATGGAGCAACTACTAGTGTGAGACAGCGTTTGAGATGGCGGGGGGCAAGGACACTAGTTTTGTATGGAGTTGGGGGGCGGAGGTGGGTCTTCCAGCCCTGTGCTAAGGTACGGTGGTGGTAGACAAGGCCCCATAGGATGGAGAAGTGGGATTGACATTATCTATTCATATATTTATTTAGACTAATGTTTTCAAGAACTGACAGTCCCCCCTCCCCATATGAACTCCTTTGTGGGAATAAATCAAAGGGACAAGCCTCCCACCCACTCACTCTCCCGCTTCATGAGCCTCGGCTCT
>Ga0157379_10005626_pt1 | contig 10769 bp, 9 predicted proteins | sample S25metaG_FD_121802 | JGI IMG/M metagenome (GOLD analysis project Ga0157379, IMG submission 121802) | Switchgrass rhizosphere microbial communities from Kellogg Biological Station, Michigan, USA - S2-5 metaG | ecosystem: Host-associated > Plants > Roots > Rhizosphere > Soil | place: USA: Michigan... | reverse complement strand
TGCGCTAGCGCGCACGGCCGACGTCGAACGGGAGCTGCTCGATCCGAAGACTGTTCGCGATGCGCGTCTCATGGCATCGCTCGGGCGAGAGCACCAACGACTCACGACCGTCGTCGCGCTGGCAAAGCGGCTGGAGAAACTCGATGACGAGCTCGCGCAGGCGCGCGAGCTCGTTGTCGTTGACGACGCCGAGCTGGCGGCCGAGGCGCGCTCCGAGGTGGTGCGCGTCGAGGCCGCCATCGGCGGTGTCGAGGACGAGCTCAAGCCGGTCCTGGTTCCCCCCGACCCGCTCAATGACCGGCCCGCCATTGTCGAGATTCGGCCGGGAACCGGCGGCGACGAAGCCGCGCTGTTCGCGGCCGATCTGTACCGGATGTATACACGCTTCCTCGACCGCCGCGGCTGGAAGTACGAGCCGCTCCAGTACTCCGAGGGCACGTTAGGCGGCCTCAAGGAGGCGGTGTTCAAGGTCACTGGCGACGGCGCTTTCGGGGCGCTCCGCTGGGAATCCGGCACGCACCGCGTCCAGCGTGTCCCCGCGACCGAGGCCCAAGGCCGGATCCACACGTCCGCCGCAACGGTGGCGGTGCTGCCGGAGGCCGAGGAGGTCGATGTGGAGATCGACGACAAGGAGCTTCGCATCGACGTGTTCCGCGCATCCGGACCCGGCGGTCAGGGCGTGAACACGACCGACTCCGCCGTACGCATCACGCACCTCCCGAGCGGCATCGTCGTCTCGCAGCAAGACCAGCGCTCGCAGCTGCAGAACAAGCTCCGGGCGATGCAAGTGCTGCGCGCACGCCTGCTCGACGCGAGGATCGCCGAGCAGGAAGCCGAACGCTCGCGCATGCGGAAGACGCAGGTTGGTACCGGCGATAGGTCCGCGAAGATACGCACGTACAACTTCCCGCAGGACCGCGTCACGGATCACCGCATCAACCTCACGCTGCACGATCTGCAGCGCATCCTGGACGGCGATCTCGGACGCATCATCGAGGCGCTGCAGGAGGCTGCCGACGAGGAGAACCTCGGTGAAGGCTGATGCCGAGCCGCGCGCGTTAGGCACGCTGCTCTCCGAGCTGGCGTCGGATCTGGACGGGGCCGGGGTCGCGCTCGCGCGCGACGAGGCGCGCGACATTGTTGCCGCGGTACTCGACGTGCCGCGGTTCTGGCCAAGTGCCAACACGGGCACGCTCGTCGACGCGACGGCGGTGGAAGAAGCCCGGCAGGCGGCCGCCGCCCGCGCGCGTGGGGCGCCGTTCGCCTACGCCGTCGGCCGCGCGGCCTTCCGTTACCTCACGCTCGCCGTCGACGATCGCGTGCTGATCCCTCGGCAGGAGACCGAGGTGCTCGTGGACCTCGTTCTCGAGGCGGAGCAGGGCGGACGAGGCACACTTGTCGATGTCGGCACTGGCTCGGGTGCGATAGCGCTCGCGCTCGCGACCGAAGGCAACTTCGAGCGGGTCATCGCCACCGATGTATCGCGCGCCGCGCTGGACGTCGCGGAGCAGAACGCGGCGTTCGTTCGCGACGATCTGCGAGCGCCGGTCGAATTCCTGCACGGCTCCCTGCTTGCTCCGCTCGCCGGTCTGCGAGTGCGTGCGCTCGTCTCGAATCCACCGTATATCGCGTTCGCCGAGATCGAGGAACTGCCCGCTTCCGTTCGTGACTGGGAGCCGCCGCTTGCCTTGTTGAGCGCCGACGAGGGGATGGCGACGACCCGCGTTATCGTTCGCGACGCGCCGTCCGTGCTGGAAAGCGGCGGCCTCCTTGCTCTCGAGGTCGATACGCGGCGAGCGTCGCTGGTGGCCGAAGCGCTTGCCTCGAACGGGTCGTATCGGGACGTGGCCGTACATCTCGACCTCACAGGCCGCGAACGGTTCGTGCTCGCACGCCGCCGCTAACGGTCCATCAGTCCATTACACTTCGTCTCCACCCCCAACCCGATCCTCTGCATGCTCGACGAGAAAGCGCGCGAGCTTGGCCGGCTCATCGGACAAAGTCCCGAGTACCAGGCGGTCAAGCGGGCGAACGAGGCGTTGAACGGTGACCGCGACGCCGTGGCCTTATTGCGCCAGATGGACCAACTCCGCGATCAGGCCCAGCGGATGATCGAGCGCGGCGAAAACCCCACCGCGGACATGGAGCAGCAGCTCGACGACCTGCTGGGGAAGGTGCAGGTCAACTCGAACTACCAGCGGGCGATCGCCGCGCAGGAGAACTTCGACAAAACGATGCTTCAGGTGAACAACTGGATCACCGAGGGCATTCGCAAAGGCGCGACCAGCTCGATCATCACGCTCGGATGACGACCGGCCGGGGGAAGCTGATCGTGCTCGAGGGCGCGGAAGGGGTTGGTAAAACGACCCAGCTGCGACGACTCGGTGAGACGCTGACCCCGCGCGGCATTCCGTCTCTTGGCGTCAGAGAGCCCGGCCGCACCGCGATCGGCCACACGATTCGCCGGCTTCTCCTGGAACCGGGGCCGGGCTTCTCCGCGCGAACCGAGGCGCTCCTGTTCATGGCCTCGCGCGCAGAACTGGTCGCGGCCGACGTAAAACCGGCTCTGGAACGTGGTGAGATCGTTCTCGCCGACCGCTTTTTCCTGTCCACATACGCCTACCAGATCGCCGGACGTGGCCTCTCGGAATCGGAGGTCACGGCGGCAAACCAGTTTGCAACCGGCGGTCTCGTACCCGATCTTACGATCCTGCTGCGTTTGTCCGTAGCGGCCTCCCTGGCGCGCACGGATAGCCGCGGTACGCGGGACCGGATCGAATCCGCCGGCGACGACTTCCACCATCGGGTTGCCGACGCGTTCGACAAATTCGCCGATCCAGCGTGGCAGCGAAGCCATCCGGAGTCTGGACCCGTGGTGGCGATCGATGCAGCGGGGACCGTCGAGCAGGTCGCAGCGGCGGTGCTGCGCGTGCTCGAGCAGACGTGGCCCGAAACTTTCCGGCCCGCAGTCGGGTCTCATTCCTGATTGCGGCGTAGTTCAATCCTCGGGGGTCGCATGCGCTCTCGCGCGTTCGTCGTATTGGGAGTCCTGAGTACCGCGCTGGTCGCCGGCGGGTGGCTGGTCGAACGCGGGCTCGACGGTGGCACGTCCGTCTCGGGCCCACGCCTGTTCGACGAGGTAATGACGCACATCGAGCGGTACTACGTGGACTCGGTGAGCACGTCGGAACTGTACGGGAAAGCGATCGACGGGATGCTCGAGGAGCTCCACGATCCGCATTCCGTCTTTCTCCGCGCGGATCGTCTCGCTCGGCTGAACGAGAGCACGACCGGCAACTATGGCGGGGTGGGGATTCAGATCGACGTTCGCGACGACTGGGTGATCGTCGTTTCGGCGCTTCCGGGAACGCCCGCGGAACGGGCAGGGATCGAGACCGGCGATCGGATTGTCGAGGTGGCAGGGAAGTCCGCGAAAGGCTGGACCATCCCCGAGACGCGGAACGCCTTGCGGGGTGCGCCGGGCACCTCCGTGTCGATCATCACCGAGCGTGCCGGCACGAAGCGGCCGGTGACGCTCGTTAGGCAGGAGATTCACCGGAGCGCCGTCGCCCGCTCGATGCTGTTGCCCGACGGCGTCGGATTCGTGGATCTCAAGGCGTTCAGCGATTCGACCGAGAAGGAGCTCTCCAGGTCGATTGACTCGCTGTCGCGTCTCGGGATGCGCTCCCTCGTCCTCGACCTTCGCCAGAACCCCGGTGGCTTGTTGACGCAGGGCGTCGGCGTCTCGGATCTCTTCCTCGACCGCGGGCAGGAGATCGTCACGATGAAGGGCCGGGTTCGCGACGCCAATCGCGATTTCGTGGACGGCGCTCCGCAGCGATGGCCAAATCTCCCGATGGTCGTGCTCGTCGACGAGTACTCGGCCTCGGCGTCCGAGATCGTGGCCGGCGCGCTGCAGGATCACGACCGCGCCGTGGTCATCGGGCACACGTCCTACGGAAAGGGAAGTGCCCAGACGCTCTACCCGATCACCGGCGGAAGTGCGCTCAAGCTCACGACCGCGAAGTGGTTCACACCGTCCGGCCGTTCGATCTCGAAGCCGCACGACGCGGAAGGCGACGACGATGCCGACACGACGCCCACTCCGATTACCGCCCGCGAGAAGTTCAAGACCGACGCGGGCCGCACGGTCTACGGCGGCGGCGGGATCACGCCTGACGTGACCGCCGGTGATACGACGCCGGTGCCCACCGAGCTGGCCTTGCAGAACGCGCTTGGCAAGAAGATCCCGCAGTTCCGCGACGCGATCACGGATTACGCCATGAGCCTCAAGGGCGCAAACACGGTGACGTCGACGGACTTCGCGGTCACCGATGCGATGCGCGAAGGGGTGTGGCAGGGCATGCGACAGCGCGGCATCGAGATCGATCGCGCGATCTACGACGGTGCCGCTCCGCTGGTGTCGCGACTCATCTCCTACGACGTCGCACGATACGTGTTCGGTCGCCCAGCCGAGCAACGGCGGATTGTTCAGGATGATCCCATGGTGCAGCGGGCGGTCGAGCTGACGCGCGGGGTCAAGACCCAGAAGGACTTGCTCGCGCGAGTGAGCGAGAATCAGGGCCGTCGAGGCGAGTGAGCTCCGCCGCCGCGGCCGGCGGCATCGGGACCGTGTTCGTGCTGGGCGCGGGTCGAGCGGGACGATCGCTCGCCCGCGCCCTCATCGTTGCCGGCGTCGACGTCAACGGGCTGCACGGGCGTCACCCCGATGCAAGCGCCCGTCCGCCGGTGACGGGCGGTGGCCTGCCGGAGGCGTTAGGCAAGGCGGACATCGTCCTCGTCACGGTTCGCGATGCACAGCTGGGTGACGCATTGCGTCAGCTCGCTCGCGCGCCGCTCGGGCCCGGCGCGGTTGTACTCCACGCGAGCGGCGCCACCGACCCCGCTGAGGCGACGCTCCTGCGGGAGCGCGGGCACAGTGTGGGCACCATGCACCCGCTGGTACCGCTCGCGAATCCCGACCGCGCCGCGGACGTCCTACGTGACGCGTGGATCGGTGTCGATGGTGATCCCGCGGCGATCGCTGCCGCGACCGCGCTCGCGAATCGGCTCGGAGCACACGCGCTTACCATCCCGCCGGGCGAGAAGCCGCGCTACCACGCGGCCGCTGTGTTCGCCGCGAACTTCCCTGTCGTGGTAGCGGCGCTGGCCGAGCGGCTGCTCGAGGAGGCGGGCATCGCGGAGGATAACGCGCGAGCCGCCACCGTCGGACTCATGGGCGCAGCGGTTTCGAACCTCGAGTCGGGCCGTCCGCACGACGTGCTGACCGGCCCCATTGCACGCGGGGACGTCGCGTCGGTACGCGGACATCTCGCGGCGCTCGGCAACGACGCGCCGGCGCTCGCTGCCTACGTCACGTTGTCGCGGGCCGCGCTCACGCTGGCCCGCGAGCGCGGCACATCGGCCGAGCGCCTGGCCGAAATCTCGGAGGCGCTCGACGCGGCTCAGCGGCCGCCCAGCACTGCCTGATCGACGATTCTGGCGCCTTTCGGCGCCTTGAACGAGAACAGCTTCTCGTCCACCGGAGCGTTAGGCGTGACGGCCGTCACGGTCACGAGCCGCGTGATGCCGGACGGCTCGACCGTCTCGAACTGACGGAGCGTTCCGTCGGCGTTGTCGATCCACACCTTCGCCTGTGTGAACGGCTCGGTGCTCGACTTGGGCTTGAGCACGAGTGCGTGCGCGGCGCGGCCCGCAACCGTCGCCGTTCCTGCATCGGCGATCGTGAAGCGCGTCTTCGGCGAGTCGAAGAAGCGTGAGGCGAGATCGAGGCTTCCGGCGCCGCCGTCGGTCATGGGAACCTTGATGACCTGCCCGGGCGTCGAGCTGGGCAGGTACACCCAGAGCCACTTCCCGTCGCCAATGATCATGTCGCCCTTCGGCTGGACGAACCGGAACGAGAAGCGAGCCGGCTCGCGCTGCTGCTGGAACTCACCGATCGCCTTCACGGTCGATCCCGTGAGCGGATTGGTGATCGCCTGCTCGAACGTGCCCCTCGATGTTTTCGTCTTGTTATACGTCGCGACGGCCTTGTCGATGACCGCGTCGACCGTCGATTGCTGCCTTGGAGTCGCGCCGCCCACCAGCGCGCTCGCCGCGATCAGATGTATGTAGTTCACTCTCACTGAAGCCTCCGATGTAGTCGAGGCGGCTAGCAAGGCAGGAAGGAGGCCAAGTCTCCATTCCCGGTGCCCGCGCGCGCGAAGCGCGCACCGCTTCCCGATTCCCTATCAGCCTTACCCCACTTCAATCGGTGCCGTTCCCGGCGACGGGGCGACGGCCCGATCGATCGCGCGGGCGATGAGCCGTAACTCGTTGACCAGCTTCGCGAACTGATCGGGGAACAACGACTGCGCGCCGTCGGACAGGGCGCGTTCCGGATTCGGATGAACCTCGACGATTACGCCATCCGCTCCGGCGGCTACCGCGGCACGGGCCATGGGCGTCACCTTGTCACGCAGCCCGGTGCCGTGACTCGGATCCGCGATGATCGGCAGGTGCGAGAGCTTGTGCACGATCGGGATCGCGTTCAGATCGAACATGTTTCGCGCCGCGCTGTCGAAGCTCCGCACGCCACGCTCGCACAGCACGACCTGGCCATTCCCCTCGGCGAGGATGTATTCGGCGCTCAGCAGCAGGTCGTTGATCGTCGCGGCCATTCCGCGCTTGAGCAGCACTGGCTTGTTCAGGCGACCGACGACCTTGAGCAGCGAGTAGTTCTGCATGTTGCGCGCACCGATCTGGATGCAGTCGGCATACTCCGCCACGAGATTCGCGCCCGCTTCATCCATCGCTTCGGTCACGATCGGCAGCCCGGTTTCGCGGCGGGCGAGCTCGAGGAGCTCGAGCCCCTGTTTGCCGAGGCCCTGAAACGCGTACGGCGAGCTGCGCGGCTTGAACGCCCCACCGCGCAGCGCCGTCGCGCCCGCGGCCCGCACCGCCCGCGCGGCGGTCACGATCTGCTGCTCCGATTCGACGGAGCACGGGCCCGCGATGACGACGACGTCGTTTCCCCCGACGCGCACGCCGGGTGCGATCTGCACGATCGTGCTTTCGGGTCGCCACTCGCGTGACACCTGCTTGTAGGGCTTCGAGACGTGAATGACCTGCGCCACGCCGGGGAGCGCCGAGATATGCGAGTCGTCCACGCGCCCGTCGTTGCCGACGAGGCCGATGGCCGTGCGCTGCCCGCCTGGCATCGGCACGGCCTGATAGCCCATCTCTTTGATCGCGCCGCAGACCTTGTCGATGTCCGCCTGCGTCGCGTCCGTCTGCATGACCACCAGCATTACCGTTCCTCGAGATCGAGAGACCACCCGTCCGTGGCGAGCACGACGCGACCGCCGAATCGTGTCGCCACCTCGCCGCGTATGTCCACGGCTTCGACTGGTGGATAGAAGTGCGTGAGCGCCAGCACGCCCGGCTCCGCGGCGGCGCCTAACGCGCCACACTGCGTCGGCGTGAGGTGCGTCGTGATCGCCATCGCGTCCGGCAGCGAGCACTCGGCGAGCAGGATGTCGCATCCGTGCGCCCACGCGCCGAGCGCTCCGTCAGGGCCGGTGTCGCCGGTGTACACGATCCGACGACCGCCGACCTCGACGGAATATGCCATGCTTTCCTCGGTGTGTGGAACCTTCGTGCAGCGAAGGTGCACGCCGTCCGCCAGGGCGAGACTATCGCCGGGCGCCAGCTCGCGGATCGAGAGCGGGTACCCGAGGGCGAGGAGGTCGTCGCCGAAGATCGCGGCGAACCGCGACAGCAGCTGCACCGTGCCGGCAGGCCCGATGATGTCGAGCGGTTCCGATCGAGGTGGCAACTGGCCATAGCGCCACGCGTACAGCAGCGTCGGGATATCGACGATGTGGTCGGCGTGGAAGTGTGTGATGGCGAGATGCGTGATCGTCTGCCACTCGATGCGGAGGTCGGCAAGACGCGTCGCGATCCCGCTCCCGCAATCCATGAGCAGTCGAACGTTTCCCGCGTCGATGAGATGGCCGCTCTGGACGCGACCGGGCCAGGGTGCGGCTGTTCCGGTGCCGACGGTCGTGAGTCGCATCACGGCCCCTGGAACACTGCCTTCTTGATCGACTGGACTCCGGCCGCTCGCAGCCGAATCAGGTAAACCCCCCGCGGCACCGCAGAGCCATCGGCGGCGGTTCCATCCCACGTGAACGCCGGGTCGCAGCCGGCGCCGGACGACGGCGCTCGGCCGTAGCGCCCGGGCGCGAGGAACTGCGGCGAGGAAGCGTTAGGCAGCAGCGTCCGCACGAGGTTGCCGCGAACGTCATGGATCGTGAGGCTCACCGACGTCGTGCGGTCGAGGTCGAACCAGATGCACGTGGCTCGCGACGTCGTGCCCGGAAAGGGATTGGGGAAGTTCTGGTAGAGCACGGTAATCGCAGGGCGCCCGGTATCGGGGGGTGTCCCTTGCTGTGGGGGAATCCTCGGGTGTGGAAACGGGCTCGCCGCGGCCATAGCCGCGGCGAGCGCCACTCCGGAGAGCGCGACCAGCCGCGCCGCCAATCTCACGCCGGCGCCGCCGCCGTCGCGGGCTCCTCGCCGAGAAGCTCGGCGATGTCTTCCACAGCCGAGCCGCGCATGCGCACGCTGACGATGGATGAGACTCCGGGCTCCTGCATCGTGACGCCGTAGACTGCGTCGGCGGCCTCGGTCGTCGTCCGCGGATTGTGCGTGATGACGATGAACTGCGTCCGGCTCTTGAACTGGTTCAGCATGCGCACGAAGCGCCCGATATTCGCGTCGTCGAGTGGCGCATCCACCTCGTCGAGGAGACAGAACGGGCTGGGCTTCGTCAGGAAGATCCCGAAGAGCAGCGACAGCGCAACGAGCGCTCGCTCCCCGCTCGACAACAGGTGGATGCGCTGCGTCCGCTTTCCGCGCGGCGAGGCGTGGATTTCGATGTCGCAATCCAGCGGCGCCTCCGGGTTCTCGAGCCGAAGATCGCACTCTCCGCCGCCGAACAGCGTCATGAAGATCTGACGGAAGTTTTCCCGGACCTGGGTGAACGTCGCGAGGAACAGCTCGCGCGCCGTCGCGTCGATCTCACGAATCGCCAGAGCGAGGGAGTTCTTCGCCTCGGCCAGGTCCGCGCGCTGCGACGTGAGGAAGTCGAGTCGCTTCGTTTCCTCCTCGTGCTCCTCGATCGCCAGCGGGTTCACCACACCTAACGATTCGAGCTGGGCACGCAGCTGCTCCACTTCACTGCGCAGCGTCTCGTCGTCCACCTCCACCGGTGTGAACGACTGCAGCAGATCGTCCAGCGGCTTCCGCCACTCGGTCTCCAGTCGCTCGCGGATCGCCGTGCGCCGGCCGGCCAGCTCGGTGAAGCGCAGCTCGGCGTGGTGAAGCTCGTCAGCCAGCTGGTGCGCCTGGCGCCTAACGTCGTCGAGCGTATGCTCGGCGTCGGTGAGCGCCTCGTCGGCCAGACGAACGGACTGCTCGGCCGTGGCCAGTCGATCGTCCGTGTCGTGGAGCGTCGCGTCGCGTGCATCGAGATCGAGTTGCCACGCCGCCATCTGCTCGGCCAGTGAGCGATCCGCGTCGGCGAGCGTGCTGAGCTCCTGTCCCAGCGACGCGAGCCTGGCGGATGCCGAGGTCAGCTCCTCGGCGAGGCGACGCTCGCGGTCGGACGCCACCTGAAGCCGTGCCTGCGCTTGCGCCTCTGCGATCTGGCCAGCAGTCCGTTGCTCGCGAGCCTCGTCCTGTGCTCGTTCGGCGTCCGCCAGGCGAGACCGCGCACTCGACGTGGCGCCGTCCCGCTCCTCGATCACCTGCGACAGCTCCGCTGCTGACGCATCGATCGTTGCAATGCGCGCCCGAAGCTCGTCGGCGCGAGCTTGCAGCCGGCCCGCGAGCACCGCGGCATCTGCCACCTCGCGCTCCGCGCGCTGAAGGCGACGCGCGAGCTCAGATCGCTGCTCGCCGGCACGCCGAAGCTCCTGCTGGAGTCCCGACGCATCGTCCGACGCCGCCGACACTCGTTCACTCGCGGCGTTCAACGCAACGTGCGCGGCGTCCGCCGCGGCCGATGCCGCCTGGCGCGCCTCCTCGCTCGCACTGAGCTCGGCGCGAAGCGCAAACAGCTCTGCACGTCGGCGCAGGGGGCCCGGGCCTCCGGTCGCGCCCGGGAGCCACACGGCACCACGCGCGTCCACGAACGCCGCGCCATCATCGAGCGCCCGCACGTTGCCAAGCAATGCACGAACCCATGCTTGTGCCGGAGCGGCGGCGTCCACGTCGGCCACGAGCTCGCCCGCGGCAGCCGCTTCATTCGCGTCGCGGACCGCATCGAGCGGTAAGAGAAGCAGCGGCCCCGGATTGCTCGTCGCGTGCCACCGACGGATCGTCTCCGCCGCCTCACGATCGCGCACGACCACGGCGTGCACCGTCGCGCCCAGGTAGCGCTCGACGAGTAGCGCGGACGCAGCGCTGGCATTCACGAAATCCGAGAGCGGCCCGAGCACCGACCCATCGCCAAACTGACCGCGCTCACGGAGAAGCCGCGCCGCGGCAGGCGCCAGCCCGACGCGTTCGCGCTCGAGCGACTCGAGTGCGTGGACTTTTCCCTGAAGCGCGGTGAAGGTTTCATCAGCGCGGAACAGCGCGTGCCGGGCCGCCGCTTCACTCTCCTTCGCGGCGTTCATCGCCTCTCGCGCCTCGGTCAGCGCGGCCTCCGCCTGCTCGACCGCGCTCCTCGCCAGCTCCACGGCTTCATCGGCGGTCGACAC
>Ga0157379_10005624_pt1 | contig 10771 bp, 20 predicted proteins | sample S25metaG_FD_121802 | JGI IMG/M metagenome (GOLD analysis project Ga0157379, IMG submission 121802) | Switchgrass rhizosphere microbial communities from Kellogg Biological Station, Michigan, USA - S2-5 metaG | ecosystem: Host-associated > Plants > Roots > Rhizosphere > Soil | place: USA... | reverse complement strand
GCAGAAGGTTCGGATTGGCGACCGCGGCCGATGGATGGAACGTAATCCCGACTAGCCGCCCCCGCTTCCGTTGGATATGTCCGTGGAAATCAGCGATAGACTTAATACCGAGGACCTCAGGCATCAGTCTGTCTTCCTTCACTGATTTGCACATCAGCAGGAGCGGCGGCATCAATTTAGGGTCTATATCGATTTCGTACGTCGGAATATTGAGAACATAATCCGATTCGGATAATCCAGCCTGAGCCAGAATGTTCTTCTTCAGCCAATGAAGGAGCCGGGAGCCTTCCTCGATACCGTCGACGCGGATAGCCAGTTTAATCAAGATCGAACTCCCTGTAGTCATTCCACATTTCCTGCCACTGATTAGTCGCGCTATTTAGAACCCTAAAATGTGGATATTTGACACGGCGTAGATAGAAACCCAACGATTGCGGCTTATGTGATTGCTTCCGATGTAAGAAGCAGTGAACGAAACCCGATTTGCATTCCGGGTTATACCAGCAACCAACTTGTGCCGCGACTGCTTGTCCTTTAGCGTTTCGGATACAAAATTCGAGAACGCAGCAAGGGGGATAGCCGTATCTAATTCCCCAGATAAAGTGTTTGATAAAGTTAATCATCGGACTTCCGCTTATTGACGAAGACGCCCCACTTGCCATTCTGAGAATTCTCTTCTGTCAGGAATTCCGCCTGCATCGTCTCTTTATCCGGGGTATGTCTGAATGTGAAACTGAAGTAATACTTCCTCGACTTCTTATCCTTCTTCCCCAGCATCACGTAACTGTCGCCGGCATCGAAGATGAACGAGGAGCCGCGTAACGCTACCGGGTCTTCTTGGTCCCTGAACTCTGAAGGCTTCCCGCAATGATGTACCAGGATGACGCTCCGGCGGTTATCCTCATCCCGGCCTACTTCTTGTAAGGCCTCGATCTCGTCAAACACCTGCTCCATGTCACCGGACTTATCTTCGTCGGCCCGGTGGAAGCGTCTTAGCGGATCAAGCACTAAGACATCCGGATCATGCTTCTCGATAATGCCTGATAGTGCCGGACTACCGAGGAACAATCCCCTGGATTCTTTACCGCCTTTAGGTAGAAATGCGAGATTCTGTTTAGCGTCTCGATCACGCTCGTAATATTTATCCTGCAGTTCGATACGTTCCCGGACTCCCGGTATCCCGATTTCCTTCTCGATGTACAGGACCTTATACGGCTTCTGTATCTCGAACTCGCCTAAGAATGTCTTTCCCGCAGATATGCAGTAGGCCAGCTGCATTGCGAAGAACGATTTACGCATCTTCGCCGGTGCGCCTATGACCAGAATCCCGCCTTTACTCAGCAGGGGGTAACAGACGTGCGGTACCTTCTGGCTAGCGGTAAGTATCTTCTCTAAGGAGTAAATCATCGGCCTAGGGCATTCAGTAAGGAATACATAAACAGGAATAAGTCATAGCAGCCCACGAGGGCCAGGAATGATACGACACCTAGGGAGAACAATGCGATATAACCAGGGATGTTATAAGTTCTGTCCACGTAATGCCTCCATTTCCTCATCTGTTCCAATGAAACGGCAATAGTCCGCCATACCCTGACTGATTAGCTCCTCGGGGTACTTATCCCGCCGGAGGGTATCTTCCAGTGATTCGCCCGGGAGCGGTTTATACTCCCGCGGGAATCCGTACCTCCAGCCTTCAGGTGGGTCATAGAGCACGGTTGGCCTCCAGTTCTTTCTGCAGCATGGCCAGCGCTCTCCAGGCCACCTTAGCCGTATGCCGGAGTCCGTCTGTGTCCAGAGTCCCGGCGTCTTTCAGGTGCCGCAGTAGTGCGTCTGGTTCGTCGGTAGACTTACTACGGTCCCAGTGCAACGGCTGGCCGGGGTTATGCTGTTCATTGCCCACGAAGGACACATGGGCGACTTCCATCAAGGCATCCGGGAAGTACTTCAGGAGGCCCGAGAACATCGGGTGTTGTTTACGTGCTTTGGCGTCGAGAACAGGCGCATGTGCTGGGCGATAGAAGTTGTCATTCTCGTTGGGCCAACGACGATACGAGTTTTCGGCAGAGGGCAATTCCCTTTCGTCCAGTTGTCCAAAGTGCTCTCCTTTATGCCCGTCGGCTAACGTGCACCTCCAGCCGTTGCTCATTGCCCTACAGTAAGAACTCATTACTTTGCCTCCCTAGAATTGAACCATCGACGTATACAGTAACTACGCACGACGCTGATAGCTGTATAAATAGAACCCATCCAGAAGTTAGCCGACAGACTAACCTTCGTATGGAAGAACAGGGGAATCAGGACGAGATTAGCGGCATAATTGATTCCCCAGCCGATAGCCACATTCGTCCAGGACTCTATGAAACTGACCTTGCGCGTCTGGCTCATTTATTCCTTCTCCAAAGGCTTCCAGGTACGGGATTCGAGAAGGGTGATATAACGCTCGAGATACCATTTAGCTTTCTTCAAATCCTCGAGTTCGTTAGACTTCTTATCAGAACGGGCAACATACTTAACGACGTTGCCAAGATGGAAACCAAGTTGCCAAGCCTCGAGAACCTTGATTACCTCGTAGGGAGTATCCCCGCCGTAATGTGATGGATGATTAACAGCTTCTTTCATAAGTCTCCTTTTAGTTACCGCAAATCCTTCGCTGGGTCATAAGTCCGCCGAGTTAATCCGCGGCACGCCGTCAACAGACTTACTCACCCTGCCCCAGCCGCCGCACTTGTTACACTGGAACCGTTGATACCGCCGGGAATTGGAGATTGAGTACCCGCGGGCATGAACGCTGTTACTGCCGCATTTGGGGCATTTCGCTTTACTATCGAGAAGGCCGCGGTTCGGATGCGTCGTTATCCAGGGGAGCAATCGGAGGTACAGTTTCTCTAGAAGGACGACATCCTTCTTGTTATATCGAACCATCTTGTTCCAAGCTGTCTTCTCCCCATCGATACAGCCCTTCCATAAGTCGAAATCCGTTTTAATCTTCCTGTCCCCGATAAGCTGGAATCCGAGGTCGTCCAGCCGGTTACTGTTGAATCGGGCGACTCGTTTAGCTACCTTCTTGGTATCGACAGTTTTATACGGAGCCGGTGGAAGCATTCCGTGGAAAATGAACCGGGCACGGCAAACACGTAAATCGAAATCGTCCCCGTTATGGGCAACGACGATATCAGCGGCATCAAGCAGTTTGTGTAAATCGGCTACCAGATGGGCATCATCGTAACTGCCGGCGACATATCCCGGGTAATCAGGCAAGGATTTAGCGAACACAGGCTTCCCCCGCCATTTAGCGGCATAGGTAGCAATACAGGTTTCCTGCTTAAACCGGATGACGTCCTGCTGGTATTTTCCCCAGACATAGGCCACATTGGGGAACGTTTCTAAATCGAGGAATAGAATCTGGGCTTTAGCCATTAGTGTTAGCCTTTGGTGAATACTGATTTGAGTACCAAACCTCGAACGATGCCGGTTGAATGCCGACGGACTCGCAATACTTGCAGTAATCGATATAAATGTCAGGGATACTTTTCACAGACGCCTCTCGCGCCCATCAGTAACGTCTGCCAGCTTCTGAGAACTTACGATGGTTTCATCCGAATAAATCCAAGATGCTTGTGTCGGATGTCCCCCTAAGATGAATAAACCAGTAAGCTGAATACCTTCATCTGTTGTACGAGTAACTTGATAAACGCTTGCTGTGGAATACATTGAGAACCTCGGTAGAAATGAAAGGGGCATCTCAGGTTGATTGGTGGTCGTTTATCCTGTATGCCCCTATGTTCCTGATTACCGCTCAGGACGGCGGTCTTAATTCTTCGGACGAGACACGCGAGTCACGCGCAACTTGTCTTTGTAATCACGCCCGATGAAAACCGTGCAAGGAATGTTACGGAGAGTTGTCAGATCGGTAGTCTCTTGTTTCGACAGCTTCAAGAGAGACTTTACAATCGGTTTCGCGTCGAACCATTCGGTCAACAGCATTCGCCATTCATCTGAGGTAAAACGCGCCTTGTTCTCTTCCTTGGATAATCCCGCTTTACGCCCTTCCCCATGTTTAGAGAGAAGTTCTTTCAGATGCGCGTCATAGCTCGCCTCGAACAAATTCGGCGGAAGGAACAAAGTCTGATTGAAAGGTTTATCGCGTCCTTCCAACTCGAAATAGAAATTGGCCTGCAAAGTGCCGTACTCAGAAATCGAGTCGCCGAGGATTACTTCGGCCAAGATTCCTTGATACTCTTTGTCATCCTCTTTAAAAGATGACAACTCACTGATCTTCGCTACCGGCATTAACGGACTTGTCATTGTGCTCATTTAGTCTCCTAATTAGGTATTCTGTCTTGCTACGTGTGTCAGAATAATTGTGTCAAATCATGTGGTCAATACAGATTTCACTCATTGCCCTCAGACTTAGCGGACTCGGCCTGCAATAATTTAGCTAAGCCGCATGTGCAATCCCGCCATTTGTCCGCGGTTCTGCTCCATGGCGCATTAGATAGGCTATCCGCTCCGAAACCTCCACAACCTTCGGAATGACTTAGAAATGCCAACAGTTCGCGGACAGCCTCAGTGTGCGCTTCTGGCTGGAGATGGGAGGCGAAATCGGCAACTTCCTCATCGCTCCAATACTCAAAATCCTTTTCTCGATGCCATTGCTCCGCCAGCTTCCGCAGTGAGTCACCCATTTACTTTGTCCATCCTTTCAGCCTTAAATGCTCTGCGTGACGGGCCGGACTTGATACCGGCTAGGACTCCGTGGTCTAGGGTTTATGTTGCGCTTGGCTTATTCATAGCACCAGCCGCAGTTGCCAATGCTATCGAATCACCTGTTAATTCAGGCCCGCAACCCCTGTCAATTCAGGACGACCACTACGACTGCGACTATCCCCGGACACTACGCCTCCGGTTTTCGTCCGCGATAAGCTCAGTGTTATCGCTGCGTGTCCTTCCACGCCGCCGTCACACACAACACTTAAGACTCATTTCCCCTGCTCCTTATCGGGAGGCACAGCCATCCCAGAGGGAGCGCAGGACGGCCCGTGCTTGCCAGCCTGCTTTGAAGGCTTTGTCATCTGCCGCCCACCCTTCTTGATATGCTGGCAGTGTCCGCTCCCACGCTTTGAAAGGCTTATACCATTCCCGTTCGCCCTTCGTGCTTTCTTCTTCCCAAGCTAAAAGTTGTCCAGCAGTCGCAACTTCTCGCATCTTTCGCTGCGGCGTCTCACAGGGAGTCTCCGGTGCCACTAGTTGCATTTCGCGGATTTCCGCCTCTGGAGAATCGCTGAATTCGCTATCAATGCAAATGTCGGCATCGGCCCGATCAAGCAGGACGTATTGCGGGAAGCCGCTATTGAACACAACGAACGCTTTGATGGGCGGCTGGGCTGGGGTGGGCGCTTTAGCGGTCATTTATTTTCATCGCTTTCTTGACTGCTGCTCTAGGGTCGCAATCCAAGATTGGAGTGTTCATCGCCTCGCCATCCGATGAGTACCACTCAACCGTCACAGTCTCCGCAGACTCGTGCACAACAACTCGGCCAGCGTAGAAAATCAACCAGTCTAAAATTTCCGTGTCCGAAGGCGGCGCTGGGGTGGAGGTGGAAGGGTTCACGAGATTACCTCCAAGTAACTCGCCCACAATTTAGCCAGGTTCGGCTCTACTTCGTCCTTCAACAGAGACAACTTTGCTACCGGCCAACGGTTACCCGCCATCACCCGGCGGGCCTTGTCTTCTTTGACACGGAGCTTGTAGTCAGATGTCCGCATAATGAAGTCCATCTTTGCGTTAATGGCTGCCGCTGTAGCATTCGGGAAATCCGGGCATACCCACTGGGTACTCTCGGCACTGGTTCCGTCTGAGTCCTGCCGCTCGAATGCGGTAAGGACTAGGTTAAATGGCTTATGTAACAGGCTCCGGAGCACAGTACCTGCCCAGATAGCACCGTCACCGTAGGGCTTATATTTGTTATCCGAACCGTTCACCGTGGCCCGCATCAGGGCACAAGCCTCACTGAAATCGTCGATAATCAGGGTGCCGACGTTAGGAAACAATTGTTCGACGTGCTCCAGGGCGTACTTTAAGTCCTCGTACGTCGGGGTAACTACATACGGCGTCTTCTGGCTGATATGCGCCAGTTGCTCTGGCGGCTGAGTACTTATGATGGCATTCCGGGCCGGGTCCGACTCCAGGGTATTCGCACAAGTAGTCTTCCCCGCCTTCGTCTTCCCGTAGATTAGGAAATGGGCGTACGGCTTCCGGGATTCGTTATACTGCACCTTTAGTGGAGTTCCGACTGTCTTACTGGTTGGTAGTGTCAATTGTCGCTCCTTCACGCATGATTTCAAGATGGTCTGGGCGGAAACAGAATCCTCCCGGCAGTTGTCCCTGTTTATGAGACTCCTGACAGATATGCCGGTACTCGCAGTACTTCTGGTCCTTGTTACAAGGGAAGGCGTCATGCCTATGCGGCCACGGTTCTTCTATACCGAATGTCCGCTCATAGAACTCAATCGTCTCGCAGGTGATATGAATGCTCCGTTCCAGCAGCTGGAGTTTGCACGGGGTCCAGGTATCCGCCGGCACCGGTATCTTCCAGACTTCTATCGGAGCACTCTTGACAGCAGCCACGAAAGTAAAATCAGTAGTTTGATAACCCCAACTTTTAGCCCCAAGGAGATAGAATCCAGGCTGGCAGTCAGACTTCTTCTCTTGTTCATACAGACCTCTGTAATTCGAGTTACCCTTAAACTTCCAGTCGAGAATCTTGAACCCGTTCCCAGTGTTCACCACTCTGTCTATCTTCCCGGTAATCTGATGGGGACTGCCTTCGATACTGCGACAGAATTCCCGCTCACTGAGGACGACATGCCCGCCGGCTGGGTAATCAGCAATTAATACTTTAGCCAAGACTTCGGCAGCTGATATGAGTTCCCCCGGTATTCCCTTTTCCTTGCACTCGCGGACGACGGCATCAAATCTACCGCCGCGGGCGTCGGCATCCATGAACTCATGTCCGGCGATACCGAGAAGGATGGCTGGACTGTCCTGGATGGCTCGGTAGCCCAGCGATTGGTACAGTCGATAACGCTCGGGGTTTGTAGAAAAGAGCCTGAATCTTGTCGAGTCGATGCGCACTATCTCAACTCCAATCGCCCGCAAGCAGGCTTATATTTAACGTCCAGATGCCGCAGAACGGCAGCATTCATATCCGGCTGTTCATCTTTCAACGGTGCCTCCAGTGTGGTCCGGCTCGTCTTCGTTATCTCGAAACAGTCAGCCGGGTACACATACCGAGGCTGTACCGGGGCACTGGCAAGTACTACGGGGAGGGCCAACGAAGCGATTGCTACGGTGAAGTACGCTGGTTTAGTCATCGGAGTCCATATCACAGGTAACGAGCCAAATAAGAGCCGCCGTACAACCTAGGGCCAGTAAGAACGTCATCAGAATCCGGCGACCCCGATGTCCCGGAAATAGTTCTGGGCAATCTCGGAGGGAGACGGAGCAAGATGGCGCCTAACCTGACAGTTACTGATGACGTACAAGAACCAGTACTCCCATTGTTTCCCAGTTAGCCGTAACGATTCTAGGAACTCTTGTCCTTTATCGCTAATACAGGCTTTAGAGAACAGCCGGTAGTACGCCGGTTCCTTGCCGATCTTGTCTTCCTTCGTAGGAGCAAACTTACGGACGTTGAGTTCCCGCTCGATTAACTTGGCCTGTTCTGAGAGTTCACTGCCAACAGTCTCCAGATACTCAGTCGGTACATCGGACATCTCAGCGCCCTTGTATAACCCGAAATTCAGCATATAACTCCTTGTGTCAATGTAATTGTGTCAGTCTTTAGTGTCAATACATATGGGGAATTTTTAGACTGATAGAGAGTATCGGCTTGTTACGAGAAATCAGTCACCGGAACGGAATTCCCCAAAACCGTCTACCCGGATTGGTCCTACATTCTCGTGCATCCGTGAACTTGCCCTTCTATCAGTCTGAGAATTCCCCATAAGATGCGACTACATGTTCGATTCCAAAAGAACTGGGACTTCTCGAAACAATGGCAGGTTCTTCTTCTGAATCTGCTCGAATTCAAGAGCCTTGCTGATGACAAGATTCGTCTGCTGGATTTTGCCCATTGCCAGCTTATTGCATAGCATGCGCTTGGCAATCAGAAGGCCGCCATTAGGAGTCTTCGACAGATAGATGCCGGTATACTCCCAGTCACGGCAATGGACGATATAATTGTGGGCTTCCTCGCGGGAAATATCATGTAGATATGTCGCAGTATGGGGACGAGCACGATCATTGACTTGCACAGGGAACAAGCCTTGCTTCGGCGCGATCCGGCACCATTCGGAGACAGCCTTATCAAGCATGATGAGCGCTTTCAATTTCTGCTTAGGCGACATCGTTTCAAATAATGGCCAGATTTTACACGCCAGTTCTTCCTTCCAAAACAGCGCGCAATCCTGACCGGGCAAATAATTCTGTAACCACTTCACCAGAGATGCTACGTTTTTCACTTTGATTCTCCTTTAAGTTGTTTGGGGAGGGGGCGGACGAGTTCTACTGCGTATGCGTTAAGCCGATCTGCGTTGGCTTCCAGAGATTTGATAAGTCCTCGAAGAATGTCGAGTCGCAGATTCGCTCGATTAGCTATCAGTTCCTGCATTAGTTCTTTATCTGGTTGCAGGTACAACTGCGTCGAGATTTTGAAGGCTATTTGATTTCCTTCGGGGAGCTTTTCGATAGCTGCTTCCTTCTTAATAGCTGTTACTTTCTTTTCGAGGACTTCAATAATGGCCTTTGGCTGTTCCTTCTTTGGGAGTTTGGCCACTTCCCGAACGGCGTCCTTTACTGCAAAGACCGGAATAGCCACATCGGCATGTTTGATAACCTTTGCAGCGGCTCTCTGGGTTTCTTTAGCAATGTCCGGAGACGCCAAAGCCACTGCCGCTTGTTGGCCGATCTCGCCTGGTTGGATACCGTGGCCGCCCGGCCCAGATCGACTGCCCGTAGGCGGTGCGATCTGTTGCTTGACGACTTCGTCCAGATTGCTGGCCATCAGCAGAAAGTCAGCTACTTTGCTGCGGCTCCAATTGTTTTCCCCTAGAAAGGAGAGGACGCAATCTACGGAACCGTGCTCGTGTGAAGATGTGTGTCGAGCTTTTTCAGGATGTGCTGTCCGACCGTTGGACGGCACATATTTGCACGCCGTTGGGTTTTTCCGCAGATACTCCCGAGCGAATCGAACAACGTCAATCTGCTCAGCAGCTGTCGCGCCTTCCCCAGCATTCTCATCAGCCAGAGCTACAAACATCTGAGCGTCTGTGTAATCCTCAAGCTGGCATGAGACTTCCCTGTCTTGCCCGAATAACTTGATAGCAGCAGCGCGACGATGGTGACCGAAGGCCAGCTGATATTCGCCGTCATGCTTGCGGACAACCCATTGTTCCCAAAATGATGTCTTCGATGCCGACTCGGCAATTCGCTCGACGGTTGCTGGATCGAGCCTGCCACCTTGAATGTGTTTCTTGAATGGATTCGACTTCAGGTCTTTAAGTTTGAGTAATATTCGTTTCATCAGTCTAAAAATTCCCCCTTACTCACGTGTCAATATAATTGTGTCATTCTTGTGTGTCAATAGAAAAATGCTCACGAAAGAAAGTTTCTGCTGTCTCCGGCTCAAGAAGTACGAGGAACCCGAGTAACTGCCAGAGAATCTGGAATCGGATGGCCTGTGTCTTATACCGCGTATGGTCCTTGCCGCGGCCTTTAGACAGCTTAATACTGGTGTTCTTACTCCCCAGAGTCCAGTAACCCGTTCCATAGGCGCCCCCGGCCGACCAGGAGAAGGCGAAACTGGGATGCCCGTTCCAAGATAGCCCGACCCGCCAGAGCTTATGGACTGTAACGGCGTACATGTTTACTCCCTTACTTACTCAGACTAGGCTTTTTAGAAGCCTGATCATTAGGTTTTACCTTCTTGTCATTACATTTCTTTACAATCGGTCTGGGATGAAATGAGATTCCAGTCTTACTTAGTCTAGCCATTACTTCAGGATACCTATTACAAAACTGACACATAGTTACTCCTACCTGTGACACTCTATTTGTGTCAATCAAGTTGTGTCAACTGTACTCTGATGATAACCTGGAGTCAACTACCAGAAGGTAATAAGGCGGAAGTTACTTGTACATTACGCGATTGATTTCAGTTTTCCGTCAATGAGCTTCTTGCCCATCGGGGTATAAACGAACAGGAGTGCGAATCCTTCTTCATCGATGTACGGACGGATTTCCCATTTAGTCTTCCGGTCGTTGAGTTCAAGCCAGCCTGGTTTATGCTCACTGTTGACCCAGCGACCGCGGAAATAATTCTTAACGTTCCGCCGGAAATTACCGGCATTCATTCCGTCGCCGTACTTCTCGCAAATATCATCGGAGAACACTTGCCGGAAGTAGTTCTTTCCTGTGGACCCGGATTCGATGATCTTCATTGACTCGATGATATTCGATACCAGCTTCGAGCCCTTGGTTTTACCGATACGTCCACGGCGCCAGTGCTTAGGCTTATATTTTGTGTCGATTTTCATTGTGTCATCCTATGTTGTGTGCAACAAGGTGCATAGTATTATTGTGCAAATAATGTGTCAATATAATTGTTACGAAAACCGAAGTCTTAATTGCTGTAGCCCGAACGTCTCATAGTGTCTATAGTAACCTGCCTTCGGAAACTGGCTCCAAAGGCCCATCTGCAGGGTCGTAATC
>Ga0157379_10005622_pt1 | contig 10774 bp, 14 predicted proteins | sample S25metaG_FD_121802 | JGI IMG/M metagenome (GOLD analysis project Ga0157379, IMG submission 121802) | Switchgrass rhizosphere microbial communities from Kellogg Biological Station, Michigan, USA - S2-5 metaG | ecosystem: Host-associated > Plants > Roots > Rhizosphere > Soil | place: USA... | reverse complement strand
TGCAAACGTCTTGAAGAGGTTTGTCAATCCAGCAAGGTTGCCAGGCTCCCGACATCCGTCCCGCCTAAAGGGTTTAATGGGAATCTAAACGCGTCCCGTCACGCGATGTCACGAAGACCAATCAAGGCGGACTTCTCGTTGATTAAGAAACTTGTGACAAGCTTCTTCGGTCCTTTTGGGTGCCTAAATAGCACTGGATCACACGTGAAACCAATTATTTAAGACAATTAACAAGACTCTGTTGAGTATAAGGCTACAAAAACCGATACAGGAAGCCGAGCCAGTGGTGATAATGATACAGTCCTTCTAATCGAAAGAAAGGGCTAGCAGTGACGTTGCAAAAAATGGGTGTGGGAAGTGAAGGATTACAAGGAAAATTGATGATGTGGTTGAGAAATGGATATTCCTTTGTGAGGTTGTTTGTGTTTGTGTTGTGTCCGGGACTGAGAAAAAAAAAAAGAAAGAGAAAGAAAAGATACGAAAACCCTGTTACTCATTCATCTTTAAACAGCTCTTGGCGTCCCCCCCACAAAATCCACAAACGGATTGCTGACAGGCCTTGCACTCAACGCACTTTGACCCTGAGGTCTCTGATTCGCGTCTACCGCATAATCATCATCAAAGCATGTCGCAAACGGGTTCTGAGACGACGCCTTCGCATGATGTCCGGCGAGGAAAGGGGGAGGCGCAAGCGCAGCGGTAGGACCGAAAGGAGATGTAGGAGGCGAGGGCGTGGAGGGTGTATTGGCGGGGATGGGACGGATGAAGCCATGATGGATGGGGACGTTATTGAATGGGTTGGTAGCGGGAGCCTTGGAGGGAGCGTTGTTTGGAACGACAGAAGGACCATACGTGCTATCCACAGACTGTGGCATATTAATCTTCACGCGAGGCCTATTCGGTCGAGTAGGGAGCGAGTTCTCGGGAAGGGCTTTCGTCCATGGGACACCCTTGGGGACGGCAGGTGAAACGGAGAATCGAGATCCGAGGGATTGTTGTGGTTTATCTTGGAGAGGGGAGACTTCGTCTTGGACGACGACGGGGAGTTTCTGGCGTTGTGAAGCGGGGAGGAGGATGTTCGTCTCGATGGTAAGGGATGGGTTGGGATAATGCCTTTGAGGACGACTGGGTTGTGGGGAAAGGATCTTCCCTTCTTCGCTTGAGAAACTTTCGTCGGACCCACGACGTTGCATGAGGCGTCTCCACCATGGCTTGCCATCTTCAGCTCGCACCTCCACTTCGAAGTTCTCCGTGCGATTATTGTTCGGATTCAACGACCTGAATTGCTGCGCCTCTTTATCCTCATCGCGCACTAACACCTCCCGTCCAAATGCCTTCCTGCCAATAGCCATAAGCTTATTCGGTCTTTCCACAGGTCCCCGTTCCGCGCTATCCCCTCCATTCCTCGCTGACCTCCTCAACGCCGCAAAGAACCCACCCCTCTGCGGCTCATCCTGCATCGTCGGCGTAAAGCTTCTCGCAATCTCCTTCTCCCTCACCGCCATCGCCTCACCCTCCACATTCTCCGGATACCATGGCCTCACAATCGTATCCACATGCTTCCTCTGCTCATTCTGCCACTTCTTGCGCTTCCTCGACTCCATGAAACCCTTGCCGTATGAATGCCAGAGGATGATCCCAATCGCGATGAGGACGACGAGTCCCCATATGCCCATGAAAATGCCGAACATGATGCGTTCCTTTTTGAGTGCACTGATGTAGCGGTTGACAAGTCTTCCGACGAGCCCTTCACTGTTGTCTGCGCCGCCACCGACGGCAGCTTGGGAAATAGGTGTAGTGATTTCGTTGACATGGTCTGGGGAGAGAAGGAGGACGTTTTGGTCGACGGTGGGGAGGTTAACGTGGAGGTTGTCGTGGAGGAATGTGAGAGCCTTTTCAACAGCTTCGACTTTGGTCCCGATGAGGCAGCGGATAAAGTCTTGCGTGGGGGCATCAAGGATCGTTCCACCAAAGACGGCGCTGACGGTATCTTGGATGTCGGTGTAGAAGGCATTGATCGTGTCATTGAGGGTGGTGGTGGTAGCGTTTACCCAGCCGAACATCCCATCGTTGACACCGTTCTGGACGATAAGGACCTGCCCGTTGACCGAGTTTGCATATACGGAAGATTGATTCTGCATAGATTGGTTGATGGAGGCTGAGATGGTGCTGCTGAAGTCTGCGACGGACGCTGCGACTTCTTTGGAGAAGCGTTCGCGGACGGGGCCGAGAGCGAGCAGTTGGAGTTCGACGGAGAGGAGGCCAAAGAAGCCAATGAGGAAGGCTGCGAGCGCAGGTGGGTGGAAGACGTAGTGGAAGAAGAATTGGAGGTGGATGTATTGGGAAGGTGAGAGACGGAGGAGAGCGGAAAGCTTGTTGGCGAGAAGACTCAAGAGTGGGTGGGTCGATGTGGCGTGTAATGTCAGGAGATTGTGGTCAGACATTTCGAGCGTTGGGACAGACGAAACAGCCGTGACGCGGTAGATTGTTGGGTCTGTGGCCCATGCCATGCGAGTTCGTTGCAACGATTTCTTGAGTGAGCGCCATTTGTACCATTCTAAGCCCCACATTCCTGCAAGGAGGAGAATGGCGAGGAGAATGAGAAGGATTGAGCCGATACGAGCCACTTTAACGAGTTCCACGCCGAGATCGTCAACGACACCAGTATCCATTTGGCCGCAGAAGGAGAGCGCGTTTTGTTCTGGGAGCGGGAGGACGGAATCGTTGAAAGAGAGACCTGTCATTGTGTCGTTGATATCCTTCTTAACAAGTTCGAAGGGAGTGTCAATACTACATGAAAGTCAGCGACGAGAATGGGGCATAATTGCGATGACATACATGGCGTCAATCTTGCTCTTAAGGTCAGAGATTGAAGGGAGAGAATCATTCAATTTTCTCAAGGCATCCTCGAAGTCACTCGGGAACTGGATGTTATCGAGGGCATCCAGACTCGGAACGTTGATTGTCGGAGCAGTGATATCGCCAAATGGATTAACCTTGTTAATACCATTGATGGCACTTTGGATTGCAGAGTTAGCAGCAGAAATGTCGTTCTGGATGCTAGTTTTGATCCCACTCGCGGCGGCAGAGACGACACTTTGCATCTGGAGATGCCGTCAATACCGTGCCACAAATGTGAAGCTTCTACTCACCTGTGAGACAGCAGCAATGAGAATTGAAAGACCACCTCGGACTGCTAGCTCGAGGAAGCAAAGGAAAGTAGACCGATAAGTGTCTACCACAAAGTTGATAATGGCCTCCATAACAGTAAGAGCGAGAATCAAGGCTTCGCGAGCACCCTCCATGGTGCCATTGACGGCATCGATGATCTGCTTGTTGGTACCAATGGCCATGAATCTTGGCATACTAGCTGCGGCGGAAGCAGCGTGTTCTGCAGCCTTGCAGCTGGTGAGGAGATTGTCCTTTGCATCTGAGATAGCGTCCTCAGCGGACGCTAAAGAGAGTTGGAGTCGGAAGGCGACAAATAGAAGGGAAATAATCGGATATGCGAGCCATGTAAGACTGGGAAAGGTGAGATAAAGTGAGCCACAATAAATGAATTGACTCACCTAAGAATATAAGGGAGAGTAAGGTATGGTCTGAGAGTCGTTCCTACTGGTGTAGGGTTCTCGTAAGTTGGGGGAGGGGTCTGCCACCTGGGGGGTAAAGTCATTGTTGAGGGAAATGCAGTCGTTCCTGCGACGGTTCGTGATAGAGTCTAGTAGATGGTCGAAAGAAAGAAGGAGGAATGAGTCTGTCGAGGATGGCCCACAAGGTAAATACACCTTTGACCCACGGTGCTTAAGAGGAAACATGGCTGGAATGACAATAAGGAAGCAGAGGTCCATTGTTCCTCCCGCTTCGTGTAGTAGGCGCCCGCCACCCTTTTGTCCTCGGTCACGGCACAGTCACAAAGCGAGTTTACCCTTTGAGATCTAAATGAAGAATGCGTGTGGACAGGGCGGGAAGCAAAGCCAGCAATCACACCGATACCCTTTGTGTGTTAACCGACAGGCGCAAACACGCCGCTTGTAATTGTTTTCTTCCATCATTTTCCGCAAATGATATTCCAAATATCCCTATTGTCTTTTCTTTCTTCGTTTAATTGTGCTTGCTTGCTGTGCTGTTAACGATATCCATTCCTTGTCGTCGGTCGTGTATGAATTTGGCGAGTACTAAGTTGTATTTCGATACACTTTGGCCCTGTCTTTATTATGTGGGTAAGTTGACACTGAAGCTTGTAAAGTGATCTTATGAGCAACCATTTGATTCAAAACAGTGTCAGTAAAGTGAGGTACAGGATTGAGGAGAGAATCAAATCCTACACGCCCACCGAGTCATGTGACTCCCGCCTTGCTTTCTTCGCGCCACCATGGCTCTTATCACCTTTACAGGCTACCCATGCTCAGGAAAATCCCAACGCGCCTCTCAGCTCAAATCCTATCTCGAATCCCGCTTTCAGTCCCTCGAGTACGAAGGTCCCCAACTAAAAGTCGTTCTGATATCTGATGACACGCTCAATCTCTCTCGCAATGCTTACAATGGCTAGTACTTTCCCGCAAGTGAATTTCAGTATGCTCATACATTTTATGCATAGACAGTCGCTCAGAGAAACCTGCCCGTGGTGCAATCTTCACAGCTGCTCAACGAAACATGAACCCAGCCACGATAGTCATCCTGGATAGTCTGAACTATATCAAAGGATTCCGATATCAGCTATACTGTGCAGCGAAGGAAGCAGGGGTACGGGTATGTACGGTATGTAACGATTTGTTCGTCTTCGAGAGGATTTGTTTGATTGAGGGTTTGGTTATTGCAGATCTTCGTTGCAGCTACACCCGCTCAGTGCACCGAATGGAACACGACACGAGAACCAGACAAAGCATACGTCCCTGGCACGCAAGTCTTCCTACCTTTGTGACCTCTCCAATCCTAATTCCTATTACAGACTAGAAAACCTCATCAAACGCTACGAAGAACCCTCCTCCATGGTCCGCTGGGATTCCCCGCTCTTCACAATCGCGTGGGACGACGAAATTTTTCCCGAAGAAGATATCTTCAAAGCTGTCACAAAAGGAGATGTCAAACCTGCTAATGCAGGTACACGTGCTGTACGTCTCGTCCCCATCATCCTAGTTATTAAATTAACAACCCACCAGGTCGCCCGCGCCCCCACTGACGCCCTCCAAGTCCTCGAAACAACCACCACAACCTTCGTCTCACTCATCCTCTCCGAACAAGCCTCCTCGGGCGGTTTCGGGGGCCCCATCAATCTCACTCTCCCTTCTACCCGCGTTCAACTTGAGCTCCCGAGTCGGAATGTTTCTTTATCAGAACTGCAAAGACTTAAAAGAGCATTTGTCGCGACGCATAAGAAAGCGATTACGCAGGGTGCGACGGAGCAAGGTGCGGTGGATTTTACGGAGGAGAGTGTTGCGGAGAAGTTTGGGGAATATTTGGAGCAGAATTTAAAGTCGTAGATGGTTTAGTGCTGGGTTTATTTATCTTATGCTTTGGTGGTTTTTTATAGAGGGCGGTATATCTGTACAACAAGATGTATTTAATAAATATTATCTGACAAAAAGGAAAGCTAAGCAGTGATATCAAGGACAGTCGTCCAGGTAAATGGCTTTAGAATATAGTACAATGCAAGACTCCGTTTTCCAACTCGACGAGAATATCCTGGGACGATTTAACGGTCCTGGATGTCGTTGAGGATACGGAGGATGCTTAAGACTAGAGAAATCATCAGTATATAAAAGCATAAGCATATCTCTGAAGAAACATACAAAGATTGATGAAGCTAGAAGAAAGAAAATCAGTACATCCTCCCATAAGGGTCAATAAATATAACTCACTCAAGGTACAAGCTAACAGCACCAACGATGTACTCGTCAGGGGACAACCTGTTGTTGATCATGTACGTCTACCAGGTACGTCAGAATCAGAATACCATAATATATCTTCGAACCACGGACGGACTCACATCATACACAATATATCCACTGAAAATCAAGGAACCAATCCCTCCATATATGAGATCAACGGTTCTCGAGAATGGGAAGAAGACACCAATGAATCCGGTGACGATCAAGCCCATGAGCCCTGCAAACAGGAAGGGTGCCATGCCGGAGAAATCATACTATGGGAGATGTTAGTGGGAGGAATGAGGGAGGGGAGGATTGTGCACATGCCTTGGATTGGAAAGTAAAGAGAGTGAGACCGAGGAAGATGGCGAGGGTGATTAAACTGGAGTAGGTAGGTTAGTTACACTGAGGGAAGGGGGATGGGTGTAGACGCACAGAGCTTGAAGAACAATAGTCGTATCATAGAAAGCAATGGCAACACCAATAGTCGACGCTTCCAACACAGTAAAGCTAGAAAGTAAAAGGAGGTTGGTAGGATGACTGTGTCTCTTCCAGTAAAGGACACCGAGGTTAATAAGGGTGACGAAGAATCCAAGGAAGAGAATCCATGAGCTGGGAAGAAATAGAGACTTAATATGAATGAGAACGGCAGGTGGGTCGTAACATACTGCGTAGCCACCCAGAATACTGCATTCGGGCTTCGTGACATGAGACCGCCTACAATAACGGTTCCCAACTACAAGACCAGCTTGAGAGAGGAATCCAATGATTGGGGAATAATAACTCACAATCTGACAGACTATCAAAGCGTAAGTTGCACAAATTCATTCATTCAAAGTCAAGACTTACACAAAATTGAGTAAATCTTCCTCACAAATGCAGCCCTAATTTCAGGTGCACTATCCGCTACGGACGTCCCATACTAAATACACAACAATCAATCTCAACATCCTCCTTCAAACCGATATCCAACCCACCTTGAAGTCGTCAGGAATATCGCCACTACCACAAGTGTCAGACCTAGTCTCTAGAAACTTCCGTCCACGGAATTACTCACTCCTCAGGCTGGTCATAAATCCCATTACTAGGGCCCGCACGTCCAAGCAACGGCTCAGATGAAGGATCTCGATATGCTGGAGGCTGAGTAGCCATAGTCAAACAGTTAGGAGTCGATGTTAGTTACGAGGGAAGGAGAGGGAAGACTGCGCTCAGCCACTTGCCGAGCGGAAGCAATTGTCGCGCCTTTGAGTCTCTCGCCCCTTGCTGACACATTAAGATTACCTCAGACACCGTAGACGCCCGTAACTTTCGTCCCAGTCGAGCCAGACGACTTCAAGCCTATTCCTCAAGACGTGAGTATTCTTTCTTGATTATTGAGTGCGGTGTTCGACGATGGGAAGGGTATCATGTTGGTGTATTGAAGCTTGGAGGCATATTTGTACGGTTGGGCGATGGATTGGGTGGATAGTATCTGGATGAGGCTTTGCTGGAGATTTCGAGAATATTGCTCAAACGTTCACTAACTAGCCTTTCTGTGTCTTTGCAGTCCTTCTCCTCTCTATCGTTAAAAATATGACTGACGCAGGACGCGGACGTGGTGGATTTGGACGTGGACGTGGTGGTGACCGAGGCCGTGGCCGTCGTGGACCCCGCCGCGGTGCTCGCAAGGACGAGGAGAAGGAATGGTGCGTATTTTATTTTCTGCTATATTTCTCTGTTTTCTCATAATTTTGCGCGCACAGGGTTCCCGTCACGAAACTCGGCCGTCTCGTAAAGGATGGCAAGATCAAGTCCATGGAAGAAATCTACCTCTTCTCTCTCCCCGTTAAGGAATACCAGATCGTTGACATGTTCCTCCCCAAATTGAAGGATGAAGTCATGAAGATCATGCCCGTCCAAAAGCAAACCCGTGCCGGTCAACGAACACGCTTCAAGGCTTTCGTTGCTATCGGTGATTTCGATGGCCACGTCGGACTTGGTGTCAAGTGCGCGAAGGAAGTCGCCACTGCCATTCGAGGCGCTATCATCCTCGCCAAACTTTCCGTTATCCCCGTCCGGAGAGGTTACTGGGGTGCTGCCCTTGGTGAGCCCCACACTGTCCCCTCGAAAGTTAGCGGAAAGGTTGGTTCCGTCATGTGCCGATTGATTCCTGCCCCCCGTGGAACTGGTATCGTCGCTGCCCCAGCCTCCAAGCGGTTATTGCAATTGGCTGGTGTTGAGGATTGCTACACTCAATCAAAGGGAAGCACCGCCACCATGGGTAACTTCTTAAAAGCCACCTTCGAGGCCGTAAGTTGCATTCGTTTTCTTGTAAATTCAGGTTTATTTATTTCTCTCGCAGATCACACATACATACTCCTTCCTAACCCCGGATCTATGGCGCGAGATCCCTGTGTCCAAGGTACCATACGACGAGCACAGTGCCCACTTGCAGCTTGCTGCCAAGAAGGCTTACTAGGTTTCTTTGTGTTCTTACTGCATATAAAAATCCATTAGGCGTTTCATATGATTCCCTATTCAGATACTATCATAAAACATCTCGTGTGCATTGCGCGTGTGTACGATCGCTTTACAGAGTGGCATAAAATTCGCGAAATTGGGCTGAATCTGCTATTTGGCGCAAGGCTGCTGAAGCGGCGTTGGCCGTCATCTGAAGACTCCAGAGGCTGACTGTTTTGAATCTGTGGTTTAGATTAGCGTGCGAGACATGATACGCTAATGCGTTGTATGTCTGCATGAAGATAAGCAAGTTATCCTGGAATATTTGGCTTTGAAGACGTACTTTGTATGAAATGTCATCCATAAGACCAGCTGTTCGGCAAGGTTAGAAAGCGTTAGATTTGTTAAAGACATAACTTACTCTCCCACATCTTGGAAATTCGTTTCAGCTCGGGTTCCGTCTGATATAATTGAAGCAACTCACAGTCCAGGATCCATCGAAGGCGTCCAAATCTTTGAGGACTCGGCAATGAATAGGAACCAAGGTTCGATTGGCACTAGAAATAAAACATGAGCTCACTTCGACCAGACAAAAGAGGACGCACTTGATGAAGGCGACAATCGGCCGAATCAACGCATTATTCACGTAAGAAAGTTCATTCGTGAAAATAGGAACAGCCGCTTTAAGGTCACGGAAGCGTAAATCGATGTCGATAGCTATTTGCTTCGGAACAATGTCCTCGTCCGCCTCTTCGACAGGTTCTCGTAGAGGTGGTCTTGCGAGTTCCCTCTGTCCAGGAATCCGCTCAGAAACAGTCGAGGCGATCATATCAACGTGTGAGGAGGCAGCGTTTGAAATGTTTATCGCGATTTCAGATATGATAGCGTTGATGTCTTTGTCGTCTGCGGGATCTCTTGGAAAATTAATGTCGACAACCGCATCGAGTTTGCCAGAAGTGATCCATGAAATGGGCCCCTCTGATGCACTCATGGCTTGAACATGATCAACATTTACACCATCGATGCGGAAACGAGACTAGATGACTCCGTCAGTGATAATGCAAGTAGAATGCCGGATTTCTTACCATCCGCTTCCATTGACTGTCCTTGAGATCCTCCTCCGTAGTACGGCCAATGCTTTGAGGCTTATGAAGACTGAAAAGACAATTGTCAAACTGGCCTACTATGTTCTCGGCGGATAAGAAGTCGTAGAAAAGCCATTGTTTGCGTAGTCGCTTGAATTCACCACGGAAGATGGAGGCAGTGTAAGGACGGAATCCGCCTGGTTGATAGACGGTAATGAGGACGTCTTCTAACTGGACGTTCTCCAGTTCAAAGTCTCCCTGTTGTGGTTTGTGGCGGAAATCAGCCGGGTCTAATGAAGGATCCCATTCTACGGCACGACGATCTGCGTGAAAGGTCAGAAGGAGTGTAAAGGAAGGGAAGTACAACATACCCAGAACGCCTCGGACTCCTTTGATCGTGACGTCCTTAACGAGTCCTTTGCCGTCCAACCATCTCCACAGGGATAATGTGACGTCAACAGAGTCAACATCCAGATCAAAAACCGAGTAATTCAATTCCTTGGGGAACGGAGGGAGAAGATCCGTAACATCTTCGTCCTCTGGAGCATGATGGTATGCGGGATGATTCCCGACATCAAGACGAGCCGCTGCTCTATGGACACCCCCTGCTTGCGTGCTTTGTGCCTCTTGATCCCCAACGAGGCGAGGTCTCCGGGAGATATAAACATTTTTGAAGGATATTCTGGAATCCTTCCATTTTGGCACTATTGCAGATTCGAATGCGACTGTGACGCCAGTTTCCGCTGTTAGGTAGTTGCTAATAGCTCTCGCGAGATTTTCTGGAATAGTATTAGAAGGGGTGAGATAGAACCATAAAGGTGAATACCTTGAAGTCTGAGGCTGTTGGCTGTCGCAAATATCACTGAGAAGAATGTAGTCCTGAAGCATGGATTAGGAATGAGCGAGTTACGGGCAGTATGACAGACGTACGTTCCAACCAAAATCCATACAGTCTGGGTCATCAAAAACCAGGTAAAAAAGGCGGATATTTCATCTGCGTTCCATCTTCGAAACGACCTAATAGTAAACCATTTAAACCGTACTCGAAGTCGTTGCCAGAAACCAGTTGTAACATTCAAGAAATCCTCCTTGGTTGGACGTTGTAGATGAGGTAAGGACCGAGCGAGGCGGCGAAAGAATTTTGGATAGTTGTCGATGTTGGGATTTGGAGGTCGTGGTTTGTACTGTTCATTCCGAGTCGAAGGTGAGCCTGCTGAAGCTTGTTCATCTTTGCTTTTATCTTCCTGCCAGCTTCGACGTGATGTATGGAAGTGCTGGATATGAATTTTTAAGTTAAATGAGAGATGAGAGGTGGTCCGATGCAAAAAGAATGGCCTGGAAGATCTTCTTGTTGGAACCCCAACAGAGGTGGAAGTTTGATTC
>Ga0157379_10005621_pt1 | contig 10775 bp, 10 predicted proteins | sample S25metaG_FD_121802 | JGI IMG/M metagenome (GOLD analysis project Ga0157379, IMG submission 121802) | Switchgrass rhizosphere microbial communities from Kellogg Biological Station, Michigan, USA - S2-5 metaG | ecosystem: Host-associated > Plants > Roots > Rhizosphere > Soil | place: USA... | reverse complement strand
TAGCCGCTGCCGGCCGAAAAGAAGTTCTTGGACGGCCGATTCTTTACAAAACGACTAAAGAATTCCTGATCCATTTCGGCATGAAAGATCTCAGCGAACTGCCGAGCATGGAGGAGTTCGAAGAGCTCATCAAGAGTCAGGCTACTTCCGAAGACACGATCCCGGCAGAGATCGAGTTGCCCTCGTAAAGTTGGCCTGCGCGGTTCCGCGCTAAACTGTCTGTGTCTATGCAGGAACGTCTTCAGAAAATCCTAGCCCATGCCGGTATCGCTTCGCGCCGCAAGGCGGAAGAGATCATTACCGAAGGCCGCGTCACCGTGAACGGTAAGGTCGTGACCGAACTTGGCACCCGCGCAGATCCCGATTCCGACGCCATTCGAGTGGATGGGAAACGCATTCACATCTCCTCCCGTTACGTTTACGTGCTCCTGAACAAGCCGAAGAATGTCATGTCGACGTCGACCGATCCCCTGGATCGGCCGACCGTTATGGAATATGTGGGCCGCATTAAGCAGCGTGTCTATCCAGTAGGGCGCCTGGACTTCGCGTCCGAGGGACTGATTCTTCTCACCAACGACGGAGATTTCACAAAGTGGATGACGAAGGCAGGAGTTGTTCCGAAGGTGTATCACGTCAAGGTTTCCGGAAAACCGGATGAACCGCTTCTTTCGAAACTTCGCCGTGGCATCTACCTCGATGGAGAGCGCCTGGCTCCGTGTGAGATTACTCCGCTCAACGAGGCCGAGAACCCCTGGTTCGAGGTCACCCTTCATCAGGGCCGTAATCAGCAAATCCGGAAAATGTTCGGTGTCTCCGGCCATCCGGTAGAAAAGCTCCGGCGCGTTCGGATAGGCTTTCTGGAGGATCGCAAACTGAAGAGCGGAGCCTGGCGTTATCTGAACGAGAAGGAAGTTGAGCGGTTTAAACGGGAGTTTGGCAAACCATGACGACGAGGGAAATCCTGGAGAAATACAAGCGGATCGCTGTCGTGGGTTTGTCGAGCCATACCTGGCGAGCCAGCTATGGCGTGTCAAGGTTTATGCAGACTGTCGGGTACGAGATTACTCCAGTGAATCCAAACGAGAGGGAAGTGCTCGGGCACAAAGCCTACGCCAGTTTGGATCAAGCGCCGGATCCTATCGAAATTGTGAATATCTTTCGGCGGCCTGAATTTGTACCCGAAATTGTGGAATCGGCTATCCGCCGAGGAGCGAAGGTTGTGTGGATGCAGGAAGGTGTGATCCACGAAGGAGCCGCACAGCGAGCCAGAGCGGCAGGGATCGAAGTGGTGATGGATCGCTGCATCCTCAAGGAGCACATGAAGAGCTTTTGAGGACAACCGGCTGAATGCTTTGTTATTGAATTGTTATTTCTGATTTTTCCGGACGCAGGTCGCCAACCACAATCAGCACCGCGCCCAGTAGCACTGCAACATCCGCCACATTGAAAATTCCCGTCCTGAGCGAACCCACGCCCACATTCAGGAAATCCACAACGTGTCCGCGCGCCGCGCGATCGATGAGATTGGACGCGCCGCCGCCCCACATCAGCGCCACTCCCGCAAGCGGCAATCCCGTCCATCGCCGGCGAATCGCCAGCACGGCAACCAGCAGGAGTAATATCGCCACGCCCACCGTAAGAATTGCGGTGCGCACGGTATCCGGAAGCTCCGCACCCAAACTCAAAAATGCTCCGCTGTTCTCTGCATACTGCAGGCGGATGGTGTTCTGCAGGTACGTCTGTGGAGGCGCGCCCGCCAGGTGAATGATCGCAAGGTGCTTCGTGACACGATCACATCCGACGCTGGTTAGCAGGAGTACAAGAGGCAGAATCCAGCCGCTTCCTTTCATCGTGTAGCGCTGGGATCCCCTGTAGGTGGCGGAGCGTGGTCTTGCTTCGCGGGAGGGCCAAGCAATTCGATAAAGATTGGCTTCAGCGCGTCAGCCCAAACCTGATATCCCTTGATGGTGGGATGGAGCTTGTCCCCCATCATTCCTTCGAAGAGAACATCGTTCTTATCGGCGAGCCTGTTGTTGATGTTCAGATAACGAATTGTCTTACCATCCGCAAATTTCGCGAGATTGTCATTGATCCTGTTGATCACCGGCATAACGGCCATGTTGTCGTTTCGCGGAAAGATACCCATCAAAATGATGGTAGCGCCCGGCGCCTTCGCGCGCATGGTATCGAGAATGGACCTGAGACCCTTTGTGATATCCGCGACGCGGGCATCATCGTTGGGTGAGGGCCGATTTCCGACGTTGTTGGTTCCCGCCAGCAGAACAATGACTTTAGGATTGACGCCATCTAGTTCACCGTTGTTGAGACGCCACAGGATATTCTGTGTTGCGTCGGCGCCCCATCCGAAGTTGCCGGCATTCCACCCGAAGAAGTTCTGCTTCCAGTTGGCCAGCAGCTCCGGATAATCGGTTGCCCCCCAGCGGCGTGTGATGGAATCGCCCTCGAAATAGATGTCAATGCCGCCCTTCTTCGCCTTCTCGAGCAGCTGGGCATGTGCCGTCATCGAGTTTTGATCCGTTCGAGCGGCGGGCTGATCGGCCTGGGCGAAACAGAACAGGGGCAGGAATAGTCCTGCCCCCATGAACATGACTGCAAGAAGCCTCGTGAACTTCATTAAAGCCTTAGCGCGAGGCTGTATGTCCCAGAAATTTGTCCGCCCATGGAATGAAATACTTCCAGTTCGGACCATCCGTGTGGCCACCGTCGTGTTGCCGCCACGCCAGTTGCCCGTCAAGCATACTGACGTTTACCGCAGGCATCTTCTCTTTCGTATAGTCGTCCGAAGTTCCGAGATCCTTTTTACCGAGAAGACGGAACACAGGACCAGCCGCAACTGCAGCCATGTAGCTGCCCTGATGATCGAGCCATCGTGCGTCGCCCTTTTCCGGAACGCCATAGCTGATGAAGGTTAGCCGCGGGGCACAGAGTGCAATCAACTGGTGAGAATCAACCGGAATGTCGCCTGCGTTCTTGCTGCCGAAGTCAGACTCTTCCGCGCCGTACTTGATGAAGTTTCCAGCCATCCAGTGGTACTCGCCCTGTGCTGTGAGATTCTCCACGGCTTCACCCCAATTGCGCCGATGGAGCTTCGCGCCACCTTCGCCGGAAGAACCGACGAGTACGAGAGCAAAACGTGTGTCATAGGCCATCGTGACAAGGGCAGCCTTGCCGTAGCGAGACACGCCTTCGATTCCAACTTTCTTCGCATCGACGGCTTTGTCGCTTTCGAGATAATCGAGACCGCGAGCAGCACCCCAGGCCCAGGCACGCAGCGAACCCCAATCATCCGGCTTGCGGAACTCTCCCTTATTGACGAGTCCGATGATGCCTTTGGTCAGCCCCGCGCCATTATCGGCCTGAATACTTCCCGGATTGATCGACGCGTAACCCCAGCCGGCAGCAAGCAACTGTTGCTGTGCCGGTGGATCACCACCTGCTGCTGGTCCGCCGCCACGTCCTCCACGTCCCGCCGGTTCCGCGCCCGGAACCTGAGGAAGGCCGCCACCACCAAACATCATCATTACAGGAACCGGGGCCTTGGCATCCTTAGGAGTGACTAGCGTCATCTGGATGTCGACGTTGATTGAGGGATAAGCCGAATTGTCCACGTGCCCGACAAGTTGCTTTCCAATCGCAGCGTAGGGACCGACCATTCCATCAACCGTATTGGTAACAGTCCAGGTGACGCCGGGGACATTCTTTGGGACACGCCCCAGCACTTCGCGATCAAACCCTTCAAGGATCTCTGGCCGCCGCTGATTCCACCACATCGCCGGAGTCGTGACCTTCGTTCCGTTGTTCAGAGTCAGAACTTCCGGTAACTTCGGAAAGGGATTCGCGGTCGCTTCATCATAGTTGGCGTGATTCGGCGCCTGCTCGTTGCCGCTCGGGCCCGGACGCAGCTTGCGAATGCCGAGCTGTTTGAGCATGTTCTGGTGATCCGCCGCTGTCGCAGCCTGCGTCTCATTAACCGCCTGTCCTCCGCGCTGTTGAGCGAACGAGGTCATGCCTGCGACAACCGTGAGACTGAACAGCACAACACCGCTGAGAATCTTAGAAAGCCCGATTTTCATTAATGAGTTCTCCTTGTGCTTCGCCATTGGATTTGCGATGGCTAGCATACTGCAGAAAGCGCATGCTCCAAAGGATTCAGGCCGGCGAGATCTATAGTGGGTTTCGTAAATAAGAAGGTCCTCTCCCACCAGGAGAGGGTGCCGCGAAGCGGCGGCTGCGCGATTCCCAAGCCCTGGAAATCCCTCATCCGGCCCTTCGTGCCGTCCTTCTCCCGGTGGGAGAAGGACGTGCGAGCGTTAAAGGTAATGCGCGTCGGTTTTAAATGCCTACCTACTGCAGTGCCATAACGAGGCGTAAGCGCTCCTGCGGGGAGATGAAGTGATCCGCGTCCTCGGCGTCCTTGTCCACATCAAGCTGAACCCAGTTCACCTCGCCGCTGAACTTCTTATGGGGCGGATAGTCGTCCGTCACCGGTGAGCCGAACTCGTCACCGATGTCGCAGGTTTCGTCAGCGGAAAAAACAAACGGCTCCGTTTGTTCGACTCTGCCCTCCCCGGTCTTCTTGCCATCGACATAGAGTGTGACGGTACCGCCTTTGGCAATACCTCCGCCGTCGTACTGAAACTCCATCCGCACCTGATGTTTCCCGGACGGCAGTTTTGTCGCGCCTTCCACCGTGTAACGATGCAGACCGAAGAAGTTGTAACAGTATTTCGGCTTGCCATCCTTTGCGTAAAGAGACCAGCCGCCAATCAGACCGCCCTGCGCGACAATGACGCCCTCGGCACCCGACTCCGGCCTCGATTTCGGCGGTCACTGAATGTGACTTGTTCTTCATATTGATCACTGAGTTCTCCGTAAGCCGACCCATACCGCCGAACAGGAGTTGCCGGTTGCCTTTCACCAGCTGCGGTCGGCCAGCTATCTCGGCATTTGCCCTCTCGGCCATCCGGTCGTCCAACGGCACGACGTTATACTTCACAGCCTCGATGAGCCAGAGCCGCTGCAGTTCGCGTAGTTTTTGAGGATTCTGGTTTGCCAAGTCCTTGGATTGACTCCAGTCGTTTGTCGTGTCGTAGAGTTCCCACACATCGTCGTCGAACGCCGGCAGTTTGACGATCCCGGTTTCCCACGGGGTACGATGTTTGGTCACGGCTGTCCAACCCTTGTGATAGATCCCGCGGTTACCGATCATCTCGAAGTATTGTGTTTCGTGGCGGCCCTCTGCGTTGGCGTTGTCGAACGAGTACAGCATGCTCACACCCTCAATCGGCCGCTGCTGCACACCATTGACGAAGACGGGCTCGGGGAGGCCCGCCGCTTCCAGGATGGTTGGCGCGATGTCAATCACGTGATGAAACTGGCTTCGGATTTCTGCCTTGGCCTTGATTCCCCTCGGCCAATGCACGATCGTGCCGTTTCGCGTACCTCCGAAGTGGGATGCCACCTGTTTTGTCCATTGCAATGGTGCATTCATCGCATGCGCCCAGCCCACCGCGTAGTGGTTGAACGACTCAGCGCCGCCGAAATTGTCGAGATGGGCGATCAGGAACTCTGGCGTCTCCAGGTGTGCGAAACCAGAGAGGCAAACCATCTCGTTGAATGTGCCTTGGAGAGATCCTTCAGCCGAGGCGCCATTGTCGCCGATGATCACGTAGATCAAGGTGTCGTCCAGAATCTGGAGATCTTTCAGCGTGTCGATCAGCCTCCCAACCTGATGATCCGTGTGCTCCAAAAACCCCGCATAGAGCTCCATTTGTCGCGCGAGTACAGGTCTTAAGGCTGGTGCCATTTCCTCCCACGCTGGAACTTCGGAATGACGCTCCGTAAGTTCGCAGTCCTGAGGAATGACCCCGAGCTTCTTTTGCCGGGCAAACGTTTCCTGACGAACCTTGTCCCACCCCTGATTGAACTTGCCCTTGTACTTGTCCGCCCACTCTTTGGGGACGTGATGCGGCGCGTGCGTCGCACCCGGGGCATAGTAGACGAAGAACGGCTTGTCGGGCATGAGCGACTTCTGCTGTCGAACCCATTTGATAGCCTTCGTCGTCATGTCTTCGGTGAAGTGATAGCCTTCTTCCGGACCTTTCTCCGGTTCTATCGGCGTCGTGCCCTCATAGAGCGCCGGGTAATACTGGTGGGTATCGCCTCCGAGGAACCCGTAGAAATACTCGAAACCACCGCCTCCAGTGGGCCAGGAATCGAAAGGGCCCATGGGGCTCGTCTGCCAGGCCGGAACCTCATGGCACTTGCCGAACTGTGCGGTCGAATACCCGTTGAGCTTCAATGTGCGTGCAATCGGTGAGACGGTGTTGGAAAGTACGGAACAATTGCCGGGCGCCGACGTGGCCAGTTCGCAGACGTTGCCCATGCCCACCGAGTGATGGTTGCGTCCGGTCAGCAGCGCCTGCCTGGTGGGAGAGCAGAGCGCTGTTGTGTGGAACCGGTTGTACTTGAGACCATTCGCTGCGAGCATCTCGAAAATTGGCGTCTGGCACGGGCCTCCAAACGCACTGCTAGCGCCGAAGCCCACGTCGTCAAGAAGGACAACAACGACATTCGGCGCGCCCTTCGGCGGCCGCAATTCCTTAATCGGCGGATACTTCGTGTCTGGATCTTTGGCATCAAAGGTGGTCAGGCCAACATGTGGTTGGTCCGGGATTGGAAGAACTGTGCGCTGGATGTTGTCATTTGAACCCATCTAATCTCTTAAGATAAGGTCGCCGTGGAAGACCTTGTCGGTGCACAAGCCCTACGCGCTCGGCACGCTCACGCGGATTAGCCGAATGTTCGTCCCGCAGCACTCCGTTATCGAGATTGCTCTTGTCGGGCTAACTTCGATGGCGATTTCAGTGAACTTACCTTGCTTGTTCGGTCCGACACAGCATCGGTGAGAAGTGCTATCTTACGATCGCACTCGGCGACAACATCGCGAGGAGTCCTCAACTTGAAGGCCGTCTGCAGGACAGACATCCGTTCTTTCAAGAATCGCCTTGGCCGGGCTTGCGCGACCGTGACGGCCAGTCTCTCGCAAACCACTGTTCTTGAAACCTAAGACAGGGCAGGTCGGTTCGGGCAGCAAGGAGAAGCGAGCGGATCATCTTCGTTCCGGCCGATTGCCGAGACGTCTTCGCTACGATTTCGGGGTACGCTTCTGTTTGATCTCCTTCAGGCGCCGCTTGAGTTCCGCTTCTCCACCCGCGTCCTGGGGATGGAAGTAAGTGCGCCCTTTCAGAGAATCCGGCAGGCAATCCATGTCGGCAACCTTTCCTTCGACGTCGTGGGAATACTGGTAGCCCTTACCGTATCCCAATCCCTTCATGAGACCCGTCGGCGCATTTCGGATGTGCATCGGCACAGGATCGTTCCGAGTGTGCGCGACATCTTCGGCAACCTCACCATATGCGGTATATACCGAGTTCGATTTCGGAGCGGCGGCAAGGTAGACCACGCATTGCGCGAGTGCAAGCTTTCCCTCCGGAAGCCCGATAAACTCGAACGCTTCTTTCGCATCGAGAGCGATACGCAACGCATAGTTGTCGGCGAGCCCAATGTCCTCAGACGCGAATCGCACAAGGCGGCGCGCTACATACAGCGGATCCTCTCCGGCTTCAAGCATCCGTGCCAGCCAATAAAGGGCAGCATCGACATCCGAGTTCCGCAACGATTTATGGAGGGCGGAGATGATGTTGTAATGTTCTTCGCCACCTTTGTCGTAAAGCAATTGTCGCTGCGCCGCCGCCTGCACGGTCTGGGGAGTGATCTTCTCCCCTGCAATAGACGTTTGCGACGCAAGTTCGAGGATGTTGAGAGCTGTGCGCGCATCTCCGTTTGCAATCGATGCAATCGCTTCAATGGCTTCCTCTTCGATATCGATATGCTCCATGGATACCGCGCGCTTCAGAAGCATCCGAATGTGCTCATCTGTAAGCGCCTGCAGCACAAACACTCTCGCTCTCGACAGCAGGGCAGAGTTCACCTCGAATGAGGGATTCTCCGTTGTCGCTCCGATCAGCACGACGTTCCCGCGCTCAACATGCGGCAGGAATGCGTCCTGCTGCGCTTTGTTGAAGCGGTGAATCTCATCGATGAAGAGGATTGTTCTGCGCCCGAGCCGGCGTGCACGTTCGGCCGCCGCCATGACCTCCTTGATCTCTTTGATACCTGACAGCACCGCGCTGAACGGTACGAAATCGGATTTCGTCATCTTCGCGATAACCTGCGCCAGTGTCGTCTTGCCCACTCCAGGCGGTCCCCAGAGAATCATCGATGGCACTTGATCGCGTTCGATCGCGGTACGCAACGGTTTCCCGGGTCCGAGGAGGTGCTCCTGGCCTACAACTTCGTCAAGCGTTTTCGGACGCAGCCGCTCCGCAAGCGGCGCAGGGGCGGAGCTGTTCGAAATTGGCTTGTCGTCTTCGAATAGCGAGCCGCTCATGTGAAATTTCTCTTTCGATAGGCTTCATACAGAACCACAGCAGCTGCTATCGCGGAGTTGAGTGATTCTGTTTGTGGTTCGTGTGGAACACGTAGCATGGTGGTGCATGCCTCGGTTTGCTCGCGGTTCAGTCCAGCGCCTTCATTGCCGATCAACACCGCCACAGGCCGGCTCCAATCCCACGAGGTGATGGAGTCCACAGCGTGAGGAGAAGTGCCAATCAACGGCACATTCCGCGTTTTCAAGGTTGCCACTACTTCCTCCAGCTCAAGATTCCAAACATGAGGCAAGCGAAACACACTGCCCGTGCTGGCGCGTGAAACTTTGGAATTGTGGATGGCGACCGTGCCGCTGAGCCCGAGACAACCCGAAGCCCCAAAGGATTCCGCCACTCGAAGAATTGTTCCGACATTGCCCGGATCCTGCAGGCCGGCGAGGACGACAACAGGGGATTCACCCTGCAGCAGATCGTTCATGCTCCATTTTCTCGGCTGGACCAGTGCGATCACTCCCTGCGAGTGTTCCGTGTCCTGGATTGCCTTGAACGCGCTCGAGTCCAATGAGTAGACACTCGAAGATTGAGGTAAATCCGCCATTGAGGTCCCTTCACGCACAAAGAGTGCATGGATGGAAAGACCACTGGCATGAGCTTCTTGAACGAGCGTTGGGCCTTCGATTGGGAGCAACCCATCGATGGTCAACGCGCCCCGCTGTACGGCCTTGCGAATATCTGCCAGGCGGGGGTTGTGCTTGCCTATGGAGATGGTGTCCAAGGATAATCCCTTAATCCGATGCAACTATTTGATGCGGGTACTCTATCGGACGGAGCCCTGGAACAGATTCTATCGTTTTTGCGTGCGGGAGGCGTTATCGCGTTTCCCACGGACACCGCCTACGGACTCGGCGCAGATCCGTTCAACGACGGGGCGGTGCGACGAATTTTCGAAATCAAGGGGCGTCCCGAAACCAAGCCGATCCTGTTGCTTGTGAGTTCCATGGAGATGGCCAATCGTGTCGTCACGTTTTCCGAAAAGGCTGTAGCGCTTGCAGAACGGTTCTGGCCAGGCCCGCTGACCATGGTACTTCCGGCACGCGAAACTGTTTCCTCAGGTATTACTGCGGGAACCGGGACCGTCGGAATTCGCTGGGCCGATGCGCCGTTCGCCCAGCGATTGCTGACGGCATTTGATCGGCCCATAACGGCAACAAGCGCGAACCTTGCGGGCAGGCCTTCAACCGTCACCATCGCCGAGGTGCGTGAACAACTCGGCGAATCGCTGGATCTGGTTGTCGATGGCGGCACTTTGCCTGCGAGAGGCGGCTCGACATTAATTGATCTGACCGCAATCCCCGCTCGGCTTCTGCGTGAAGGGCCCATTCCTGAAGCCGAGTTGAGCGACATATTGAAATGAAACGGCGCATTCTGAAGTGGGCCACGTTTCTGGCGGTCTTCGTGTTGGTGTCGATCAGTCTTTATTGGGTTTATGTTTATAACCAGGTCCGCTATCTGGCTGCACATGACGAATCGCATGTTGCAGAAGCGATCGTGGTGCTTGGCGCTGCGCAATACAACGGAAAGCCTTCAAAGGTTCTCAAGGCGCGGTTGGATCACGCTTATGATCTGTATAGTCGAGGCTACTCGAAGCACATCATCACCACAGGCAGCTACGGGCCCGATCCGAACTTCTCTGAAGCGCATGTCGCTACGCAGTACCTCATGGAAAAGGGAGTGGATCCTCTGGATATCATCACAGAACAATCCAGTCTCACCACCCACGACAGCGTTCGAACCGCATCCCTCCTGATGAGGTCTCGCGCATGGACCACGGTGCTCGTGGTGAGCGACGGATTTCATCTGTTTCGGATACGGAAAATGTTTGAGGATGAGGGGATTACCGCGTATACCTCACCCGCGCCTGGCAGTCCGATTGAGATTTCTGCGTCTCAGCGGTTCTGGTACAGCCTTCGCGAAGTCTTCTTGTTTTCAGCCTATCGGCTCGTAGACCTGTAATATATTTACGGACCGGGAGTTACACGTGAAAATCGACATTTTTAATCATCTCTTTCCTGAGCGTTTCTGGAACGACTTCATTGACGTCGGTACCGACCTGGGTGGCATGGGCAAGCGCGTCCAAAACATTTCCCATATCGCGGACCTCAACAACCGATTCCGGACGATGGACGAATTCGGCGATTATTGCCAGATCATCTCGCTTCCCGGCCCCCCGGTAGAAATCCTCGCGGGGCCGGACAAATCACCCGACATGGCGAAGATCGCCAATGACGGTTTTGCGGAACTGGT
>Ga0157379_10005615_pt1 | contig 10780 bp, 6 predicted proteins | sample S25metaG_FD_121802 | JGI IMG/M metagenome (GOLD analysis project Ga0157379, IMG submission 121802) | Switchgrass rhizosphere microbial communities from Kellogg Biological Station, Michigan, USA - S2-5 metaG | ecosystem: Host-associated > Plants > Roots > Rhizosphere > Soil | place: USA: Michigan... | reverse complement strand
GGCAGCAGCAGCGGCGGCTCGCCGGTCGCCTTGCTGCGGTGGATCGTCTCGGCGACGTTGTCGTCGGCGACGCCGTCCTGCCACAGCCGCACGTCGAACACCGGCGGGCAGTCGTTCGCGGTCGGGATCTTGTACGTGCTCGGCGCGTGCGTCAGGAGCAGCCCCGCCTTCGCGCTGCCGTCGGCCGGATGCCAGACGAGCTCCTCGGTCGTCAGCCAGCCCATGCCCTGGATGAAGCCGCCTTCGATCTGGCCGATGTCGATCGCCGCGTTGAGCGTGCGGCCGGCGTCGTGCAGCACGTGCGCGGCGAGGAGCCGCCATTCGCCGGTCAGCGTGTCGACGACGACCTCGCTCACCGCGGCGCCGTAGGCGAAGTAGTAGAACGGGTTGCCCTGCATCGTGTCGCGGTTCCACGACAGCCCCGGCGTCGCATAGAAGCCGTCCGACCAGAGCTGCACGCGCGCCATGTACGCCTCGACGACGAGCTCGCGAAAGCTCAGCGCGATCGCGCTGCCGATCGTGACGCGGCCGCCCGCGAAGCGCACCTCGTCGGCGGCGACGCCCCAGCGCTCGCACGCGAACGCGACGAGGCGGGCGCGGATCTGCAGCGCCGCGTCCTCGGCAGCCTTGCCGTTGAGGTCGCTGCCGGTCGAGGCGGCGGTCGCCGACGTGTTGGCGACCTTCTGGGTGTCGGTCGCGCTGACGCGGACCGCGTCGAAGTCGACGCCGAGCGTGTGCGCGACGACCTGCGCGACCTTGGTGTGCAGGCCCTGGCCCATCTCGGTGCCGCCGTGGTTGACGAGGACGGAGCCGTCGCCGTAGACATGGACCAGCGCGCCCGCCTGGTTGAGGTGGACGAGGTTGAACGAGATGCCGAACTTGACGGGAGTGAGCGCGATGCCGCGCTTCAGCACCTCGCTCATCGCATTGAAGGCGGCGATCGCAGCGCGGCGGGCGCGGTAGGCGCTCGTCCTTTCGAGCTCGACGACGAGCGGCTCGACGATGTTGTCGGCGACGACCTGGCCGTACGGCGTGACGTTGCGCTCGCCGGCGTCGCCGTCCTTCGGGCTGCGGCCGTAGAAGTTCGCGCGGCGGACGTCGAGCGGATCCTTGCCGAGCCGGCGCGCGATCGTGTCGATTGCGTGCTCGATCGCGATCGCGCCCTGCGGGCCGCCGAAGCCGCGGAAGGCGGTGTTGCTCTGCGTGTTGGTGCGCGCCGAGAAGCCATGGATCGCGACGTGCGGCAGCCAGTACGCGTTGTCGAAGTGGCAGATCGCGCGCGTCATCACCGGGCCCGAGAGGTCGGCCGAGAAACCGGCGCGCGAGACCATCGTCACCTCGGCACCGACGATCCGGCCGTCGTCGTCGTAGCCGATCTCGAGGTCGTGGTGGAAGCAGTGGCGGCGGCCGGTGGCGAGGAAGTCGTCGTCGCGGTCGAGGCGCAGCTTGACCGGGCGGCCGAGCCGAGCCGCGCCGACCGCGGCGACGCACGCGAACAGCGCCGACTGCGACTCCTTGCCGCCAAAGCCGCCGCCCATCCGTCGGCATTCGACCTGGACGCGGTGCGACGCGACGTCGAGGCACTTGGCGATCAGGTGCTGCATCTCGCTCGGGTGCTGCGTCGAGCAGTGGACGAAGACGGCACCGTCTTCGCGCGGCACCGCGTACGAGACCTGGCCCTCGAGATAGAACTGCTCCTGGCCGGCGACGTCGAACGTCTCGACGAGGCGATGCGGCGCGGCGGCGATCGCGGCGCGCGCGTCGCCGCGGACGAGGTGCATCGGCGGCAACACGTAGCTGCCGGCGGCGTGCGCCTCGGCCGGCGTCAGGATCGGCGCGAGCGGCTCGATCGTCAGCACGTCCCTGGCGAGAGCGGCCGCGCGCCGCGCCAGGTCGCGCGTCTCGGCGATCACCGCGAAGACCGGCTGGCCGACGTAGTGGACGACGCCGTCGGCGAGGATCGGATCGTCGTGGATCACCGGCCCGCAGTCGTTGCTGCCGGGGATGTCGGCGGCCGCCACGACGCCGACGACGCCGGGCAGCGCGGCGATGCGCGCGCGGTCGAACGCGACCAGACGGCCGTGCGCGACGGGCGAAAGGCCGAGCGCCGCATGCAGCGTGCCGGCGAGCTCGGGCAGGTCGTCGACGTACGGCGCCGCACCGGCGACGTGCAGGTGCGCCGACTCGTGCGGCAGCGCGACGCCGACGCGCGCCGCGCCCCGGGCCTTCGCGTCCGCTGCAGGCCGCAGCCAGCGCGGATCGAGCGCGCGGTTCAAGGCGTCGCTCCGACCGCATCGGCGGCCGCCCACACGCTCGTCGCCGCCGCGGCGAGCGGCGCGCCGCTCCGCGTCTCGAGCCAGAAGCGGCGCAGCAGGTTCTGCGCGACCTGCATCCGGTACGCCGCGCTCGCGCGCAGGTCGGTGAGCGGCGTGAAGTCGCGCGCGAGCGCCTGCTGGGCGGCGCAGAGCGCAGGCTCGTCCCAGCGCGCGCCGACGAGCGCCGCCTCGGCATGCTGCGCCCGCGCGACGGTCGCCGCCATGCCGCCGAACGCGAGCCGGGCGGCGACGACGACGTCGTCGTCGTCGCGCTCGATCGCGAGGCCGGCGCAGAGCGCCGAGATGTCGCAGTCGAAGCGCTTCGAGATCTTGTAGGCGCGGACGTCGCAGCGCCGCGGCGCGGGCGGCACCTCGATCGCCTGCACGAACTCGCCGGGCGCGAGCACGTTGGTCATGTAGCCGGTGTAGAAATCGGCGAGGGCGACGCGGCGGATGGCGTCGCCGCGGCGCAGCACGAGCCGTGCGTCGAGCGCCATCAGCACCGGCGCCGAGTCGCCGATCGGCGAGCCGTTGGCGACGTTGCCGCCCATCGTCCCGGTGTGGCGCAGCGGCACGCCGGCAAAGCGAAGCCAGACGTCCCTCAGCGTCGGCCAGCGCGCGACCAGCGCACGCCAGGCGTCGTCGAGCGAGGCGGCGGCGCCGATCGCGAGCATGCCGTCGCGCTCTTCGATCCGCTTCAGCTCGTCGACCTCGCCGACGAAGAGCAGCAGCGGCAGCGGCCGGAACATCTTGTTGACCCACAGGCCGATGTCGGTCGCGCCGGCGAGGATGCGGGCGTCGGGGTGCGCGGCGCGCGCGGCGGCGAAGTCGGCGAGCGTGCGCGGCGCGAGGAACGTCGCGCCGGCGCGATCGACGCAGGCGAGCGGCGGGTCGGCGCGCAGCGTCTCGAGCGCCGCGACGACCGCCGGCGCATCGAGCGCCGCCGCCGGCAGCTCGAACATGCGCTCGCCGGCGTCGACGATCGGCCGGTAGCCGGTGCAGCGGCAGAGATTGCCAGACAGTTCGTCGGCGAGCCGGCGCCGCGTCGGCGTTCGCCCGAGCGCGACGTGGTGCTGGTACGTCGCCCAGAGCGACATCACGAACCCGGGCGTGCAGAAGCCGCACTGCGACGCGTGGCAATCGACCATCGCCTGCTGCACCGGATGCAGCGCGCCGTCCGCGGCGCGCAGGTCCTCGACGGTGAAGAGCGCCTTGCCGTCGAGCGTCGGCAGGAACTGCAGGCACGCGTTCGCGGTGCGCAGCCTGAGCCCGCCGACGACGTCCTCGGCGGCGCAGCCGGCGGGCGCGAGCTCGGCGACGACGACCGTGCATGCGCCGCAGTCGCCCTCGTTGCAGCCTTCCTTCGTGCCGGTGCAGCGCGCTTCCTCGCGCAGCCAGTCGAGCACGGTGCGCGTCGTCGCGGCCGGCTCGACCGCGACGACCGCGCCGCGATGGAAGAAACGGATCGGGCGGCTCGCCATGGTGGCGATGGTATACACGCATCTCGCATGGCCCCGCCACCTTCTGCCCCTGCCGTCGCGGCTGCCGCCGCGGGCGCCGGCCGCATCGCGATCCGCGGCGATCTGCTCGACTTCGTCGCCGAGCCCGGCTGGGGCGCGACCGAAACGGCTGCCGTGCGCTTTCGCCCCGACCACTGGCTGCTCGTCGACGGCGGCCGCATCGTCGCGGTCGAGAGCGACGCGCCCGGCGAGGGCTGGGCCCGCCACGACCATTCCGGCTGCCTCGTCCTGCCCGGATTCGTCGACAGCCACGTCCACAGCGCGCAGATCGACGTCATCGCGAGCTACGGCACCGCGCTGCTCGACTGGCTGACGACGCACACGTTTCCCGCCGAGGCGCGTCACGCCGACCACGACCACGCCGACAGCGCGGCAGCGCACTTCGTCGACGCGCTGCTCGCGCACGGGACGACGTCGGCGGTCGTCTTCCCGACCGTCCACGCCGGCTCGGTGGACGCCATCTTCGCCGCCGCGGAGGCGCGCGGCATGCGGCTCGTCGCCGGCAAGGTGCTGATGGACCGCAACGCGCCCGCCGACCTCGTCGACGACGTCGCCAGCGCCGAGCGCGACATGGAGGAGCTGATCGCGCGCTGGCACGGCCGCGGCCGCCTCGCCTACGCGGTCACGGTGCGCTTCGCGCCGACGAGCTCGCGCGAGCAGCTCGCGCTCGCCGGCCGGCTCTGCCGCGCCGATCCGACGCTCTACATGCAGACCCACCTCGCCGAGAACCGCGCCGAGGTCGAGTGGGTGCGCGCGCTCTTCCCGGAGGCGCGCAGCTACCTCGACGTCTACGCCGCCGCCGGGCTGCTGCACGCGAGGAGCGTGTTCGCGCACGGCATCTGGCTCGACGACGCCGACCGCGCCGCGCTCGCCGCCGCCGGCGCGCAGATCGCGCACTCGCCTTCGTCGAACCTGTTCCTCGGCAGCGGCGTGTTCGCGTGGCGTGCGGCGCACGACGCGGGCGTGCGCGTCAGCCTGGCGAGCGACGTCGGCGGCGGCACCAGCCTGTCGATGCTGCGCACGATGGCCGACGCCTACAAGGTGCAGGCGCTCGCCGGCGAGCGCCTGACCGCATGGCAGGCGCTGCACGCGGCGACCCGCGGCGCCGCGGTGGCGCTCGGCCTCGCCGACGAGATCGGCAGCCTCGAGGCCGGGCGGTTCGCCGACGTCTGCGTCTGGGACGCCGCCGCCGGCAGCGTCGCGACGCGCCGCGCCGCGGTGGCGCGCAGCCTGCATGAGCGGCTCTTCGCGTGGATGACGCTCGCCGACGATCGCAATCTCGTCGCCGCGTACGTCGCCGGGAAACCGCGCTACCGCCGCGCTGCCGATCCTGAGATCCTCGCCTCGCTCAGATGACCACGCCGTTTCGCCTCGAGCTCGTCGAGATCAGCAAGTCGTATCCCGCCGTCAAGGCGAACGACCGCGTGTCGCTGCGCGTCGCCGCCGGCCACATCCACGCCGTCCTCGGCGAGAACGGCGCCGGCAAGTCGACGCTGATGAAGATCATCTACGGCGCGGTGCGGCCCGACGCCGGCGAGATGCGCTGGGACGGCCAGCGCGTCGAGGTGGCGTCGCCGGCGGCGGCGCGCGCGCTTGGCATCGCCATGGTCTACCAGCACTTCAGCCTGTTCGACACGCTGACCGCGGCCGAGAACGTCTGGCTCGGTCTCGACCGGTCGTTCTCGCTCGCCGAGGTGACGGCGCGGATCCGCACCGTCGCCGGCGAGTACGGCCTCGACGTCGATCCGCTGCGGCCGGTGCACACGCTGTCGGTCGGCGAGCGCCAGCGCGTCGAGATCGTCCGTGCGCTGCTCACCAAGCCGCGCCTGCTGATCCTCGACGAGCCGACGTCGGTGCTGACACCGCAGGCGGTGCAGAAGCTCTTCGTCACGCTGCGCCAGCTCGCCGACGAGGGTTGCGCGGTGCTCTACATCTCGCACAAGCTCGACGAGATCCGCGCCCTCTGCCACCACTGCACGGTGCTGCGCGCCGGCCGCGTCACCGGCGAGGTCGACCCCACCCGGGAGACGAATGCGAGCCTGTCGCGCCTGATGATCGGCGCCGAGCCGCCGCAGCTGCAGCACCGCGAGTCTCGTCCGGGGCCGGTCGTCCTCGCCGTGCGCAACCTGACGCTCGCCAAGGAGGATCCGTTCGGCACCGGGCTCGAAGGCATCTCGTTCGACGTCCGCGCCGGCGAGGTCGTCGGCATCGCCGGCGTGTCGGGCAACGGCCAGCAGGAGCTGATGGCGGCGATCTCGGGCGAGGACCGGCGTGCGTCGCCGGGATCGATCCGCCTGTTCGAGCACGACATCGCGCGCGCGTCGCCGCGCCGGCGCCGCCGCGACGGGCTGCACTTCGTCCCCGAGGAGCGGCTCGGCCGCGGTGCCGTGCCGACGCTGTCGCTGGCGCAGAACACGCTGCTCACGCGCACGCGTGCGGTCGGCCCGGGCGGCTGGCTGCGGATCGGCGACATCGAGGCGCTCGCGGCTTCCCTGATCAAGCGCTTCAACGTCAAGGCCGGCGGCCCGGGCTCGGCGGCGAAGAGCCTCTCGGGCGGCAACCTGCAGAAGTTCATCGTCGGCCGCGAGATCGACGCCCAGCCGAAGCTGCTCGTCGTCTCGCAGCCGACCTGGGGCGTCGACGTCGGCGCCGCGGCGCAGATCAGGGGCGAGCTGCTCGCGCTGCGCGACGCCGGCTGCGCGGTGCTCGTCGTCAGCGAGGAGCTCGACGAGCTGTTCGAGATCTGCGATCGGCTGCTGGTGATCGCGCGCGGCCGCGTCTCGCCGAGCGTCGCGACGCGCGAAGCGACGGTCGAGCGCATCGGCGAGTGGATGAGCGGCCTGTGGGCGGCGGAGCCGGGCCATGCTGAAGCTTGAGGCGCGCGCCGAGCCTTCGCGCGCGATGTCGGTCGCGTCGCCGCTGATCGCGCTCGCGATCACCGTCGTCATCGGCACCGTGCTGTTCGTGCTGCTCGGCAAGGACCCGCTGCGCGGGCTCGCCGTCTTCTTCATCGAGCCGGTGAAGAGCGTCTACGCGCTCACCGAGCTCGCGGTCAAGGCGACGCCGCTGCTCCTGATCGCGCTCGGGCTGGCGCTGTGCTTTCGCTCGAACGTCTGGAACATCGGCGCCGAAGGGCAGTTCATCGTCGGCGCGATCGCGGCGAGCGGCGTCGCGATGCAGGCGACGGCGACGACCGGCGGCTGGTTCTTCGTCCCGGTCATCGTCGCCGGAATGATCGGCGGCATGGCGTGGGCGGCGATCGTCGCGCTCCTGCGCGACCGCTTCAACGCCAACGAGATCCTCGTCAGCCTGATGCTCGTCTACGTCGCCGAGCAGCTGCTCAACTACCTCGTCTACGGCCCCTGGAAGGATCCGCAGGGCTACAACTTTCCGCAGACGATCACCTTCCTGAAGGCGACGCAGGTGCCCAAGCTCTTCGCCGGCTACCGCGTCAACGTCGGCGCGGTGATCGCCCTCTTCTCGGTCGCGGCGTTCTGGCTGCTGCTCTTTCGCACCTATGCCGGCTTTCAGCTCCAGGTCGGCGGGCTCGCTCCGGCGGCGGCTCGCTATGCGGGCTTTTCGTCGAGGAAGGCGCTGTGGAGCGCGCTGCTGCTCTCGGGCGGCATGGCCGGGCTGGCTGGCGGGCTCGAGGCCGCCGGCCCGCTCGGCCAGCTGACGCCGCACGTTCCCGCGGGCTACGGCTTCGCCGCGATCATCGTCGCGTTCGTCGGCCGGCTGCATCCGATCGGGATCGTCTTCTCGGCGATCCTGATGAGCATGTTCTATATCGGCGGCGAGCTCGCGCAGTCGCGGCTCGGCCTGCCGAAATCGCTGACCGGCGTCTTCCAGGGACTGTTGCTCTTCACGCTGCTCGCGTGCGACACCCTGATCGCGTACCGCATCCGCCGGCAGGCGCCGCGCTCGACGACGGCGCCGCCGCCTGCGCTCGACGACGCGACGGCGAGCCCGGTCGTCGCTTCGGCGGCGCTGCCGGCGCGCGAAGGCACCTGAGGACTGCAGCGCGCATGGAACAGCTCGCTCTGCTCGTCGCCGCGACCCTCAACTCGGGCACGGTGCTCGCGTTCGCCGCGCTCGGGCTCCTCATCAACGAGCGCGCCGGCATCGTCAACCTCGGTGCCGAAGGGATGATGCTGGTCGCCGCGATTGCCGGCTTCGCGACCGCCGTCCACACCGGCAACGACTGGATCGCGTTCGGCGCCGGCGCGCTCGCCGGTGCGGCGCTGGCGGCGGCGTTCGGCGCCCTCGTCATCTGGCTCAACACCAACCAGTACGCGACCGGGCTGGCGCTCAGCCTCTTCGGCGCCGGCTTCTCGGCGTTCGTCGGCATCCGCTACACGCAGGAAAAGCTCGGCGAGCACCGCGCGTTCGAGATCCCCGGGGTGGCCGACCTGCCGTTCGTGGGCCCGGCGTTGTTCCGCCAGCATCCGATGGTCTACCTCGCGATCGCGCTCACGATCGCGATCGCCTGGTTCCTCTATCGCTCGCGTCCCGGCCTGGTGCTGCGCGCGATCGGCGAGTCGCCCGAATCGGCGCACGCGCTCGGTTATCCGGTGCGGCGGATCCGCCTCGCCGCAGTCGTCGTCGGCGGCGCGATGTGCGGCGTCGCCGGCGCCTACATCTCGGTCGTCTACACCCACCTGTGGGTCGAGGGCATGACCGCGGGCAAGGGCTGGATCGCGCTCGCACTGACGACGTTCGCGACCTGGCGGCCGGCGCGCATCCTGCTCGGCGCTTACCTCTTCGGCGGCGTGACGATGCTGCAGCTGCAGTTGCAGGGCGAGGGCGTTCAGCTCTCGAGCCAGTTCCTGACGATGCTGCCGTACCTGGCGACGATCCTCGTCCTCGTCCTCATCTCGCGCAACGCGACGTTCATCCGCGTCAACATGCCGGCGTCGATCGGCAAGCCGTTCTTCCCCGGGTAGCGGCCGGCTCCGGATGCCGGCGCCGGCGGCCGGCGTCGGCCTGCGCCGACGGTGCGCGGCGCGGCCCGCTCAGGGCGCCGCGTGCCCGACGCCCTTGTGGCAGTCGATGCAGGTCGCCTTGCCCTCGAGCACCGGTGCGTGGACGTCGCGCGCCATCTCCTGCTGCTTCGCGAGCACGTCGCGCGAGAACGCGTGGCAGCCGCGGCAGGCGCGCGAGTCGTCGGCCCGGTATTGCGTCCACACCTGCGCCGCCATGCGCTTGCGCTCGGCGTTGAACTTCTCTTCGCTGTCGATGACGCCGCGGATTTCGCCGATGACGTCCTTGGTGCCGGCGACGGCCTTCACCCAGAGCAGCTCGGGATACTCCCGCGGGATGTGGCAGTCGTGGCAGGTGGCGCGCATGCCGGTACGCGCGCCATGGCTGCCTTCGCGGTGTTCCTTCGCGACCCACTGCATCGAGTGGCACGCCCCGCCGCAGAATTCGTCGGTCCCCGTGACATGGACCATCACCTGGACGCCGATCACCGCGGCGGCGCCGATCACGATGCCCAGAGCGGCGAGCGCGAAGACCGACCAGCGTGCGCTCGGGCTGCGCAGGCGCCGCCAGGTGCGCGTCAGCATGCCCGGCTTCGCGCGCGTTCGATCCGTTCGCAGATCTGCGCCCATTCGCCTCAGGGCTTGGCGGGCGCCGGCGGCGGAATGTCGACCACGGGAACGGTGGGCTTGAACGCCGGGTCGCGCAGCGCGAGCTGGCCCTGGCGTGCGAGGTCGATCGATTCGCCGAGGACGCGCGCGGCCTCCTGCGGCGCATGGAATCCGGTCGAGTTCTCTGCCTCGACGAAGTCGAGAAAGAACTGCGAGCGCCGTTGCAGGTAGCGGGCGGCGAGCAGGTCGGCGTCCTTGCGCCCGGCCGCCTTCGCGGCCTTGAGGTCGTTGATCAACGCGACGACCGCCGCCATCGCCTTCTCGCGCAGCGCCCAGTGCCGATCCTGGATCTCGAAGACGCGCGCCTGGAGGTTTTCCGCGTCGACCTTCGCGTCGTGCTTCTTGTGGCAGGCAACGCAGGCGGCCTGCATGTTCAGGACCGGGCTGCGCACCCAGTGATCGGTGAATGTCTTGGAGAGCGCCGGCATGTGGCAATCGACGCAGGTGACGCCGGCGCGCGCATGCGGGCCCTGGTTCCACGTCTCGAACTCCGGGTGCTGTGCCTTGAGCGCGGGAGCCCCGGTGTCCTTGTGGGTCCAGTCGCGAAAGCCGATCTCGTCGTAGTAGTCGGCGATCTGTTCGACCCTGAGACCCTTCGACCAGGGATAGACGAGGCTCTTTTCGGGGCCCTTGAAGTAGTACTCGACGTGGCACTGGCCGCACACGTACGCGCGCATCTCCGCGGTCGAGGCCTGCTTGTTCACGTCGTAATCCTTGACGCCGAGCGACGCCTTGTAGGCACGGATGCCTTCGATGAACGCGGGCCGCGTGACCCGCAGCGCGAGCGTCTTGCCGTCGTGGCAGTCGATGCAGGCCACGGGATGGCTCACCAGCTTCGACGCCTCCTGGTAAGGCATCGCGTTGATCTTTTCGAAGCCCTTGACGATGTCGCCGTTGCCCGCCTTCTTGTACGCGAGGTACATCGACGCATGGCAGTTGACGCACGCACCCGGCTGCTTGACGACGACCTGGCGCTTCGTGAGCCGTTGGTCCTCGAGCATGTAGTAGTGGCCACGCTCCTCGCGAAAGTCTTCCGCGAAGGCGTAGCCCTGCCAGATCGTTTTGAGACCCGCGTCTTCCTCGACCTTCGAGCGCGCCACGACCGAGCGCGGGTCGGCCTTGCTGGGCGTCTGCGGCACGGCTTCGCTGCCGCCGTGCTTGGTGCGCTGCATGTCGACCGATTTCTTGTAGTACTCGTAATGCTTCGGAAACGCCTTGCCCCATGCGGCCGGATCGTCGACGTTGTCGTTGAAGCTCGGACCGCCCAGCTGTCTCTCGCCGGCGGGGTGCGACGCTG
>Ga0157379_10005614_pt1 | contig 10780 bp, 9 predicted proteins | sample S25metaG_FD_121802 | JGI IMG/M metagenome (GOLD analysis project Ga0157379, IMG submission 121802) | Switchgrass rhizosphere microbial communities from Kellogg Biological Station, Michigan, USA - S2-5 metaG | ecosystem: Host-associated > Plants > Roots > Rhizosphere > Soil | place: USA: Michigan... | reverse complement strand
GCTCCTCTCACTGCTGTTGAGCCTACGGTGCGGGAGCGAGTCGCTGCAGCAATCACCCCAACCGGGTGATCCGCACGACCGAGATCATTCGGTGGGTGACGCCGACGCCGTGCCGAGACGCAGCGTCCGCAGGGTGTGGAGGGAGACTACAGGCGGCTCGACCGGCGCATGACGCGCGCCCGCGGCCGTCGAGGGCTCGCGGCTACCGCGACCGCTCTGGCGCCTCGCGGGCGGAGGCCTGGCTGACTCGAACCACGACGCGAGCGGCGTCAGGCAGCGCGGTGCTCATCCTCGTCGTCGTCGCACGACTGGCGGATGAGGTCGTCGAGCGAGCGCATGCGCGCGATCGTCTCGTCGGTCCTGGGTGGCCGTGTAGCAAGCCCGGCGATCGCCACGGCACGCGAGGAGTGGATCGGGAGCACGCGCTGGAGGTCCATGACCTCGAAGAGCCTGCGGACGCCGGCGTGGCCGTCGCCTGCGATCACGAGCCTGAGCAACCCTTCGCGCTCGCTCAGCGTGTTCGAGGCGTGCAGCAGCGCGCTGATCACGCTCGAGTCGAGGAACGAGCATTCGGAGAGGTCGACGACGACGTTGTCGTACGCGCTCGCCGCCGAGAGGGCCTTCGCGACCTCGGCCTTGGAGTTGAGGTCGTGCTCCCCGCGGAGCGTCACGATCGCAGCGTTTGCGGAGTGAACCTCGAATTCGATGGCTGGCGGCGTTGTCATCGGGTTTCGTCGTCTTGTATCGCCTATGACCAGCGGCGGTGCCATCCCTCGCCTGGGCGAAATGCGAGGGGTGCGCATCACACCCGTTGGGGGGACGAGCACGTCCCTCGCGCGTGCTGACATGCGTAGACACGCTCTGAGCGAGTGGAGCTCATCATGCGCGTACCTCAGATTCGCTGGTTCGTCGCGCTGGCGGCGCTCGTCGTGGCGGCAAGTCCGTCCGCGCCCGCACGCGCGTCGGAGGTCGACGTGCCGGCCATCGAGGGCGCGTTCTCGGATGGCGCCGGCAACTGGACCGCCACGTCGGCCTGCGCGCCGCTCTGTACGGTGACGAACACGATCGATGCGAGCGCGGGCGCCACGAGTCCCGGCGCGGCGACGGTCGTGTACACGACGCTGGGCGGGCTGCTCGGGGGACTGGCCACCGGCACGAGCACCTGGAAGTCGCCGTCGTTCACCTGGGCGAATGCGACCCCCGGCCACGCGACGCTGTCGTTCGCGCGCAGGGCAGCCGTCAGCAGCCTGCTGGCCGTCGGCGGCTCTGCAAGCTCTCGCGTCCAGCTGGACGACCTGACGAGCGATACGACGACGACCATCGTCACGCAGGGCATCACGGCCGCGGACAGCTCGTTCGTCACACATGCGCTCTCGATCGACGCCTCGCTCCTGAAGCCGTCGCACTCCTACAGCCTGCTGGTGACGACGAATCTCGCGGCCGCCGCCCTGCTGAGCAACATCCGGGTCGCCTACGACGACATCAGCCTCGTCGGCACGGTCGAGTCGGGCTCCTCCGGCGGTACGGGGGGCGCGGGCGGCGGCGGCGACCCGGGCGGCACGGGCAGCGGCGGAGCGGGCGGCGGCACGACTCCACCGGGTGGCGTCCCCGCGCCCGGTGGGCTCCGGCTCACAACGCCGCGTGTCGTGCATTTCCAGCGCGGTCGCTCGATCGTGCTGCGCGTCCAGGCGGCTCGCGCGGGTAAGGCGGTCGGCCACCTCGCGATCGTCGTGCGCTTCGGGAGCACGACCCGCCGTGCACTCACCGAGCGCAACGGGGTCGCCACGCTGAAGGTGTTGCTGAAGGGCACAGGGCCCGTTCGCGTCACGTTCAGGGCCGGTGCGGCACGAGCGACGACGTGGGCGCGCGCGGGCGCCCGGTGAACGTGTGATCCACCCGCGGAAGCGGACCGCCGCTCCCGAGTCGCCGCCTGTGCTCGAGGACGCCTTCGGTGGCGGCCTCCCCCTCCGGCCGAGCTTGCTGCTCGCGCTCCTGCTGGCGGGGCTGCTGCTCGTAGGCGCCGCCGGCGGTCTCGCCTGGCACCAGTACGACGAGGCGCGCCGAAACGCCGTGAACAACGCACGCGCTCGCGTGATCCTCGCGAGCGCGATCGTCGACACGTATTTCAGCGGAGAGCTCGCGGCGCTCGAATCGATCGCCCGGTCGGCGACGGTGCGCTCGGGCGATCGCGGCGCGATGCGCGCGTACTTCAAGCGCGTGCAGCCGTCGGTGGGTGGGCCGTTCGCGGGAGGCCTCGGCTGGATCGACAGCCGCGGGTTCGTGCAGGCTTCGAGCGGTCCGCAGTCGTCTCCGCCGCTCGACCTCTCCGACCGCGCCTACTTCAAGGCCGTGATGACCACGGGCGCGCCCTTCGTGAGCGAGGGCATCGCCTCGCGCCGCACGCATCGGCGCATCATCGTGATGGCGGTGCCGACGAGCGACCCGGGCGGGCGGGTGACGGGCGTGCTCACCGGCGCGCTGTTCATCGACGGGTTCCGGGTGCAGAGCGGATCGTCCGACCTCGGCTTCACGGGCCTGGTCGTGCTCGACAGGCGCGGGCGAGAGCTGCTCGCGGGCTTCGCCCGTCCACGCAACGTGACGCTGCAGCGACGCCTCCTGAAGGATCAGATCGGCCTGCTCTCGGGCGTGCACGGCCTGGATGACGGCAGCGACCATCTGGTGGTCTTCGCGACCGCTCAGATTCCCGGCTGGACGATTGCGATCGACCGCCCACGCCCGGATGTCTTCGCGGCCGCTCGCCACGGGCTGGTGCTCGCCCTCGCACTGCTCGCCTCGGCCGCGGCGGCCGTGTTCGGCTTCGTCGGGTGGCTCCTGCTGCGGGCGCGGCGGCAGGCCGAAGAACGTAGTCGCCTCGCCCGCCAGCGCGGCGAGCTCTCGCACGCGTTCAGCGGAGCATCGCTGGCCGCCGAGGTGGCGCGCGGCCTGGTGAACGGCCTGGCCACGGCGTTTCCGAGCGCGCGATCGATCGTCGCGCTCGAGGGCGAAGGCCGCAGCCTCCGGCTCTCCGCGGCGGGAGGCGACGGCGGGCCGCCGAATGCCACCGCTCAGGATCTCGCAGTCGTCGCGGCCTGCGCGCGTGCCTACGAGTCGGGTGTCCCGTTCGCGCTCGACAACGAGCGGCGGCTGCGAGAGGAGCTGCCCGATCTGCACGACAGCCTCGGAGGCGAGTGTCGCTCCCTCTACTGCGCCCCGCTCCAGGCCGCGGGAGCGCTCCCGCTCGGCGCCCTCTGCGTGCGCTTCCCCGGTGAGCGGACGCTCGATCGGGCCGAGCAGGCACAGGTCGCGTGGTATGCCGAGGAGGCGGCGCAGGCGCTCGTGCGCGCGCGCAGCTTCGAACACGAGCACGCCGTTGCCGTGAGCTTGCAGCGGGGCCTGCTCTCGGAGGAGCTGCCTGCGATCGAAGGCGTCGATCTGCTCGGCCACTACGAGGCCGGCAGCGCAGGGCTCGAGGTGGGTGGCGACTGGTACGACGTCGTGCGCCGGAGCGACGGCATCGTGCAGATATCGGTCGGCGACGTTGCGGGCCGGGGCCTCGCGGCCGCCGTCTTGATGGGGCAGATGCGCAATGCGTTCCGCGCCTACGTCTACGACCACAGCTCGCCCGCCGAAGTCCTGAGTCGCATGCAACGGCACGTCAGGGGTGACGCGATGGCCACCGCGGTCTGCATCGCGCTGGACCCCTACACCCGGCGATTGACGTACGCCTCGGCCGGCCACCCGCCCTCGCTGGTCCTGAGCGGCGCCGATGGCGGGAGGGTCTCCAGGCTCGACGCCGCGGGGGCGCCGCCGCTCGGCTTCGCCGATGCCGGCGATTTCCGGGAGGTCGAGGTCGAGCTCGCGCGCGACGCCACCGTGGTCGCGTACACCGACGGCCTGATCGAGCGCCGCGACTGCAGCCTCGACGTGGGCATCGACCTGCTCGCGGGCGTCCTCTCGTCCTCTGCGGGTCTCTCCGCCGCGACGCTCGGCGACAGGATCGTGCGGGAAGTCGCGGGCCGCGTGGGATCGGGCGACGACATCGCCTTCCTCGTCGTGCGCGCGTGCGGGGTGCCCGCGTGCATGGACATCGAGATCCCCGCTGATCCGGCGCTGCTCGCACAGCTGCGCCGGCGGCTGCGCACGTGGCTCGCGCTGCGCGGACTCAGCGAGGAGGAACGCGAGGATGCCGTGCTCTCGATCAGCGAGGCCTGCAACAACTCCATCGAGCACGGCTACGGCGGCGCAGCGCGGGCGATCCGTCTCATCCTCGATCACCGCGGCGGCATGCTCGAGATCACCGTCGAGGATCGCGGCACCTGGCGCGCGCCGACACCGGATCCCGAGCGCGGGCGCGGAATCGAGATCATGCGCGCCGTCATGCACCACACCAGCATCGAGCGCGACTCAGGTCGCACGCGCGTCTCGCTCACGCAGGTGCTCGGCGAGTAGCACTACCCGATCGAGGGATCTGAGGTTTCGCAGCCTGCCAGGCGGGTTCCAGCCGGGTGTGCTGCAGCGGCGACTGAATCTCGAGCTGGTGGCGGCCCCGTTGGGGGTGCCGGCCGCGCGCGGCGCTGTCACGCGCCTGTGCAGGGAGCTCCGCATCAAGGACGAGTTCGCCGACGATGTCCGCCAGGCCGTGACGGAGGCGTGCATCAACTTCGTCGTACGCGATGGCGACGACGCGCCGGGCGACCGCACGTTCCTGCTCAAGGTGGCCGTCACCGACGAATCGCTGCTCGTCGTGGTCCAGGGCGTGACGGGCGCCTTCCACGAGCGCCCTGCGTGCTCGCGGGAGCCCGTCGACCTGCAGCTGATCGATCCGTTCGCGGACAGGGTCGCCGTCTCGATGCGGCCGGGCGGGCGGATGCGCCTCGCCATGCGATTTGCGATGTCCCGGCGCTCCGCCGGGGCACAGCGGCGCCGCGCAGCCTGAAAAAGCGACTCACCCGCGCGGGGTGACCCTCGGCTCTCGCCTTGCATTCGCGTCTACAGGGTCGCACCATTGCGCCCTGACACCCGTCGGCGTGCCGCCGCACGGGCCGATCGTTCCCCGCACCCCACCGAGGAGGGCTCAGTGGACTTCACCGACCACCCGTTCCTGAACGTCATCTGGACGTTCTTCATCATCTTCGTCTGGATCTCATGGTTCTGGCTGCTGATCTCGATCTCGGTCGACATCTTCCGCCGGAACGACATCGGGGGGTTCGCGAAGGCCATCTGGTTCATTGTCATCATCTTCCTGCCGTTGATCGGGTCGCTCATCTACCTGATCTCGCAGGGCAGCTCGATGGCGGAACGCAGCGCCGAAGAGGCGCGCAGGAAGCAGGAAGGCTTCAACGCGTACGTCCGCGAGCAGGCGGGCGGATCGGCCGGCGAGATCGAGAAGGCCAAGGCCCTGCTCGACTCCGGCGCGATCAGCCAAGAGGAGTTCGACAAGCTCAAGGCGAAGGCGCTCGCCTAGGCCCGGGACGATCTTCTGCGGCTACACGCGCTCGTCGCGGGGCCGGGTGTCGACAGCGATCATGCCTGCGGGCGCATAGGTGCCCGCAGGCAGTGACACGATCTCGCGTCCGAACGGCACGAGCGCGGCTCCGGCCATCTTGAAGTCGGCGATCCCGAGCGGGATCCCGATGATCGTCAGGCACAGGGCGACGCCCGTGATGACGTGCCCGAGCGCGAGCCACCAGCCCGCCAGGATGAACCAGATGACGTTGCCGATCAGGCTCAGGCCTGGTCGCCGGCCCGTGGGGACGAGCGCGCGCCCGAACGGCCAGAGCGCGTAGCCGGCGAGCTTGAAGGCCTGGATGCCGAACGGGATGCCGATGATCGTGACGAACATGAGCACGCCCGCCACGACGTAGGCGATCGCCAGCCACAAGCCGCTGAGCACGAGCCACAGCACGTTCAGGATCAAGCGCAGCACACCCCGACGGTAGCGCGCTCGCGGGCCACTCGGCCTGCGGCGATACTGCCGGGCATGTCCAGCGATGCGACCACCCAGCCCAGCCCGGCACCTCTCGATCAGCTCGCAGGTGAGATGTTGCGCTGGCAGCGCAACGGCCTGGGCGGCGTCGTGGCCCGGATCGCGGGCAGCGAGGGCCTCGGAGGCGCCGCACGAGGCGAGCTCGTCGCCTTCGGCGACGGGGGTGAACGGGTGGGCGGCTTGCTGGGCGGCCTCCTCGACGCGGAGATCGAGCGAGCGGCCGACCAGCTGCGCGGCGGCCAGGCGCCCTCCGCGCTGATCGAGGCCACGATCGACCACTCCAGCGCGCAGCGTGCGGGCCTGGCCTGCGGCGGGCAGGCGAACGCGCTCGTCCAACGCGTCGCCGACATTCCCGAGGACTTCTGGAGCACCCTCGCGCGCCGCGAGCCGGCCGCGCTCGTGATGACGGCCGACGGGCAGTCGACGCTCTCGCTGCCGGGCGCGACGCCGCTGCCGGAGGAGATCGCGACGGTCACGGCCGAGCTGCTCGAGCGCGGCGCGCCCTCGGCGATCAGCGAGGCAGACGGCTCGATCCTGATCCAGAGCTTTCACCCCGGCCGCCGCCTGCTCGTGGTGGGCGAGGCCGCGCTGGCGCATGCCCTCACCCGGCAGGCGGCGCTGCTCGGCTGGGGCACCGAGCTCGTGGACGACCTGCCGGCCGCGGAGGCGGCGCTGGCCGGGTTGCGGGCGGGCGACGTCGTCGTCGTCATGACGCATGACCCAGCGATCGACGCACCTGTCCTGGCCGGCGCGCTCCGCCGCGGCATCGGCTACGTCGGCGCCCTCGGCTCGCGGCGCACGCAGGCCCGCCGGGCGGAGGCGCTCGCGGGCCTCGGGCTGGGCAGCGACGAGATCGCGCGCATCTACGGCCCGGTCGGGCTCGACCTCGCGGCTGCGACGCCCGCGGAGGCCGCGCTCGCCGTCTGCGCAGAGGTGCTCGCGGCGGCCTCGGGCCGGCCGCTCGCCTCGCTGCGCGACAGCCGCGGGCCGATCAACGCCTGAGAGGCGGCGCCTCGGCGCGTTCGTTTGCCGAGTGCGGTGCGCATGAGTAGCCTAGATGCGCCGCAGCGACGAACTGCCAAACCTCGACGCGCAGGAGGCCCGAGTTGCCCGAGATCCGTGGTACCGACCTGGTGGTCGAATACCTGATCAGGGAGAAGGTCCAGCACCTGTTCGGGTACGCCGGCCACGGCGCGGTGGGCTTGCTCGACGGGGTGTACGACCGCTCCGACGAGCTCAAGGTGATCTTCCCGCGCATCGAGTCGGGCGCCGGCTACATGGCCGACGCCTACTACCGGGCGAGCGGCAAGGTCGCCCCGGTCTACACGTCCACAGGCCCCGGCCCGATGCTGCTGACCGTCGCGATGGCCAATGCCTTCTACGACTCCTCCGCGTTCGTGGCCATGACCGGCCAGGTGGCCACGAGCCAGCTCGACTCGGGCGCCCTGCAGGAGGAGTATCGCCACCACCAGGCCGACTTCCCGAGCATGGCCAAGGTCATCAGCAAGCGCAGCTTCGCTGCGCACTCCGTCGACGACCTGGCGAAGTTCCTGCCCAAGGCCTTCAAGATCGCGGGCTCTGGTCGGCCGGGCCCCGTCCACATCGACGTGCCGTACGACCTCTGGGTCACGAAGGCCGACGTGGACGTGCCCGACCCCGAGGAACGATCGTCGATGCTGAACTGGCGGACGCCGGGCTCGCCCGAGGCCGTCGAGCGGGCGCTGGACCTCCTGCTCAAGGCCCGCCGGCCGCTCATCCTGGCCGGCGGCGGGGTGCTCTGCTCGGATGCGAGCGAGCAGCTCCAGGCCTTCGCCGAGTACGTGAACGTCCCGGTCTACTCGACGTTCATGGGCAAGGGCGCGCTCTCGGCTCGTCACCCGCTGCACCTCGGGATCGCCGGCTGCTGGGGGGAGTATCCCGCGACCGAGGCGGCGCGCAACGCCGATGTCATCCTCGCCTTCGGCGCGCGCTTCTCGGACATCCACTGCAGCTCGTGGGTGCCCGGCTACACGTACAACATCCCGCCGACCAAGCTCCTGCACGTCGACATCGATCCGCAGGAGATCGGCCGCAACTATCCGACCGAGATCGGCATCGTGGGCGACGCACGCGAGGTGCTGATCCAGTTGCGCGGCATGGCCGAGAAACGCGGTCCCAAGCGCGAGCGCTCGCCCTGGCACGACCAGATCGAGGGCTACAAGAGCGAGTGGACGAACTTCATCGAGCAGGAGAAGGCCTCGAGCGAGGTGCCGATCGACCCGCGCCGCGTGATCAAGGAACTGCGCGCCGCGTGCTCGGACGACACCCTGATGATCACCGACACGGGCAACCACCAGACCTGGGTCGAGCAGTACTGGGACGCCTACGAGCCGCGCTCGGTGTTCACGCCCGGCGGTTTCGCGGGCATGGGCTTCGGCACCTACGGCGTGCTCGGGCTCAAGCTCGCGCGGCCTGAGCGCCCCGCCGTGTGCGTCACGAGCGATGGCAGCTTCATGATGTTCCCGGGAGCCGTCGCAACGGCCACCGAGTACGGCATCCCGGCCGTCTGGGTGATCCTCAACAACTACACGATCGGCGTCATCCGCGATCTCCAGCGCTTCTACATGGACGGCCGCGAGATCGGGACGAGCTTCATCAAGCAGTCCACGGGCGAGTTCTGGAACCCCGATTTCGCCAAGATGGCCGAGGCCATGGGGGCCGGCGGCATCGTCGTGGACCAGCCCGGCGATCTCGCCGACGCGTTCCACACGGCCGTCAACGCCGACAAGCCGTACGTGCTCGACGTGCGCATCAACCGCGACACGGCCGTCCCGCTGATCGGCACCTGGAAGTTCCCGCCGATCCAGCAGGCCGAGCCGACGTTCGGCAAGCGCCTCGTCCTCACGTAGTTCGATTCCCGTCTACCCGTTCAGCGCGATCGTCGAGCAGGAGCGCCTCAAGCAGGCGCTCCTGCTGGCGGCCGTGTCGCCGTCGATCGGCGGGGTGCTCGTGCAGGGGCCGAGCGGCACGGCCAAGTCGACGGCGGTGCGCGGCCTCGCCGCGCTGCTGGGAGAGATCGAGGTCGTGCCCGGCTGCCCCTTCTCGTGCGCGCCGTCGGCGCCGGCGGGCGAGTGCGCCGTCTGCGCGGGCGGCGGCGAGTTGCCCGTCGCGCGGCGCCCGCGGCGAATCGTCGACCTCCCGCTGAATGCCACGGAGGATCGCGTTGCGGGCTCGGTCGACGTGGCACGCGCACTGCGCGAGGGCACGATGGCGCTCGAGCCCGGGCTGCTGGCGGCAGCCAATCGCGGCATCCTCTACGTCGACGAGATCAACCTGCTGGACGACCATCTCGCCGACGTCCTGCTCGACGCCGCCGCGATGGGCGTCAACACGGTCGAGCGGGAGGGCGTGTCGATCGCCCATCCGGCGCGCTTCATGCTGGTCGGCACGATGAACCCCGAGGAGGGCGACCTGCGCCCCCAGCTGGCCGATCGCATCGGCCTGCATGTCGAGGTCGACGGCATCGAGGACTCCTCGGTGCGGGCCGAGGTGCTGCGCCGTCGCGAGGCCTGGAACGCCGACCCCGAGGCGTTTGCCGCAACCTGGGACGAACAGCAGCAGGCCTTACGGGCGCGGCTGGCACGTGCCGTCGAGCTGCTCCCCGGCGTCGTCGTGCGACGCGAGCTGTACGGCGCGATCGCGCGGCTCGTCGTCCGCATGGGCGTGTCCAGCCATCGCGCCGACATCACGATCCTCGAATGCGCCAAGGCGACCGCGGCACTCGGCGGTCGCGGCGAGGTCGAGGAGGGCGACGTCTTCGAGGCGGCCGCGCTCGCGCTCGGCCACCGCATCGCGTTCGATCCCTTCGAGCCCTCGGAGGGACTCGACGAGCGGCAGCTGAGACGCGTGCTCGAGGACGTGCTGGACGCCGAAAAAAAAGCGCCGCCCACGACGGCAGCGGCGGCATCGACGCCGACCTCGCCGTCGTGGAAGGAGCCCCCGACATCGACCTGATCGCAGCGGACACCGACCGCGTGCTCGCGCTCGAGGAGGGTCGCGACCGCGTCGAGCGAGGAGCGCTCGGCCGCCGCGCCCGCTCGCTCGTCGACCGCAGCGCGGGCAAGTACTCGCGTCACCGGCGCGCCGAGCCGCGAGATCGCGACATCGCGGTGGACGCGACCCTGCGCGCCGCGGCGCGGCGCTCCGGCCGCGCGCGCACCGGGCTCCGGGTCGAGGCGGGCGATCTGCAGCGCAAGATACGGGAGCACCACGCGCCGCTGGCAGTCTGCATCGTGCTCGACAACAGCTACTCGCTGCATGCCGAGCGGATGGTCGAGCGCATCAAGGGGCTCGCGTTCCGCCTGCTCCAGGACGCGACCGGGCGCGGCGACCGGATCGCTCTGGTGGCCTTCGCCGGCGGCCGTCCGGAGGCGGTGGTGGCGCTGCCGCTGACCGCGAGCGTCCGGCTCGCTGCGGATCGCCTCGAGAGCGTGCCCCTGAGCGGGCGCACGCCGCTGGCGGACGGGCTGCGCCGTGCGCGCCTCGTGCTGCGCGCCGAGATGCTCAAGCGGCCGACCGCAGTCCCGCTCGTCGTGATCGTCAGCGACGGGCTGCCGACCCAGCCGCTGCGAGCCGGGGGGGACCCGGTGGCGGACGCGCTCGAGGAGGCTCGGCTGATGCGCCGCGCCCACCTGCGCTGCGTCGTCATCGACGCCTCCGGCCCGGCCTCGCCCCGCAGTTGCGCCGCGCTCCTGGCCGAGGCGAGCGGGGGTGTGCGCGTCCGCTTCTCCGATGTCACCGACGACGAGGTCGCAG
>Ga0157379_10005610_pt1 | contig 10784 bp, 10 predicted proteins | sample S25metaG_FD_121802 | JGI IMG/M metagenome (GOLD analysis project Ga0157379, IMG submission 121802) | Switchgrass rhizosphere microbial communities from Kellogg Biological Station, Michigan, USA - S2-5 metaG | ecosystem: Host-associated > Plants > Roots > Rhizosphere > Soil | place: USA... | reverse complement strand
TCTTTGCCAACTCCTGATGCCAGGATCATTTATGGTAGTTGATGCCGAATATGTCTCCCATGATGTGGACGATGAAGGCGAGGTGTGCATGATGAGGTGGAAGAACTCATCAAGTGCACTGCCCCCTCTGGAATGGATTGATCACCAAGCAACACATTCAAAGGCTATTGTCGAGGTATTTGGCCATGATCGCTGGGCTGCATTACGTCGCGCTGCCGTTGATTCATCCTTTCTCATATCCAATGATATTACATTTAGTTGACCGATGTACAATATGTTACCATAATTATAACCTATGTAGAATACAATAACTAGTAGTATAAAGTCCGCCTTCATCCACCTAGCATCGCCAGCGCCTTCCGCAGTTCCATCCTTGCAGTCTCGGTATCCTCAAAGTCAAGGGCAGATATAGCGAATCGGCAATACTTTTGCACCTGGGACATTTGTGTAAGAGTTAGTTGTGGCGCAGGAGTTTCTGGTTCATTCAGCACAGCATGGGGGAAGCGTGGCGTAGGAAGTAGTGTAGGTTGAGGAATTTGGGGACTATAGTCCAGGGAATGATTCTGTGGCGGGATATCAGGCAGACGGGACGGTGCCGATGGAAGCTGGACATCCCCCGAACCAGGAGAATCTGTCGGATGAGGAGGACGGGGTGGCACAGGAGGTAGTGAGAGTTCGGAAGGTATATCATAAGAGGAAGAGTACGGGAAACCGTTTGGAGGCGTTATACCATCGACTTTGTGAATCACAGGCGGTAATGTTGGAGGGGATGCTACTGTCTCCGAGGTGGAAGATTCAGAATCGGGCAATGGGTACATCCTCGGGGATTCAGCAGGGTATGATGATGATGCCTCAGTGTATCCTTCATCCACAGTGGATAGCGTTGGGGCATATCGTTCGGGTGAGCCAGGAGGAGAAGATCCAGCAACAGAATTCGATGCACTCGAAAGTCCACCGACCACCGAAGGAGAAAAGTGTACTCGCTTGACCACAGTTGGAGGTTGTGAAGTCGTCGGAGGAAGATCCTCATCTCCATGAAGTCCAAGTTCATTAACTGGGGGTGCGTCAAGCGGACTGGTCGAAACTGGGGAACGATCCGGTATTGTCCAACTATTCTGCCTACTCATGGCTGTATTTCCTGCAGTTGACCAACCATCATCTTCCGAAGAATGATGGCGCTGTGGTTGCAAATGTCTGGACGCAGCTCTGTCACTGGGGCTTTCTGGTGCTCCAACGTCCACCTTCTTCTCGAGACTTTCGTCTAGACCTGGGGTTGCAACAGTACTCCACATGCCTGGCGTCTCTTGACCATCTCCTGACATGAGATTCGAGGGACGAGTTCGTGGGGAGGGCGTATATGGTACCTGGGGGAGTTTAGAAGGAATACGTTCGGGCGAATCTGTCACATTCCCATTTTGTACAGGGACCGGAGATGGCCATGAATTAGATTGATTACCAGGGGAATGACTACCAGCTTCAGAAGGAGGGAGAGGAATGTGTGTTGGTGGAGCAGGGCTAGGCTCAGGAGGTGGAGTCGCAGTCGCAGTCGCAGTCGCAGCCACTGCAGGTGGCTGCAACATGGCTGGTGCAAACGACGGGGATGATGGCAATACTTCTGAAGGAGCAGGTTCTGAATTGGCATCGCCTGGTGAAGGCTTACGGCCCTCTCTAAAAGCCTTTGCAATGTCGGCAGCCTTCCATTTTGCGTAACGAATCTTTTCAGAATCCTAGAGACGAGTCAGGACAAAGGCCCATACGGGATATAGGCCCATACCTCTGGGGTCAATGGACGGAACGTCTGAAGAACTTCCATGAAATTCGCGGATGCAAGAAACTTCTTCGCCGTAGCGCTTGGACAGGGTTTGTCAAACTGCTAAATTCGAGTAGATGAGCACATACCGAGTAGCCAGGCCTTTTCTATCCTCATTATCGGCCATATTGAATACTCGTAAAGCAAATCTCTCAACATAGGCAGAAGCGGCTGCATCGTTCGTGATAGTTTCGTTCTGACTATTCTCGCCTTTGATCTAAACGACGGTTTGAACATAAAACAAGGGGACCGACGGCTAGAGTGCTCACCTGTTCAAGAACTGGCAATACATTGGCAATAAATTTGTTTACAGAAGGTGCTTTGATGGATATAGCAACTTGCAATCCGTAAAACGCGCCTTTAGTGGAAACATAATTAGCGCGGATTGGGTTACAACAATTAGATTATACTCACACCAGTAGGCCATTGCAGGGTCTCTGGTGCGGAGTTCTTGTGCCCGCTGAAAGTACGGAGTGAGATGTTTAATCTCTTTGGGAATAGGAGGAAGTGTCCAGTCGTCGAGGGCAGACATGGTGGAAAGGTTGAGCGAAAGCGCGCTCGCCACAGGAGGGCTATGTCATAGGCTGAATTTGGAGCGCGCGCCTGGCTGCAACAACACTCGGTCCTCATGGACGACGCACAAGAAAACGACAAAAGTGTAGAATATATATGTAAGAAAATGCTACTCTAATAGCTGCTAGGGATACAGTTGGGACATGCAACCAAATCACAGAAATGGAGAGACATGACAGAAACCATTCGGAACCATGTACAGTTGGTAAAATACATATGCTATTTGGGTCGTAACGGCATGAATGTTCTCGTGCAGTGACCAGAATGGATTGTGGATTTCAACGTGTCATCGTCGCTTGGGACGGAGAGGGCTGACGAGAGCCTCGGGTATGCTTCGACTTGGATGAACGACCTTCGTTCTGAGCTCTAAGTTCTGCTTTTCTGCGTGCTTCTTGCCACAGCTATATGACGCAAGAAGGTGAGACAAGACAGGGGTGTCGATGGGAACGACCTGACCTGTTGAGTGTATTGGTGAAGGGCTTGAGAGTAGCGGGCAAGAGCAGCCTGAGTGTCGTGATGAGGGGGGTTCATTGCAGAAGGGGTTGCGAGCATGGGGAAGATAGAGAAGAGGTCATTGAAGGAGGGGGCTTTATAGGCGAACGAGGTGGGACCAAGGTGGAGGAATGACGCACATGTGCTTAGCTTGCAAATCAACCATGTCGTCTTACACTCTTCTTTACTGGCCTGGAATCCCGTAAGCCCAATTCTATTGATCGCTTTCCATACTTACAGTTGAACAGCGGTCGTGGAGAGGCAAGTATCTTCTGCAAGCACAGACAACATTATTCACATCTTCCAGTATATCCGCCTCGCCTTTGAGTATACCAAGACTCCCTACAAGGAAATAAACGACCCTAAACTATTCTCTAAACATCTTTCCCCAGAGGGTCTCCACTTTGCCGTCCCTATTCTCCAAGTGGACAATGGCTGGACCCTTTCCCAGACACCGGCGATTCTTGCCTATCTTGCGCCTAGACTCGGCCTCGCTGGCTCCAATGAACACGAACAGGCTACCATCAATCAGCTCACTCTCACCGCCTTGGATATCTCCAATGAGACCCACGACGTGCATCATCCTATTGCCAGTTCTTTGTATTACGAAGACCAGAAGGATGAGTCTAGTCGCCGGGCAGAAGACTTCCGCACAACTCGCATGCCCAAATTCTTGAATCATTTCGAAAAAGTCCTCAAAGCCAACGAAGGAAACAAAGTCCTTGTCGGCACTGCCATATCAACTGCTGACCTCACGCTGTTCCACGTCTTGGAAGGTCTTACATTTGCGTTTCCCCGTCGTATGGGCAGCCTGAAAAAGTCGGGAGAATACGATCGCCTCTTCGCCTTTGGGGCACATGTCAGGCAGAAATTACAACACTATCTTCAAAGCGAACGTCGCCAGAAGTTCAGCATGGGACTCTACCGCCACTACCCTGAACTCGCGAGTGGTTTCACCATGCATCCAAAGTGGATACTCACCCCATTCTCCAGGATAAAGAATGAAGGCTCTAAGAATAGTATGACGATATATGTAAATCTAGTAACCTGCACTCCAACTGAATCAAGTTTCATCAGCTCCACGAAAAGTCACAAAAGTCACAGCGTGTTCATTTCAAGTATAGCAGCGTGAAAAAGTGCTCGGCGGTAAGACACAGGGCCACTGCTTCGCTGTTACCATTCCTTCCCTGCGATCACTTTAGCCAGCTTCTCTTTCCCCACTGCTCCACTCACCAGTTGATTTTACACGACCGGTACAAGTCGAGTGACGCTCTTGCATTCTCTAGCTGCATATCTTCGTCAGATTCTTTATCAAGTCTCCCCACCACTCCTCAATTACGTACCGAGTCCACTCTAGTCATTTGTATTCGACGCCGCATGAGGTGATGCACAAGCGTCGGTAAACCAAATAATTGTTTTTGTTTGCCCAGCGCCGCTCGAAAGGGCAGAAATAGCCCCACATCTCGCGTTAGGACCGCAGGATGTGCGATCCCCAACACCTACATCTTATTAACGCAATTAATTAAACACTTTTCCAACTTACTGAAAGGTCTCTGCAAAGGCATAATTAGTTAAGCGGTCACACTCCTCAATAAAGACACGCTGACGACCACAGACAATATCCCACTAATATTCGATCCCGAATTAACTGAGAAGCCGTCAAAAGATTGTCAAAGCTCTCTGTATACCGCTTACATCCGCCACTTTGCGTTGTGCATCAGAAAAACTGACCACTGAAGCTGTCAAACAATGTTACGGTTGTTGAGACTCCTTCTGCTCAAGACCCACCGCCAGTTAGTGATTTCGCTTCAATACCAGTAATGGCCGTGCGGTAATCGGCAACAGGCATCGTAGGCTGCACATAGGTATCCAGCAGCACTTGGCCACGATAGTCAACAATCGATACTCGTCTATCCAAAGTCGTCGTCAGTGAAACTCTCACTTCGTTCCACGGCACTTACGCGAGCATGTTGGTGGAGCCCCCTATCCCTGTCCCAACGCAAAGTGTGGAAAGTGCGACCGTTCTAGATTTCGGTGAGTACGACGAGCAGGAGGTATGCAAGCACTAGACGTACGTATTCGCCATGGGTCGTCGGTATTTTGACATGCTCCCTCTCTTCGCCCAGACCATATATACACCGGCCTGAATATCCAGTCCGAGGGCAAGAAGCTCACAGTACCTACGCAACACCTCCGCTCGGATCTCGCCCAATCCGTCGTTTCTAGCATTCACCGCTGTCGGTCATGAATAAACAGCGGGAATACAATGCCTCTCTGTGGTACAAGAACTTTCCCCATCTATAGTGAGTATCTGCATAGTCTCGATGACACAGATTTTGTCGACCACATCCACCTCGGCGAAAACCAGGTACGAAGAGGACGAAGGACTATGCCGCGGGGAAATGAGCAAGGCGGGACAAGCAAGAATCCACGATATAGCAAGCCAAACATCTTTTGGAGAATTTTTCTTTTTGGGATCCGGTATCGTTGGTTGTAAACATGCTATGGGGAGCCAATATCAGCCGCGGGAGTTGATATAGTGGTGTCATATCCGTACGGTAATAAATTGGGAGAAGTCATCCTTTAATCGAAGAAATGTCAACGGATTAAAGTTTCAGACGTTCAATTACCCTGTCAGTGGCAGGTTATCTCTCTGGGGATCGTTACCGCGGACTGTTCATTTCAAAGTAATTCGCCGTAGGATCCATTAGAGCAACGGCCTGGCCATCTTATCCGGGCAGCCTAGCATCTGAAATATCCGAATATGCAATCGAACTCACTGGAAAAGGAAATTGCTGTATTACATTCAACAATTATTGTTGGGCATACATATAGATATTGAGAGCCTCGACATTCCGGGCTAATTTTTCACTAGATGCTTATAGTGCTTGATATACGCCTGTACTTCTGTCGCAAGCTGAAAAATATTGATTACGGCTCATTGAAGACAGTAAAAGAATCACCTTTTGGCCTTCTACTCCATCTTCTAATGCTCTCTTCGCCTTTCGTTTAACTCTCTTTCCCGCCTTTTCGAATCGTTCCGTATGCGCTGTAACTGTGTGCTGGCTATGGATTAAAATTAGGATATGGTTTTGAAAACACGCACGGTCTGAGCTGTTCTCTTCAATAATCTCTACGCGTTTCGGGGATAGTTCAGTCAGAAAATGAGAAAGGACGTCCAGTTGCTTTTCAAGCGTCTTCTGTAGGCAAGTGAAGTTTAGCAATAGAGCTTCGAAGTCCTTTCATTATTCCTACGATGCGATGTCCAAATACTCCAGCAATGTCAAGGAACATAGATTCCGGTGGTACCTCAGCCGACTGCAACTCCTCAATCTTTGTTTGGACTGATGCGCTGAAAAGGGAACTCTGAGTATCTGAGGAACTATGGCTGGCGTAGAAAATACATGTATGCAGCACCGTCGAGTTTCAACTGGCGAATATCTACTTCACAAGCTTGGTTGATTTCTTTCTTTCGGACTTCAAGGGTTGCGAGTCTGGAAGAGGTCTTTGATATGCGTTTGCCTGGGCAAAGATGAGATGAAGAAATGCGTGACAGTGAGAATAAGTAAACTTTGATATTCCTGGAGGATATCGAGCACGTCAATCACACTTGTGCAGGTCAGTAGACGAAGCGGTAATGACAAGGCTATAAACACTTTTCATTGTCGTGATCCTTGTCGATTGGAGCTTTTTTGGGCATCGTGGAGAGAGAAAAAAGCTAAAGACGGCCAAAGTGCCGTACCGGCATACCACTATGACGAAACCTGCACGTGACCAGGGACGCGCGGTGGAGATGTTCGCCTCATGGGGAGAATTGGAAATGACATACAACGTCAAATAATTTCACAAAGTGCCCTTGCAACAAAACACAATAAAATGCACAAAATTCAGCTGAATGCAAATACGGAGCGGATATGCGAATTCTATCCCTTTTTAGCTTTCGAAGCGTGTCACAGAACCAGGACACGCCCCGAGAAAACGATACCCGTTGGACATTACATAATCGAAAGTTGCAACATCGAAAGTACAAGGTGTTGATATAAGGGCTCCCGCCCCGCCACGACCTGTTTACGCTGTTTATGCCATGTCTAACGAGTTTTGGTGGTCAGATTCCACACATTCACATTCCACGACTTCTACGATAAATCCAACCTCAACTTTCCCAATTTCTCCAGCCCCGAGGAGTTCCACAGATGTCTCTACCACATCCCAGTCTGATACAAGTCGGGCATCATCATCAACCCAGAATACCCCTTCAACCACGCAGAATTCCGCTTCATCTCCCACCGTTGCCCTTTCTCAGCTTACTTCAACAACTCAATCTGGCACCAGCACCCTCCCATCAAGTTCCCAGTCGATCCCTTTCGTCCCTGCAAGCTCTGCGACCTCTCATAGCGGTTTACAAGCAGTCTCTGGTTCTATCTGCATCGGTAAAGGGGTTGATGTGACTGCTATCGGAGTAGTTGCGTCTCTTGTATTATGTTCACTGGTCGGGCTTATCCTCTGGGTGAGTGCAGAAACGCCACGGCGGATGCATATGCTTACGCTGTGACCATAGTTCTTGTTTGCATATCTTCGACCAAAGTTCCGCCAGGTTTACGCTGTGAGAGAATGGTTTGTTTCAACAGAGTGTGTCACTATTGCTATTCATTTTTCCCTCAATTAATGTTCATATGCGTTAGACTCCGTCCGAAGCCGTTAGGAAATTCATTCTGGGCCTTCTTATGGCCAAATGTCCCTTTGGTACCATCTCTCCCCGACGCTGACGACGTAACCTCAAAATCCAAGAATATAAGCAAGGCTGCATATTTCCCCTCCGATGAGGAACTATCTCAGAGAACTCTCTGGAATGCATTCCTAATCGTCCTGACATGGTCTATAATTGGTTTGGCCGGTGCACTGCCGCTTTATCTGGTCAAGACTCCTTGTGTTGCCGATACAGCCAATTCGGCGCACTTTGGAGGCCAATATTCGACGCTGCTGGACCTCAGCCTTCTTCGGCTACTCAACTTGCTGGATAACAAGGAAATTAATACCGGTTCAACTGGTTTTGTTATTCTTGCACGTCGGGCCATCGTCAATGGAAACGATGTCAAACATTCCACTCAAATCCGACTGATAATTCTGGTCGTCCTGGTGGTCGTTATTGCAGCGATCCCAGCCACCATCAAACTACTTCGTGAGTTCACCAAATTAGTCAACCACCGGAAATTATGGCTCGACTTCAGATGCGAAAATATTGAAATGGGCTGGTTAAGCAAGAGGGACGCACCAGGTTTCGACGCATGGGGCGAAAACCAACTCAAGGACTATCTTCTCGATATTGGCTTAAGTCAAGGTTTTCGAAATAGCGAGGAACCGCCCAATGGGAATGCCTCAGGCGTCGGGTTGAGCTCCAGATCCAACCGCAGTGGTCGAAGTAACAAATTATCCGAAGAGAAAGCCCAACCTGGAATTGACGTTCAAGGCCTCTTTACCATAGTGTAAGTCCAGCGATAGTGTCGCGTGGCGTTCACTTATAACCTTTTCCAGCGATACTTCACGCCTCGCCCAGCTCATCGATGAACGGGATTTGATCCTAAACAACCTTGAACTCGCTGAAATCAAATACATAAACTCCTTCCGGTTGAGCACACCATCCTCTTCTGTGGCCGATCTAGAAATACCAGAGGAATATATGGAGCCCGAGGCTACCGTCAATAGTCTCAAGATAAGCCGACCTAAAGCCTTGGGTGGGTCATCCGTAAGTCAATCCCGTAAAGAAACCAAGCCCATCTGACCCTGTCACCAGAGATCTCGAAGCCATTATACCCGAAGAAACCGCCCTTATGGGGCTACTTCACCTACATCTTACATGGCTCCGTCGTCCTATTATAAGTTACGTGACGTGCGAGGCATTAGCAGACTTTCCGAAACGGGTCCGGATGATAGCCTTACGAACAGTATAAGCGAAAGGGTCATTGGCTCTAGATTCCAAGAAATACAACGAGACTCGGTTGCATTCGGCCGTATCCCTCTCGGTAGCCATGTCCAACTCGACGGACAAACGGGGAGCCTTGGTCCTGTACAAAATTCGCTAGACCAATTTATGTATCGTCCTAATGGACCCACCTCTGTCTCTCCCAATGCTGTCGACGAGATGGGATACCACGATAATGGACGGCCTTCCGCATGGCATTACGAGTCTCCCGAAGATCTCGCATCTACAGCTCACGGAGGACCAAGTACAGTCCAGGAAGAGGACGAAGAGCAAACAACATCCCCGTATTCACCCTCCGAAGAAGGAATGGCACGTCCTCGTCCACCTAAACCGCAAACGCCGCCACCTCCTGAACGTCGTTCAACTTTCGCGATGCGCTCAAAACCATTGCCGCAAGTGAACGGTGCAGATGAAGAAGTACCCCCGCCCCATTTACGCCTCCAAACGCAACAGCCATTCGTTCGGCCGGCGTCGGGAATGGACCATGAAGACTTGGGTGCTGTTTATGACAGCATCAGAGTATGGCGTTCTAGACTTAAAGCCATCAACATAGAAATTGCTGAAGCCCAAGAAGAGAACTATCTTCATATTGCTGAGGGCAATAATGTTAAGGGGTGGCTCCTTCTAGGATGTGGATTGCGACACCTCCCCAATGTTCATCTATTTGAGGGTCGATCTAAGGAGGATATCCGATATGACGTCTTGCAAACCGAGCATGGCAAGCTGGACAGTATAGTTTTTTGGACCGTTGTTGGTATGGTAGTGATTTTACTTGGTGCAGGTCGTAAGTCATTCTCACTTTACATATCCTGCTGGCATATTCTAAGTGTTTTCTCTCAGTTGTCGCTGTAGCAGGCCTGACTTTGAGTCCGGCCCCCGACGTCAGTCACTATCTAAGTTGGATGGCTCCTCTGAGCGGGAATAATAGCCTAGGATCAGCTTTAGCCACAACACTGGCTCCCGCACTGGCCGCTTCTTTATTCATAACCCTGGGCATTTGTGCTGTTCACTGTATGTTGTCTTAGGTTGTCGTTGTCTATTTCTAATTTATTATATATAGATGCTTCTCGTTTTTATGGCGCCCCGTCCATTTTGGTATCCCAAATCCGTGCCTTCAAAGCCACATTCATCTTACTCAGCTTTGTCTGTTGTGTTTGGCTCGTCACATCTGGCAGCTTGGTGTTTTCACTGCAGTCCCTCGCCTCGGGCACAAACCGCACACAATCAGTAGCAAATGGCTCCATATATTTCGCCATATTCCTTCTGGTTCTCGTCATTAATGCTGCGATAATTTCACCTGCACTTCTGCTGCTGCAGCCTTTGCATCTTTGGCGCGTTCGACGGCTGCAACGCTCTGCAGTGACACCGCGCCAACGTTTTCGAGGTGTGTCCGATTTTCCATTTACTTTCAAAAACTTTCAAAAGAGTGAAAGCTGATGGTCTTTTAAGTCCTATATCCTAGACCTTTCGATCCTAGTTATGCCACGGCTTGCTGTTTGGTGGCAGTGATTTTTGCTGCTACATTTTCTCTTATTTTCCCGCTGATAGGTCCCGCTGTCTGTCTCTTACTGCTGCTCACGCTCGTCGGTACGTCTCTGTCAATGCTTAGACCAATACGTTATCTCATTAAGTCATAGCGCACCGATATCTCATTGGCTACGTCTATGCTAGAACTCACTCGAGTCAGACAGGCGGTTTACTGCAAATATGGCTTATACATCGACTTGCGGAAATGGTGGCATTGCAGCCATTATTACTGGGTTTAATACTCCTGACGCGCAAACTGTGGGTCCTCGGGGGTGTCTCAATAGGCTGCGCAGTCCTTTTGGTCATCCTCATTGAAATTTACGCATGGCGCAAGTTACGCGTTCCTGGCATAAAAAGCCTGGATGAGAGCTCGCAAGAATCACTAGAGCAGATCCGCGAAAC
>Ga0157379_10005609_pt1 | contig 10785 bp, 6 predicted proteins | sample S25metaG_FD_121802 | JGI IMG/M metagenome (GOLD analysis project Ga0157379, IMG submission 121802) | Switchgrass rhizosphere microbial communities from Kellogg Biological Station, Michigan, USA - S2-5 metaG | ecosystem: Host-associated > Plants > Roots > Rhizosphere > Soil | place: USA: Michigan... | reverse complement strand
CTGGTACCAGCGGGCGCGGTGGCGAACCAGCCTTTCGCACTTGGATTGGAGATGGAGGCATCACCAACCAAGTTGGCGCGGCATGGGCCGGTATCTTCGTCGCTGCCGCAGTTCACGTAGGAAGGAGTGAAGGGGACTCCGGATTCATAAGTCCCGAGAGCCGATACCTGCCATCCTCCGACCACCAGATTTGCGAGGCGGGAGGCGGATTTGAAGAAGTGCTTATCCTTACCGAAGGGCAGTTCGTACAATCCGTTGAAGTTCATCACGAAGCGGCGGACGCCGTTTTCGCGGCCGTAGTCGATATCGTGATTCCAGAAGAAGTAGTCATTCGCGTAATCGAAGGCGCTTGCCCAGGTGAAGTTGCCTTGGAGTTGGAGTCCACCGGAGAAGCGATGCTCTCCTCGGACCTGCAGCGAGTTGAACTTCACGCTGGCATCGTCGCTAAAGTACTTGATGCTTTGGGTCCAACCATACTTCGGGAAGAACAGGCGGCGTTGATTCGTCGAGAGCGTTCCGAAGCCGACGATGGAAGGCTGGTTGATGTTGTAGTTCGTGCCCCCGGGGGTGACGTGGTAACCCTTGTTGCCGACATAGCCGACCGAGAAGACCGTGGCGGGTCCGAATTGATGCTCGAGTGTGAAGTTCCAGGCATCGACAACGGGGAGGCGCATGGTGTTGTCGGTCGTCAGCGGCAACACGTTGGGAGCGATGCCGTTGGGAAGGATCGGATTTCCGTTGGGTCCTTTGGGCTGTGACGCGAGGATCGAACTGGCGTTAAGAGCAGTCGGGCCTTGTGCGAGCGTGAAGACCGCGAGCCACGGCTGCGCGGGATTGTTGCTCTGATTCGCCAACACCGGCAGGTTCTGAGTGACGTTGTGGCCGAAGGAAACTCCGAACACTCCGACGTCATAAGAGCGGCCGTAACCGGCGCGGATGACGGTCTTGGGCTCGATCTGATATGCGAGTCCAACGCGAGGGGCGAAGTGCTTGAACGACGTGTTCACGTTGCCGTTCATGCCGACTCCGTTCTCGCCAGTGATCATGACTTCGCCGGTTGCCAGATTCTGGAAGCCGCCGTTGTCCTTCGCGTTGACGTATTGCGGGAAGTAGATTTCCCAGCGGAGACCGTAGTTCATCGTCAGCTTACGGCTGATTTTCCAGGTGTCTTGCACATATGAGAACAAGCGATTCTGGCGCTCGGCAGCATCCGTCGAGTTGCTGACGTAGCGCGTGAACGACTGCACTTGCCCTAAGAGGAACGACGCCAAGCCGAGTCCGCCACCGGTGGGACCTTGTGTGGTGGTCGGATCGAAGGTCAACTGTCCTGATCGGTGTGAGTCGCTGGGCACGCGGAGGTTCTGCTGGTAGCGGTAGTCGACGCCGAACTTGAAGGAGTGGTTGCCAACGATGTGCGTGGTATTGCTCACGAATTGATATTCGTTCTCCTGCTCATTAAGAGGGCAGTTGCACTGGTTGACGGTCAACGAGTAGCCGAAGTTGAATCCGCCTGTGCCGTTGAGCACCGCGTGAGGCATACCCGAGGTGTAGTAATCGTCGAGGTTCAGTCCGGGGATTCCAGCATCCTTCGCGGGCGAGGTGCCCAGCCCGTTAGGGTTGACGAAGACGCGGTAGCGGAAGAAGCCGAAGCGGAAATCGGTCAACCAGGTCGGGCGGATCGAGTAGTCCATGCCGAAGGCGATGCTTTGGTCACGCAAAGAAGACGTGCCCGCAAAGCCGGGCGCGCTGAAGTTCGGTCCGCCGGCGAGGAGTCCGAAAGCGCCGGGAGCTTGCTGGCCGTATTGCATGAAGCTATAACGTCCAAACAAGTGGAGCTTGTCCGTCTGGTAGCGATCGATGCGGACGTTGAAGGAGTCGCTATTGAGGACTCCCTGACCTGAGGCGTTGAAGTTAGGGACAGCTCCGGAAACACCGGAAATATTAGGGAGCGGAATCACCTTGAGGAGATTCTGTGCCTGCGGAGACAGTAGGTTGCTGGGAATGATCCCGTTGACGAATTGCTGCCTTTGTGCGGGGACGATGTTGCAGTCGGCTCCATTGCACGGGTTGTAGAAGGCGGTGTTGAGATCGCTGAGATCGCCCGCGCGTTCCGCGGCTGTGGGTACGCGAGTGAGGAGCGATCCGCCGTTGTGCTGACGATTTCCCTGGTAATCGCCAAAGTAGAAGGTCTTGTCGCGCTGGAGCGGTCCGCCGAGGGAGCCGCCGAACTGATTCCATAGGGTAGGTGGAATGAAGCGGCCGTTGCTGCCGGGAATGGGCTGCGCCTGCGCGAAGGGATCGCGGGCAGCGCCGTTCTGATCGCGGCGATATTCAAAGAGGCTGCCGTGAATTGCATTGGTGCCGGACTTGGTTTGGACGGAAATGACTGCCTGGCTTGCCTGGCCGAATTCGGCGTCGTAGGCGGTCGTGGTGATTTTCAAGTCCGATACGGAGTCGAGGCTGGGAGTGATGACGGGTTCGCCGAGGACGGACTCGCGGTTATCCGTTCCATCCAACTGGAAGGAGATTCCGCCCCAGTACTGGCCGCCGATGGTTGGACGATAGACGTCCTGCGGTTGCTCGCTCGGGGCGCTCGTGCCTGTGGCCTGGACGCCGGGTACCAGGAAGTATAGACGGCTCAGATCGCGGCCGAAGACGGGAAGTTCCTGAACGGCGCGCTGCGTCATGGTGTCGCTGACGTCCGCTTTTTCTGCCTTCAATAACGGCGTTTCCGCGGTAACGCTTACGGTCTCACCGACAGTACCAATAGTGAGCTTCGCATTGACTTGGGTGACGGAGTCGACTTCGACGTGCACGTTTTTCTGCACGTAGGATTGAAATCCTGGAGCTTCGATGCGTACTTCGTACACACCGATAATCAAGTGGCCTTGGTTGTAGTTGCCGGAATCGTTGGTGGACGTGGTGAAGCTGACGCCCTTTCCGGAATCGGTTACGGTTACCTTTGCGGAAGGAACGACGGACCCGCTGGAGTCCGTGATGTTTCCGGTAATGCTGCCGTAGACGGCTTGGGCGAGCGCTGCCTGAGCGGAAACGAACAGGGTGAGCGCGAACCAAATCAACAAACGGTGTCTCATCGGTCTATACCTCATTCGAAAATGGATACTGTCTTGGTACCAGTTCCTATTGGGGGAAGTCTATCAGAAATGGGGATCGCGAATCGGTGGGACGTGAAGGAATGGGAGGAGGGGACTAGATAATCGATTCAGATGGGAATAGAAGGGGAACGTCAACAGGGTGTTGACGTTCCCTTGCGGTCTTGGGATTACGCTCCACGGTGGAGGCGGATACTGCCATTGACGGTGTTCATCTTGATGTCCGGTCCGCCGGAGCCGATCGCACCGGCGAGCGACTTGCTACCGAATTCGCCCCTAACAGTGATAGGGAAATCGGTGCTCATGCTGCCGTTCACGGTGCTGGCGCTCAACTGCGCGGAGGATGCGCCGGGCAGAGTGAGATCAATGCTGCCATTGACGGTGTGGAATCCCATAGCCTTGCGGGCGGCGCCATTTACGGTTGCTACGATGTTGCCATTCACGGTGTGGGCTTCGACGCTCTCCGAGGCGGCTACGTTCACGTTGCCGTTGACGGTGTGGGCTTTGGCTTCGCCCTGGATGTCGGAGATCTCGACGTTGCCGTTCACGTTGTGGCCGGTGAAGTTCACCTGAGCCGGGATCTTTACGACAAAGGCGACCTGGACGTCATTGTTGTTGCGACCCGACTCGCGATTTCTGGAGTTTCCGTCGCAGTCGTTTCCGCTGTTGGGGTAGACGGCGCAGATCTTGACTCCATCGCCGCTGGGGACGACCTGGATTTGGACTTCGTTGGGATCGCTGCGCTCGGCGGTGCGGCGGGCAGTGACTTCTACTTGTCCGCCTGTGCCGCGTTCGGCGCGGATTGTGCCGTTGATGCCATGGATAGTGACTGTCTTACCTGCCGCGACAAAGCCGGACCAGTTGAACGGCGCGGCTTCCGAAGCATTGAGAAGGGGAGTAACGGCCGCCGCGAGTACGAGGGCCAGGGTTTTCGTGGTCATGCCGGTGATTACCGGTGTATCGCCCACAGGTTACAAGAGATTTGTACGATCATCGAAGACCGAAGAAGCTGCGACCGATCCAGGCGACCACGAGGCTGCCGACCAGAACGACGCTGGCGTGGCCCAGCAGGAAGTGCGAGAGCTCGAGATTGGGGCAATGGACTCCTAGGGCGATGATGCCGGCCATGCTGGCGAGCGCACCGGTCCAAAATGCAGCGGATAGAGGATTCGGCGCAAATCCAAGACGAGCCCAGCTCAACAGCGCAAGGGAAGTACTGCATGCCACGAGCGTTCCGAAGGTAAAGCATCGCCAGGCCCAATAAGCCTCGGATGAAGCTTCGGCGGGACTCCAGCCAAATTCGACGGCTGCGAAGGCGATGACTCCGACCAAGACGATTCCGGCAGCGGCGCGCCCGTCGATGATGTCGCGTGCACCTGGCTTGAACTGGCGATAGAACCCGATTCCGAGAGCCGCTAAGGCGACGGCGGAAAGGATCACGTAGAGCGTGGCGGTCTCCGCGGGCAGGGCGGACCATCCAAAGGCGCCTTTCCACATGACGCCTACGGCAGCGAGGAAAATCGGAAGGGCGATGGCAATTGCTATGAACCACAAGCGCGAGGGCATTGGCCGGACAGGCGCAATCTCTTGAGGAGCAAAAAAAGATTGAGGCACAGGCATACGCTGAATTCCATCGATCGTCTCAACTAACCTGCGGCAACTGGAGCACGTTTCCAGATGCTCCTCTACTTGCGTGCGTAGCTCAGGCGGAAGCGCCGCGAGCGGACGTTCGGAGAGGATTGTCGAAAGCTCTTGACAGGTCATCCGGCAGCTCCTTCCCCAGCCGCCCCTGCCACCGGTTGAGCGAACCACTTCCGCAAAGTTTCATAGGCGCGATAGGCTTTTTGCTTGACCGCGCTGCGCGAACTTCCAACTACGATTGCGACCTCGTCGACGCTCATTCCCTGCACCTTCAACATCATGAACACCTCGCGCTGGCCGTCGGGGAGTTCGTGGAGGCGAGCCAGAATTGCGGATGCCTCCAAACCTTGTTCGATCGCGCGGCGTGGATCGGTGATGGGCTCGCCGGGGCCGGCCACGGCTGCTTCGCGATTGGCGCGCGCGGAATCCTTGCGATACTCGTCGATCTTGGTGTGCCGGGCGATGGCAAACGCCCAGGGCAGCACGGGCTCACCGGGGCGGTAGCTGGAACGCCCGCGATGGATGCGCACCCAGCATTCCTGCATCAGATCCTCAGCTTGGGCCGGATTGCCGGTTTGGGCGAGGAAATAGCGATACACAACGGGGTGAAGCAGCGCGACGAAATCGTTCGCGGCCTGGCGGTTGCCCTGTTGGTACTCGACCAGCAAACGGCCGAGCGATTCAGTGAGTTGATCGCGGTTTTCTGTATCGTGCAACTTCGGCGGTCCGCCCTGTTACCTGATGATACGAGACGTGCGAACGAGTGGTAACGTTTGGAAGCTTAGTTGTCGTTGGTCTTTTTCTTGAAGAAGCGTTCCTTGATGTCCGGCCAAAACTCCTTGAGGACGTTCGAGAGCGCGTCAGTTCCGATCTGGATGCTGAGCTTCTGAACGTTGTCGTGCAGATTGCGATTGTCGGTGTAATAGAGATTCGAAATCGCGACTGCGGTGGAGTTGCCTCCGATCTCGGAGATGTTGAAGACCGGGGTTCCTTTGTCGGAGCGGCAAATGAACACGCGCGTCAAGGCGTAGCCGGTGCGCTTCATTGTGGAACCGCCGTTCTTGCCGATGCGGAAGTACCGCGGGTCCTGCCTGAACATGATGGGATAGAAGCTTTCCGTCATCATGTTGCCGAGTGTCTGGTCCGCGTAGGAGGCCGCGTAGCGCTTGGCGAAGCCTTCGACTCCTTGACCGAATTGAGGGCTGGTGTCCGATAGCTGGTTGAATCCAGCAAAGACGGCCGAGGTGAAGTACACAGGGTAGTCGAATGAGTCCTTGAAGCCGATCCAGAGTTTGCGTTTGGCGCTGATCGGTTGATAGGGAGTGTTGGCGTCCGCGGTGCGGTAGTTGGGAAGAACGCCGAAAGCGCGCTTGTCGACCGGGGCGGCGGACTGGTCGGAGGAAGTTGCGGCAGGCTTTGGTGGATCGGTTGGCGCCGGATCCTGGGCGAAGACCGCGCCTGACAGCAACACAAATCCTGCGAACGTCTTCAAGTTGGGGGCTTTAATCATGAATCGACCGACTCATTTTAGGATGCGCGCGCCGCCCGCGAGGTTCCTGAAATTGCGCGGATAGCCGGTTTGATGCGATGCTGGCACAGGGGCCGAGGATGCTGAATCCGCAGTGAATACAAGTAGGGTTTTGAATTATGCGCTGCTCGCGGCGGCCCTGGCCGTTGCGGTGCTCGCGGGGCGGATGTTTCTTGAGGGATATTCGCATATCCTGTTCGCCGATTCGTGGGAAGTCCTGATGGACTACAAGGCGGAGGGCTTTCGCGTAACTCCTGGCTTTCTGGTAGGGTTTCACAGCGAACACCGGGCGCTGTTTGCGAGGGTTCCCATTCTCGCGGACACACTATGGGCGGGCGGGCAGGGGTTCATTCCATTTGGCGTGATTTTCCTGACTCAACTTGCGCATGCATGCCTGCTAGTGTGGATCGCGCGTAAGCAGACCTGGTTTGAGGCTCGTTATCTCGCGCTTGTGGTGGCAATGGCGGTGTTCTGCTGCTTCTCACCGGCACAGATGGAGAACTTCATCTGGTCATTCCAGACGGCGTTTGTACTGAACTTCTTTTTTGCTACGGGAGCAGTGGCTGCGGTTGCCGCGCAGAAGCAAAGTCCATCGCCGAAGTGGGTCGTGGCTATATTTCTGTGCGCGTGTGGCGCTCCGCTGTGTTTGGCTTCGGGCGTATTCGTGTGGTGGATCGTGGTCGCGATGTCGCTGGCGGTTCGGCTTCCGCGCAAGTGGACCTTGATCTACGCCGCGGCGGGCGCTCTCACGCTCATTTTGTATGTGCAGGGTTACAAACAACCGCAGGCGCACGGGCATCCGCTGGAGACGCTCCGCAATCCGCTGGGTCTGCTGCACTACGTGGCTTACTTTCTTGGATCTTCGTGGAAGTGGTGGACCATGGGATTCGGGGAGTTGCTCGCTTTGGCAGCAGTCATATTGCTGGGAACGCGCATGCTGCCGCTCGTTCGAAAAGGTCCTGTGAATCCGTGGGAAGCGGTGCCGCTGGCGGTCATGTCGTTTTCGATTGTCACGGGTCTCCTGGCAGCTTTAGGGCGGCTCAACTTTGGACTCGAACAGGCGGGGTCGAGCCGATATCAGACTCCGGCGTTACTGTTTTGGTTCATGGCTGCGTTGTTGGTGCTGGCGTGGTTGCCGAAGAAGTCCGAAGGCCCGGCGCTAGCGTTCGGCGTGTTCGTTCTGGTGGCGATGTTGTCGGTATTTCCAGCATCAAAAGGGATGGACGAGGTGGTTCGGGAACGGCGCCTCGGCTGGGACCGCGCCGAGGCGGCCTGGGTCTCAGGAGTGGAAGATACGAAGACGATAAATGCGATGATCGCAGGAAATCAACTGCTCTTGTATTGGCCGTATCGCGAGCGCCGCTTGGGACTATTCAGCGTGGAGCCGGGGTCGGAGCTCGATTCGGTCGTGGCGGCCGATCGGATTCAGGCGCGCAATTTTTGTGAGGGAAGTTTCATCCGGGATGCGTCGTTTATGGACAAGGATTGGCCGGGTATCCGGTTACGAGGCGGCGCGCGCGTGCACAGCGACCGTTCTCCGATCCATCAATTTATCGTCACAACGCTCGATCGGCGCGTAGTTGGTATTGGAATCGACGATGTCGCGTACGCGGCGACGAAGAATCCGAAAGAGTTGGTGACGGTATATGGGCTGTTGGATCATAGGAACGTTTGCGAAATCATGACGGAGTGAGATATCCGCGAGCCATTGGACCGCTCTAAAGTCGAGATCTTCAACCGCCACGCGTGGGCAAGTCCGGAGGTGGAAACATGCACGGAATAGGACTGGCGCTCGCTATCCTGACCTTTGGGGCGCTCTCCATATCTGCGCAGCAGTTTATGAACTCAGCCCAGTTCCTGCATTGTTCCGGTTCACAGAAGATCAGGCTACCCCTGATAACCCAATTCTGGGGAGCACCGTGCCCTACGGAGCCAAGGGTTTCTTCTTCAATGCGCCAGATGGCGTGTCCTGTGCGTTCGATCACGTCATGCCAGGTACCGATGCGACGCTGAACTATCTGCTCCTTACGCCAAAGGCGGCGACCGGGACCGCTCCCGGCAGGATCAACTCAATCGCGCTGTGATCACCGGACAGTACTTCCTGAATGTCGTATATACGACGACAAACCTCGGCCCTCCGCAGACCACGGAGATTCTCACCGAGTTGTTGCCCGGAGGCTCCTCGCGGCCGATGGTCGAGTCTGTCACCAGTCCAATAATCCGTATGTGGTAACCAACACCTTCCGGTCCCACTGGCGGACATCGCTCTCTCATTTTTCACTGCCGATGGCAGCGGAACAGGAGAGGTTGCCACGTTCGGGGCCGATTCCTTACCGATCACGGCGGGCGAAGCTATCGAGCTCAAGGTGGCGGACGTGGGCTACTACGCTCCTGCACTATTTGGACCTCGAAACCTCGGGCGAAGATCGCGCAGCTTCATGGTCAAATCGTGACCCCGCCATCTTACTCCCTTATCTTGGGCGATGGCTATGTCTTGACCATGCCGATCGGCATCGCTGTTGGTGGAGCGCCAGTCCGATTCGTCTACCTGCAGCCGGCGTCACTCCGACGGGTGGGATGTTCGCATTCCCGACGCAGTGCCGCCCGGCGAGCAACCCATAGTTGTCACCTTCGGCAACTGTGATAATTCGCAACAGGACACGACATTGTTCATCCATTAAAGCGGATGGGCCTGGAGTGCCGCTCAGCGCCTAAACCAAAAGCTCCGCCAAGGCCGCGGCGGTGGGCGTATACATTCAGTTCCACAACGTTCGCGGCTGTGAAGAGATTCCGTGAGGCCGATCCAACGCACGTTGGCTGATTCTCTCGATTGGCGAGGTATGTTTCTCAGACTGCCGCCTGTTAGACTGCCCTTGATTTGCGGACCCTTGAGCGCTATACTCAGAGTGCTTACTAAGACATCTACATGAACAGTTCGGACTCACTACAAGGCGCACTCCCTTTGATGGTTCTCAAGATCCTCTCTCGCCGTGGACCGCTGCACGGCTATGGCATCACGGCCAGAATTGAAGAAATATCGGAGGAAATGCTGAGTGTCGAGGAAGGATCGCTCTATCCGGCGCTGCACCGCATGGAAGAATGCCGTTGGGTTTCCGCGAAGTGGATGATCACCGAGAACAAACGCCGCGCACGCGTTTACGAAATAACTGCGGCGGGCCGTAAGCAATTGAAGGAAACCGAAGGTCGTTGGCGCGCCGTCACAACGGCGATCGACCAGGTATTACAGAGAGCCTAGCAGCATACATTCGGGAGGACCTCATGTCCTGGTTTTCACGCCTTGTAAATGTATTTCGCAGTGACCGCCTGAACCGTGACCTCGAAGATGAGATTCGTTTCCACTTGGACACTCGCGCCGCCGAGTTTACCCGCCACGGCATGACTGCGGAGGAAGCGGCCCGCGAGGCACGGAGACGGCTAGGGAACCAGTGGCAGGTCCGCGAAGCCAGCCGCGATGTGAAACTGCTGCCTTGGCTCGATGCGCTAGTGGGCGACGTGCGATACGGATCGCGCATGTTGTGCAAGAGTCCCGTGGTTACGGCCGCGGCAATCCTTTCGCTCGCCCTGGCCATCGGCGCATGCACCGCCGCGTATTCGCTGATCGACGCCCTGATCCTCCGGCCCCTGCCTGTGAGAGATCCGGAAGGACTGGTATACCTGACCTATCCTTCGAACCGTCCGGGCGAAGCGGAGGGTGACGCCTTCAACTATCCGCTATTCGAACGCCTTCGCGACGCGTCGCGCGAGAAGATTGGACTGTTCGGCATGAGTTCGCCGCGTCCGCGCGACGTGGCACTGGGGAGTTCGATGGAAAAGATCCGGGTGCAATTCGTGTCCGGCGACGCCCTGGCCATCCTCGGGGTAAAGCCGGCCCTCGGGCGGTTGCTCACCGGGGAGGACGACCGGCATCCGGGCGAGAGCCCCGTGGCGGTCGTGAGCTATGAGTTTTGGATGCGCATGGGCGGCCGCGCCGATATTCTAAGCCGACCGCTCGATTTGGTCGAGCCGTCGCCGGCAGCGCGAACTAAGAACGCCATGCGCCGTCTGCAAATCGTCGGTGTGGCCCAAAGCGGATTTGCCGGCGTGGAACCGGGATTGAAGAGCGATGCCTGGATTCCCAATATGATGTTCAGTCCCGAAGGGTTGACGTACGCCAACTGGGACTGGTTGCGAATCTTGGGACGTCCCAAACCGAGTGTTCCCCCTGAACAGGCCCAGCACCTGGTTCAGGAGACGCTCATCAATTACCGTTACGATCATCCGCGCGAGTTGCGCAAACAAATCAACATGCGATCCGCTGCCAACGGCCCTTCGCGGATCCGCAAGACCTTCGAACGGCCACTATGGATCCTGGCAATTGTCGCCGGCCTGGTGCTGCTTATCGCCGGATCGAACGTGGCCAACCTCCTCGTGGCGCGCGCCGCGGCGAGGCAGCGGGAGATGGCCTTGCGCATCTCGATCGGAGCAGGAAGACGCCGTCTGGTG
>Ga0157379_10005608_pt1 | contig 10786 bp, 14 predicted proteins | sample S25metaG_FD_121802 | JGI IMG/M metagenome (GOLD analysis project Ga0157379, IMG submission 121802) | Switchgrass rhizosphere microbial communities from Kellogg Biological Station, Michigan, USA - S2-5 metaG | ecosystem: Host-associated > Plants > Roots > Rhizosphere > Soil | place: USA... | reverse complement strand
TGGCGAACTTCTCGTGCAGGAACTGCTCGGTGCCCTCGGTCGGCCGGTGGTACATCCACGACAGCAGGCCGAGAGCGAACATGTTCTTCGCCCGCTCGGCGTCCTTCTTCGACAGGCCCGTCTCCTCCAGCGCACCCCGGGTGAGGGTGGCCATGGCGACCGGGTGGACCTGGAAGTCGGCCAGCGAGTCGTCCTCGAGGGGGTTGGCGTCGTAGCCGACCTTGGTCAGGTTGCGCTTGGTGAACTCGTCGGTGTTGACGATCAGGACGCCGCCGTGGGGCAGGTCGCCGATGTTCGCCTTGAGCGCGGCGGGGTTCATCGCCACGAGCACATCGGGCCGGTCGCCGGGGGTGAGGATGTCGTAGTTGGCGAAGTGCAGCTGGAACGACGACACGCCGGGCAGGGTCCCGGCGGGGGCGCGGATCTCGGCGGGGTAGTTCGGCAGCGTGGACAGGTCGTTGCCGAACGCCGCGGTCTCCGACGTGAAGCGGTCGCCGGTCAACTGCATGCCGTCGCCCGAGTCGCCCGCGAACCGGATGACGACCCGGTCCTTCGTGACGACCTCAGGCTCGGATGTGACGGCGACGTCGTTGGTCGTCATGTCGAGGTCATTCCCCGATTCGATTCGTGAGGCCCAAATGTCCGTACGAGGTTAACGTTCCGTTGCGGGGGACGTCCCTCGGCCTGGATACACGTCACACGGACCTTCACCTCTTCGATATCCGTGCCTGGAGCGCGGTCACCCGCTCCGTGAACACCTCCGAGTGTACGGACGTCGCCTGCGCCCTCACCTCGATCTCCGTCGCCGCGGCGTGCGAGATCGCCCCGGCCGTGACGCCCATGGTGGCCTTCGTCGTCTCGACCAGCGCGCGCGGCGCCGACGCGGCCCGGCTCGCCAGCTCGTGGGCGCCGGCCAGCAGCGCCGCGTCGTCTGGGTACCGGCGCCAGACCAGGCCGACGCGCTCGGCCTCGGCCGCGTCCAGGACGTCGCAGAAGAGGGTCAGCGCCTTCGCCCCCTGGGTGCCCAGGGCCCGCTCGACCATCCACGTGTAGCCGCCGCCCGGGTGCAGCCCGAGCTGCATGAACCGGGCGTCGAACTTCGCGCCGGGGCCGGCGAGACGGACGTCACAGGCCAGGGCGAGGTTCAGCCCGGCGCCCACCGCGGCGCCGTTGACCGCCGCGATGGTCGGCAGCGGGCAGTTCGCGACGACCAGGAAGCCCGAGTAGACCTGGCGCAGCCGCGCGGGATCGGCGCCCTGCAGTTCGGAGAGGTCCCCGCCCGCGCAGAAGGCGGGCGGCTCGCCGGTGAAGACGATCGCGCCGACGTCCGGATCGGCCACCGCCGCGTTCACCGCCGCGACCAGCTTGCCCGAGAGGTCGAGGTTCATCGCGTTGCGGCGCTCGGGATAGGACACGGTGACCAGGGCGACTCCGTCGGTGACCGACGTCCGGACTTCGGTGGGCATGGGGTGATCCTGACATCCTCGACCGGGCTGTGGGGATGCGGTGCGCGGGCGGGCCGCGGAACACCGTCTCCCGGCGGGTCGTTGACGCAACGTCATCGCGAGACGAGGAGGCCATCGGTGCACGGTCACCTGAACGGGCTCAAGACGGCCCTCCTGCTCGGTGGCATGAGCGCGCTCGTGCTGCTGGTCGGCGGGCTCGTCGCGGGTCGGACGGGGCTGATCGTCGCGCTGCTCGTCGCGCTGGCGATGAACGGCTACGCCTACTTCAACTCGGCGGCGATGTCCCTGCGGGCGATGCACGCCCGGCCGGTGACCGAGGCGGAGGCGCCGCAGCTGTACCGGATCGTCCGGGAGCTCTCGCAGCGCGCACGGCAGCCGATGCCGCAGCTCTACCTCAGCCCGACCGAGGCGCCCAACGCGTTCGCCACCGGCCGGAACCCGCGCAACGCGGCCGTGTGCGCCACCACCGGCCTGCTCGAGCTGCTGGACGAGCGGGAGCTGCGCGCGGTCCTCGGGCATGAGCTGTCCCACGTCTACAACCGGGACATCCTCATCGCGTGCGTCGCGGGCGCGATGGCCTCGATGATCAGCTTCCTGGCCAACATGGCGATGTTCGCCGGGATCTTCGGCGGGGAGGAGGAGGACCGGCCCAACCCCTTCGCCGCCCTCCTGATCGCGCTGCTCGGCCCGATCGCGGCTGGGGTCGTCCAGATGGCCGTGAGCCGGTCGCGGGAGTACCAGGCGGACGCCTCGGGGGCCCGGCTGACCGGGGACCCGCTGGCCCTGGCCTCGGCGCTGCACAAGCTGGAGCGGGGCACCGCGTTGGCGCCGCTGCCGCCCGAGCCGCAGCTGGTGTCGCAGTCGCACCTGATGATCGCGAGTCCCTTCCGGCCCGGCGAGCAGATGGCGCGACTGTTCTCCACACACCCGCCGATCAGCGAGCGGATCAGGCGGCTGCAGGAGATGGCGCGCCGGCAGCGTTGAGCGTCGGCGCTGAAACAGTCGGTGGGGCGCGGCATGCTGTGCGGGTGCTCTCCACCACCAGCGAGTACGGCATCCTCGGCGTCCGGGACGTCGACTTCCACCTGGAGCGGATCGCGCCCGCCCCGGACCTCGCGGAGCTGGTCGAGCGGCACTGGGTGGTGACGTGGGAGCTGCCGCCCGGTCGCTCGGCGTCGGTCACCCTGCTGCCGCAGCCCTGCGTGAACCTCGTGCTGGACCGGGGGATGCTGGCGATCGCCGGGGTGGGGCGGGAGCGCTTCACCTACCGCTACACCGGCGCGGGGCGCGTGTTCGGCACCAAGTTCCGGCCCGGCGCGTTCCTGCCGTTCCTGGGGCGGCCGGTGTCCACCATCACCGAGGTCACGGCGCCCGCGGCCGGGCTGTGGGGGCCCGCGGCGGACGAGCTGGCGGCCTCCCTGCGCGGCCCCGTGGCCGATCTCGTCGAGCGCACCGAGGGGTTCCTGCGGGCCCGGTGGCCGGAGCCGGACCCGAACGTCGAGCTGGTGGGGCGGATCGTCGCGGCGCTGCTGCGGGACCGGGAGATCGCGCGGGTCGAGGAGGTCGTGGAGCGGTTCGGGATCCCGGCGCGCACGCTGCAGCGCCTGTTCAACCGGTACGTGGGGGTCAGCCCGAAGTTCGTGCTGCGCCGCTACCGGCTGCACGAGGCGGCGGCCCGGCTCAGTGGCGAGCGGGACCGGCCGTGGGCGGAGGTGGCCGCGGAGCTGGGCTACTTCGACCAGTCGCACTTCATCCGGGACTTCACCGCCGCCGTCGGGCTGACCCCGGTGGCCTACGCGGAGCTCTGTCACCGTCGGTCGGAACCCGTGAACGCCTAGGTTTCTCAATGAGACTCAGCTAGAGTCGGGGCCATGACGGGAGTCGAGATCCGGCGCGAGCGGACGCACACCTGGGAGGATCCGGCGGGCATGGCGGCCGCCGCCGGGCTGGACGGGATGGCGGTCTTCGCCAAGCTGCTCGCGGGGGAGCTGCCCGCCCCGCCGATCCTGTCCCTGCTCGGCTTCGAGCTGGACTCCTTCGCCGAGGGCCGGGCGGCGTTCACCCTCACCCCCGGCGAGCACCACTACAACCCGCTGGGCACCGTCCACGGCGGTGTCTACGCCACGCTGCTGGACTCCGCGATGGGGTGCGCGGTGCACACCACGCTCCCCGCGGGCGTCGGGTACACCAGCATGGACCTGGACGTGAGGTTCCTGCGCCCCATGACCGCGACGACCGGGACGGTCACGGCCACGGGGTGGGTGGTGAGCGCGGGGCGTCGGACCGCGCTGGCCCGCGCCGAGCTGCGGAACTCCGCGGACACGCTGCTGGCGGACGCGTCGTCGACCTGTCTCCTGCTCCGGTGATCGGGTCCTGGGCTGGGTAGCCTGCGCACATGCCGGACGACGACTCCACCACCGCCCTGCCCCAGACCTGCGTGCGGTGCGGGAACCCGGCCCTGGTCCGGATCGTGGGCCGCTGCGCGGGCTGCATCGGCGAGCTCGGCCTCGCCGAGGGCCCCGACTACCAGGCGTTCAAGGCCGAGGTGAAGGCGGAGTTCGGCGTCAAGGGTTAGGTGTGGGCAGGGCCCGATCTGCTGCCACCGGCGGAGGATTCTGCGCGAGAATCTCGCGGCAGGTGTCCTCCGGGGCGGGAGCCCGTTCGTCCCCTGGGTGACACCGGATCCGCCGGTGACCGAGCCGAGGAGTGACCATGCCGCAGTACGCCGCTCTCATCTACAACCGCGACGTCGACTGGACCCGTCCCGAGTTCGCGCAGGAGACCAAGGACTACGCCGAGTTCGGCGAGGCGACCGCCGCGATCCTCCGGGGCGGTGCCGCCCTCTACCCGACGTCGACCGCGACGACCGTCCGGGTGCGCGGCGGACGGGGCGGTGACCTGGTCACCACCGACGGTCCGTACGCCGAGACCAAGGAGGCGCTGACCGGCTTCTACCTGCTGGAGTGCGCCGACCTGGACGAGGCGGTGAAGGTCGCCGCGACGATCCCGGGGGCCTGGGACGGGGCCGTCGAGGTCCGTCCGGTGATCGACTTCGGCGGCTGAGTGCACGATCCGCGCGCCGCCCTCGTCCGCCTCGTGCGCGACGAGGGCCGGCGCGTGCTCGCCACCCTGGTCCGGCTGACCGGCGACCTGCAGCTCGCCGAGGACGCCGTCCAGGACGCCACCGTTCGCGCGCTGGAGATCTGGCCGCGGACCGGCGTCCCCGCGGAGCCGCGGGCGTGGCTCACCCTGACCGCCCGCCGTCGGGCGATCGACCTGATGCGCCGGGAGGCCGCGCGCTCGGGGAAGGAGGCGCTCGCGATGCCGGATGCGCCCGAGCCCCCGGAGACCGTGCGGGACGACCAGCTCCGCCTGCTCTTCACCTGCTGTCATCCTGCGCTGTCGCACGAGGCGCAGGTGGCGCTGGCCCTGCGCACGCTCTGCGGCCTCACCGTGGCCGAGGTCGCCGAGGCGCTCCTCGTCGGCGAGGACACGATGGCGAAGCGGCTGACCCGGACCCGGCAGAAGATCGCGAAGGCGCACATCCCCTATCGGGTGCCCGCGGACCACGAGCTGCCGGACCGGCTGCGCGGGGTGCTGGCCACGCTCTACCTGCTGTTCACGGAGGGGTACGACCCGATCGGCGAGCCGCGCGCGGCGCTGGTGGACGAGGCGGTCCGGCTCACCCGGCTGGTCCGCGAGCTGATGCCGGACGAGCCGGGTGTGCTGGGGCTGCTCGCCCTGGAGCTGCTCACCGACTCCCGGCGGGCCGCGCGTCGGGACGCCGCCGATCGACCGGTGCTGCTGGCGGACCAGGACCGGTCGCTGTGGCGGCGCGACCTCATCGAGGAGGGCGTGCGGCTGGTGGGCCAGGGGCTGCGGCACGGCCCCGATCCGTACGTGCTGCAGGCGGCGATCGCGGCGTGCCACGCGATCGCGCCGACCTGGGCGGACACCGACTGGGCGGCCGTGGTGTCCTGGTACGACGTGCTGCTCGACGTGGCCGGCACGCCCGTCGTCGCGCTCAACCGGGCGGCGGCGGTCGCGGAGCGGGACGGGGCGGTGGCCGGGCTGGCCGCGGTGGACGCCGTCGAGGGGCTGCAGCGCTATCCGCTCTGGCACGCGTCCCGGGCCGAGCTGCTGGTCCGGGTCGGGGATCCGGTGGGGGCGCGCGCGGCCTGGGACGCGGCGCTCGCGCTGCCGCAGGACGAGACCCGCGCCGCCCAGCTGCGCAGGCGCCGGGACGCGACACTGTGAGCCGGCCGGGTCCTCGTGGGCGCCGTCGGCAGGGTTGCCGCTGCCCCGGGCGGGTAGCCGCACCGACGTGATCCTGTTCTGTCCGCCCGGGGTGTACCGGGCCCAGTCCGACACCGAGCTGCTCGCCGGGCGGCTGTCCCGGGTCGCCCCCGGCCAGGACGTCCTGGACCTCGGCACGGGCACTGGCGCGCTCGCCCTGGAGGCGCACCGCGCGGGCGCCCGTTCCGTGACGGCCGTCGACCTCTCCCGACGCTGCGTCGGCGCGACCCGGCTGAACTCCCTGCTGCACGGGGTGCCCACCCGGGTGCACCGCGGCGACCTCTACGAGCCCGTTCGCGGCCGGCGGTTCGGGGTGGTCGCGGCCAACCCGCCGTACGTGCCGTCGGAGTCGGTAGTCCTGCCGCGCCACCGCCGCGGCCGCAGCTGGGACGCCGGGCCGGACGGGCGGGCGCTGCTGGACCGGGTCATCGACGCCGCCCCGGACCACCTGACGCCCGACGGCGTGCTGCTCCTGGTGCACTCGCAGGTCTGCGGGCCGGAGGAGACCGTGGCCCGGCTGGCTCGCGCCGGGCTCGCGGGCGAGGTCGCGGCCCGGGCGCGGATCCCGTTCGGGCCGGTCATGAGGTCGCGGGCCGAGCTGTTGGAGCGGCGCGGGCTCATCGGCCCCGGCGACCGGCTGGAGGAGCTCCTGGTGGTGGAGGCACGCCGTGGCTGAGCCGACCCGGATCACGCTGACCGAGGAGGGGCCTGCGCTGGTCAGCGGCCCCGTCGAGCTGGAGCTGCCGGACGGTACGCGGGTCCGGTCGGATCGCGCCGTCACCGCCGTGTGCCACTGCAGGCGCAGCAAGCGCTACCCGATCTGCGACGCGAGCCACCGGCGGAAGGAGCGGCAGGGATGATCCCCACCCCGCGCGGGCCGGTGTCCGACGCGGTGCTCGGCCGCCTCCGGGGCGGCACGCTCGGCGAGATCCCGGTGGCCGACCCGTACGGCGACGACCTGCAGCTGGCGCTGTACTGCTGCTACGAGCTGCACTACCGCGGCTATCCCGGCGTCGACCCGGAGCTGGAGTGGGACCCGGACCTGCTGCGGGTGCGGCGCTCGCTCGAACAGGCCTTCCTGGCACGGCTGCGGGCGGACGTCGAGCCCGGGGCCGACGTGGCCGCGGAGGTGGACGCGCTGCTGGTCGAGCCCGTCGGGCCGCAGGTCCGCGGCGTCTCGCACCATCTGCAGCGCTGCGGCACGCTGGAGCAGCTGCGCGAGTACGTGACGCACCGCTCGGTCTACCACCTCAAGGAGGCCGATCCGCAGGCCTGGGTGATCCCGCGGCTGAGCGGGGCGGCCAAGGCAGGCCTGGTGACCGTCGAGCACGACGAGTACGGCTGCGGCAAGCCCGAACGCATGCACTCGCGGCTGTTCGCCGAGATGATGGCGGAGCTGGGGTTGTCCACGCAGTACGGCGCCCTTGTGGACAGCGTGCCCGCCGAGACGCTCGGCGAGGTCAACCTGATGTCGTTGTGCGGGCTGCACCGCAGCCTGCGCGGGGCGTCGGTGGGGCAGTTCGCGATGGTCGAGCTGACGTCGTCGCCGGGGTCGGAGCGGCTGGTCCGCGCCATGAAGCGGCTCGGCTGCGGCCCCGCGGCGATCCGGTTCTACGACGAGCACGTCGAGGCGGACGCGGTGCACGAGCAGGTCGTCCGCCGCGGCGTGCTGGACCCGCTGCTCTCCGAGGAGCCCGAGCTCGCCGCGGACGTCGTCTTCGGCATCCGGGCGAGCCTGCACCTGGGGGAGCGGCTCGGGGAGCGCCTGTTGGGCGCCTGGGAACGGGGCGAGTCGAGCCTCAGGCAAGCGCCGGAGTCCGTTGCGCGCGGCCCGGTCGAGTGCGGCGGCGAGGCCTGACGAGGGTGGCCAGGCCGAGATCGTGCCCTCGGGGTTGGAGCGCCGCAGGCGGGGTACCTCGCGGCAGTCGACGGAGGAGGTCGTCGTGGGCATCATCATCGGTTTGCTCGTGCTCTGGGTGATCGTCGCCGTGGTCGGGTTCACGGTGAAGTCGCTGCTCTGGCTCGCGATCGTCGGGATCGTCCTGTTCGTGGCGACCGGGATCGTCGGCGGCGTGCGGCGGCGCTCGCTCCGCTGAGATCCGGCGGCGACCCGCGGCGCAGACCAGCCGTCCGGCCCGGTCCGGTTTACCGCGGGTGTGGTCAGGCGACCCGACGCCCGGCGGGCTTCAGCCCCTCATCCCCGCCGAACGGTCTGCGGCGCAACGGCTCCGCGGCCTCGAGCAGCGGGTCGGTCGGGCCCGGCTCCGGGCTGCGCGTCCCCTCGCGGGTGCCGTCCCCGCCGTCCCGGGTGAGGGCGCGATGCACGAGCAGCAGGAGCAGCCCCACCACGACGAGCCCGTGCCCGACGAGCCGGGCCCCGTCCACCCGTCCGGCGAGCAGGCCCGGGACGCTCAGGACCGTCAGGCCGGCCACGAACGCGCCGATCACCGGCACGAGCGCCGGGGCCGAGCGCGTGCCGCGCAGGGCGACCCAGCCGAACGCCACGCCCAGGGCGAGGTTCCACGCCGCGCTCTCGTGCGAGAAGTGCGCCGCCGAGGCGCCCATGAGCTCCATGTCGTGCCGGCCGCCGTCCGTCGCCGCGACGATCCCGGACACCGCCAGCCCCAGCTGCCCGACGGACAGCGCGGCGAGCCCGCCCCGAACCGCGTCGACGGCGCGACGACGCCGGGGCCGCTCTCGGGCGGGGGGCGCGTCGAACGCGGCGAGCACCCCCGGCAGCAGGTCCGGCTCCGCGCCGACCACCTGGGTCCGCGCCAGTCGCGTGACCCGCGCGGCCCGGTCCACGAACGCGCGGCAGTCCGCGCAGGTGGACAGGTGGGTGTCGACCGCCGCGGACTCGCCCGGGCGGTCCTCGCCGTCGAGCCGGGCGGAGATCGCCTCGCGGCACTCCTCGCACTGCATGCCCAGAAGGTCGCACGGTTCGCCCGTCGAGTTCCCGCCGCCCCCGGTTCAGGTCCGGTGCGCGGCGGAGCGGCGCCGGGCGAGGAGACCGGCGAGCAGGATCACCAGCACCCCGATCGCCGCGCGGCACCAGTGCGGCGTCGAGGAACAGCACCGCCCGCGACCAGTCGATCCCCGCGGGCTCGAGCCGGAACACCTCCGCGGTCCAGGCCCTGGGCCGTCCTTCCGCTGCGGCTGTGCTCGTCATGACCCACCCTCGGGGAGGGTCGTCGGGCGTGCCCCGCAGGGAAATGGGCGAAAGGCCCGTCACCCGTCGAAGCAGGACAGGTGGGGCCCTCGTGCCGCCGGGTCAGGCTGTGACCACCCGCGACCCGGCGCGCTGGTGGGCGACGGTTCAGGCGTTGATTCCGTTGCAGGTCACGACCGCGTATGCCCCCGACGACGTGGAGGAGGCGATCTCCTTGCCGTCGACGAGGATCTTGCACGTGATGTCACCGGACCCGCCGCCCTTCTGGGCGACCAGCGACAGCCCCGAGAACTTCGACACGTCGTCCTTGAAGGTCAGGTCCTTCGACCACGGCAGCGTCACCTGGGAGGCCTGCTCCATCTGGAAGCCCTCCTCGGTGTAGGTGACGTTCCCGGCCCTCGTAGGTCCCGACACCTGATAGGTGACGGTGTGCCCGCCTGCGGCGGCCTGCTGTGCGGGGGCGGAGACGCCCGCCGGGGTGCTCGCGGTTCCGGTGGTGGCGTTGTCGACGGCCTTGCCGAACGCCGCCACCCACAGGATGCACACGAGCAGCGCGAGCACCGACAGCACGGTGCCGGCGATCGCCAGGCCCTTGTTCGTGGCACTGCCCTGCGACGCCCGGTGCCACCCGACCGCAGCGAGGACCAGCCCGAGAATGCCCAACGGCCAGGCGACCACCCCCACCAGCGGGATGAACGAGAAGATCAGGGCGAGCAGCCCGAGGACGAACCCGGCCGTCCCGAGCCCGTTCTTCGGCTGCTGCGGCGGCGGGGGTGGGAGCGGCGCGTTCGTCGGGTGCTGCAGGCGCTGCTGCGGGACCTGCTGGTACCCGGCGGGCGGCGGGTAGCCCTGAGTCGGGTACGGCTGCTGCCCGTACTGAGGCTGCTGCGGCTGAGACGAAGACCCGTAGGGGTGGTGAGGGGTGGTCACGGCCGATTCATCGGCGAACCCCCGGCGCTGTTAACGGCCCCTTCACACCATCATCAGAAGTGGGGACGCTCTCGAACGCACGCCGGGGCGGCCGCCGGCAGCTCCGACATGGTCAGGTCAGAGCACCAGGGCGCCGCCGATCTACCTATAGTTCGTGAACTGCAGCGCGATCCCGAAGTCCTTGGACTTCAGCAGCGCGATGACCGCCTGGAGGTCGTCCTTCTTCTTCCCCGACACCCGCAGCTGGTCGCCCTGGATCTGGGCCTGGACGCCTTTGAGCTTCTCGTCCCGGATCGCCTTACTGATCTCCTTGGCCTTGTCCGAGGCGATGCCCTGCAGGATCTTGCCGGTGACCTTGTAGGTCTTGCCGGAGACCGCGGGCTCGCCGACCTCGAAGGCCTTCAGCGAGATGTTCCGCTTGATCAGCTTCTCCTTGAAGACGTCCACGGCCGCGGCCAGCCGCTCCTCGGTCTCCGACTCGAGCGCGATCGCCTCCTCGCCGGACCACGCGATCGACGTTCCGGTTCCGCGGAAGTCGAAGCGCTGCGACAGCTCCTTGGCGGCCTGGTTGAGCGCGTTGTCGACCTCCTGGCGGTCGACCTTGCTCACGACGTCGAACGACGGGTCGGCCATGGGTCCTCCTCGCATGCGGTGGGCCCCCCTCGTCGGGACCCGATCACGTCTGTCGTATCCTTCTCCCCGCACGTCGGCACGCCGACTGCACCCCGGCAGGTTGCCCGAGCGGCCAATGGGAGCGGACTGTAAATCCGTCGGCTTACGCCTACGAAGGTTCGAATCCTTCACCTGCCACACTGGGGACAACGGCCTCTGACCAGCGGGAACGTTGGTCGGAGGCCGTTCTCGTTCGGTCCGGCTGTGTCCGGCTCCGACCCGCTGTCCACGGGTGGCCGCGGTCGCTACGTGG
>Ga0157379_10005605_pt1 | contig 10792 bp, 5 predicted proteins | sample S25metaG_FD_121802 | JGI IMG/M metagenome (GOLD analysis project Ga0157379, IMG submission 121802) | Switchgrass rhizosphere microbial communities from Kellogg Biological Station, Michigan, USA - S2-5 metaG | ecosystem: Host-associated > Plants > Roots > Rhizosphere > Soil | place: USA: Michigan... | reverse complement strand
GGGATCCTCCCCCGGCCACAAATAGCGTGCCGCTGTCTGATTAATAATTACGACAGGCTCGCTCTTCTCTCCGTCTTGCCAACTGAGATCGCGCCCTGCAAGCAGCCTTATGCCCATCACATTGAGATAACCGGGCGTCGCTACATAGACAAACGTCGCGGGCAACTCGCCCTTTTGATATTGCTTGCCCTTCGCGCTCAATCCCCAGGAACGGTTCATATCGAGCGGCAAATTGTCCGAGATACCGGCTGCCTCAATTCCTGGAACCGCAACGATACGTTGCAGCATTTCGCTTAAAACCACTCCACGCTTGTTTCCATCACCGTCGGCGAATTCGACTTTGATTGCAGCTCGCCGGCTGGGCTCAAAACCCAAGTCCACATCCAACACGCGCAAAAAGCTGTGCAGCAACAAGCCGGCACCGACCAGCAGCACGCACGCCAAAGCCAGCTCGGAGATCACCAACGCGGCGCGCAGGCGTTCATGCTTTTTGCCTTCGCTCATGCCTTGGCCGCTGTCTTTTAAAGCTTCCTGCAAATTCTTGCTGGACATTTTGAGTCCAGGAGCCAGACCAAAGATGATGGCCGTCGCAACGGTGATGAGCAAAGTCCATATCAGTGCGGCGCTGTCCACGCGAACGCTGCTCAATAAAGGAAGAGCAATCGATCCTTGATGTGCCAAATAAAAAGTAGTGCCATAGGCCAGAGCCAATCCCAACACCGCACCGATCGCCGATAAAACCAGGCTCTCGGTAAGTAGTTGCCGGACCAGCCGCCCGCGCCCCGCGCCTAAAGCACTGCGCATGGCAAACTCCTTGCTTCGAGCAGCTGCGCGGGCCAATAGCAAGTTCGATAAGTTCACACAGACAATCAGCAAAATTAAACCCACCGCACACCACAGCACGATCAGCGATCGCCGCAGCTTTCCGCTGACATATTCTTTCAGGGCGGTCAGTTGTCCTGTGTAATTACCACCCCATCCCGGGTGTTTAAAGCTAAATAGAAATTTTGGAAAAAGCAGATTGGCTTCTGCCTGCGCCCGAGCGATCGTCACTCCGGGCTTAAGTCGCCCAACGAACGAGAGCGTGTTTCCCCAATCTTCCATGTCTTCCAGAATGGCGGGCCCGTAGAGTTCGATTTTCGCACCGGGTGAGAAGACCGAGCCGAAATCAAATGTCTCAGGCAGCACGCCAATCACAGTGACCGAGCGGTTATCGAGATTGATGGACTGGCCTACGATGTTGGGATCCCCGGCAAAGTGCCGTTGCCAGAACTGATAACTCAGCAAAGTCACCGGGGGCCCGTTCTTGCGGCATTCCTCCGCTGTAAATAAGCGGCCAAGTATCGGCTTGACGCCCATGGTCTGGAAAAAATTCCCCACCACAGCGACACCTGAAAGCGGCACTGGTTCTCCATGTTCGATGAGGCGTGTGTTGTCACTGGTAGAAAAGGCAAAATACCCGGTTACATCCTGAAAGGATTGCTGCTGCGAAAGAAATTGTTTGTAGGCGTCAGTCGAATATGTCTCCGAGGAAAGCCCGCCCTTTCCGGGAAGGCCGGCAATCCATACCAGTTGTTGTGAATCCTGAAACGGCAGTGGGCGCAGCATGAGCGTGTTCACCACGCTGAATACTGCGATGTTGGCACCTATACCCATGGTAAGGATCAAAATCGCGACGCAGGTGAAAACAGGATCGCGGCGCATGGTGCGGAAGGCATAGCGCAAATCGAGCCAGAGAATATCCAGCCCCTGAAATCCGCGAGCTTCGCGCTGTTGCTGCTTGGCCTGTTCCAATCCGCCGAACTGGATGCGCGCCTGACGCCACGCCTCTTGCTCAGACATCCCGCGCTTCATGTTCTCTTCAATGGCCATGGCCAGATGAGATTCCATCTCCGCATCAAGATCGCGATCTGCCTCCGCATTGGAGAACGATGAACGGAGGCGTTGAAGTAACTGCCATAGCCAGTTCATTTATCTTCTCCCTGCATGGTCAACACACGGCCCATCACGCTTGAAAGGCGCTGCCAATACTCAGCATCTTCCGCCAATTGCTTACGCCCCTTCTTGGTAATGGAATAAAACTTCGCCTTGCGGTTATTGTCGGAGGTGCCCCACTCGGCGGAGATCCAGCCGCGCTCCTGCAAGCGGACCAACGACGCATAAATCGTGCCCTGATTCAAAAGAACTTCATTACCACTGACTTGTTCAATGCGGCGGGCGATCCCATATCCATGCAGTGACCCCATGGATGCGAGTGTTTGCAGCACCATCAAGTCCAGAGTTCCCTGAAGCAAATCGAGTTTCGAATCGGACATGCGTTCTCCTGTGTTAATCCCACAGAAGCATGCCATACCTTCTGTGGGATTACAACAGGAGAGACGGGCCAACCAGGCAAAGGTAAACCGGCTCGGTTACAATTTTTCGCTGATGCCGGTAAGTTCCCCAAGCCAGAAGCGTAGCGCGTGGATCGTCATGGCCATGTTTGCCATGATTGCCGTCCCAGCAGGAATTGCGTTGCATACGGTAAAAACGGCGGCAGTGGCACAAATCCCCAGCGCGAACCCGACTCCTTACGGTTACACCTGGAGCTTGTTGTTGTTTATCATTCCGATCATTGTGATTGGCTGGTGGTTTCTGCCGAGTGAGGGGATTGCAATTCCCCAGAGAGCATTTTGGAGAACCATCTGGATTCTTGTCCCAATCGGGTACGGGCTGGATTTCTTTCTCGCCCACCGCTTCTTCATCTTTCCCAATGCCGGAGCGACGCTGGGAATTGGCGCACCCGCACTTAGCGGACCGGTTCCGATTGAAGAGTATATTTTTTATTTCACCGGCTTTGTCGCCATCCTCCTTATCTATATCTGGCTGGACGAGTACTGGCTCGTGGCCTACAACATCGCTGACTACAAAGGAGAATCTCAACAGATCGCAAGGCTGCTGCAATTTCATCCGTGGTCTTTGGTCATTGGGCTCGCACTGTTAACCGTAGCAATGATTTATAAGAGGTTTCATTCGCCTCAAGGCTTCCCTGGCTATTTCACCGTGTTGGTGCTCGGCGGTTTTGTGCCTTCTGCGGGTTTCTTCCACGCGGCACGGCGCTTCATCAACTGGCGTGCCTTTAGCCTGACAGTTTTCATGATGCTGCTCATCAGCATGTTCTGGGAAGCAACGCTCGCGGTACCTTACGGATGGTGGGGATATCAGCCGAATCAGATGATGGGATTATTCATCGGAGCGTGGGCGAACTTGCCCCTTGAAGCGGTGGTGGTTTGGATTGCCGTCACTTACGGAACGATGATTGTGTATGAAATCATGAAAATTTGGCAGGCTTCGGGCAAAACCGCGAAAACCGCGTTTCTCGGATCGCCTTCCAGCAAATAATTCTCTACTCTACTGCAACTTCGCATACTCCGCCCTGGCCTGCTTCAGCACGGGCACATCGGGGTCTGCATCCTTCCACATCGAAAAGAAATCCTGATAGGCGGTCTTCGCTTTTGCGTTATCGCGTTGCATCGCCAGTGCCCGCGCCAGTCCCAACTGGGATAGCGAATAAATTGGGTTGACACAATTAAGACCGCGGTGATCGAGCATCTTTTGGAATTGTGCTGCGGCTTTAATTCCGTCATGCGCCAGCAAGTACGCTTTGCCGCGTACGTAGACAGGATACAAATTCAAGCCTTGTGGGAACCCTCCCAGCTCATAGGGCTCAGCCGCCGCCAGCAGACGGACCGCTTCGGCTGGCTGATTTTTGTGCATCGCCATAAGCGCGCGAGCGGTGGGAATCCATCCCTGGTTCAAGATCAGGTTCTTGGGGCTTTGCCGGCCGAGTTCGTCAACAAGTTGCTGCGAGCGGCCCGCTTCACCCACGATCGCCCATGCCAGCAAACCCTGAGTTCTTGTGTCGCTATCGCCGGTGATTGTCAATGCCTGGGTGATCTGGCGTTTGCCGGGCTCCGGGTCGTATCCCATCTCGGCGTCGAAAGAGGCCTGTTCGATATACATCTGCGCAGCCAACTCTTTCAAGCTGTTCTGCTGGGCGAGCTGAATGACCCGGCTGTAAGTAGACCGTGCGGACTTTACTTTGCCCTGAAAAAGCTCGGACAAAGCTACGAGATCGAGAAGTATAGGCTCAAACCCACTGTTTGCCCGGCTTTGGACAATCTTATCCATGGCCGGACGGTCGCCGTGAAGGAAGGCGATTTGCAGCAGAATGATGTCGCCGACCGGCTGGTTGCGTCCTTCTGCCTCGGCTTTTTCAACGATCGTCTTGGCTTCGTCGTAGCGGTTCAGGCGCAAATAGATAGCCGCCAGGTTCTGGGGAGCAAAACTATCTTTGGGATCGAGCTGCATGGCATCAGCCGCGTTGGCAAGCGCCTTGTCGTACTGCCCCAGCGTCATGTAGGTCAATGCCAGATTGTCCCTGGGGACTGAGTCACGCGGATAAGACCGCTTCCACTGCTCGTATATCTCCGCGGTGGCCTGAAGGTCTCCTACAACTTCGCTTAGGTAGTGAGACGAGATGTACAGCTTTTCGTGCTCGCTGGTTCGATCTTTGAGCTCATAAGCTTTGGTCAGATATAAAGTCTGATCGCTCATGTGACTTTCATTGCCCGAAACTACGCCAAGTGCCGCATACGCCATGGCGAAGTTCGGGTCCAGCTCGGTTGCACGTTTGTAGTGAGGAATGGAGTCTGCGTCGCGCATCGCCTGGTGCAGTTTGTGCGCTTCGGAGTAGGCCTTCAGTGCCTCCAAAGATGACGTGGTCGCCTGCTCGAGTGGCGTGGCGAACTTCTGCACCGAACTGAGTGACTCTCCCAGCTTCTGCCGAAGATCGGAAGCAACTTTGTCCAACGACTTCAGCACCTGCTCTTTACTCTCCGCTTCAACCTGTCCCCGGGCCAACGAATCGCCGGTTGCTGCGTTGATGGCGTTCAGGTCAATAACGTAGTGGTTCCCCAGAGATGAGATAGAGCCGACCAGCACGGCCTTAGTCCCTTCACGCTGGCAGATCTCTTTGGCGATGTCTGCAGTGATGCGCTCATCGGATGGACGTCCCATAAAACCTAACGACTGTTGAATGCGGGACTCGGGCATCACATTCAAATAAGGAGACTGTTCGAGCTGCACCGCCAGAGCTTGCTTCAAAGTGCCGTCGAAGACGGTGTCGCCGGTGCTGTTCACGAAGTCCGCTAGCAGGATGGAATCTTTTTCCGTGAGCGCCGCGGACTTGCGTCCGTGAAAGAACAGACCTCCGGCAACTACAACGACGAAAGTCGCAACAGCGGCTGCAATCCAGGCGCGGCTTTTCTTTTGTTGTAGTACCGACGAAATCGATGAGGAAGAAGCAGTCGCTACGCCCGAGGCGGGCGTGAATACATGTTTGTCGGTACTGGTTGGCGTTGCAATACCCTCCGCCGGAGCTATCGCCGAACGGCTGGAATCCGTATCACGCTTCAGTCGCTGCAACTCGGCGCGCATCTCCGATGCATGCTGATAGCGGAGGTCGCGTTCTTTTTCCAGAGCACGGTTGATGATGCGCTCCAACTCCTGTGGCAGATCGGGGTTCAGTCGCACGGGCGAAACGGGTGCCTTGCCTAGAATCGATTGGAAGATGACGGCAGAGGTGTCGCCACGGAATGGGACCATGCCGGTGGCCATCTCATAAAGCACTGCTCCGAAGGAAAACAAATCCGTGCGGCGATCGAGTTCTTTGCCCCGTGCCTGTTCTGGAGACATGTAAGCCACCGTGCCCAAAGCGGTGCCGGGACTAGTCAGGTGCATCGCGTCGACAGCAGTCGGTAGAGCCGTGGCCTGCTCTCCGATTTTTGCTTCGAACGTGACCTTGGCCAGCCCGAAGTCGAGGATCTTGGCATGGCCGCGCTTGGTAACAAAAATATTCGCCGGCTTGATGTCGCGGTGCACGATCCCTTCCGCATGGGCCGCGTCGAGCGCATCGGCGATTTCGATAGCCAGTATCAGCAATACTTCCAGATCCAGCGGGCGGCCATCGATCTTGTGTTTGAGCGTCATGCCATCCAAATATTCCATGGCAATGAGAGCCTGGCCGCCGGGATCGTCGATTTCGTAAATGGTGCAGATATTCGGATGGTTCAGGGCGGACGCGGCCTTGGCTTCGCGCTGAAAACGCGAAAGCGCCTGCGGGTCTTTGGCAACTTCGTCGGGAAGAAACTTCAGTGCGACAAACCGGCCGAGCTTGACGTCCTCAGCCTTATACACCACGCCCATCCCTCCGCCGCCAAGCTTCTCGACCACGCGGTAGTGAGAGATGGTTTGTCCGATCATAGTGGCCAGATCGCCGGTCACGCCATCTTAGAGGCCGTGACAGAGGACGTCAACGAATCGCACACCATTGTATGCTTCTAGGGTGGCCCCACCTTTATGAAGTCGGTCATCATCGGCACGGCCGGACATATCGACCACGGGAAGACTGCACTGGTCAAAGCTCTGACCGGCATCGATGCCGACCGTCTTGAAGAAGAGAAGCGCCGCGGCATTACCATCGATATCGGGTTCGCACACCTGTACCTTCCCGCACCCAATGACGAAACTCTGCGCCTGGGTTTTGTCGATGTTCCCGGCCACGAACGCTTCATCCGCAACATGCTGGCTGGCGTCGGTGGAATTGATCTGGTCTTATTCGTGATCGCAGCGGATGAATCCATCAAACCTCAGACTCGCGAACACTTCGATATTTGTCGCCTGCTGGGAGTGCGCCGCGGCATCACGGTTATCACCAAGTCGGATCTTGTCGATGCCGAAACCTTAGAGGTTGTGATCGCCGAGATTAAAGAGTTCTCGCACGGATCATTCCTAGATGCGTCGCACACCCCGATGATCCCTGTCAGTGTGTTAACTGGTACTGGACTCGACGAACTGAAGAAGGCACTGACACAACTCGCGAGCAAAATTCCGTCGCGCGATTCCACCGCTTTGCCACGGCTTCCCATTGACCGTGTCTTCAGTGTGAAAGGCTTCGGGACAGTCGTGACCGGCACCATGGTCTCAGGCACAATTGTTCCCGAACACGACTTAGAGGTATTTCCAGAAGGCAAACATGTTCGCGTAAGAGGGATGCAGGTTCATGGCCAGTCAACTGAACAAGCGGTCGCAGGTGAACGCATCGCGCTCAACTTGGCCGGAGTGGCTAAGGATGAACTGAAACGCGGAATGATGCTGGGCCAGTCTTCGATCTTTCGTTCCACGTCAACCCTCGATGTCGAGCTTTCATTGTTGCCCTCAGCCAAGCCCTTAAAAGACCGCTCCCGCGTGCATTTTCATGCGTACACGATGGAAGCCATAGGCCAAGTTTCCCTGTTTGGCGAAAGACATATCTCTCCCGGCGAAAAAAGATTTGCTCGTTTGCGCCTGCGGGAGTCAACACTACTGGTTCCCGGAGACCGCTTTGTCATTCGCCAGCTTTCGCCGGCGACAACACTGGGAGGAGGCGTTGTGCTCGATGCACTGCCTCTTGCACACAAAATCTCCCCGGAAAAAATTGCCTTCTTTCTAAAGATCATGGCGCATGGTTCTCCACGGGAAATGGTTGTAGCGCGAGTGGCGCGCAGGGAGCAAGAAGGATTGCGCCTTTCTGATTTGCAGGCAGAGATGAATCTGACAACCCGGAACGCTGCCGCAATGGTTGCAAACAATGATCAGCTTGTCCTGACAAATGATCGGGTGATCATTTCTGCGATTGAGTTTAACCGTGTGATGGACGGGGTTCTTCAAGCAGTGAGCAAGTTCCACAGTGCCAGCCCGCTCGAAACTGGAATCGGTCAAGAGGAATTGCGCGACCGCGTAAATCTGAACCCGAGCGTTTTCAATGCCGCGATTGAAAAGCTGAAGTCCGCCGGGAAACTCGAAATTGCGGCAGAACAAGTTCGTCTCGCAGGCCGCGTTATGGTGATGAAAGATGACGAGGCCGAATCCAAGAAGATCATCGAAAATGCGTTCGCATCTGCGGGATTAAAAGTACCAGCCTTGAAGGATGTGTTGGCAGAATTGAAAGTCGACAAAGCGCGGGCACAGAAGATCGTTACCCTCTTATTAAGAGATAAGACTCTAGTGAAGATCACCGATGATTTGGTCTTCCATGGCAAGGCACTGGAAATTCTGAAAGGTATGATTGCCAAGTACAAAACCAAATCTCCCAAAATAAACGTCACTCAATTCAAAGACCTGACCGGCGTCAGCCGCAAATATGCCATCCCTTTGCTGGAGTTTCTGGATCGCGAACGTATCACCCGCAGGCTCGGAGATGAAAGAGTGATTCTCTAATAGCCCGACTTGCATAGAGTTTCGCTCTTGCTTACCCTATGACTACAGCGGTTTGGCTAACCTCTCTGAACTTTCTCCGTCTGTAGCATGAGGGCCTTCTCGAAAGGATTTCTATGGCAAAAATGTATGGTTGTGGCTTGGTCGTAATTCTTTTCATGGCAAGCGCTTGGGCGGATATGTCGCCGGCTTCGCAAAAGCCTTTGTGGAGCGACAAGCCCGACGTCGCCGCTTTTGACAAGATTGAGAACGACCATCTCGCCGCAGCTGACCGTTCCATCGCCACGCTAATCACCGCGAAGGGCCCGCGGACGATTGCGAACACCCTGGTTCCGTTCGACGAAGCCGTCCGTGAAATCAACACCGCTGGCTACTTTGCCGGGTTGATGCAGCAAGTGCACCCCGACGCCATTTACCGCGATCACGCCACCGCCATGTACACCAAAGTCGTCGCAGCACAAACCGCGATCTCGCTGAATCGCGATGTGTACAACGCCATGTCTGCGCTTGATGTTTCTAAAGCGGACGCAGCCACGAAATACTATGTCGAGCGCCAGTTGTTGGAGTTCAAACTTGCCGGGGTGAACAAAGACGATGCCACTCGCGCCAAGCTAAAAGAGTTGAATGAGAAGCTGGCCGAGCAACAATCGATTTACGACCGCAATATCTCTGATGATCAGAAGGTCGTCGAAGCCACCGTCGCCGAACTCGACGGCTTGCCGCAGGACTACATCGATCGCCACAAGCCCGACGCAGACCAGAAAGTGAAAATCACGACCAACTATCCAGATATTTTCCCCATCTTCCAGTTTGCCAAAAGCGACGACCTGCGGCGGCGCATGAATCTTGCGTTCAATACACGCGCTTATCCCAAAAACGGTGACGTCCTAAAGCAGATGATGCAAACCCGCTACCAGATCGCGACTTTGCTCGGCTACTCCTCGTGGGCGGACTACAACGCAGCCGACAAAATGATCGCCAAAGGGCAGAACATTGGCGACTTTATCGACCGCCTGGGCAACGCAACCCACGGCATCGCCGCGCGTGAATTCGCCATGATCCTGGCGGAAAAACAAAAGACGCATCCCGACGCGAAAGAAGTCTGGGACTATGAAGGCGGCTATTACAAAGAGCAGCTGCGCCGTTCGCAATATTCATTTGACTCGCAATCAGTGCGTCCGTATCTGCCGTACAAGCAGGTGCGGCAGGGAATTCTTGATACTGCCTCAAAGTTTTTCCACTTGACCTTCAAGCAGGAAGCGGGCGTCGTCTCCTGGGATCCGACGGTCGAAACCTGGGACGCCTACGACAACGGCAAGATGATCGGGCGCTTTTATCTCGACATGCATCCGCGCCCGGGAAAGTTCAGTCACGCGGAAATGGTGCAGGTGCTCGATGGTATTCGCGACAAGCAGTTACCGGAAGCCACGCTGGTTTGCAACTTCCCTGCGCCCGCCGGCACTGACGCCGGTCTCATGGACATCGGCGATGTCGAAACTTTTTTTCACGAATTCGGACATCTGATGCACTTCATCCTTGCCGGCCAGCAGCAGTGGGCTGGAGTCGCTGGAATCTCGATGGAATCCGATTTTGGCGAAGCCCCCTCGCAAATGCTCGAGGAGCTGATCCGTAGTCCCCAAGTTCTGCGCACATTTGCCAAGCATTACAAGACGGGCGAGGTCATGCCGCTTGAGCTGATTGAGAAGATGAACCGGGCCGGCGCATTTGGCCGGGCTGGATATGTCTCAACCCAGGACGCCTATAGCGCAATCTCCTACGAGCTCTACAAAGGTGACCCGAAAGATGCCGATCCTGACACCATCACCGAGAACGCCCTGCACCGCTTCAGCTTCTCCAAGCTGAGCCCGGACACTCATATGTGGGCATCGTTCGGACACCTGGGTGGATACTCATCCGCCTACTACACCTACATGTGGGATGAGGTGATTGCCTTAGATTTCTTTGCCCAATTCGATCAGGGCAACCCATTAAGTGGGTCGGCCCCAGCCCGTTATCGCCGTCTGGTGCTGGAGCCGGGTGGTTCTATGTCAGCCAACGACTTGGTGAAGAACTTCCTGGGACGCCCGCAAAACATGAATGCGTTACAGCATTGGATGGGGCAGGAATTCTCCGCCTCTTCTTCAGCCGCGGCGGGTAGTAACTGAGTAGTTTTTCTCCGCAACCTCTGCCCATCCACTGTGATCTCAGCGTTTTAAGGTTTGCGCAGAGAACGCGGAGGAAGGGCCGGCGAAGTCGCCCGAGAGAAATCAGCAAAATAGACCACTTTTGCCAACACTGTTCCGGTTCCCGGCATCTCATTGGAGCATGCATGAGGAGGATGCCCTATGAGATCACGGAACAAAGCTCTAACCACGGTACTACTGGGAGCTGGGGCATATTTGCTGGAATCGCTCCGGGAACGGATGACGGACAATGTGGAAGAATTTCGGGATCGCGCCCGCGAGACGTATGGGATCGCTTCCACCCGTGCTTCCCG
>Ga0157379_10005604_pt1 | contig 10796 bp, 9 predicted proteins | sample S25metaG_FD_121802 | JGI IMG/M metagenome (GOLD analysis project Ga0157379, IMG submission 121802) | Switchgrass rhizosphere microbial communities from Kellogg Biological Station, Michigan, USA - S2-5 metaG | ecosystem: Host-associated > Plants > Roots > Rhizosphere > Soil | place: USA: Michigan... | reverse complement strand
GGGGGGGGAGAAAGCTTTAGGTAGTTCATGCCGTATTTCGCTTATTGCTTAGCTAGATAAAGTTTTTAGTGGTCTAGTATCAAAGTAGCTCCGCAGGGAATTTACTGCGATAAATTAGCGATCCTTTTTTTATAATTTTTTAACAATGTTATTATTTTCTATCTTATCATTATTATTTTCCAATGCCGTTACTACAAGACGAGATTTATCTATACTTTTTAATAGAAATGCTATGATTGCTCTAACTTATTGTATTTTACATCATATAATGAGTTTAGCTATTATTAGTAAAGGAGTTGTAGGTTTACATGGAGGTTTACTTCAAATAACCAATATAACACAAATATTTCAAATATTTCTTTTTTTTATTAGTATATTTATATTACTATTAACAAGTTTCCATTCTGGAAAAGTTTTAGTATATGAGTATCCTTCATTAAAAAATGGAATATTTAACACATTTTATAGTACAAAATTAATTAATAAAATGGGAGAACATCTGAAAATAATTGAATATCCCGAAAAAAGATCTAAGAAATTGTTTCAATCGAAAAAACTACCCTTAACTTCTTATAACCTAATTATGAACAAACGACTCTTTTCTACAAACATAGCTGAAATACAAAAAGGTAATACAGTTTTTTCTAAATCTTCTCTTAATCCTTGATTTGTAACAGGATTCACAGACGGAGATGGTTCTTTTACTCTTTTTGTATCTAAAGCTACTACTGGTAAATCACTATGTAAGGTACAACCTGCGTTTACCATAGGATTAGACGCTAAAGATCTAATACTTCTACAAGAAATACAAAAATTCTTTGGGTATGTTGGTAAAATTCATACGAGAAAAGATGGATCCGGGGTTCAATATGTAATAAGTTCTGTTAAAGATTTAACAAATTACATAATATCACATTTCGATACCTACCCTTTATGTTCTCAAAAAAAAGCTGACTATGAATTATTTAAAGAAATAGTTATACTTATAAGAAATAAAGAACATTTAACTGACCAAGGTCTTTTAAATATAATGGCATTAAAAGCTTCTTTAAATTTAGGGTTAAAGGGGTGATTGGGGGAAATGTTTACTGACATTAAACCAGTAGCAAGACCAATTGTAAAATTAGTAGATAACTTAGAACCTTATTGAATTTCTGGGTTTATAACAGCAGAGGGATGTTTCTCTATAAATTTACGAATGTTGAATGTAAAGCTGGTTATGAAGCAGGACTTAGATTTACTTTGAGTCAAAATGCGAGAAATTTAGAGCTTATAAATAAATTAAAAGATTTTTTTAATACTGGATTTATAGTATCATCAGATAAACGTAATAGTGTAGAATTAACTATAAAAAGATTCAGTGCGTTAAAACAAGACCTCGTTCCTTTTCTAGACAGATATACTCTACAAGGAGCTAAACGTACGGAATTTAATGATTTCAAATCAGTATTACGTTTAATGGATGAGAAAGTTCATTTAACTAAAGAAGGTTATAATATATTTAAAGCTTTAAAAGACGGCATGAATACTGGTAGAAAAAAAAGATTAAGCATATATTAGATCCTGTGGATGAATTGGGAATTCATCCATTAAGGGATAAACTGTCAAATTCCGGGGACACTCTAGAACTTCAAATACCAAGCTATGCACGAAAAGGTATAAGTGTATGAATTAATCAGTCATGTAAGGTAATAAGTTTGAAGGCTTATGAAAATAACGTGAGCGATCGCGGATCTAAGTCAAACTTTATAAAGTTTGTAAAAGAGCAACGAGCAGACGATAGTTACATTAACCCAAAAATTAAGGATTTAGTGTTAAGGTGTGCTCTAAGAGGAGTTCGAAAGAAAGACTTAGCTGGAATCCCATTCTAACCAAATTCTAAATAAACGACTATACGAGTCCTAACTTGCTGAAGGAGGACACCTTAATAAAAATATATTATTATACGTTTATAACACCACGTGGAGTAGCCTTTGGGCAACACCACGTTGTATTATAAACTCAGCCGCTAACGCGCCCTGCATCCTAGTTAAGGGGGGGGGTTTATAATTAAATCTAGTTGCTACCTCGTAGCGCAAGCTACTAAAAAATTTAAAAATATTTTAAGGGCTAGCGCGTATTAAAGCATTTTTTTTACCCCTTCCCTCTATAAGAGGGTAATGGGGCCATAAAAAAAATGAAAAGAATTTTTTTTTATTTATAAAAGAGGTGCAGGCGGGCCCGTATGAGGCGCCTGCAAGGACCCCTGTAGTGTGCGCACCTTCAGGACATAGAATTATATATATATAGATGGGTCCGCGACGTACGCGGCGGGGGGGGGGGCTTGGCGGCAGGTCCGCGCGGGCGTCGAAGTCAATAATTAAACATTCAAAAAAAAATCTTTAACCTCAAATATCTAAAGGCGAGCCATTAGGGCACTTGATTAAGTTTTTGGGACAAACCTGTCCCCAACCCTCTCGATTGGGGGGGGGGACAAGGTTTGTTAGGCGGAGCCTAGTAAAACGTGTTAAAATATATATATATATTTTTTAACTCGGAAAAATATATTTATATATTTTTTTTCTAGCTCCGCCTAAGCCGGGAAGGCGTCCTAAATCTAGTTTAAATCCTTGGTTTATAACAGGGTTTACATGTAGTTTCGCGGAAATTGTCCATATTATGGGAAAAACTGCCAAATTCCGGAAAAACCCTAAAACTTCTGATACCAAATCTGGTTGAATTTTACCGTGGTGGATGAACTAATTATTCATGTATGGTAACAAGTCAAAAGATAACCCTTTGCTTGCTCGTGTTTACGAATGAGAATACTTGGAACGTTTTGTGTCCAGGATTGCTCTGTTTCGCGCGCAAAAGTAGCCTAAAATTATTGGCTATCCAAAGAGAAATGGGTAATCGCGGATCTAAGTCAAACTTTATAAAGTTTGTAAAAGAGCAACAAGCAAATGGTAGTTACATTAATAAAAAGATTAAGGATTTAGTGTTAAGATGTGCTCTAAGAGGGTTCGAAAGAAAGTTTATGGCGGGAAACCCATCTAATATAATTCTAAATAAACGACTATACACGACGACAATTGCTGTATCTTCAGAAAATCTTCCTCAATTAGCTAATGGCTCTAGTTTAAACCCTTGATTTATTACTGGATTTACAGACGGGGATGGCTCATTTACTGTATCTATATCTAAGAAAAATACGGGTATGGGATGAAAAATTCAACCCATATTCACTATAGGTTTAGATCCTAAAGATTTAGATCTCTTGGTCCAAATTCAAGCTTTTTTTAAAATAGGTAAGATCTATACTAGTAAAAGAGGTATAATTTACTATACTGTTGGATCTACAAAGGATTTAGTAAAGTATATTTTACCTCATTTTAATAAATATCCTTTAGCGACTATTAAAAGAAAAGATTATTTAATATTTAAGGATATTCTTCTTCTAATGGATAAAGAAGAACATAATAACTTAAATGGTTTATTAAAGATATTTTCGCTAAGGGCTATTTTAAATAAAGGGTTACCCGATATAATAAAAGCTGAGTATCCAGAGATTATTCCGGCTATTGAACCTAAACTTGAGGTATCTTCTAATTTAGACTATAATTGATTATCCGGATTTATAACTGCTGAAGGATCTTTCTTTATTTCTATTTATCAAAATGAAAAGAGAAAAGCCCCCCCGTGTATGCAGTAAATCTAGTCTTTAGTTTAAGTCAACACATTAGGGATAAAGAATTACTAGGGGTACTTTCTAAATTCTTGGGATGTGGAACAATTAAGGAGGCCAAAAATCGTGAAGTAGCTGAATGGATTATCGCCAGGTCTGATGAGATTAACCAAAAATTAATACCATTCTTAACAAAATATTCTCTTTCAGGGGTTAAAGGATTAGACTTCGAAAGGTTTAAAAAAGCATCTGACTTAATAAAAAATAAGACGCACTTAACCTCAGAGGGGATTGCATTATTAAAAGCCATTAAGGATGAAATGTATAATAGGTAAAATTGAGTAGGGTTACCTTACTAGTAGCTGCCTAGCTTGTGTAGGGAGGGTTGAGGGGCTCTATAAAGGTTATCAGATTTATCAAATATATGGTTGTATCTTAAAAATCCGACCGTCTTAGTAGGTTCGCCTATGTAAGGACGTTTACGAATAATTAGAGGACGATGTAACGCCCATTTAACATAACTTGTGCGAGATGCCCTGCAGCTAAGCGTAAAAACGGTGAGGCTAAGGTTAGATTAAAAGTAGTCTTTTCGTGTATTAAAGTTAAATATTTAGAATTTAAAGGATAAATCCCAGCTTACCTCGTTAATTTTATTATTTATTATTAGCGGTGCCGTATTTTTAATGTCTACAAATGACATAGTTTCTATTTTTCTTTCAATAGAATTGCAGAGTTATGGTTTATATATATTAAGCACTATTTATAGAAATTCTGAGTTATCTACTACAGGAGGTTTAATGTACTTTTTATTAGGTGCATTGAGCTCTTGTTTTATTTTATTAGGATGGCCGGGTAATTCAGGACTTACCCCACTTCTAGCACGTCCTTTACTACCAAATTCCGGGGAAACCTTAGTATCAACAGTACCAACCCACGAAGGGGGGTGAACTAATCAATCATGTACGGTAACAAGCTGAAAGATTCAGGAAACTGATGAAGGTAATCGCGGATCTAAATTAGTAATATTGATAAATGTTACTGAAAAAGAGCAACGAGTAAATGGTAGTAGACATGGAATTATATTGCCATGTTTAAGATGTACTCTTCAGAGTTTTGTCGCTTGCGTATGAAACTCTAAAATCGGAATCCTTTCTAATCAAATAAATAAACAGATAACATTATATTTAACAAAAAGGGCTAGATTGTATTCTACTAAAGCAAAGTTACCAATTAAACTAGATCCTAATTTAATAACAGGGTTTGTAGACGGAGAGGCTACATTCTCTATTAGTAGTAGTAGAAATTTTAAATTAAAGTTAGGTTGAATAGTTCGACCAGTCTTTGTAATTAATCTTCATCAAAAGGATAGAGCAATACTAGAATTAATTCAATCAACATTAGGAGTAGGAACTATTTATGATAAAAAAATTAACAAAGTTGTTAGTTTAAAAGTATCACGTCTTACTGATTTTAAGGTTATAATAGATTATTTTAATAAATATCCATTGATTACTCAAAAAAGATCAGATTATCAATTATTCAAAAAAATTGTCGATTTAATAAATCGTAAAGAACATCTAACAACCGTCGGTTTACAACAAATAATTAATATTAGAGCTTCTATTAATAAAGGTTTATCTCCTGAATTGAAAGCGGCTTTCCCAAATACTATTCCTGTTTTGAGACCTTTAGTTGCAAATCAAGTTATTACAAATCCTAATTGAGTCTCTGGATTCACTTCTGCTGAAGGCTGTTTTTTTATTAATATTTTTAAATCTTCAAAAAAAATTAGAGAAACTGTTCAATTAGTATTTCAAATTACTCAACACAATCGAGATGAGCAACTAATGAAAAGTTTAGTTTCTTATTTTGGATGTGGTCGTTATGTTTCTCAAAAAGAATTTGGATATTTCATTGTAACAAAATTTTCTGATATTACTGAAAAGATTATCCCGTTCTTTAATAAATATCAAGTTGTTGGAGTTAAGGCTTTAGATTTTTCTGACTTTTGTAAAGCTGCAGAACTAATAAAGAATAAGGACCACTTGACTAAAGAAGGAATAGACAAAATTCATCTAATCAAAGCAGGAATGAATACGAAAAGAATTACTTCATCAATTAACTCAAATAGTTTATCAGGCAAACGGTCTATCTCGACCTTAACTAGACCAATTTGTGATAATCTTTCGTTTTCTAAATTATATAAATGTAGTAATAAAGTGATAGGTTTCGTAGTAACGCGATTTTTATACAGTACTGAAATCAAGACCCCCGGTTCGTTAGGAACCGAGGGGTGCAGCGCTCGTGTTGGAGGTACCAACACTAACCTCAACCCTTGATTTATCACTGGTTTTATAGAAGGTGAAGGTTGTTTCGTCGTTAATGTAATTAAAGATAATAGATTAAAAACAGGTTGACGTATTCAAATTGAATTTAAAATAGGCCTTCATAAAAGAGATTGAGAGTTATTAGAAAAAATTAAAAAATTTTTTGGAGTAGGTAAGGTCTATAAACAAGGAGAGAATGCAGCTCAATATATGACTCATACAGTAAAAGAGTTAGCAGTTATACTAAATCACCTGGATAAATATCCGCCAATTACAGCTAAAAAGATAAGCGATATAAAACAATTTAAACTTGTTGTTAATCTAATATTAAACAAAGAACATCTAACTGATGAAGGGGTAAAAAAAATTATTTATATTAAAGCTTCGATGAATAAAGGTCTTTCGGTCAACAATTTAAAACATGCTATATTTCAAGGCATAAAAATTCATCCTTATTTAGCTTTACCCGAAGTTGAGTCAGCTATAGTTGACTCAAGCTCCGGGACCCTTATTCATCATTCGATGGAGAAGGGGCAGACGAAGCCTGGGCTAATAGCTGATAATAAAATAATTTCGGAGGGTACCTACCAGTCTCCTCAGCGTAGCCAGGCCGTAAGCTCAATCCCTCATCCTTTTTGACTGGCTGGGTTTACTTCAGCGGAGGGTTGTTTCTCTGTCAATATTATAAATTCTTCTACCCATAAAATAAAAAAAAGAGTCCTCTTAGTCTTTAGTTTGACTCAACATATAAGAGAAGAGCAATTAATGAAAAGTATAAAGAATTTTTTTTCTTGTGGGTTTGTTAGAAAAAAGTATAATGTTCTTGAATATCGAATAGAAACCTATAGCGACATTGAAAATAAAGTTATCCCTTTATTTAATAAACATAGGGTAGAAGGAGAAAAGTACTTAAATTTTAAAGATTGATGCAAGGTATGGGAATTAATTGAAAATAAAGCTCATCTTACATTAGAGGGATTAAACCTAATTAAAGAGATAAAATCTGGTATTAATAAAAGAAGATCCACCTCCGACCCCCCTCCGTTAAGCGTGGGGGGGGGGGTTGGATCCAGCCACCGCGCGCGGGTTGGATCTAATAAATAATTCTAAGGTTATCATTTACGCTTCTCCTCACACGTACCTTCTTCATTATTTCCGAGCTCGGTAATGACGAATAAGGGGAAAACGTAAAGGGTAAGTGTAAGAATGAGTAGGCCAATTGTATTTATTAACTACCAATTCATTTTAATTAGGAGTGTAATTATCCAACTAAGTAACCAGTGGTACTATATGGAACTAGGCCCTATTTCGTTATTTACCAGGGCCTTTCCCCCCCCTTTGGGGTCCAAAGGCCCAAAGGGGGCTATAAATTTTATAATTGTTATCTGTCTGTTGTTGTAGCAGGATATAAACTAATAAATCTGCTGTCTATGAGTGAATGAATAGTTCAACCTCTCGAGTTGTTCTATTCGCATAGATAATAAAAATAATAACAAGTTACCTATGTTTATTTGAATGAAAAATCCGACTGCCCGCTGCGTTGTTATATTCAAATTCCGGAACTACATCTCTGGATGGTTTGTATGTAATAAATAGTATAAGTAGTGATGTTAATTACAATATTACTTCATGATATAAATCTTATTATCTAAATTTTTCTTTACTTATATTTAGTATAGGGTTTTTATTTAAAGTAGGGGCTGCGCCGTTTCATTTTTGATCACCTGCCAAAAGATTTGGGAAATATTTTTTTTGGGTTAAATCCTCAAATTCCGGGAAAACCCTTGAATTTCTGGTACCAAGCTGTTACTGAAAGGTTATAAGCAGATGAACTAATTACTCATGTGAGGTAATAAACCAGAAGAATCTTGAAAAAGAGGTGGGCAACCGCGGATCTAAATCAGATAGGGGCTATCTGAAAAAGAGCAACGGGTGAACGGAAATTTACATGCTGTTTTTTCACCACGTTTAAGATGCACTCTACGAGGTTTCGAAAGAAATCTTATAATCAAAATCCCTTCTAAACAGATTATTCAATCACAACTTTTTTCAACATTAAATACTACTTCCAATACTGACAATAAATTTATAGTCTTACCTTGATTTATTACCGGTTTTACTGACGCATGTTTACTGTTAGAAAAGCACCTAGACAAATTTTAGGATGAATAATCTGCAAGATAAATTTGATAGCCGTGGTTGTATTATCGCCTCTGACACATAAAGTTACTATATTTAGAAATAAAAGATCATTTCCTCCTATTCAAAAACGAGATTATTCTACCAAATCTGTATATAATAATCACCTTTCACAGAAGGATCTTGCTTCTGATAATAATATTTCAACCCAAGTATCTACGCTTAATAATATTATAAACAAGATGTCTCCTTGATTTCTAACAGGATTTATAGATGCAGAAGGGTGTTTTAATCTTAGTGTTTAGAGATACTAATTTCAATTTGGGGTTGACGTGTTAAACTTTCTTTTCAAATTCATTTGCATAAAAAAGATTCTTTATTATTGGAAGAAATACAAAAATTTCTAGGCGCCGGTAAGATATATAAAAAGAGGGAATCTACATACTATCATATTACTTCATAAGAGGTTTAGAATTAATTATAAAGCATTTAGATAATTACCGGTTACATACAAAAAAATGATCTTACTATGAACTTTTTAAGAAAGCATTTATTATAATTAAAAATAAAGAACATTTAACCTTGCAAGGTTTGAATAAGATTGTATCAATAAAAGCCAGTTTAAATTTGGGTTTATCAGAGCATTTAAAAACAGCTTTTGTTAATATATCTCCAGCTGATAAGCCTATTCTTGATAATATCATTATGCCAGATCCGCCCCTTTTAAGGGGTGGATTCACCCGAATAACCCCCTAGCGCATAGCGTAGCTAGACACATTCATTGTAGGGGTTGCCGGTTGGATCCTTTATGGTTAGCAGGTTTTACATCCGGGTGTTTTCTTATAAAGGTAGATAAAGCCAAAACTAAAGTAGGTGCCGTCCGTTAGATTAGTTTTTCAACTTACTCAACATCATAGAGATGAGCAATTAATGAAAAGTTTAATTGAATGCTTCGAATGTGGTAATATTTATAAAGATCGAAATGTTTTAGAGTATAGAGTGGAAAAATTCTCAGACATAGAGACCAAAATTATACCATTCTTTTCTAAAAATCAAATTCAAGGAATAAAATTTCTTGATTATTTAGATTGATGTAAAGCTAGTGAATTAATCAAAACCAAGGCACACCTTACTGAACAAGGTTTATATTTGATTCGTAAAATAAAAGCTGGTTTAAATAAGGAAAGATTACTTTAATTCTAAATATAGGGGGGGTTATACAGATTACAACCCCCTACTATCTCTAAAGATTGAGGGTAGGCTTGATTGATTTATTGCATAATTAGAAAGGGGGAAAGTTCAGAGGAATCTAAATCGTTGCTAAGTAAGATAGTGTATTTGTAAAAGAGCAACGAGTAAATGATAGTTGACGTGGTTTTACCATGTTTAAGATGTATTCTAACGAGATTTCGAAAGAGATCTTATACTCAAAATCCCTTCTAACCAGATTATTAAATTATAACTATTTTCAATAACCCTATTGGCCTTCGTTAAATATCCTATAATTACTTAAATTGAAGCGAATTTTATTATTAATTTACATAAAAGGGACGTTGAGTTACTCAAACATATTCAAACCTATTTTGGTGGAGTAGGTAGAATCAGTAAAGAGAGAAACGGTTGTATTGATTTCACAATTAGTTCTCTCAACCAAATATTTACTCAAGTAATACCGAGCGCAGCACCCTCCAGCCGCCTAACGGGCGCCCGGAGGACACTTCGATAAATATCCTCTAATTACTCAGAAGCGTGCAGACTATCTTTTATTTAAAGAGGCAATTATGATTATGAAACGAGGGGAACACTTGACAGTTTTTGGACTACAAGCTATTATTAATCTACGGGCTACTCTTAATAAAGGGTTGACACCTGCATTGATAGAAGCTTTTCCTGAGACTGTAGCAGTACCAAGACCTCAAGTGGATAATCAAAATGTACAATCGATAGATCCTCAATGAGTAGCTGGATTTACTTTAGGTAGTTTTATTGTAAGTATAAGAGATTTTAAATCTAGCCAAACCCCACCAACATCACAACTAACTTGTGCACCGATGTTGGTAGAGCGAGAGAGGGATGGGCGTGTATCTTTAACTTTTACATTAATTCAACATTCGCGTGATGAACTTTTTATGAAAAGTTTAGTAGATTATTTTGGATCTGGTAAGGCTTATACGTATAAAAGTTATACTGAATTTAAGTGTCAAAGTTTTGCGGATAATTTCGAAAAGGTTATACCTTTCTTCCAAAAATACCCCAGCCCCTCCCTTTCATGGGAGGGGCAGGAAAAATTCTCCAGCACGCGCTACATTTCATTAGCGCTGCGCAGGATATTCTAGGTGTAAAATCATTAGATTTTGCTGATTGATGTAAGGTAGCTAAGTTGATTAATAATAAAGCTCATTTAACTAAGGAAGGCTTTAAAAACATTAAAAAAATTAAGACTGGAATGAACAAAGGTAGAATTAAAAATTTTTAGATAACTGAGTTATGTCTACCTTATACGTTCGTTTTTCCCTTTTTTTTCTGGGGGGGGGGGGGTGGATCGTGTCTTAAAAAACCCCCGGGGGGGGGGGGGGGTTTGGGGGCTTTTTAAAAAAAAAAAAATTTTTTACACTTTTTTTTTTGCGGGAGAAAGATAAACCATTTACAGTGAATCAAAAAAAATT
>Ga0157379_10005601_pt1 | contig 10797 bp, 13 predicted proteins | sample S25metaG_FD_121802 | JGI IMG/M metagenome (GOLD analysis project Ga0157379, IMG submission 121802) | Switchgrass rhizosphere microbial communities from Kellogg Biological Station, Michigan, USA - S2-5 metaG | ecosystem: Host-associated > Plants > Roots > Rhizosphere > Soil | place: USA... | reverse complement strand
TTCAGGACCCAGCATGCCTTCATTCGCGCATCCATTCCCACTTCGGCGAGACGAGTGACGAAGTCCACTTCGACATTCCTCTCCCGCCAGTAAAAGACTTCGCACTCCCCCGCCGCGCTCGCATTCGCCAGGTGCGCTCCAACAGCCGACTCGACCAGGTGCCCCCAGTATTCACGGTCAGCTTTCGCATCCTCCAAGCCATAGCTCGATTGCGCCGTCATCAGCGCCGTATTGAAGACCTGGAGCTTAGGGCTGGAGCCCCGCTGCCGGACTGCTTCACCGGCATACTTCTGTAAACCACAAACCATACCCACACCCGCGAGCAGGTCCAGATAATGTGCCAGGGTCGTAGAGTTGCCAGCGTCCTGCAGCTGCCCCAGCATCTTCGTGTACGACAGAATCTGACCGGAATATCGGCATCCCAGTTCGAACAACCTGCGCAGCATCACTGGCTTGTCCACACGCGTCGGTAACAGAACATCGCGAGCAATCGTCGTTTCGATGAGGGAATCGAGGATGTACCCCCGCCAGCGTTGTTCGTCGCGGACCAATGGGGCGGCACCAGGATAGCCGCCATAGAAGATGTATTGCTCGAGCGACCAGTCGAAGGCGCCGCGCATCTCCGTGTACGACCAGTGCGGTAAATGCAGCAATTCGAAGCGACCTGCCAGGCTCTCCGTCAGGCCCTGAGAAATCAACATGGGCGCGGAACCCAACAGCACGACTTTGAGTGGAATGCGCGCGTGGGTGTCCTCATCCCAGAGCCGCTTGACGGTCTCCGACCACGCAGGAATCTTTTGGATCTCGTCCAGCACCAGGACTGACCCGCTCTTGCCCGCTTCGGTGGCCTCGATGCGGGCAACCTCCCACTGCTGCTCGATCCAATCCCGGCCCCGCAACGTGGGCTCGTCGGCGCTCGCGAAGCGAGCTCGAAGGTGATGCCCGTCGATTACCTGCCGAACGAGAGTTGTCTTTCCGACCTGACGCGGGCCAGTGACCGCCTGGATGAAGCGACGCGCCTGGCGAAGACGTCGGATGAGAGTCGCAGCCTGAGAGCGAATGAAAGCCAAAGGCCACCCTTACAATTTACTCAATACGTTGAGTATTTTTACTCAATGCGCTGAGCAAATGGAAGGAAATGACCCGTAAGTCATTGAAACGATCCTCGCGCGAGCGGCGCAGCTCAAGCCCAATGGCGCAACAGCCGAAATTCCGATCATTTTCGGCCAGCGTAAGCTACTGAATGGAATAAAGAATTTGGCGGAGCGGACGGGACTCGAACCCGCGACCCCCGGCGTGACAGGCCGTCCTTCCAAGCTTCACTTTCGCCAATTACATCAAATACTTATGAAGTGTCCGCTGTGTTATTGAACGCCGGGAAGTCACCTCAAACGTGCTTGAATCATAAGGAAATCGCCAGATCCAATAACACAGTGCGTCGAACGCTTTTCCACGAGCTCGGGGGACCATTGACCGAGCCCTGTCGGCAGAATTCGACGCCTCCCTCGCCCAGGAGGACCAGGATCGGTTGAGCCGATAATGTTGATGCCCGATGTCAACATCCTCATCTACGCACATCGCGAAGATGAGAAATGCCATGAGGCGTATGCCAAGTGGTTGAAGTCCCTCGTTGATGGCGCTGAGCCGTTCGCGTTGAGCGTGCTCGTGGCGGTCGGTTTCGTGAGGATAGTAACCAACCGCCGCATCTATGAGGATCCCACCCCCCTGCCGGTTGCTCTCGCGTTTATCGAGCAGTTGACCTCGCACCCCCGTTGTCGCACAGCAATACCTTCCGAGCCGCATTTGGGCGAAGTCGTACGCCTCTGCCGCGCTGCTTCGGCAACCGGCAAGTTAGTTGCAGACGCACAGCACGCAGCTCTCGCAATATCGCAGGGATGCACCTGGGTGACGCGAGACCGTGATTTCGCCCAATTTGAGCCACATGGGTTGCGCTGGGAGCATCTCGTCCTGGAATGACCCCTTGTTTTGCCACCCGTTCGCCTTCCTCCGCGCGTCGCGTCCGCTCCTGTCGCGAGATGCGGAATGCCCTGCTCCGGCGCCTTCCGGTTTTCCGTGGGAGTCCCCAACACGACGGGATACAAGCGGATCTCCGCCGCTGGACCCAGTGAAACCAGGGCGGCATCGAACTCCTGACCGCCCGTGTTCGTTTCGTGAGCGTGTATGGAGTAGACCGCCACATCTGCGCCCTCGAGGTCAGGCCCGGATGATCCGCCAACCGGAAGCTTTGTTGGATGAACACGGCTTCGTTGGGTGCCAGCGTCACTTCGGTGTCGCCCGCCTCGACGAGCTTTCCCTGGCGCTGCGCGATCCGTTTGAGCACTTCCAACTCGGCCGCCGAGACCAGGGCGATCGGTCGGTTGCGAAGTGCCGAGATTCCGGGGCGCGGGGCCTTCAGGAGACTTCCATCCCCGCCGCCCGCACCGGCTGGAGCGTTGGGCATGAACGTCGAAGCGGATCCGATTAAGGCACGACAGGGAGACCGAGACGACCGCTCACCCCGCAAAGCGAAGTGGGTCGGCAGCAGCTTCGCGAGCTGACCGGCATGAGTACGATAGACCACCATCAGCCAATGGCCGCTCATCGTGCCCGTTTCTTCGGGCTTCCAGGGTGTTCCGTCCGCTTTCTGGCGTGGCCCCGGCGCGGGGCCAAAAACGCCGGCAACCCGGGGGTCGCGAGGTGCCAGCCGGATTGTTGATGCGCATCTTTCAGCGTTCTGCAACCGAGCTACTGCAGCGGCAGTGTGGTCGGGTCGCCCCACGTGCCGTGAATCTGCGGGCTCGTGCGAAATGGAAGCGTGACGCGAGCGAGCTCTTCCATCGTCCTGGCGTCGAGCAAATACAACTCGGTGACGGACTGCGCGATGTTCTGCCCGACGCTCACGGCGAACCCCTCGCCTTCCGCACCGCGCGGCACCGCCGGTCAATGCTGGCCGGCCTTCGACGGATCCACGATCAGGATCGTCTTGCCGGTGCCTCCACTGGTGCGCAGGGATTCTTGCGCGGCGGCGGCCTGCGCGAGCGAAAACCGCTTCGAAACGGTGACCGTGTACTTGCCCGCGTCCGCCATCGCGGCGAGCGGCCGCAGCGACTCGGCTGCCGGCGGAACGGGTTTGCCGCGGCCGATCTGAACGCAGGTCACGCCGGCGGCCGCGCATTTCTCTTCCGTCGGCACGCCGGCGATTGAGCTGAACACGCCACCGCGGCGCACGTAGCCGAGACCGGGCTCTACCTGGCTGTCGACGGTGTTCAGCACGACGTCGACGTCGTGCACCTTCGCGGCCACGTTCTCCTTGTCGAACGCGACGAACTCGGCAACGCCGAGCTTGCGCAGATAGCTCTCCTGCGACGAGCGCCCGATGCCGATGACATGCCCGCCCAGGGAGTTCGCCGTTTGGACCGCGGCCGACCCGGAGCCTCCCGCGGCACCGATGACCACCACGCGCTGGTCCGGACGGATCCTTGCCTCCGTCGCCACGCGATAACCGGCCACGCCCGCGACGGGAACGCCCGCGGCCTGTTCGAACGAGAAGGCCGCGGGCTTGCGCACCACGCTGTCGAGGCCGGCGACGGCGTACTGCGCGTACGCGCCGTTGGCCGCGCACGCGATGACCGGATCGCCGGCCTTGAACGTCGTGACGCCGGGCCCCACCTAGTCGATCACGCCGGCGACGTCATAGCCAGGAACCGCGCCGGTGGCGGCGGTCTTCCAGTCCACCGGATTCACACCGGCGGCAAAGACCTGGATCAGTACCTGATTCGCGGCGGGACTGGGCGTGTCGATCGATCGCAGCTCGAGCGCTTTTGGTTCGCCGGTGCCGGCGACGATCGCCTGCATCTTCGCGGGTGCGGCCGCGGCCCACGGCGAGGCCGCCACGAGCGCTATTGCGAGCAACGTCCGGATCGAAGTCATCGCGAGCCTCCGCGTCTCCAGTTGCCGACGATGGATTGATACACCAAGGCGGCGCAAGGATATGCCATCTTCGAAGTCGAGGTGCGCGCCGGATCATTCTGAAATCGCGAACGTAGGCATCGCGCAATGCCTGGTACTCAACTTGCAGCGCCAGGTTTAAAAAAAGAAGCAGGAAAAGGTACGCGTCGGACGGCGCCGTCGCCGCACACGATTGGCTGCACGTGAACCAACTCACGACGGCTAATGGGTCTCGCGCACGGATCCGCACAGAACTGTGCATCCTTGCCTCCGTCGCCACTCGATACCGACCACGCCCGCGACGGGAACGCCCGCGGCCTGTTCGAACGAGAAGGCCGCGGGCTTGCGCACCACGCTGTCGAGGCCAGCGACGACGTACTGCGTCGCGATCCGGACCGAAGGTGGGATTGATGCGCAAGACCGTAAGTTGGTTTGGCCACGGGTTGATGCCGGGCGGCTTCCTCTCACTCGCAGCGTTGGCTGTTTCGGGTTCCCTGGCCTATGGCGCCGCTGCTCCCGCGCCGACCCAGGCCATGGACGATCTGCTCAAGAACAACTGCATCGAATGCCATAACACCACGGACTGGACAGGTGGACTGGCTCTGGACACGTTGGAGCTGAACGACGCCGGCCAGGAGCCGGAGGTTTGGGAAAAGGCGATCAACAAGCTGCGCGGGAGGCTGATGCCGCCGGCGGGCAAGAAGCAGCCCTCGCAGGCGGATGTGGATGCGCTGGTTGGATACCTGGAAAGCTCCATCGATAACACGCAAGAGAAAACCAGGCAGGTGGGTCATGTGCCGCTGCAGCGCCTGAGCCGCATCGAGTACGCGGCTTCCATCAAGGAATTGCTGGGAGTGGATATCGATCCCCGGCAGGCGTTGCCCAATGAAATCGAAGTCGAAGGCTTCAGCAACATCGCCAGCGCAAAGAGCACTTCGCCCGCATTCATGGAGCAGTACATCTCGGCGACGCGTCGCGCAGTCAAGCTCGCCCTGGGCGAGCCTGTGCCGAAACTCGCGAAAGTCACGGTGCCGGTGACAGCCGCTCCACTCACTGCATTTCCGCTGGGCACCCGCGGCGTGAATGCCGGCGGCGGCGGTAGCGGCGGTTTTGTTTTTGGCGGCGGTCGCTGTCACGCCGATGGCGGTGATCAATCGCCTTCTCAAGATGGGTGTCGACGTCAACCACCAGCTCACGCGCAAGCGCCCCTATGGCAACGGCCGCGACCGCTTCACCGATTACGACATGCGTGGCGGTGTGGGACCGCTGTTCCTCGCCTCGATGTACTACGACCATGAAACCATGGAAGCGCTGATCAAGCATGGCGCCGAAGTGGACTTGGTCAATGTGTTCCAGATGACGCCGCTGATGTATGCGGTCGGAATGAGCGGTACAGCTCAGCCTTCACCCATGAGCGATGCACAGACTGCGAACGCCATTAAGAGCGTCGAGATACTGCAAAACGCCGGAGCGAATATAAACGCGCGGATTCGGGACAGCCGTACTCGCACGGCCGTGGTCATGTCATTCGTCGTGGGTCGTGACCAGGAAGGCAGGACCGCTCTGATGGGCGCCACAGAGAATGGATCCGCCAAGATGGTCCAGTATCTGATAGACCACGGTGCAGACGTAACGGCCAAGGACGCAACCGACAAAACTGCGCTGGACCTATCGCGGGAGCCATGTCCCGGTCCAGGGCTAAAAGGTAATCAGCAGCAGAAAGAAGCATGTGAGCGTCTGATGACAGGCCGCGCAGCAACTGAGACGGTGTTAGTTGCGGCTATGATGAAGGCAGGACTTCACGTGCCGCCACCGGCGGCGCAACCCACTGAACCGACAGTTGGAGCAGAGTCCAACACCGCGGCATCAGAGGAACAGCTGCGGTGCTAGCGCCAGTCGCCCACTGACACGCCTCGTAGCTTCTTTTCCAAAGAGCTGCAGGCCAGCACTAAGTGCATTCGCGGTTCGTCAGGGTGCGGGAAACTTCACGAGCACGTACGTGATGTGCTTCCCTTTGGCGACGAGGAAGTTGTGTGGAATCTTGGCTGGGATGTGAACCAAGTCACCTGGCGCAAGCGCATGCCGCTCCCCGCCCTCGATTCCCGTGCCTACGTACTCGCCGGGGCCGGGGCCAGCCTTGAGGTTGATCATTTTTCCGCCCAAGACCAACGTGCCCTCTCCGCTTTGCACAATGACGACATCGACCATGTTGTCATGCTGCTCTGGAAGTCCATCAGCGTCCCGATAAAGCATTCGGAAGCGGTGATCGCCGTAGTCGGCCAGCGTTTCCCGCGCGGAGTGATCCGCACCGACCTTCTTGGAGAGCGCCTCGTCTCGTTGCTTCAGTTCGGCCGGCTTCCACATGGCGAACCCCACCGGGTCCGCAGCCAAGACAGGGACAACAAAACACCCAGCGGCGAGGAAACAGATGGCGGCCTTCATCGACGGAGCTCCTTTGATGTAGTGGTTACTTGAGTTCTATGAAGACCGCTCGTGGTGGACCTTCAGTGGCTTCCTCGGACGGAACGTCAGTACCCGCCGGGACATATAGAACATCACCGACATTCCACCGCGTATCGCTTATCGCCGCACCCTCCGGAGATTGCCGAATGACACCACCCTTGAGGAATACGACAACTGCGTCTCGACCCGGCTGCCGCCTCGGGATCTGTTGACCCTGGATCCAAGTGACGTCCCACACGGCGACCCGCTCGTTTTCCAGTCCTTTCGTGGCTCCTTCCCGTGGAAAGCTTGATCTGGTCACAGCCGCCTCCGCCGGTCTCGGAACCGTTTTGAGTTCCACCATGATGGCCCGTCTCTCCTGGTCGCTGACACCCTCTTCAGCGTGAATCACGCCCTTCGGATTGAACCGGACAAATCCAAATGGAGCCGTAGCAACAGAAGACGTTCCGTCTCGTCCTGTAAGCTTCACTGCCCCTTCAACCAATGTGACTGAGAGATAGTCGACGGGGTGTTCATGAAGGACGGTCGCCTTGCCCTTTGGCCACGTCGCATCCCAGATAATGACGCGACTATTCTCCAGTACCTTTCTCGACCCCTCGCGCGGAAACCCCGGCGGGAAATCCTGCGCCTCGAGAGATGTTATGAGCGCCACGCTTGCCAGGGCGACGGGGATACCGCTCCTGAGAATTGTTCTGTTCACTAGAACAACTTGTCCTTCAATCGGAACATGCTCACATAGCCATCTCCCGCGAGACGGGGTTGGATCAAGGCCAAGGCCGGTAAGCGAGTCTGTTTCCTGAGAGGGAGCTGAGCCAAAGGTTTCCTCCGGCCGGTAGGGCTGTGGCAGTGCCGGAGTAGTCAGCCACCGCCGCGCCACGCGCTACGATGTGCACTTCCGCGGTGTTCGGGTCGATGGCCGCTACGCGATAGCCTCGAGGACAATCGAAGAGACTTAGTCTTCCGTTCACGACCTTGACCGGCCCGCCGCAGGCCGGCTCATTCTCCGCCATGCCCGCGGCGTAGAGCATTCCGTTCGGGGCCCAGTGGAGGTTGTCGGGGGAGGTGTCCGGCGTGGTCACAGTCCAGAGCTTGCGCCAAGTCTTCCCTCGCGCGAACGCCGTAACGGCTTGGACAGGCGTCGCGGCGACGTACACCGTCTTGCCATCCGGTGAAATCTCGATGCCGTTGTCGGCTGGGAGGCTGGTGCCCTCGACCTGTCGGAAAGCGTGATCCCCGGGGCGCCACTCGAACACCGCGCCCGTTGACTTCCCCGCAAAAGCGTCCGCAAACGTCTTGCCGGGAAGCAGGAGTACGGTGGCCAACAAAGTCCCGTCTGGCGCGGCGGCAACGCTGTTGAATGCGAGCTCGCCCGGCGCGCGCGCGCATCCCCGCCAGGATAGATGCGGTTGCGCCCCGCTCATCGTGATGTCGAATACTTCCACTGCTTCGCGCTCGCCATGCCCAACGACGAACAGTCGCGCCGTACCCTTGGCGGCGGCCCTCAGGGCGAGGCCATGGGCGGAGAAGCGCTCCGGGTCGGGAGGAGAATGGCAATCGGGAAACCGTGGGTCAGACTTGACCGGTCTTGCGGCAATCCAGCGCCGCCACCTCTTGGTTCTGGTGTCGATCAGGTGGAGCCCCGCGCCCTCTTCCATTCCGCTCGCAATGAGCCAATCTGTGCCGGGCAGCACCGCCAGATCCTCGGGTTTCTTGGGTCCGCAAACGAAGCTTAGATCGCCCTCAGACCTGCAGTCCGGTGAGGCGCTCGTCGGCTGGGCGGCGCCAACTGGAGTAGCCGCGAGCCCCAAGCTCGTCAGACCAATGAGCATCAGTACGACATTCATCGGCGCTGTGGTGTCACTTCTTGCTATCGCGAGCAACATAGGCCACGAGTGCGTCGAGGTCGGAGTCGCTCACTTCCGTCTTGCAGAAGAACGGCATGGCTGCCCGGGCGGCAATCATAACGGCGCGTCGGGATTGGCGATGGTGCGCCACATGTGGGCAACCGGGCTGCCGTCGAAGCCGAGCCCGTCCTTCGGCTGCCGGAAGTGGCGGCCGATGATGTCGCGGAACGGGTCGATCGTGACCACCGCCTTCGGATCGAACGCGTACAGATCGCTGACAGTCACCTCGCGTGGCGCGTCGTACCACTTGTGCCGGCGCGCATACTCGTACGCGGCTCTCACGTGCGGCTCGGGCACGTAGTCCTCGCCGAAGAAGCGTTTGTACAGCGCCGGGTATTCATAGCCGGCCTTGGCGTCGGGATAGAAGCGCAGCGCCTGGTGGTAGCGGATGGCGAAGGTGACGCGCTTGGACACGTAGGGTTCGTAGAGCTGCGCGCCCCAGAAGCCGTGGTCCGCTCGAATCAGCTCCTGCGAAGTGTCGTGCAACAGGCACGCGAGGATGATCTCCTCGTCGGCGCCGCGCTGCTTCGCCTTGTTCGCGCTTTGCAGGCAGTGGTTGCTCGTGCGGTTGAAACGGAGCGCGAAGTAGTCCAGCAGCGTCGGGCGCGGCGGCAGCGCCGGCAGCAGGGGGACCTTTGCGCCGGGCTCGGTCGCGTAGAAGAGGCCGCCGGTGCCGCGGCGATACGGCCGCGTCGGAATCTGCGCTTCCAGATCCCGTACCTTGGGGAAGACCTCGCCGGCACGGCCGGCATCGGTGATCCGCGTACTCTCCCCCGGGTTTTCCAGTCGCGCGAGCAGCGCATGCTCGATCGCATCGGCGCGCGCTTCGGGACCGAGCAGCGCGACGGCGCTCGCACCGCCGAGGCTGGCGATGAACTGGCGACGGTCGAATGGCAGGTTCATTGTGCCCCGGGCGGCGTAATCGTGAGTCACGCTAATTTGTAACTTTAGGGTTAGTTTCGCAAGGTCTTGACCCATCGCGCCTTGCGAACGCTGCATGCACTACTTCAAAATAATCGTCGGAACAGTTACTTGTCGCAGAGGCGACAGCGTCCGTGACGTGGCGCGCGTGTTGCCACTCAGGCATGATTGAACTCGAGCGCAGGCGCGAGCGCTATGCGCTTTGCAACGATGTGCATTGGTGTCGGGCAAGGCATCGCATTGCTTATTGAACGTTGTGAAGAGAGATATCTATGTGGAAAGCCTTCAACGTGACGATGCGAGCCGTCAGCAGCCTGCTCGGACTCGCGCTCTTGCTCAACGGCATCGTCTGGATTCTTCAAGGCCTCAACCTCGCCTTCCGCGTGGGCTTCATGGTCGGGGACTACCACTGGACGATCTACGGGGCGATCGCCGCAGTCGTCGGCGCAGCGCAGGTTGCCTGGAGCAACATGCGACAGACCAGGCCCTGAAAAGCCGCCGCTGTCACAGGCTCGAACTGTCCGGTCACGAAGGCTACGTAAAGGCTACGGTGCTCTCAGCGCCGACCCTAACTCTGATGGAACGTACGGAATCGGCAATCAGGCCGCAGCCAACAACGGCAACACGGTCAATGTGAGGGTGGCTAACCGCGCGTTGGCCTCAGGTCCTCATGGCGAGATCGAGCTCTGCCGTGCCAGCTCGGCCTCGAACGCGTGCTCGCGCTCACGTACGTGTTCGAGATAGCCCTCGCGATCGATCCAGGTCGTGACCTCCGTGTCCGGGGCGCGGCGGCGCAGTTTCTGCAGCATGTCGAAGTACGCCCCGTGGGCTCCGAGGAATACGTCGCAGGGCAGCTGCTTCAGGATCTGGAAGGTGCGGCGAAAATCAGCGGCGATCCCCGCGTAGGAAGCCGATTGTCCCGGACGATCGATCAGACGGTAGCCCGGGTTCACGTTCCAACTGCCCACGATGACCACATCGAGCGGGCGACCGTGGTCGCTCACTCTCATCGTCCAGGTGGTGCAGCCGCGGGTATGCCCGGAAGTCTTGTGTGCAACGAGCAGCGTCCCGCCGAGTCGCACTTCCTCGCCATCGTGAAGCACGCGGTCGACCCGGGTGGCTGGGTAGCGCTTGTCGGGGTACTGGAAGTCCTTTGCCCCGCCGGACTCCACGACGGGCACATCATCGTCCATGACCATGTATTGCGCGCCGGTCTGCCGTTTCAGCTCGGCGCTGCCGGCATCATGGTCCCAGTGGGCATGACTGATCAGCAGCACCCGAATGTCGCTGAAACGCTGGCCCAGCTGCTCGATGCTGGAGCGGATCTGCGGGACGGACTCCTCGAGACTGGAGTTGATGAGAATGTCGCCGGCTTCCGTGACGATGAGGTAGGAAGCCATGGCGACCCCCTCCCCGTCTACCCTCGCTCATTCGACCTTTCACTACCCCGCAGCAACCGTCCGCATGCGTTCAGGAATTCTCTTCGACCGTCCGCAGGCGAGTCTCAAGCGACTCGACTGTTTTCTTATCAAGCTCCGCTAGCGGCGGGATCACTCTGCAC
>Ga0157379_10005597_pt1 | contig 10800 bp, 6 predicted proteins | sample S25metaG_FD_121802 | JGI IMG/M metagenome (GOLD analysis project Ga0157379, IMG submission 121802) | Switchgrass rhizosphere microbial communities from Kellogg Biological Station, Michigan, USA - S2-5 metaG | ecosystem: Host-associated > Plants > Roots > Rhizosphere > Soil | place: USA: Michigan... | reverse complement strand
CGGATGACGCTGCAGGGCGCGTTGCGCTTCGACCGCAACTGGAGCTTCTCGCCCGAACAACAGATTCCGCAATCGAACTTCCTACCAAACGCCATCACATTTCCGCAAACGCCTGGGGTGACCGGCTACAAGGATCTATCGCCGCGCGGCGGCGTGGCGTATGACGTGTTCGGAAACGGGAAGACGGCCGTGAAAGTGAATTTCGGCAAGTACCTGGAGCCGACGAGCAACAACAACAACTACATCCTGTCGAACCCGATCGGCCGCATCGCGACGACGACGGCGCGGACCTGGACCGACTCGAACAACAACTTCGTGCCGGATTGCAATCTGACCAATCCGCTCGCCAATGCCGAATGCGGCCAGATGAACGCGCTCACATTTGGCACCACACAGCTGACGACCGCCGCGATCGACCCCAAGATTCTCGAAGGCTGGGGCGTGCGATCGAACGACTGGCAGATTGGCGCATCGATCCAGCAGCAAATCCTCCCGCGCTTATCGGTCGAAGCGGGCTATCTGCGCCGATGGCTGAACAACTTCACGGTCACTGACAATCTGCTCGTCGGCCCGGGAGATTTCACGCCCTACAGCATCACGGCGCCGTCCGACCCACGCCTGCCTGGCGGCGGTGGCTACCCGATCGACGGGCTGTACAACGTCGTCCAGGGCAAGTTCGGCCAAACCAGCAACAACATCACGTTGGCTGGTGATTACGGCGAGCAGTATCAGCGCTACAACGGCGTGCTGGTCAACGTCAGTGCCAGGCTGGGTGCCGGCCTGCAGTTCCAGGGCGGGATCAACACGGGCAAGACGATTCAGGACAATTGCGCGGTGCGCGCGCAACTCCCGGAACTCCAGACAGTCGCGCCTGGGTTGACGAGCGCTCCAGGTGCAAGCCCCAACGTGAACGTCGGGAATCCGTACTGCCACAGCGATCCGGGGTTGATCACGAAGGTCACGGCACTTGGGAGCTACACGGTCCCGAAGATCGACGTGCTCTTCAGCGGAACGTTTCGCAGCGATCAGGGTGGCGCGTTGTCGGCCAACTGGAACGCCCCCGTCGCCGTCGTGTCGACGGCTCTCGGCCGGCCCGCCGCGATCGCTGGCACCACGGTGCCGATCGCCCTGGTGGCGCCTGGACAAGTCTGGGGCGACCGCGTCAACGCGCTCGACCTGCGATTTGCGAAGATCCTGCGCTTCGGCCGAACGCGAAACACGATCGGGATCGATGTCTACAACGTGACCAACTCGGCGGCGATCCTCACATATAACCAGAACTTCAATCCCGCGGCCCTGACCGGCTCGCAGGCGTGGCTGGCGCCGACGTCCGTATTGACGCCGCGGTTCGTCAAGATCGGCGTGCAGATCGACTTCTAGCATTTTCGTTGGTACGTAGTGTCCGGCTTCAGCCGGACCACGACGGTCCGCCTGAAGGCGGACACTATGTACGAGTCGCACCTGGGGCGGGTCGAGCACGCGACCTGCCCCTACAGCTTTTTAACCGCTGTCCGACCTGCCCGCCTTCCTGCCCCACTGCGATTGCGATACGATGTCGCGCATGCTGCGATTCATCGTCGCCGGGCTTGTCCTGCTCGCAACGGGCCCCACTCTTGTCGGGCAGGAAGCACCGCCCTTCGCCTTTGCTCTGCAGACACCTCCAGGCACGTCGGCGAACAGGCCACCATCGTTGCGGCTGTACGTCATCGATTGCGGCACGCTCGACGTCGCAGATACCGGCCGGTTCCGCTTGAAGCGCGAGGAAGTGTCGACCGACAAATTGTCGGTAGGCTGCTATCTCGTCGCGCATCCGCGCGGCACGCTGATCTGGGACACCGGCGCCGTGCCCGACAGCATGGTCCAGGCTGGAGGAACGCCGGTGCGATATCGCGTCCGCTTGCCCGGCGATCAAGAGCGGTTCGTCACGTTGACGAAGACGTTGAAGGCCCAGCTCGCGGAGACGGGCTACAAGCCTGCCGACATCACCCACGTCGTGTTGTCTCACTATCACTACGACCACTCGGCCAACACCAACGACTTTGCCTCCGCCACCTGGCTGGTGCGGCAGGTCGAGCGCGATGCGATGTTCGCCGTCAAGCCGCCTGACCTCGTGCAGCCGAGCACCTACTCGGCGCTGCGCGGCAGCAAGACGGTGATCATCAAGACCGACGACTACGACGTGTTCGGCGACGGCACGGTCGTGATCAAATTCACGCCCGGCCACACGCCCGGACATCAGGTGCTGGCGCTGAAGCTGGCCAACACCGGCCGCGTCGTGCTGGCGGGCGATCTCTACCACTACCCCGAGGAGCGCACGCTCAATCGCATCCCCACTTTCGACGACAACCAGGAGCAGACCGCAAAAACGCGCGTCTCGCTGGATGCGTTTCTGAGGAAGAACAACGCCCAGCTCTGGATCCAGCACGACTTCGCCGCCACCGCGAAATTGAAAAAGGCCCCGCAATACTACGACTGAGAATTCCCAATCGGGACGGCGGTGACAACGACATTCAACGCAGGAGCCGCTGAGACCTCAAGAGAAAACCCCCTGGTGTCCTGCCCAGAAATACGAAGCTCAACGCGGAGGCCGCAGAGGCCGCAGAGAAGAACCACAGTGAAGCTCTGCGATCTCTGCGTGCTCTGCGTGCAAACGTTGTGATTTCATTTCACGGGGTGTGCCCCGCTCATGACGACTCTGTGGTTCATGCAGTCGGGATTGCCTCACTCGCAGTTAGGAGCGCTTCCATGAGACTTCCTTCGATAATCGCCCTCTCCATCGGCTTCGCGGTCGCGTTGACGCTGGGAATGAACACGCCTCGCGCCGCCGGCTGTGATCCGGTTGGCAGAATCAAGTTCGTCTGCGGCCAGGCCGGCCCCGAGGACCTGGTCGCTGTCCCCGGTACGGCATTGCTCATCGCCTCGGCGTACGGACCTGAAGGCGGCGTGAACCTGATCGACACCAAGGCGGGGACGTCCACCCGGCTGTACCCGAATGCGGCCGCGAAAGAGCGCCTCGACGCGAAAATCTACGACTCGTGCCCCGGACCGCTGCAAGGCACGGACAGAGAGAAATTCAGAACCCACGGTCTCTACCTGAAACCGGGCCGCAACGGCATCGATACGCTCTATGTCGTTCACCACGGCCTTCGTGAATCGATCGAGGTCTTCGAAGTCGCGGTTCGCTCCAAGGAGTCTGCTGTCACGTGGGTCGGCTGCGCCGTCGCCCCCGAGCCGGTCGGCTTGAATGCTGTCGCCTCTCTGCCTGACGGCGGCTTTGCGGCCACGAATTTCGACCCGCGCCAGCCGCCGGGCGGCCGCGGCGGATTTACGCCAGAGCTGCTCGAAGGCAAGAACAACGGCGAGGTCTGGGAATGGCACACCGGCACCGGATGGAAGAAGGTGCCGGGCAGCGAAGCGGCCGGCGCGAACGGGCTCGAGATTTCGAAAGACGGGAAGTGGTACTACGTCGCCGAATGGGGTAACCGGTCGTTCATGCGTCTGTCTCGCGGCCAGACGCCCGTGAAGCGCGACGAGATCTCGCTCGGGTTCAGGGTAGACAACGTGCGGTGGGCGCCGGACGGTCTGCTGTACGTGGCCGGGCAGGGCGGAGCCGATGCCGGCCGGGGCCAAGCGGGGGCGGCCCCGCCCAGCTCGGTGATCGGCAAAGTCGATCCGAACACGATGAAGTATCGGGAGATCATCAACAATCCCAGCAGCAACGACGTCCCGTTCTCGACCGTCGCCGTTCAGGTGGGTAAGGAGCTGTGGGTCGGCTCCGCGCGCGGCGACCGGATCGCGCGCTATCCGGCCGACGGGAAACTCGCCGTCGAGAAGTAAGAGCGCGTGGGCCTAGTATCCCGAGTCAGGACACTAAGGCGTGGTCTTCGATGCCGGGTTGGTCCCGACGGGGCACCGACCGCCGGTTCGACGCGCGACCACGGCCGCCGATCCGAATTGCGCCAGCACCTCGAAATCCTGCTGCACGTCTCTTGGCACCACGGACAGGTCGGCGATCGCAAACCGCAAACCGTCGGGCGTGATCCAGCGGACGATCGCGGGCTTCAGCTCGAACGTCGCCGTGTCTCCCGTGCGCGCTGACATGCGTGGGTTCCCCAGGACGGCGAGGTGCAGCCAGTACGCCGCGGCATCGTGGCTCATCAGGTAATCCACGCAGCCGGTGTCCACGTGCGCGCGCGCCCACTGCCCTGCGAGATTCAGCTGTTCGGTGATCGCGGGACGCGGGCGTGTTGTTCTGGCAATCGGCGGCAGGATCACGATACCCAATGCCACGGGGAGAATCCACGCGACATACATCCCTCCTCGTTGCCGAACCGGCGCCGATCTCGTAAGCGCCTCACAGCCCGCTGCAACCGCGACGCTGGCGGCGACGGTCAGCGGATACACGGCGAGGTAGACCATCTTGAGCGCCATGTACGAGGCGCCTTCACCGTGCCCGTCGTTCAACTCGAACAGCGCCAGCGCCTGCAGCCCGATGGCGGCCACGAACCCGACCGTGGCGCGTCCGCGACGCCGGACGACGAGAAAGCCGAGACCGATCACCGACACGATGGGGAAGAGCCATCCGAACTCGCTCGTCGACGGCTGGACAACCGCCCCGCCCGCCCGAACGTATCCAACCCAGGCCAGCCGTCCGGCGATGTACAGCGCAGCGACGGCGGCGATTGGACCGCCGGCGACAATGAGATGCGCAAATCGATCGCGCGCCGAGAGTCCTCTTCGGCACAACACGAGCAGTGGGAGAACGACCAGCGGCGGACCGATCCACACCGGCCAGGTCAGGAACACGCCGGCGCCCGCGATGGCGTACAACACCATCGCGCCAATCATCGGCCGCTCGTCCCACACGACCAGCGCCCACCACATGGCAATGTCGAACAACTCGGAAACGACCTGCGCAAGGAACGAGTCGTGAGTGAACGAGCCGACGACGTGCGAATACGGTACGAGCAGAAACAACACGGCCGTAAGCGCCAGCGGGATCCGCGGGACGCCGTCCGGCATGAGCCGTCGCGCGATCAGAAACACGAATCCGGCCTTGAGCGCCACCGACCAGGCGACGACCGGATAGACGGCATGCAGTCCGTCGGTTCTGCTCCATGCGCCGGCGAGCGCCGCGAGGAGCTGACTGCCCGGCGTGTAGTGGACCATCTCGCCGAGGTAAGCCTCGACCTGTGGATCGTGGACCAGGCGCCAGTGCCGCTCGATATAGTCGATGAGCAGCAGATGATGGGCGATGTCCACTCCGGCGCCGAGTGGAAGAAGGGCCGGCCACGCCAGCCACAACAGCCACGCCAGCATCATTGTGACGACCGCGACAAACCACACGACGCCACCCGCGTGCCACCGCACTCCCCGCGACAGCCAGCCTGTCATCGTCGCCGCCGCACCAAGCGAGAGCGCCAGGATCGCAACCGGCGAAATGGCCGCACCCGAGCGCTCGAGAAGGTAGGCGAGGATGATTGGCGCGGCGAGCAGAACGAGCGCGACGCTGGCCACGACTTCAGCCCCGTCCAGACCCATCCGAGAATGCGACGAGTCGCCACGCGATCGCGGCAGCGTCGAGGTCGGTTGAGCGATCAACGGCTCCTCAGAGTGCATCGTCAATCGTGGCTCGCGGTCGAGGCCATCGACGGCTCGGTCTAGATCGGAGCCTGGACCGCCGCCGGCGCGTCGACGCCGGCCCGCAGGTTCCAGGAGCTCAACTCCTCGCGGCCTGAGGCCTTGAGGTAGAGGAAGAGCTGCATGCGGTACGCTGCGCAGTCACCAAGCACGTAGCTGACGATGAAGGCCCCGCGAGTCATCTTTACTCCAACCCCCTCGAGCTCGGTTCTGAAGTCGGCCTCGGACACGTCGGCCAGCAGCGTTTCATACGCATCGGAGTGCGTGGCAATGGCGGCAATCGCTTGATCGAAGTCCCGCGCCTCGGCCGCCCGTTCGGCCGCCGTCCACGCCTCGGGATCGAATGTCCCAGCTTTGGCGAATTGCAGCGCGCGCGGGCCCATGATGCTGAGGTACTTTAGCAGCTCGATCGTGCTCCGCTGCTTCGGCGTGGGACGGTAGTCGAGCTTCGCACCATCTATCTTGCTCGCCAGGTGGAGCAGAATGCGGCTTTCGTTCTGCAGGGCGGCAACGAGCTCGGACTTGGTCAGTATCATCATTCCTCCTTTTGGGTTTATCCTTGGCCGCGTTGAGCCGCAGCTTCTCGCAGCCGGACACGTCGACACAGCGGCTGCAGACCTGCTGGCACAGCCGTCTGTCGATGAAGACGTCGACGCCCGCGACGACCTGCCATCGCCAGGCGGTCACACCTTCACACCGGGTCTCATCCGAGGGTGGGTCATGAATCCGCTACGCATCCTCGCCATCATGGTCGCGATCAACTCAGTCGGTTTGTCGGCGCAGACCGGCGGAACGACATGGACGACTCCGACGATTGGTGAAATCGAAACGATATATCCGAACATCGAGGCGCTGTACATCGATCTACACCGGAATCCCGAGCTCGGGTTTCAGGAGACTGAGACTGCGGCCAAGCTGGCCTCGCGGGTCAAGGCGCTGGGGTTCGACGTCACGACCGGTGTCGGCCGGACCGGGATCGTTGCGGTCATGAAGAACGGCCCAGGGCCGACGGTGATGCTGCGCACCGAGCTCGATGCGCTGCCGGTCGAGGAGCGAACCGGGCTGCCGTTTGCGAGCACCGTGACGATCAAGAACGCCAGCGGGCAAACGACCCCGGTGATGCACGCCTGCGGGCACGATCTGCACATGTCGGCGTGGGCCGGCACGGCGCGGTTGATGGCCGAGCATCGTGACCGCTGGCACGGCACGCTGGTGATGGTCGGCCAGCCCGCAGAAGAAGGCGGCGGCGGCGCGGCCGCCATGCTGAAGGACGGCTTGCTCACGCGTTTCCCGCGGCCGGATTTCGCGCTCTCCCTGCACGACGACGACACCATGCCGGCCGGCACGATTGGCTACCACCCCGGCTATTTCCGCGCGATGTCCGACGCCGTCGCGCTCACGGTCTACGGACGCGGCGGACATGCGGCAATGCCGTTCAATACCGTCGACCCGATCGTCCTCGCTGCGCGCATTGTCCTCGCCTTGCAGACCGTCGTCTCGCGCGAGAACAACCCGGTCGATCCGGTCGTGGTCAGCATCGGGTCGATCCACGGTGGAACGCAGGCCAACATCATCCCGGACGAAGTAAGGCTGCAACTGTCGGTTCGCACCTACACACCCGAAGTTCGAGCGCGCACGTTTGCGGCGATTCGCCGAATTGCGAAGGGCGAGGCGGCTGCGGCTGGAGCGCCGCGCGAACCTGTGCTCGACGCGCCCACCAATAGCAACGCGCCGGTCTACAACGATCCGCCGCTCACGCTGCGACTCGCGGCCGCGCTGAAAAAGGGACTCGGCGACACCAACGTCGTCGAGATGCCGCAGAAGATGACCTCCGAGGACTTCGCGGAGTACGGGCTGGCCGGCGTGCCGTCCGCGCTATTGCACATCGGCGCGGTCGACCCGGTGAAGCTGGCGGCGGTGCGCGACACGGGTATCCCGCTCCCGGCTCCGCACTCACCTGAGTGGGCGCCGGAACGCGCTCCGACCATCAAAGGTGCGATCCGTGCGGAAGTGACCGCCCTGCTCGAGCTGTTTCGCGGAAACTAGAGCAGTTTCTATTTGTCCGTAGTGTCCGGGCTTTAGCCCGGCTTTAGCCGGACCACGACGGTCCGTCTGAAGGCGGACACTACGTATGGATGGAAAGCGGCATCGCGTCGCGGCGCCGTTGGCCACGAAACGACGAAAAAACCTTCCTGCCAGGGTGATCGAGCGGGGATCAGGTGGAGTCTCCCTCCCACGAGCAAGACTCCAGCCGATTGATCCTTCGTGCTTCCGTGCTTACGTGGCGTGCCGTTCGTGACCGCGTTCAGATCGATAACATCCCGGTGCTGTCGCCGAACTTCTCGGTCGGGATTTCGAGCTTGTCGAGCATGGCCACGAGCAGGTTCGACATCGTGGTCTCGGGCGTGTTTCTGAGGTGACGCCCGCCTTTCAGCTTGCCCGAAGCGCCGCCCGCCAGAACGATCGGCAACGGGTAGTGGTTGTGCTGATTGGCGTCGCCCATCGCGCTGCCGTACAACACCATCGAGTGGTCGAGCAGCGTGCCGTCGCCGTCCTTGGTGGTGTGCAGTTTGTTCAGCAGGTAGGCGAGCAAGGTGACGTGGTAGCGGTTGAGAACCGCGAACCGATCCTGGTTCTCTCGGATATTCGAGTGGTGGGACAGGATGTGAAACGCGTCCTTGACGCCGCTCTTCGGATACACCGCGTTGCTCAGTTCCTTGGCGAGCAACATCGTCGTCACCCGGGTGATGTCGGCCTGCCAGGCGAGCACCTGAAGATCGAACATCAACTTGATGTGCTCTTCGACCTCTTTCGGGGCGCCGATCGGCGCGTCCGGCAGCGCGAGATCGGAGGAGGCCTGCTTCGAGGCTCTCTCAATCCGCCGCTCGATCTCGCGAATGTCGTTGAGGTACTGGTCGACGCGGTTGCGATCGCCCGGCGGCAGCCTGCGCTGCAGGGTGGAAGCTTCTCCGAGCACCGAATCGAGCAGACTGACCGACTGCTGCCGGCGTGCGCGGCGCTCGGCATCGGTACTGCCATCGCCGAACAGGCGCTCGAACACCACCTGCGGATTGTTCTGCATCGGCAGCGGCGCCGTCGGTCCCTGCCATGAAATCGTGTCCCGGTACGCGCAGCTCAGGTCCCCGCAGCTCAAGCTGGAGTCTTCGATCATCAACTCGATCGAGGGCAGCGGTGTGTCCTGTCCGATGTGCTGGGCGGCGAACTGATCGACGGTAATGCCCAGGTGGGCTCGCGGACCCGCTTCCGCGTGCGCGCCGCTCAGGAACGTGGCGGCCGACCGGTTGTGATTCGAAGTGGCAGAACCTCCGCCGTAGGCCTGCGGATGACTGAGGTCGCTGATGACGTTGATGCGATCGCGAAAGGGTTTCAGCGGCTGGAGGATTTCCGACAATTCGAAGCCAGCGCCTTCGGTCGCGGGCGTCCATTTGTCCATCGTCGCGCCGTGGGGCACATAGATGCAGGCGAGACGCGTGCGGCCTTTGGCCACCGTCTGGGCCAGCGGCGTCGCGGCCGGGAGCATCGACTCGAGCAACGGCAGCGACATCGTCACGCCCATGCCGTTGAGAAAGGTGCGCCGCGACAGATGCTGTTTGGTGAGGAATGCCATCGCTTCAATCTCCCTAAGAGCTGGCTGAGCTGACGGTAAGTCTTCGGCCTGAGGTCTCCAGTGTACAGACTTCCGACTTCAGACTTGAAACTTGACGAACGAACGGCATGCTAGGGCTTCTTCATGTTCATCTGGAACGGAGCGCTCTCGATCACTCCGAGAACGAGCGACGAAAGTCTGTAGTCGTTTTTTGCCGCACGGTGCACGATCGCCCGCACCGTCGGCATGTCGTAATACTCCACCGGTCGGCCCATCGCGTAGGTCAGCAGCCGCTCGGTCGCCGTCGTGACGAACGCCTCCGAGCGGGTGAGCAGCGCCTGACGCAGATCCGCTGGACCGTGCAACGGCGTTCCATCCACGAGCTGGCCCGAGGTATCGACCGGCGCACTCCCATCGCGCTCGCGCCAGGTCCCGACCAGGTCGAAGTTCTCCAATGAGAACCCGATCGGGTCCATGATTTTGTGACAGGAGGCGCAGACCGGATTGCTGCGATGCGCCTCGAGCCGCTGTCGCAACGTCGTCACCTTCACTTCCGCCGGATCTTTTTCCAGATTGGTCTCGACGCCAGGCGGCGGCACCGGGGCGGGAGTGCCCAGAATATTCTCGACAATCCATTTCCCGCGCGACACCGGAGAGGTCCGAGTCGCGACCGACGTCACCGTCAACATGCTGCCCTGCCCGAGCAGCCCCCGTCGTGGACTGTCCGCCGCGAGCGAGATCCGCCGGAAGTAGCTGCCGTGGATGTTGGGAATGCCGTAGTGACGGGCGAGCCGCTCGTCGACGAAGGTGTAGTCGGCGTTCAGCAGATCGATGATGGTGCGATCCTCCCGCACGATCGTCGAAAACAGCATCTCGGTCTCGCGGCGGAACGCTGCCCGCAAGTTGTCGTCGAAATTGGCCGCCGAGGTCTGGACGTTGGCGAGCTCCCGTAGATACAGCCACTGACCGGCGAAGTTGGTGGTCAAGGCTTCCGACCTGGCGTCGGTGAGCATCCGCTTCACCTGCTGGGCGAGCACGGCCGGATCGCGCAGCCGCCCCTTGCTCGCGACATCCAACAGTTCGTCGTCGGGAATACTGCTCCACAAGAAGAACGACAGGCGGGAAGCCAGCTCGAGATTGCTGATGCGATAGGTCTCGCCAGGGCGGACGTTTTTGGGCTCCTCTTCAACGCGGTACAGGAAACTAGGCGCGACCAGGATGCGCGCGACCGCCTGCTGGATGCCGGATTCGAAGTCGCCGTCGCCGCGACCCTGCTGGTAGAAGCCGAGCAGCGTCTCGACTTCATCGTCCAGCAGCGCGCGGCGATAAGCGCGGTGGGCCAGCGTCGTGATGATCTTCCGCGCGCACGGTCGCTCCTCAGTCGCGCTGGTGGGACGACAGAGGAGAATGCGGCGACGACTCGGGGTGTCTCCCGCGCCCGTCGCGTTGAAGGGGCCAGTGATGGCGATGGTTCCCACACCGCCCGCGGGCGTGAAGACCGAATCGATCCGGAAGTCCGAGAACTGATCGTCGACACCGGCCGCGCGCTGGCG
>Ga0157379_10005596_pt1 | contig 10800 bp, 12 predicted proteins | sample S25metaG_FD_121802 | JGI IMG/M metagenome (GOLD analysis project Ga0157379, IMG submission 121802) | Switchgrass rhizosphere microbial communities from Kellogg Biological Station, Michigan, USA - S2-5 metaG | ecosystem: Host-associated > Plants > Roots > Rhizosphere > Soil | place: USA... | reverse complement strand
TCTTACTGAAGACCAGGCCTTGGAACGCGCAGGCATTGGCCGCCAAGGAAAGAAGGGTCATAACCATGGCGAAGATTGGGGAGCTGCTGCTGTCGAAATGGCTTGCCATAGTCAGCGATGGTCGGCCGGGAAGTTTGATTAAATTCAGGGAATTAATTATTTTGGTGTGATTTAAAGAAGAAGAAGAAGGGGATGTAGACTGAAAGAATAAAATTTATTTCTTATTGGATTCTGGATTTGGGTCTCAACTGGGATTTCACGGTCCAAGTATTTCGCACGCCTCGCGTAACGCAGCCACTCTTACTCGAATCCCGATGGTCGAAGCCTGGTCATAAGCACAAGAACTAATACTGCAGTGACGTTGCAACCATGAAGAAGAAGGTCTGTATTCTCTTCTTTATCACAGAACCGTGATCGAATATTCCTCAGGTGCTTTTGATGGGCAAGAGTGGGAGTGGCAAGACGTCTATGCGTTCTGTCATCTTGTGAGCCCATCCACGCTCATTCTCGCGCAAAATTCTTAAGAGTTTTGTCTCTTTTTCAGCTCAAATAACCCAGCATCGCTGACGGGACGTCTTGGAGCAACTATCGATGTCGAACAGAACCATGTCCGTTTCTTAGGAGACCTAATTCTAAACCTATGGGATTGCGGTGGACAAGAATCCTTCATGGACCATTATCTCACAACGCAGCGTTCGACCATTTTTCAGCATGTTGGCGTGCTCATATACGTGTTCGACGTAGAATCGCGGGACCGTGAAATGGATTTGCAGTATTATACCGATTGTTTACAGTCCTTGACGACGTACAGTCCAGAAGCGGGTGTATTCGTGCTTGTGCATAAGATGGATCTTGTTAGAGGGGATAAAGAAGCTGTGTTTAATAAGAAGAAGAAAGAGCTGGAGGAAGCGGCCGGTGAGGTCCCGATAACCGTCTTCGGCACCAGCATCTGGGACGAAAGTCTATACAAGGTGAGCATTAATCCCATCCAATGGATCAACACAACGTAAACGTACTTTTCTTCCTCTCAGGCCTGGTCTCGAATAGTCCATCACCTCATCCCCAACGCCGCCGCCCTCTCACACCACCTCGCCATATTCGGCGAAGCATGCGGGGCCGCCGAAGTCGTCCTCTTCGAACGCACCACCTTCCTCGTCATTGCCACCTCCGCCAACACAGACCAAAGTAGCTCTGACCTCTCATCAAACCCACACTCCAACAACGACTCGAAATCCCATATGGAGCCTACACGCTATGAACGGACGTCAGAGCTCATCAAGGGATTTAAACATTCGTGTTCACGGTTGAGGGAGGAGTTTCATTCGCTGGAGATGGAGCTTCCTGGGTTTACGGCCGTTCTGGACGAGTTAACGCGTAATACGTATATCATGGTTGTAGTTCACGACCCTGCCATCGGTTCGTATTTCTCTTCTTTGCTATCTCTCGCACTATAATTGTTAATTAACTTCCTTCAGAAACGGCAGCACTACGGATGAACATTCGCTTGGCGCGGAAGAAATTCGAGGAGCTTCAGGCAGAAACGACCTCTCAGTGATCCATCCCATTCCCATTTTGACTTGCGGCCGACCAACCGACTACCTATATCCACGCTATTGACACAGATATTACAGCTGTTGTACTATGCTTGAGCTTTGACTTTCGCACGATATGATTTACAATAATAACGTTTTTATATAGAGCCCATTAGAGCACTGAAAGAGCGACAAACCAAAGTGTGAACGCGAATGATACAGCACATTTATGTACAAAACAGTAGAAAGAAACGAGTGTCATGTATATAGCCCAGAAGGAGAGTGGAAAGAGGTATCCGAGTTGGAATGAAAGCGTCCGTATATCAGAGAAATTTTTAAGAGACCCAGACTATAGATATGTCAGCTATGCAGGTAGGAAGGTGAGGGATTGGACTCACAAGCAAGGGCAATGACAAAATACAATGCGAGGAGCCTAGAATAATACGTTAATAATGAAACGACAGAAGAGTTATCGAGGCATACATCACGCCTTCCATATAATTCGATTTGCCATCCCTAGAATCAAATTATAAATTGGAACAGAGGGAATTCGTGAGACGACGCACTGGATAAGGAGGTTGACCAGGATAACGGAGACGAAGAACACAATAGTCTGTAAATAATTAGATGGTGAATATGTAGACTTAGTGGGCTATATGTACCTCAAAATTAGAGAAGAAAAGGGTCATTTCGTGGTGAGATCTAATAGAAATTCAGCGTGATGCAGAAAATTCGGGAAATTCAAGACTTACATCCAGCCAACGAGGACGAGAAGCGGGACAACGAAAAGGGCGATTTGCTTCGGGGGGAATGAGAAATATAGCTGTTTGAGCATAAATATCACTCACAATCGAGCTGCCGATGCAAATTCCAATGGTGAGTTCATACTTGCCCCGGACAGCCATCCAGACGGAGCTAGAAATTGTTCAGAAAATATATTAATAAATAAAATAAGAGAATTTACGTCGTATGTTCAGCAGCGTTGGCAACGATTGGGATGAGGATCAATCTAACGTAAAATTAGTAATAGATAGATCAATATATAGGAGAAAAAATACCCAATGAATGCCTTTGAAATGTGGTATCGTTGCGCAGTTTCTTCAATAGAAGCCACCACTGCACAAAATATTTAATAAAAATTTATAGATTTCGTGAAAGAGAACTTACACCAATCGGCACAGAATGAAGTTGCAAGTGTAACCATGAGGAGTCTGTTTGCTAGATTAAACTCCAGAAGTAACATAAAATTGTATAGCTTACGCAGTAGCAGCGGCAAAAGTACTCATTTTTGCTTCTTCAACTTCTTCTTCCTCATTTTGGTCGGCAAACAACCGGTGATGAGTTTTGAGCTTGGCATATAGTCAGAAGCGGTACAATGACAAAAGCAGTGACTTACTTGGAAGATCAGATAGGTGGCATATACACCCATAAGAATTATTGCTGTGCCTCGAGAGATAACCAGGAGCCCGTGAGTGATATTAGGATCGACAGAGGAAGTTAGGAGGCCAGTGTCGGGATATGCCTTTCCAGAATAGTAGGCGGCAGGGATAACGAGAGCTGTAAATGAAGATATGGTATATGTTTGGATGACGTAAGAGACAATGGCTCACTGATGCAGCCAAGCGTCATTAACTGAACCAGAGGTCAGTTGAGTCAAGCTAAGAAAAGGTAGAACTTACAGAAGACGCCCTGGAAAGCACATTAAAAATAGAAGAAAGAATAGAGAAGAGATCGGAACATACGTCTGGGCAGCGGTTATCTGAAACGTGCCTTCGCTGGATGTAAATCCACCAGCAATAAAGGACGAGCCGAGGACAAGGAGGATATTTCCGAGGATGGACCCAAGCATCTAAAACCAGACCTTGATAAACATTTCATCTACCGCACTGGTGATACGACAACTAACAGATGCCTGGACAATCCTGATCTCATCTACAGGGACTGGTTAGGCGATGCGCGCCATTGACAAAGGATCGACAGACTGACCATGAAGCAGGGCAGCAATGCCGACAATAATTTCTACAGCATTTCCAAAAGTTGCGTTCAATAGACCAGCAACGGTTTGGCCTAGTTCCCGGGACATTTCTTCAGTCGCTTCGCCAATGAGCTGTGGAGGTCATGGGACGGGCACTCGAACTATCGATGGAAAACGTACCTTTGCGAGCGGCATAATTGCGAGGAAAGAGAAGACAAAACGAAGGCCAGCATCCCAATTAAGATAGTGAGCAACGCCACTGATAGGGATAAAAAGGAGAAGGATGTTGAACCACGATCCAAAGATGAAATGTCCGTATGAGGTGAATAAGCCAGGTTGGCCTCTTCCTGTGACAAAGTCTGTTACACGGGTGCCAAAGGAGTGTCTGGTGCGATCAGGACTTGCTCCATTTCCGAGCAGAGGAGATTGTTCAGTCGTAGGCATTGGGAGAGAGAAAGAGAGTAAAACACCGAAGAGCTTCACGCACAGCCTTGTATGCTTGGCCGTGCGTGACAGTCACATGGTGACATTATTACACTATTCTTCTCTACTAATATTTATTTACTTAGAAGCACTCGCTTGATACAGTTCTTTCGTCGTTTCCAGCTCGTCAGCATTCGGAGATCCTCCCCTGTCATCCAGATGCGACACATCTCCGTACCGAAGAACCGTACCAACTCCCGTCCGTGCCTCTAATCCAATTATAGTTACGCTAGCATTCTTACATCCAAAGTTGACGTTCACTCCCTCCACCGCAACAATATTCCTTTCACGAAGAACTGTCTGCACCAGCGTGCCTGGAAAGAGTGTCATGAATTACGCCGGCAACCGCGGATATATGCACACGTACTGATGAGGGCCCCATGTGTGACCACCAGCAAATACGTCGCCCTCTCAGTCGGGGGTGGCTCCAGACTCATAGCGAGCATACGGATATCCTGGTCCCAGAACTCCATAATCCTTTTCTTAAAGGCCTTGATGGTCTCGACATTTTCTCTTGGTGGTCGGTTGTCAATCGGGTGCCCCTGCTGATTGCCCATATACTGTAGCGATCGTGATCAAGTAAGTATGACGCATGTAAATCTATCGATTCGAAGCATCCCCGGGTCTGTGCTGGCGTAATGACTAACTCACCCGTTCACGAAGAATCTGCAGCTTATTGCAGGGAACATCCTTCGAGTGATGTTGTAAAATCGTGCGGGCTGTCTGCAACGACGTCATACACGTCAGTATTCGTATTGAAAGCACACAGAAGTTTCTACCAACATCCTGCGCTCTGTCCAAGTCACTTGAGAAGGCAACGTCGAACGGAACCGTCTTGAGATAGTCAGCCACACGCTTCGCCTGCTTTATACCCGTCTCATCGAGTGGCGTATTTCGCTGGCCTTGGATAATGCCTCGGTAGTTGTCCGCCGTCTGCCCATGGCGAACTATATAGATGTAGGTATTGATGGGCATACCGGGGGGAACGATATCAGGACGGCAAGATGGTCTGCAAAGGATGCGAATGGAAGAAATCTAAGATGGGGAGACCACGCGAGCTTGAGGAGAGAAGGAGCTTATGTACTTTCAAATAGCCACTCAGCGTGACTTTTAAAGGGAATCAACAAGCTGTGAAATGTGACAACCTTTTGACATTTCTAGCTCACCAGGGTGTATATCCGCACACTGCCTTCTAATCGCCGTCTTTAAGAACTAGAAAAAGCCATATGTATTTTGTTCTTCGACTTCGTTGTTACATGCATCGTATAGAAGACGTGCAAATATTAAAAGAGGAAAAGCACAAAACAAAATTTAAAAAAGCACAATCTGGAATCCAGTCCGCGTCCATATGTAAAAAGAACTATCCGACCGATCATCCCGTGTCCAAAAGGGAAGAAGTGACAGATCGTTGCAGGAAGGAGTCAGAAGGCCAAATAAACCAAAACAAGGGAAAGAATTACACTGTTTGACAACAAATTCATGAAGGGGCGGGGAGACATTAGACGAGCAGGGGAGGTCGGAGGTGAGATCATTACAGTTTGATGGAAGAAAAATTTACCGGAAAAGGATGCCTCTGCCACTCGTGGGGTATGTAGGTTCGTTCATAGCGGCTTACTGCACCGAATAATTTCCGGCGACGTTGCCTACCCCCCCATAATTGCCAGGTGGGGCGGGGCTCGGGTTACGCATGACGCTTTGCAGATACTGGCCTTGCAACACCGGCATAGAGTTGGCGATAGGTTGTGATACACTATAAATGCCAGGATTTTGAGTTGCCGGTGAGAGGTTTTGCTGCGGTGATTGGGAACCCTGAGTCTGAGGGGGACTGGGCGACGGCTGAGGCGCCGAAGAACCGGGCTTTTGTACAGACTGCAGCTATTATAAGGGGTAAGCCATAATTCCCACGCAGGGTATATGCCAGGTTTACGTACTTCATAGTAAGCAAAATCTTGCAGCAGAGAGGTCCTCGCAGGGTGCGTAAAAAAGATACGAAGCATCTCGTGACCAGCCTCCGGCAGAAGCTCTTGGGTATCGCGAGAATTTGTGACTGGTTTCCGTTCTTGTGTGTTGCTGCAGAAGGTAGAAGATCAGTACCTATTGGCCGAAAGAGTGGTAGAGCCGTCAACTCACTTCAGGCGAATATGCCGAAGATTAGCATTTGGGATATCCCTGACGAATATCCAGCGAACTTTGAATACACCTTTCCACTTGTCGGAAGCCCAGACGGTGCTACTCCGTGTATAGTCGACGGCTGTAAGCATTTCCGCCATTCCACAAAAGTGGCCGCTGCAAGTGCAATTAGAACTGCTACGAAAAGGGTACTCGGTGATTAAAACACACCTGGCATTCACACTGAAGAACAAGTAGATAGGACCTCGCCCATTCACTTCTTTGAAAGCCTTATCCAATCTTTTATTACCGGGATCTGTGGAACTCCAGATCTCATACTTCAACGATTTATGCACGTCGTCTTCGGTATAAGATTTGATAACAAAGTAACGGGCAAAGTTGGGCCGGATATCAAAGGTGGTGGGATTGTACCCCTTCGTTGCAATGAGTGTGGGTACGTCAATTGGGGAGACGTAGCCGGTGCTTCCTGCAGAATTCGGTTGTTGTCCGGCGTTAGGCCCGACTTGTTGTGGGATGCCGCTGCTGTAATTGATCGCGGCTAGCCTAGGAGCCTGTTGGTGTTGGGGCGGCTGAGCCTGTTGCTGCTGTTGTGGCAAATATTGTTGCGGAATAGATGGCACTGGGGGCTGAGCGCCTAGATTCGTCCAATTTTGCTGCTGCAAGTTTGGGTTTGATGTCCGACGAGGAATCGTACCTTCACGTGCGTCCCACATTCCACCTTGCTGAGCAGATCCCATGTCGTCAGCGTTCCCCTGCATCTGATCCATTGTTGAGCGGTTCCCCAACATGCCCATTCCACCAGGTGCACGATTACCAGATTGCTGTTGCGGCGAACCAATGGGAGCCACGTAAGAATTCGTTGCAAAAGACCCTTGTTGCTGCAAAGCCGCAGTTGCGTTTTGCTGAACCTGACTATAATCCAATAGTGAAGTCGCTATCTGAGCATTCGATTCGAATACCAACCTCATGTCAGCAGAGCGTGCACCCATATTGGGTCCCCTTTGAGCCATATTATTCTGGTTGCTGAATCTTGGAGGTTGAGCCATTCCCTGCATATTATTCATCTGCAACATCTGTTGTCCGCCGCGAGGTGAGGGACCGCTTGAATTAAGTTCCAGGGTAGACAAAGCGCGCTGAACATCGTCCATTACAGATGCGGATGGGTTGCCAGGCATATATGCCGAACCACCGAAGCCAGGAGCACCTCGCCACTCGGGAGGACCAGGCGTACTCCAAGGACTTCTTCCTCCGGGGCTCGAGGCATATCCTTGCGGCTGAGGCTGCTGGATAGACGGCATCGACTGGACAGGCTCTTCTTCCGGTTCATATTCCTCTTCAACGAATTGTTCTTCGTTATCTGGCGTGGTTGGACTAACAGGCACTCCAGAGGCGGATGGTGAGTCTAGTCCAATCGTATTATTCCGCCTAGGCTTGACACCAGCTAACGTGCCATGTCGTCGAAGATTGGCTCCGCTACTTTGGCTAGCACCATATGTGAGAGATTGATGCCTTCGGACACCAGCACCAGAGGCAGTAGGAGGAGAGGGAACTTCAAAAGATGGCGAAATAGGAGATTCCTCTTGGCCGGACATTGGTTGGGAAGATCCAAGGGTCTCGGCCTAGAAGGTAGGGATATAAAACTTATAAATATGACGATAAAGAATAATAAATACCTCCGAATTCCGAAGGCCTCTCATTTCGGCTTCCCAATCTTCTTCGCCATCGCCATCCAGGCCATGCTCAGCTTGGATAACAGAAAGACTGTTCATTGTCCGAAGCGGAGTCGATGGCCCCGATGGCCGAGATTGAGTCTGGTATCCTTTGTAGAAAATAGAAAAGTAAGTTCCTGCTGCGTCTGAAGCACTGATAATAGAGGAAAACGATGTACCTCTGTGACTATGATACTTCGTTGGAAGGGAAGCCTGACGATGCAGACTGGCATTCTTTTCTCCAACTGCACCTACGCCGGGTGCAACCCATTCTTCGCCTGGGTTGATGTATTCGTCTTCTGGTGCGGCAGGATGATCTGAACTTTCCTCTGAAATTGGGCGGGGTGCGTTCCTTCCGGAGCGACCATGAGCGGAGATTGTATGATATCTTCTGACGCCTCCAGCCCCCGATGTCGTTGCTTCAACAAGAGGAGGAGAAGGAGAAGGAGCCGGATGTGACATTGGATTCTGGATAGAGGAGGAGGTCATGGACAGAAAGGATGTCACTGCCCTATCTGATCAAGTGAAAATAGTTATTGACGGTCAAAGCGAGCGCTTCGCTCCATGTTGCCCTGCTTATTAACCTTAGCAACTTGATCTTCTGTCCAACACATTGCAAAACCACCAAAGTTACTGGTGGTGCCGCCGCTGAAAGTACAGCGCATTGGCAAATTTCGTCAGGAACAATTCAAACTGTGTGTCTTCGGTAGCGACGGCGATCGTAGCGAATTCTTTTCTTTTCTGCACTATTATTCAGTGGAGGCTCAGATTCAACTCTAAGTACACCTCGGGTCACGTTCTATTTTGTCTTCGGCCACGTCAAACGGTCAAAACGGAATAAGCATTCCCATGAACAGTCGGTCAAAGGCACTAAATTACCTCCAAAGGCTAGCAAGGCGAGACCAAGCTTTATCGCCTTCTCATCTTAGCCTTTAGGAGACCATCGCTGGCCAGCGAGAGGGGGTCAGTGAAGTAATAGTTAACACTCTGGATGAAAACAAACGGTGAGTCAAATGATATCATAATTAGATGGAAAGAATCAGAAGTCTGTCGATTCTTGAAGCTTCCTTTCAACAAAGTTGACAGATCTGATTTGAAGCGAATCAGGAATCCCACAAGGCATGGTAATAGAACACAAAAGTCCTTGTTATTCGACAATCCGTATCCAGCTTCCTAGAGTCGCAAGATATTGGTAATATTACAAACTGAACCAAATGTGTACTCAGCTATAAGGATACAGGAAAAAGAGTGGGTGAAGAATGAATGGCGAATTATAAAAGGAGTGAATATGTAAACTGAAAACGAAAAAAAAAAAAAAGAGGGAAAATAAAAAAACAAAAAAAAAAAAAAAATAAAAAAAAAATAAATAAAAAAAAAAAAAAAGAAAAAAAAAAAAAAAGAGGTTAAATACAAAAACCAAAGTAACGAACACTTTAACGAATATGAGCTTTCATCCTTCGAGGAGATCGAGAATTATTAAAGAATAAACATGCCTTTGAGCGTAAATAAGGCCTCAAAGCCCGTTATTCAGGTGGAGGGGTTAGGGGGATGAAGGGTGAAAGTGAACGGCCGCGGCGGTCTGATCCGTATGAAACTTCCGAATCGCTGTCATCGTCACTGTCATCGTCATCATCCCTGGGCAGATCGGAATACTCCTGAGAAGGACTATTTGGTCGCAACCATCGTCGATAATACCGACCTAGGCATGCTTTCAATTCCATTCGCATGCCGAGATATTCGACGTTCCGAATAAGTCCTTCCCATGTCACGATGCCTCTGTGTAGACATTCCTCGATGTAGGTGAACGTCCCATAATAAATATAATGCACTAGATGGGGAAACGAGGCTGAATCAGGGACGGGAAGAAAAATGACTGGGTGATGAGCTGTGGAGGACTGCAGAATTCTTGGCCGACGAGAAGGGTGCACAGGAAAGGCTCCAGCGGATAGATGGGACTTCGAACTAGAGCAGGTCGACGCGGACGTAGGAGAAGAATGTTCCAATGGGGGAGTCGGTAGGTAATCAATGTCCTCAAATGGCGAAGAACCACCAAGGAGTGTTCGTAAAAACGTTGACTGAGCCGCAAGATACTGTTGGTGAAGCTAGAGAAACAAGAAAATATTAAGACTCTTCCTTATGCTTTATAAGGACTTTCCGAACCCTCAGCACCAGTCTTCGGTTTTTGAGCTTGACTTCGCCGCTGGAAGGCGATGGGCGGGACGAGCAAGCGAACGGACCAGTCTTCAGAGGATCAGGCTCAGGTGGAGCATGGACATTAGGGTGTGATACATCTAATGGAATAACTGAACAACGATAAAGGTGAGTTTTGGCCTTGACGGAGAAGGGAGTAATACTTACTGAGAGTACAATCCGCAGACTCCGGCTTGTGCCAATAATTTGGAGCGAGCCGATGAAGCTATAACGCTTGATTAGTCAAACGTAAGATAACCTAGAATGTTATTTCTCGCCTGGGAGGTAATATAAGCCTCAGGAATATCCTTCAAGGCAGGAGGGGGAAAAGGTTTTGGAATAAAAGGTAAAGATTTGGGCTTGGATGAAGAAACGTCTTTGGAAAGAGATTCCATGACGGTAGAACGGGGAATAGACGAATCCTCTGGCACGAGTACCCCTAAAATCATTATAAGTACAGCCGCCTCTGGGCTGAAGGTGAATCCGGCCGAAGGCTACGGAGGGCGAAGGGCGGTGCTTCTTGACCTTCTTCGAGAAAGATGTACGAAAAAATGACAGAGGGATGAAAATGGGGAATCGATAGCAAGTCACCTCCCTTTATAAAGTGCTGAATATCGTCGTGGAGGTCCGACGTGGGAGAGCAAAGGAAGACGACCAGCACGGACATCTCGAATTCAATTTGAGATGAATTCCTTCTGTAGTGAGATAGATCGTAAACACGCGTTGCGATCGCAAGGAATGGATAGGTAGATCCTATTGTGTCACCCAAGTTGTACAAGGG